>Ga0310786_10002852_pt1 | contig 25806 bp, 20 predicted proteins | sample AusTroGonzalo_MG_FD_203881 | JGI IMG/M metagenome (GOLD analysis project Ga0310786, IMG submission 203881) | Bovine rumen microbial communities from tropical cattle in Woodstock, Queensland, Australia - Gonzalo_03 (v2) (version 2) | ecosystem: Host-associated > Mammals > Digestive system >...
AAAGGCGGGGGATGGCGAGCAAGGCTGCTAATCCCTTTGCCGCTAAAGTTTTTAACCTCTTCACACAAGTAAGAGCAAAAAGGATTAGCAAAATGAAGACTTTCTGGAATACCCAAGGCGGACTGACCCAGCTCCCAGAGTGGCAGCCCAATTGCTGGATACAGGTGACATGCCCCACCGAAGAAGACCAGCACGAACTCGAAGAGAAGTTCAATATCCCCGACTACTTCATGTCGGACATCAGCGATACCGATGAGCGTGCCCGTTATGAGTACGACGACGGCTGGATGCTCATCATCCTCCGTATCCCATACGTCAAGGAGATACGTTCGAGGACACCTTATACCACCGTCCCTCTTGGTATCATCCATAAGCGCGATGTCACCATCACCGTATGCTACTATGAGACGAACATGATGATTGACTTCGTGTCGTTCCAGCAGAAACGTGGTGAGGGCTTCACCGACTATGTCGACATGATCTTCCGCATCTTCCTCTCCAGTGCCGTCTGGTACCTGAAGCGCCTGAAGCAGATATCGATGCTCATCGACAAGGCCAAGCGCAACCTCGACAAGGAAGTGAACAACGAGAGTCTGATAGGCCTCAGTCGTCTGCAGGACTCGCTCACTTACTTCCAGACCTCCATCCGTGGCAACGAGAACCTGCTGTCAAAGCTGAAGTTCAAACTTCAGATCGACGAACTCGATGCCGACCTGATCGAGGACGTGAACATCGAGATGTCGCAGGCCCGTGAGACCACCTCGATCTACTCCGACATCTTAGAGTCGACGATGGACACCTATTCCTCTATCATTAATAATAATATGAATACGGTGATGCGTACGCTGACCTCGGTGTCGATCATGATGATGTGCCCCACGCTTATCGCCTCTTTGTTCGGCATGAACCTCGTGAACGGCATGGAGACAACGACCTGGGGATTTGTCTTCGCCATGGTGCTTTCTGTGGCTGTTTCAGTCATTGCGTGGTTCATTTTCCGCTATAAACGACTTGTTTAGCATCTTTTAACATCATTTTAGGCTTTTATCTTTACTTTTTTGTGTACCTTTGACGCCAAATGTGATGGTGCGACGCATCATTAATAAGAATTTGTGTCAATAACTAACAAAGTTAAATGATGGACTCTCAAGAGAATGCCCCCATTATCGGTAATGCCGTTTCGCCAAGCGAAGAACAGGGCAACAGTGAAGTGATGAAGGAAGAAGTGGCTCCCCAGCCTGAGGTAACAACGGCCGAGGAAGATGCTTCTCAAGTGGAAACTCCCCGCAAGGTCTACGAGACTAAAGCAGAGATTCTGGAACGCATTAGGGAAATCGCCCATGGCGACGAGGCTCCCCAGAAGGAGGAGGTGGACTATCTGAAGACCGCCTTCTACAAGCTGCATATCGCAGAGCGCGAAGCCAGTTTCAAGGCTTATGTCGACGGAGGCGGCGATCCGGAGCAATATCAGATCACTCCCGACGAAATGGAAGAGGCATTCAAGGCTGAGATGGGTATCGTCAAGGAAAAGCGTGCCAAACTCTTCAAGGAGCAGGAGGCCGAGAAACAGGCCAACCTGACTAAGAAACTCGAGATCATCGAGAAGATCAAGTCGATGATCACTACCCCCGAAGAGGCGAATAAGGGCTATCAGGAGTTTAAGGCTTTGCAGCAGCAGTGGCGTGAGATCAAGAACGTGCCAGCCGAGAAGGCCAGTGAACTGTGGCGTAACTATCAGCTCTATGTCGAGCAGTTCTACGATATGCTCCGTCTGAACAGTGAGGCCCGTGAATACGATTTCCGTAAGAACAAGGAACAGAAGATACGTCTCTGTGAGGCTGCAGAGAAACTGGCTGACGAGCCGGATATCATCAGTGCCTTCCACCAGTTGCAGAAACTCCATCAGGAGTACCGTGAGATCGGTCCTGTGGCCAAGGAGGAGCGTGAGGAGATCTGGAACCGTTTCAAGGCTGCCAGCACCGTCATCAACAAGCGCCATCAGCAGCATTTCGAAGGCATCCGTGCCAAGGAGGAAGAGAATCTGGCCCGTAAGACCGAACTCTGTGAGAAGGTGGAGGCCATCGCTGCCGAGGAGAACAAGGGTAGTGGCGACTGGGAGAAGCACACCAAGCAGATTATCGAGATCCAGACAGAATGGAAGACCATCGGATTTGCGCCTCAGAAGATGAACGTGAAGATCTTCGAGCGTTTCCGTGCGGCCTGTGATGACTTCTTCGGACGCAAGGCAGAGTATTTCCGTTCGTTGAAGGATACCTTTAAGGAGAATGCTGATAAGAAACGCGCCCTGATCGAGAAGGCCAAGGTTCTGCAGGACTCTACGGAGTGGAAGTCGACGGCAGACAAGCTCATCGCCCTTCAGAAAGAGTGGAAGACCATCGGTATGGTGCCCAAGAAACTGGGTGACCAGCTTTGGGAGGAGTTCCTGGGTGCCTGCAATAAGTTCTTCGAGGCCCGTAAGGCAGCAGGAGCCGGACAGCACAGTGAGGAATATACCAATTTGGAGAAGAAACGCGAGGTGGTTGAGAAACTGAAGGCCATCACGGAAGAGTCGGGCGAGGATGTGCAGAAGGAAGTGCAGAGACTGGTGGACGAGTATCAGTCTATCGGCCATGTGCCCTTCAAGGAGAAGGATAAGCTCTACGAGGAATACCATGCCGTGCTCGATCGTCTCTATAAGGAACTGAACATCTCTGTGGCCAAACGTCGTTTGAACAACTTCAAACAGAGTCTGAAGCAGGTGGCTGAACGCGGTGAGAATGCCTTGGACACTGAGCGTGCCCGTCTGTTCCGTCAGTATGAGACCCTGAAGCAGGAGATCCAGACCTATGAGAACAACCTGGGCTTCCTGAATGCCAGTTCGAAGAAGGGTAGCAGTCTCATCGACGAGATGAACCGTAAGGTGCAGAAACTCAAGGATGACCTTAACCTCGTCAAGGAGAAGATCAAGGCCATCGATGCCGAGAACAAGGCTCAACAAGGTTGAGAAAACAATAATAAACTAGATAAAACAGAAAATGATTTGGAACGAAAGCATTGAATGCATGGATCGCGAACAACTTCGCGAGATTCAGAGTCGTCGTCTGGTGAAGATGGCTGAATATGTCTATCACAACACCCCCTTCTATCGGAAGAAGTTCCAGGAGATGGGATTGGAACCAGGCGACATCAAGAGTATTGACGACATTGTGAAGTTGCCGTTTACCAACAAGCTCGATCTTCGTGATAATTATCCTTTCGGTCTGGCAGCAGTACCTATGAGTCAGATCGTCAGAATCCATGCATCATCAGGTACGACGGGAAAGCCCGTTGTCGTACTCTATACCCGTAAGGACCTTGCCATGTGGGCTGAGGCCATCTCACGTGCCTTTACTGCCTATGGCGCTGGTAAAGAAGACATTTTCCAGGTGGCTTATGGCTATGGATTGTTCACTGGTGGACTTGGTGCCCACGACGGTGCCACCAACATCGGAGCCTCTGTCATCCCCATCTCATCTGGTAACACCCAGAAGCAGATGACGCTGATGCACGACTTTGGAACGACCATCCTCTGTTGTACACCATCATACGCCATGTTCCTTGGGGAGGCTATGAGAGAATGTGAATGGCCACGCGAGGAGTTCAAACTGAAGATCGGTGTCTTCGGTGCTGAGCCCTGGACAGAGAAGATGCGTGTGAAACTGGAAGAGTCGTTGGGCATCAAGGCATACGATATCTACGGACTCTCAGAGGTTGCCGGCCCAGGCGTAGGTTATGAGTGTCAGTGTCAGAACGGTACTCACCTGAACGAGGACTATTTCTATCCTGAGATTCTTGATCCGAACACGGGTGAGCCTCTGCCGGAAGGAACATTCGGCGAACTGACCTTCACCCATCTGACGAAAGAGGGTATGCCACTGCTTCGCTATCGTACCCACGATCTCACAGCTTTGCATTATGAGAAGTGTGAATGTGGACGTACGCTCGTCAGGATGGATCGTATCCTGGGCCGCTGCGACGATATGCTGATCATCCGTGGTGTGAACGTGTTCCCGTCACAGATTGAGGACGTCATCCTGAAACTGCCTGAGTACGAACCGCACTTCCTGCTTACCGTTGACCGTGTGAACAATACCGACACCTCTGAGCTGAAGGTTGAAGTGAAGGAAGATTACTTCACCGACGATATGGCAACGATGGTCGGTCTGCAGAAGAAACTCGAAGCAGAGCTGCGTAGTGTCATCGGCCTCGGCTTCAAGGTGAAGCTTGTTGAGCCTAAGGGTATTGAGCGCTCTACGGGTAAGGCCAAGCGTGTGATTGACAACCGCCAGATCTAACTATATATAAATAAGGTAAAACAAAAGCATATGAAAGCAAAACAATTATCCGTTTTTCTCGAGAACAAGTCAGGTCGTCTGACTGAGGTTACCGATGCACTGGGTGCTGCAGGTATCAATCTGTCGGCCATGAGTATTGCAGACAATAGCGATTTCGGTATCCTGCGTTGTATCGTCTCTGATCCCGACAAGGCTTATCAGGTACTGAAGGAGCAACATTTCGCCGTGAAGATTACTGACGTCATCGGCTTCGTCTGTCCGAACACCAGTGGTTCGTTGGCAGTCGTATTGCGTCATCTTTCCGACAACGGTGTATTTATTGAGTATATGTACTCATTTGCCAATGGCGATGTGGCCACAGTGGTCATCCGTCCTTCTGACCTGGATGCCTGTGAGAAGATCCTGGCAGCCAAGAAGGTTGAGCTGATGGCAGCCAACGACCTCTATCAGCTATAAAAAAGACAGGAACTGCAAAATTTCCGTCTGGAAATTTTGCAGTTTCGTTTTTTCTACGTACCTTTGCACCCGCAAACGAAAAGGGCGCTTAGCTCAGCTGGTTTAGAGCATCTGCCTTACAAGCAGAGGGTCGGCGGTTCGAATCCGTCAGCGCCCACAACACAAAGGAAGACTCGCCCGCAGCCGTGGAGGTTGCGGTTTTGGGTTAAAGTATAAGTGCTTATATATTATAGGATTATTAAGAAACATGGAATTAAGTGCCCTGACAGCCGTCTCGCCTATTGACGGCCGTTACAGAAGTAAAACCGAACCATTGGCAGGCTATTTCTCCGAATACGCCCTTATCCGTTATAGGGTCCGCGTGGAAATAGAATATTTTATTGCCTTGTGCGAACTGCCCCTGCCGCAATTACAAAAAGTCAACCATCAACTGTTCGAACCACTCCGTAATGTTTATCGTAACCTCACGCTTGCTGATGCCCAGCGTGTTAAGGACATTGAGAAAGTGACCAACCACGATGTGAAGGCGGTGGAGTATTTTATCAAGGAGCAGATTGACCAACAGTCACAACTCTCTGAGTTAGCTGCCTATAAGGAGTTTATTCATTTCGGACTGACATCACAGGACATCAACAACACCAGTGTACCCTTGAGTATTAAAGAGGCACTGGATGATGTGTACTATCCTTTGCTTGAGGAGTTGATTGAACAGCTCAACGACTATGCAGAGCAATGGAAGAACATCCCGATGCTCGCCAAGACACATGGACAGCCAGCTTCTCCCACCCGTTTGGGGAAGGAGATTATGGTCTATGTCTATCGTCTGGAGGAGCAGTTGCGCGGATTGAAGGAGATTCCCGTTACAGCGAAGTTTGGTGGAGCTACAGGCAATTTCAATGCCCACCATGTGGCTTATCCCCAGTACGACTGGCGGGAGTTTGGAACCAGTTTCGTCAGCGAGAAACTCGGACTGGAGCGTGAGCAGTACACCACGCAGATTTCCAACTACGACTGGCTTGGTGCCATCTTCGACGCTATGCGCCGTATCAACACCATCATCATCGACCTCGATCGTGATTTCTGGATGTATATCTCTATGGATTACTTTAAGCAGAAGATCAAGGCTGGTGAGGTGGGCTCGAGTGCTATGCCGCACAAGGTGAATCCCATCGACTATGAGAACTCTGAGGGTAACCTCGGCATCGCCAATGCTATCCTGCAGTTCTTGGCTGCCAAACTGCCGGTGAGCCGTCTGCAGCGTGACCTTACCGATTCTACGGTGTTGCGTAACGTGGGTGTTCCCATGGGACATGCCCTGATAGCTTTCCAGAGTACGTTGAAAGGACTTCGTAAGTTGATCCTCAATGAGGAGAAACTCCAGGAAGATCTTGACAATACATGGGCTGTCGTGGCTGAGGCTATCCAGACCATCCTGCGTCGTGAGGCTTATCCCAACCCCTATGAGACGCTGAAGGCTCTGACAAGAACAAATGAGAAACTGACGGCAGAGAAGATCCGTGACTTCATCGAGACCCTCGAGGTCAGCGAGGATGTGAAGGATGAGCTCCGTGCCATCAGTCCATCAACATATACAGGAATTTAATATTATCAACATAAAAACATTTTGAAAAATGGATATCGAGAATAACGAGAAGAAGCAAGAGGAAACAACACAACAAGATGGTTTTCAGAGAGAAGTAAGACGCACCCCGCGTCCACGTATACATACAGGTCAGCGTCCCTCTTTCGAGAGGCCGGACTATCGTCGTCATGACAGTGACGAAGGTGGCTTCCGTCCTGAGGGCTTCGGAGCAGCACTTCATGAAAGTTCTGCATCGCATGAGGAGTACCGTCCCCGTAATAATTATGGAGACTATGGCCAGCAGCGTGGTGGTTATCGTCCCCGTCAGGGACAGGAGGGTGGCTATCAGCCTCGTCAGGGCGGTTACCAGCGTCAGGGACAAGGTGGCTATCAGCGCCAGGGCGGTTATCAGCCTCGTCAGGGTGGTTACCAGCGTCAGGGACAGGGCGGTTATCAGCCTCGCCAAGGTGCTTATCAGCGTTCGGGTCAGGAAGGTGGCTATCAGCCTCGTCAGGGACAGGGTGGTTATCAGCGTCCTGGTGGATACAAACCCTATCAGAAGCCTTATGGCAAACCCGGAAGTCCTTATAAGAAGGGTCCCCGTCAGCATACGGCCGACTATGATCCGAATGCTAAGTACAGTATGAAGAAGCGCATCGAGTATAAGGAGGTTAACTACGATCCAAATGAGCCTCTTCGTCTGAATAAGTTCCTGGCAAATGCCGGTATCTGCAGCCGTCGTGAGGCTGATGAGTTTATCCAGGCAGGTGTCGTGACTGTCAATGGAGAGGTGGTGACCGAGCTGGGTACAAAGGTGATGCGCACTGATACGGTGATGTTCCACGATCAGCCCGTCAAGATCGAGAAGAAGGTCTATGTGCTGTTGAATAAACCCAAGGATTATGTGACTACCAGTGATGATCCCCAGCAGCGTAAGACCGTGATGGATCTGGTGAAGAATGCTTGTCCGGAGCGTATCTATCCTGTAGGTCGTCTGGACCGTAATACCACGGGTGTGCTCCTGCTCACCAATGATGGTGACCTGGCTTCCAAGCTGACGCATCCCAAATATCTGAAGAAGAAGATCTATCATGTGTACCTCGATAAGAATGTCACCGCCCACGACCTCCAGCAGATAGCTGATGGTATCCAACTTGAGGATGGTGAGATCAAGGCCGACGATGTGCAGTACGCTAGTCCTACGGATAAGAAACAAGTAGGCATCGAGATCCACAGTGGTAAGAACCGTATCGTGCGCCGTATCTTCGAGTCACTTGGTTATCGTGTACAGAAGCTCGATCGTGTACAGTTTGCCGGTCTTACCAAAAAGAATCTGAAGCGTGGAGACTGGCGTTACCTCACAGAGGAGGAGGTTGACCGTTTAAGAATGGGAGCCTACGAGTGATTGATGATTGAAGATTGAGAATTGAAAAATGAAAAGAATTAAGATCATTGATGTGCTGAAAAGCACGGAATATGGTAAGGACGTCTGCGTGAAGGGCTGGGTGCGTACGCACCGCTCTTCTAAGGCTGTCGACTTTATAGCTTTAAACGACGGTTCGACTATCAAGAATGTACAGATTGTGGTTGATCCGACGAAGTTTGATGAGGAACTGCTGAAGCAGATTACAACAGGTAGCTGTATCTGTGCTGAAGGTACGCTGGTAGAGAGCCAGGGTGCCGGACAGTCGAGTGAGATACAGGCAACACGTCTGGAGGTTTATGGCCTCTGCGGCAACGACTATCCTATGCAGAAGAAGGGACAGTCGTTCGAGGTGATGCGTAAGAACGCCCACATGCGTCTTCGTACCAACACTTTTGGAGCCGTCATGCGTATCCGTCATAATATGGCTATGGCCATCCACACCTATTTCCATGAGCACGGTTTCTTCTATTTCCATACGCCACTAATCACTGCCAGTGATTGTGAAGGCGCAGGAAACATGTTTCAGGTGACCACAAAAAACCTCTATGACCTGAAGAAGGACGAGAACGGTAAGATTATCTACGACGATGACTTCTTTGGAGAGCAGACATCTTTGACAGTTTCTGGTCAGCTGGAGGGTGAGCTCGGTGCTACTGCGCTGGGTGCTATCTATACTTTCGGACCTACCTTCCGTGCTGAGAATTCCAATACCCCTCGCCATCTGGCAGAGTTCTGGATGATTGAGCCTGAGGTGGCCTTCCTGAATCAGGAGGAACTGATGGATCTCGAAGAGGACTTTATCAAGTATTGTGTCCGTTGGGCTCTTGACAACTGTAAAGACGATTTGCAGTTCTTGAACCAAATGATCGACAAGACACTGATAGCACGTCTCGAGGGTGTGCTGAAGGACAGCTTTGTGCGTCTGCCCTATACTGAGGGTATCAATATCCTCCAGGAGGCCATCAAGAACGGTAAAAAGTTTGAATTCCCCTGTAACTGGGGTGACGATCTGGCCAGCGAGCATGAGCGTTACCTCGTGGAGGAACACTTCAAGAAGCCTGTTATCATGACTGACTATCCTCGTGTGTTCAAGTCGTTCTATATGAAACAGAACGAGGAGACGGCCGATGGTGGTTCTGTAGGTTACAAGGGTGCTGTCGCTCCTGGTCCTACGATGCAGGGTACCGACGTGCTGTTCCCGCAGATTGGTGAAATTATCGGTGGTTCAGTCCGTGAGGAGTCCTACGACAAACTGATGGGCGAGATTGAGCGCCGTGAGATGGATCAGACCCATCTCTGGTGGTATATCGACACTCGTCGCTGGGGTACCTGTCCCCACGCAGGTTTCGGCCTGGGCTTCGAGCGCCTGATCCTTTTCGTCACGGGTATGCAGAATATCCGCGACGTCATCCCCTTCCCGAGAACACCAAAGTCAGCAGAATTCTAAATCAAATAATAAACGATTCATAATTATCAGCGTATGAAAAGGATATTAATGTTTGTCTTTCTATCCGTATTTACAGTTGCTATGGCTTACGGTCAGGGCATGAGCGACACACAAGTACTTCAGTCTATCATGAAGGAGAAGAAGTCTGGCACTGCGGATAACGAAATCGCCACGAAACTTTTAAGACAAGGTGCTACTATTGATCAGATCCAGCGTCTCCGTCAGAAGTACAGTAAACAGTTGGAAAGCAAGAGTCTTGGTGGTGCGGCAGACAATGCCATTAAAGACGCCTCGAGTCGTATGCGCGTTAATAATGAGGTGGCAGATAACGACATTGTTACATATGAGGGAAGTAATGCCCCAACTTATTTAGAAGAAACAGCGGAACCGGCAAGTATCAAAAAAGTCTTTGGCCGTGATATTTTCAATAACAAGTCACTGACTTTTGAACCTGTAATGAACATCGCCACGCCACAGAACTATGTTCTCGGTCCTGGCGACCAACTCATCATTGATGTTTATGGTGCCTCACAGGAGACTGTTACTCTGACTGTCAGTCCCGATGGCGACATTACTGTTCCTGACTTTGGTCCCGTTCATGTCAGTGGTCTGACTGTTTCTGCTGCCCAGAGTCGTATCCGCAGCAGACTTGGCAACTACTTCGAGAGCTCGAACATCAAGGCTACGCTTGGTCAGACCCGTACCATCATGGTCAATGTCATGGGTGAGGTGAAGACTCCTGGTACTTATACGCTGAGTGCTTTTGCCACAGTATTCCATGCCCTTTATATGGCAGGTGGCGTGAGCGACCTCGGTACACTCCGTAATATCAAAGTGTTCCGTCAGGGGAAACTAATCTCTACGGTCGATATCTATGAGTTCATCCTTAATGGTCGTTTGGCAGGTAATGTTCGTTTGGCAGACAATGATGTGGTGCAGGTGGGTACCTATGATTGTATTGTGGACATTACAGGCCGTGTAAAGCGTCCGATGGCATATGAGCTCCGTAAGACTGAGAGCCTGTCAACATTGTTAAATTACTGTGGTGGCTTTGCAGGTGATGCCTATAAAAAAACATTGCGTGTTCTTCGAAAGAGTGGTCGCATGAAGAGTGTCTATAATGTGGAAGAATTCGAGCTGGCAGACTTCAAAATGGCTGACTGCGACTCTGTCATTGTCGACTCTATCATTGATCGCTTTGAGAATATGGTTGAGGTGAAAGGTGCTGTGTTCCGTCCTGGTTTGTATCGTCTTGGCGATAAGATCACCAGTGTTCGTACGCTGATAGAGAATGCCGATGGTCTGACTGAGGAAGCCATGCTTTCTCGAGCTGTCATGCGTCGTATGAAGGTTAACCGCACCCAGGAGGTGGTCTCCGTGGATCTTGAAGGCATCATGAACGGTTCTGCTGCCGATATTCCATTGGAGAATGAAGATGTACTCTTCATCCCCACGCTGGCCGAGCACCAGAATCTCCGTACACTGACAGTCGATGGTGAAGTCATCTTCCCAGGAACCTATGAATATGCAGCTGGCATGACCATTGAGGACCTGATTCTACAGGCTGGTGGTCTGACTGATGCTGCTTCTACAGTGAAGGTTGACGTGTCTCGACGGATCTATAATCCGGAGGCTTATGAGGCAGACATGGAAATTGCTAAAACATTCAGTTTCTCCTTGAAGAAAAACTTTGCAGAAGACGGTGACCATAGCTTTACGCTTGAACCTTACGATATCGTCCAGGTTCGTAAGAGTCCGGTCTATCAGGATCCTATCCGTGTTTCAGTAGAGGGAGAGGTTGCCTTTGAGGGTAAATACACGATGGAGCAGAAAAACCAGCGTCTCTCTGATGTCATTAAGGCTGCTGGTGGTGTCATCCCTGGTAGTTATGTTCGCGGTGCCCGTCTTGTTAGGAAAATGAGTGAGGATGAGAAAGCCCGTATGCAGGCCGTTATCCAATTGGCACGTCAGAGTGCTACGGGTAAAGACTCCATTAATCTCGAGCAACTGGCCATGCAGGAACAATACACAGTTGGTATTCATTTAGATGAGGCTTTGGCCAATCCTGGCTCTACCCAGGATATTGAGTTGATGGATGGAGATCGTCTGATTGTACCACGTTTCAATCATACTGTTCGTATCAGTGGAAGTGTAAATGCCCCGAACACTGTAGCTTTTGAAGAGGGTGAGAGATACAAATATTATATCCGTCAAGCTGGTGGCTTTGCTGAGCATTCCAAGAAAAGCCATGCTTATATTGTTTACCAAAACGGAACGATTGCCCTTGCCAAGAAAGGAAAAGTTGAGCCTGGGTGTGAGATTGTCGTGCCTACCAAGGCACCACGTGATGGCAGCTCTCTCCAACAGTGGCTGAGCATTGCAACAACAGCAGCTTCGCTCGGAACGATGGCTGCCTCAATAGCTAACCTCATCAAAAAATAGCAGTGATATGGAGCAGATTCAGAATAACACCAAACCAAAGACAGAACGTCCGAGTTTTGCAAAACTATGGGCAGACATCAAGAAATACAAGCGCCTATATTACAAGGTACTGCCCATCACGTTTTTCGTGGCCGCTATTATCACGCTCAGCATGCCAAACTATTACAGTTGTACTGTCATGTTGGCTCCAGAGTTGTCAGGCGCCAAGAGTGGTGGCTCGCTCTCAAGTATAGCCAGTAGTTTTGGTATCAATCTGGGTGGCGCTTCGGCAGGAGCAGACGCTTTGATGCCCACACTTTATCCAGACCTGATGAACAGTGTTACCTTCCGTGCCTCCCTTTTCCCTGTAAGGGTATACCGTGAGGCAGACAGCACTAGAACGGCTATGACCTACTATGACTATCTGAAGGATGGTCAGAAGGCGCCTTGGTGGTCTGAAGGTATGAAAGCTGTCAAGGATGCTATCAGTTCACTCTTCCCCAAGAAAGAGATGGAGGACGATAAGGTCAATACCTTCAAGTTGACAAAAGAACAGTCTGCCATTGTGAAGGCCATTGGCAAAAAGGTGGTTTGTGATGTTGACAAGAAGACCATGGTCATCACCATCAACGTTACTGATCAGGACCCGCTGATTGCTGCGACGATGGCCGACTCTGTCCAGATGCGTCTGCAGAGGTTCATCACAGACTATCGTACACGTAAGGCCCGTATCGACCTGGAATATAACCAGAAGATTTGTGCTGAGGCAAAGGAACGTTATGACAAAGCCCGAAAGAGGTATGCAGCATTTACCGATGCCAACCAGAAAATATTCTTGGAGAGTGTGCGCAGTCGTCAGTCAGAGTTGGAGAATGAACTCCAGCTTCAGCAGCGTGCTTATTCGCAGATAGCAGCCCAACTGCAGTTGGCAGAGGCAAAGGTACAGGAGGATACCCCTGCCTTTACGACACTTCAGCCAGCTACCGTTCCTATCCTGAAGGACGGCCCTAAACGCTCACGTATCTGTCTGATATTTCTATTCTTGGCATTCCTCGCCACCACTGCCTACGCTTTCCATAAAGAGGGAGATCTCATACCCCTCTTTACGGCTGATGATGAGGATCCTGAGATAAAATAAGACCATCCCTCAGATGAATGGTACGGTCGGTGATGGCCGCTAACGATTCATCGTGAGTTACAATCACGAAGGTCTGCCCAAACTGGTCGCGTAAGTCGAAAAACAGTTGGTGCAGGCCTTCTTTGTTCTTGGTATCCAAAGAACCAGAAGGTTCGTCGGCCAAGATGACTGCAGGATTGTTTACTAAAGCCCTCGCCACGGCAATACGCTGCTTCTCACCACCAGACAGCTCGTTGGGTTTATGTAAGGCACGGTCACTCAGTCCCATGAATTGCAACAACTCCTCAGCACGGTTTTTAGCCGTCTTGTGCGATTTTCCTGCGATATAGGCGGGAATCATGATGTTCTCGATGGCCGTAAACTCCGGCAGCAACTGATGAAACTGGAAAACAAAACCAAGATGCTGGTTGCGGAAGTCTGAGAGCTTTTTCGTTGACAAACGACTCGTGTCGATACCGTCAACCACAACCTGTCCACTGTCCGGACGATCTAATGTCCCGATGATCTGTAGTAAGGTCGTCTTTCCAGCTCCACTGGGACCGACAATACTCACCACCTCTCCCTTATCAATATGTAGGTCAATACCCTTCAGCACCTGCAGCGCCCCAAAACTCTTGGTTATATCCTTAATGTCAATCATACTTCTTCTAATTCTTCTAACTCCTTCTAACTCCTTCTAACTTCTTCAATATATAATCATAGATACTCTTTTCTTCGTGGTGCTGAGCCTCAGTGAAACTCATGCGTTCATCCTTCGTATTACCATATTGGTCTGGGAAGATAATCATCAGGTTCTTGCCCGAGAAATACTTCTGCAATTCGTCAGGCAACCGTTCCAATGCATTCTTATAGGAGATGGTTCCCTTTCGGGCAGTTACCACAACAAACAGATGGTCTTCTGCAATACCAGCAGCCAGTCGTGGTAGTTCGTTCCAATGTCCCATTGGCGTATATTCAGCTCTGACGCTCGGATGGCGGTTGTTAATGTATTCCGCTATCAGCACCAATGACTCGTTTCGTCCATGGAACTGTATGCGACAGTCTAACTGCCCTGCCAGTCTGCTCAGTCTCTCCAGCCACCGATAGAATCCCGGTTCAAACTCTGCTCTGGAAGGCACTACCACCTGGATACGGCGCAGGGTGGACATGGGCTGTACAAAGCGGGTGAGGATTATCTGACGGTTCAGACCGTTATAAAGACTCTGGATAAACTCGCCCCAGAATCGTGGGTTGATATCCGTATGCACGTGCATACCCATGATAATCTCCGAACAGGCAAATTCTCGGAAGGCATGCTTGATGCCATTAGCGATGTTTGTGGCCAGACGCACCTGTGTCTGTACTTTCACCTCAGATGCACTGGCCGTCTGCTGCAGTTTTTCGAGCAACTGTAGTCCCTGTTGTCTGGCGGTATTACTGTTCTGGTCGTCATAGACCACATTCAGTGCTACCAGCTCACGGTTCAGTTTTTGGTCACGCATCAGAATGGAGAGGTAGAGCAGATGCGGTGCGATCTCAGGGTATTTCACACAGAGTAGGATCTTCTCATCATCGTCACCCCTCATATCTCTTTCCGCTTTCCACTTTCCGCTTTCCTCTAAAACTATTTGCTGGGCTGCATGTTCCGTCATCAAAGTACTAATGATACAGGTGACGAGGATCATGATCACTACACCATTGAGCATGTCATCGTTCACCAGATACTGTCCTGGTGCCACCTCCAGTCGCATGCCGACCATGACCATGGCAATGGCACCTGCTGCATGGGCGGATGTTAGACCGAACATCATATTACCATCGGCCTTCGAAAGACGGAAGAGAAGACTGGAGATATAGGCTGCTGCTGCCTTTCCGAACGTACCAAAGAAGGCAATAAGAAACACAATCCACAGCATGCCGATGCCTGTAAACAGCGTCCGTACATTGATGAGCATGCCAACACCAATCAGGAAATAGGGGATGAACAGGGCATTGCCGATAAACTCAATGCGATTCATCAGGGGTGACACGTGTGGGATGTATCTGTTAAGAATCAGTCCTGAGAAAAAAGCGCCGAAGATACCCTCAATACCGATAAGGGAGGTCAAGGCAGCACTAAGAAACATGATACCCAACACGAAGATATACTGCATCACCGCATCACTGTATCGGCGCAGGAAATACCGTGTCAGTTTCGGTATCAGGATGATACTGCCCGCACAGAAAGCAGCGAACTTCACGATGAAGAGTATCCAGAACAGCCAGCTACTCCCGCTCTCGAATGAGCCTGAGAGTGCTGCCAGCATCACCAGTGCCATGAACAGCGAAATCATCGACGAACCGACGCTGAGCATCACGCTCTTGTGATGCTGCAGACCATAGCGCCCGATGATGGGGTAGGCGATGAGGGTATTGGAGGCCATAATACAGCCTAAGAGGAACGAAGCGGTGGGTGAATAGTCGAGCAGTGCTATGGCCATCACATACGTCAATATCAGTGGAACGAAACACGTAAGCAGTCCGAAAATGATAAACGAACGTGTCTGTTTCTTCACGCCCTCCATGTCCATCTCCAGTCCTGCCAGGAACATGATATAATAGAGTCCCACCCTACCAAACAGTTCAAAGGAGTTGTCGCGCTCCAGAATATCGAAACCATATTGTCCGATCATCACACCTGCCAGCACCATACCGATGATGTGCGGAATACGCAATTTACTCATCACAATCGGTGCGAAGAGGATGATCAGCAACACCACAAAGAAGATTAGTGTCGGGTCTGTGATTGGCAAATATGACGTCAATAATGTCATTCTGTGTGCAAAGGTACAATTTTTAAGTGAAAAGTGAAGAGTGAAAAGTGAATAATTTGCTGCTGCCACTGAAAAATTAGCCATTTTCCATTGTCCATTATCCATTTTTTCGTACCTTTGCAGCCAAAATGTAACCAAATAAAGATATTAGGTAAGATGAAAGTAGCAATTGTAGGTGCAAGTGGAGCCGTGGGACAGGAGTTCCTGCGGATTCTTGACGAGAGGAATTTCCCGATGGATGAACTGGTGCTGTTTGGCTCAGAGCGCAGCGCAGGCCGTAAATATACCTTCAAGGGAAAAGAGATTGAGGTAAAGTTGCTTCAGCATAACGATGACTTCAAGGATGTAGATATTGCCTTTACCTCAGCAGGTGCCGGCACATCGAAAGAGTTCGCAGAGACCATCACGAAGTATGGTGCCGTGATGATCGACAACTCCAGCGCTTTCCGCATGGACGACGATGTACCTCTCGTAGTGCCTGAGTGCAATGCCGAGGACGCCCTAAACCGTCCCCGTGGTATCATCGCCAATCCCAATTGCACAACCATCATGATGGTGGTGGTGCTCCAGCCCCTGGAGAACCTCTCTCATATCAAGCGTATCCACGTGGCGTCCTATCAGAGTGCCTCTGGTGCTGGTGCTGCAGCTATGGCTGAGCTCCAGCAACAGTACAAGGAGATGGTAGAGGAAGGTGAGGTGAAGACCGTCAAGAAGTTCGCTCACCAGCTGGCCTATAACGTCATTCCTCAGATTGACGTGTTCCAGCCCAATGGTTACACCAAGGAAGAGATGAAGATGTACAACGAGACCCGCAAGATCATGCATACTGATGCTAAGTGCTCGGCCATGTGTGTCCGTGTCAGTTCTCTGCGTTCTCACTCTGAATCCGTATGGATCGAGACAGAGCGTCCCATCAGCGTTGAGGAAGCGCAAAAGGCGATTGCCGCTGCCCCTGGATGTACACTGAAGGACGATCCCGCAACCCTGACCTATCCCATGCCGCTCGAGACTGCTGGCAAGGATGATGTCTATGTAGGTCGTATCCGTAAGGATCTGAGCGATGAATGTGGTCTGACCTTCTGGCTCTCTGGCGACCAGATCCGTAAGGGTGCTGCCCTGAATGCCGTGCAGATAGCAGAGTACCTCGTAAAGGTTGGAAACGTGAAATAAAAAGTTTATAGTTTATGGTTTATAGTTTATAGATGAATACTTCTATAGGCAGAAGTTGGGCTTGCAAGGTTATCATCTATAAACTATAAGCCATAAACTATAAACTGGAAACATAGAAGTATGAGGGTCATTCCTATTGTATTTCTCTTGTTCTTTGTCTCCTGCGGTGGTGGTGATGACGACGGCCGACGGCTGGGTGAAGTCATCGTTGGCACATGGCAGCGTGGCTGGGGTGAAGGCGATGTGGTAATTGAAGGTGATATGGAACTGGAACCCGAGAATTTTGCCTACGATCAGTTTGTGTTCAGTGGTGACGGCAGTTACAATGGTATGGTGCGCAAAGGGTCATTTGTCGCCTACGATATTAACGGTTTTGTTATCTTCGAAGGCAACTATCAGTGCGACAATCACAATATGAAACTGGAACCCTCTACTGGCGAGGGGAAATTACTGGCACAAGTGGTATCCTTTACCGACAATACCATCCTCCTAAAATACGAGAACGAAGAGTACGGCCTCACCCTTACCTTTATCGTCCGCAAACTCTGATTATTACTCTTCCTCGTCCACGTCTGCCTCATGGTAGACATAGTTCACAACCACCTGACTATAGGCTGAGAAATACCCCAGGCATCCGCCTGTAAAATTCTGAACGGGGTTGGTATTGGTATTATCCATGATCTGCATGGAGTATAGGTAGTCGTAAGCCCATTGGTCAATGGCTCGCAACTCTATACGCAGTTTATCGCCCTCTATTAGCATATCCTTGTCATTACTGCCTTCTCGGGCAATGGAAAAATACTGTTGCAGTTCTTTGTTTGGGTTCTGGTCATCGCGTTTGACAGCCCAACGGAAGCCGATGTTGTTGCGGTAGATGTGCGCAAAATACCAATTGTCTTCGTTGGGTGTGTCTTGGAACAACAGCTCTCCCACCAGAAACCGCTCACTCATAATCTTCTTCCAGATAAAATGAAACTGGTTAATCTTTGGCATCTGTTGCATGGTCGAGGTCGAGGTAAAGTGATGACCATCCACCTCCACATTTATCTGATACGTCACACCCACCAGCCCCTTTGCCGCCGACTGATAGATGCCATTCTTCTTATGGATAAGCTTGGTCACGCTGCCGTCGCTGCCTGTTACGACAATGCTGGCATCTGTGATATCGCTCGTTGTATGGTTGTCATCCATATCCTGTGTCTGACTGACACGTGCCGTCATCCCGTCATTGGAAACTGAGGCCTCTACCACGTAGATAGGTTCCACACTACGATAGTCGATGTCGATCTCCTTCTCGCAGGAAGCGAGAAGAAGGGTGGAAAGAAGAAAGAGGAAAGAGGAAAGAGAATACCATATTCCCTTCTGCATCCAATCAAATCTCTTTCCACTTTTCTCTTTCCTCTTTCCTCTAAATATCATCATATCTCTTTCCACTTCCCTCTTTCCTCTAAAAATGAATATTAAACGCCACACTCGGTACGATGCCAAACAGCGAATACTGCTTGGCTTTGGTACGGGCTCCGTCAGCACTATCCTCAAAATTAATCAAATAGGGGTTATACCTATTATATATATTGTAGATGCCGAACACCCACTCCGTCTGCACCTTCCTCCTTCCACTTTCCTCTTTCCTCTTTCCTCCTTTCAACACGGCACTCACGTCCAGACGGTGGTAGTCTGGTGCGCGATAGCCGTTGCGCTCGGCATAATAGTAGATCCAGTTGTCGATGATCTGATACTTGCCACTGGGAGCCGTGAAGGCCTGTCCGCTATTGAACACCCAGGCGGCGTTGAAGGTCCAGCGATGGTTCAACCTGAACATTCCTACGATGTTAATATCATGACGACGGTCGTTGTTGGCGTCATACCATCTACCGCCGTTGATGCCGTCGATACGGGTTTTCGACCATGAGAGGGTATAGGCTATCCAACCCGTCAGTCTGCCGCTGTTCTTACGGGCACAGAGTTCGACGCCATAGCTCTTGCCGTCGCCAGCCAACGTCAGACGTTCTATCTCGATCTCGCTACTGAACGACTTGCCGTCGCGATAGTCGAGCACATTCTGTATCTTTCTGTAATAGCCCTCCACGCTGAAGTCATAGTCCTGCCGTGGCGTCATCATATAGAATCCGCCACTCCACTGGTCTGCTATCTCAGGCTTCACGATATTACTACTGATGGTGTAGCGGTCGAAGGGTGTTGACGTACTCTGGTTCCTGAGAGCATGCAGATTCTGCGAAGTCCGTGCGTAGCCCAGTTTGATGCTGGTCTGTGTCGTGGGTTGCCAGCTGATGCTGGCTCTGGGTTCCAGTGTCAGGTGGGTCTTCACGATCTCGTTCTTGCCATAGTTGTAATACCAGCCAATCTCGCCATTGTCCTCGATGTCGTAATAGAGCGAGCCACCAAGGGGTGAGAAGGTGTTAAGTCTCAGTCCAACGGATAATTGTACATTATCTATCGTCCATTGTCCATTGATCCAACCTGTATTTTCCCAGGCACGACGCTCTTCCTTGTCATATTTGTTCAGCACCTGCCATTCTGCCGACTTCACATTGTATATTGAAGTCTGGAAACCAGCCTTCAGTATTAGAGGAAAGTGGAAAGTGGAAAGAGGAAGATGGAAGTCCTGTCGCAGACTGGCCTGACGGATATGCCCCTTGTACCAGAGGTTCATCCTTAGGAAGTCCACACCGTTGTCCGTCAGATAGTTGCTGTAGTAGGCTGTTGTCTGGGCGTAGGAGTCCCCCTTGAAGTGGTGTAGCCATTTCAGATTGGCCGTCATATTGCTCCATCGGATGTCCGCCATCTTGTCCACAGCCGTACGGTCGTGACTGGTGAAGAAGGTAAAGAAAAGCTGATTCCGCCTGTCGAGTGTCCAGTCGAGTTTCGTGTTGACATCGTAGAAGTAGAGGGTGTTGTCTCTGAAGTCCTTCGAGGCTTTCAGGAAGAGATCCATATACGTCCTTCGGGCAGTCACCAACAGCGAGGCCTTGTCTTTTGCGATGGGTCCTTCGATGGTGCCTTTGGCAGACAGAATGCCTATGCTGGCGCCACCGTGCCAGTCGTGCTTGTCGCCTGTCTTACCTGTGATGTCGAGCACAGCCGATGAGGCACCACCGTACTGGGCAGGCAACAGACCTTTATAGAGCGTGGCTGAGGCCAGTGCATCGTCATTGAAGGCAGAGAAGAGTCCTGCCAGATGACCTGAGTTATAGACGGGAGCTAAATCGAAGAGTACTTGATTCTGTGCCGAAGTACCACCACGCACCTGAAAACTGCTTGATGCGTCGCTCTCCGCCTTCACACCAGGCAAAAGTTGGATGGAGCGCATGATGTCAGCCTCTCCAAACAACTGAGGGGCTGATGTCAGGTCCTCCAACTGCAACACCTCGGCACCAGTCTGTACGTTCTGGATACGTTGGCGGGCAGAGTTCGAGGTCACGACCACCTCCTCCAACCGCTCCGTGCGGATGGTGTCTTCTTCTGCCACAGGCAGGGCCAAGAACGTTGTAAGAAGGATACTAAGTCCAAACATGAGTGCAAAGGTACGATTTTTTTTTATTTTCCATTGTCCATTATCCAATTTTTATATAACTTTGCAGCAGAAATTATAAATGAACATCGTTATGAAAAAATTATTAGTAGCTTTTGTAGCATGCATGCTGATTGTCGCCTGCAGCAGTGAGAAGAAAGAATTCACGTATCGTGGTCTCTCGATGGCCCTGCCATTCCAGACATTTGTCGACTCACTCCAGCAGCGCGGCTATGCCGTCGACTCTGCCAAGACCGACTCTGCCTTTACCCGTGTGGTGATGGCCCGTACTGGTGACCACTACCGTCTGATGCTCGCCCAGCAAAGCGGGAAACTCCAGGCTCTACAGGAGAATTACACCCTCTCTACCAACGATAGCACCCGTCGCACTTGGCAACAGTTGCGTGATGACTTCGAAAAGGAATTAGGTGCTTGGCCCAATATGCCCAAGCACGGCGACGACCACAAGATCGCCAAGTTCGAAGCCGATGGCGGCTTTATCACCCTCACCCTCGAGAACACTTACAAGCCCACGCTCTCCGTCCTCTACGAGGTGAAGTAAACGTCAGAGCATCTGAAGCGTATAGAGGTAGATAACGGCAGCTGGGACAGCCATCAGGGTGGAGTCGAAGCGGTCGAGCATACCACCGTGCCCAGGCAGGATGTGGCCTGAGTCCTTGATGCCGAGGGTGCGCTTGAAGAGAGACTCAACGAGATCGCCCCACGTGCCGAAGACGACGATGACCAGTCCTAAGCCTACCCACTCTAAGGCGCTCAGGCCGAGGGCGTTCTGCTCATACTGCTCCAGAAGATACCACACCAGCACAGCGACAATTATTACCAGGATGCCTCCGCCGATGCTGCCTTCCCACGACTTACCTGGAGAGATGCGGGGAAAGAGTTTATGCTTGCCTAAAAGCGAGCCACAGATATAGGCACCTGCGTCGTTGATCCAGAGGAACACGAACACAGACAGGGGGATTGCCCATACATAGTGGATACCAGAGGCGTCAGACTGGAACGCCAGCACGTTCAGCATGGAGAACGGTAGGGCGATGTAGAGTTGGCTCATCATCGTATAGGCCCAGTCGTGAACGGGATCTTCCTGCTTCAGATAGAGTTCTGCGACCATCAGATAGATCAGTGTAACGAGATAAGGCACGAAGATGGAAGGGGGTGTGATACCGCTACAGAAACCTGCCATCGCTAAGAAGAAATACACACCTGCCACCGTTGAGATCATCTGATTGACGGCTACGCCCTCACGGTCGTTCACAAGCCCTGTGAACTCCCAGATCGTCATACCAGTCACGAGTGCGAACAAGAATATCATCGCCTCCGGTCTCAGGAAGCAAGTCACGATTGCAGCAACGAAGAACACCGATGTGATCGTCCTTACTATAAAATTTTTCATACGCGTTCCTTAAATTATTTATCTTCGCTCTCGTCGGCTTTTGTCTCGCCGTCGCCAGCGTCGTTTTTCGCCTCTTCAGCCTTCTGTGCCTCAAGTTCCTTGGCACGCTCTTCTGCCATGCGCTCGGCATCGGCACGCATCTGGGCCTCGAGGAGCTCCTCGGCACGACTGGTCCAGGGACGCTTGCCGAAGATCTTCTCGACATCCTCAGCAAAGATCACCTCACGGTCGATGAGCAACTGTGCCAACTGAGCGTGGCCCTCCTTGTGCTCCGTGAGGATCTTCTTGGCTCGATCGTACTGCTCGTTGATCATCCGCAGCACCTCGTCATCCATGATCTTGGCGGTCGTCTCGGAATAGGGCTTCTGGAACTGGTACTCGGCATTGTTGTAATAGCAGATGTTAGGCAGCTTGTCACTCATGCCGGCGAAGGCAATCATGCCGTAAGCCTGCTTGGTGGTGCGCTCCAGGTCGTTCATGGCACCAGTGGAGATACTGCCAATGAAGAGTTCCTCGGCAGCACGGCCTCCAAGCAATGAACACATCTCGTCGAGCATCGCCTCCTTCGTCTGGAGCACGCGCTCCTCAGGCAGATACCAGGCAGCACCCAAGGCCTGACCACGTGGTACGATGCTCACCTTCACCAACGGATTGGCAAACTCCGTGAACCACGATATCGTAGCGTGACCAGCCTCGTGGATGGCGATGGAGCGCTTCTCGGCCTCCGTCATCACCTTCGTCTTCTTCTCCAGACCACCGATGATACGGTCTACGGCATCGAGGAAGTCCTGCTTCTTCACCGTCTGCGAGTTATGACGAGCGGCTATCAGGGCTGCTTCGTTACAGACATTGGCGATATCGGCACCAGAGAAACCTGGCGTCTGACGGGCGAGGAAGTCGATATCCACACTGTCGTCCGTCTTCACGGGCTTCAGATGCACCTTGAACACCTCCTTACGCTCATTCAAGTCAGGCAGGTCTACGTGTATCTGACGGTCGAATCGTCCTGCACGGAGCAGGGCAGAGTCGAGCATATCGGCACGGTTCGTGGCTGCGAGGATGATCACACCTGAGTTCGTTCCAAAGCCGTCCATCTCCGTCAACAGGGCGTTCAACGTGTTCTCGCGCTCATCGTTGCCACCCATAGCGGGATTCTTCGAACGGGCACGGCCCACGGCGTCGATCTCGTCGATAAAGATGATACAAGGCGACTTCGACTTGGCCTGCTGGAACAGGTCACGGACACGGGAAGCACCCACGCCGACGAACATCTCCACAAAGTCGGAACCCGACATCGAGAAGAAAGGTACGCCAGCCTCACCTGCTACGGCCTTTGCCAACAGTGTCTTACCCGTTCCTGGAGGACCTACGAGCAGGGCACCCTTGGGGATCTTACCACCCAGTTCAGTATATTTCTGCGGATTCTTTAGGAAGTCCACGATCTCCTGTATCTCCTGTTTGGCACCAGCTTGTCCTGCCACGTCCTTGAACGTGATACCCAGGTCGCCACCCTTCTCATACATCTTCGCCTTCGACTTGCCGACGCTGAACACATTGCCACCGCCGCCCATGCCTCCGCCACCCATGCGGCGCATGAAGAAAATCCACAGCAAGACGATAAGCAACAGGGGGAAGATGCTATTGATGATCATGTACAGGAAGTCGCTCTCTTTCTTGTTCTCGAAGGTATACTCTCCTGTGAAGGTCTTTGCCTCTTTGGCCTGGTTGATATACTCCTCCACCTGATCGATCGAGCCGAACTCCACCTCCACATAAGGTTCTGCACCCGTCTGCTGGGCACTCTGGTGGAACACGTCGCGGATATGCTCCGGCTTCACGTACATCTTCAGATTACCCTGACCTTTGTTGATCACGATCTTCGAGGCGTAGCCGTGGTCGATCATCGACTTGAAGTCAGAATACGTTGCCGTACGACTGACGCTACTGTTCTGTGGTCCGCCACTGGAGAAATACAAGAGTCCCAGTGCCAGGATGGCGATGGCGTAGATCCAGTTCATATTGAACTTCGGCATATTCATCTTCGGACCGTTTCCGTTGTTTTGTATCTTATTTTTGTCCATATTCATTAGTGCGGTAGCAAACTATTCATTCTTCACTCTTCATTATTCATTATTCACTATCTTTATCTCCGCATCCTCCCACAGATGCTCCAGGTCATAGTACGCCCTCACCTCAGGCAGGAAGATATGCACCAGAGCGTCGCCATAGTCCATGGCCACCCATTGCGCCTGTTCCAGTCCCACCACATGCATAGGCTTCTCATGCAACCGTTCGCGACACATCTCACAGATGGAGTCGGCGATGGCCTCCACTTGTGTGGTCGAATTGCCCTGACAGATAATGAAATAACTGCTGATGCTGCCCTCGATATTCCGCAGGTCAGCCACCACGATGCTCTCACCTTTCTTTTCCTGAATGGCTTCTATGATCGTATTGACGAGTTCACTCATATATAGATAATGTATTTAGCTTGCAAAGGTACAGTAAATCGAGCGAAAAACAAAATAAATTAGGGAAAATTGGGTGTTTTGATAAAAAAATCTCCAAAAAGTTTTGGTAATTCAAGAAAAAGCACTACCTTTGCACCCGCATTTCGAGAAATGACCATTGGGGTATGGTGTAATGGTAACACTACAGATTCTGGTCCTGTCATTCTTGGTTCGAGTCCGAGTACCCCAACAGAAGAAACCGCTAAGTAGCTTAGGATAAAGCACTTAGCGGTTTTTGCAAACAAACGGTAGTGTATCGCCGTCGTCACATTTAAGAACTACATGAAAGATCCGCATAGACATATCCGCATTCTCAGCCTGGGACTCCTGTTCCTGCTCCTCGCTGTCACCGTCGCCTGCAATATGGTCGATAGGACAGGCACTCGTGTCGCCCTCACCCCAGAGCAACTGCGACTCGAGAAGATCAACACCATCGACAGCTTTTCGCTCCGCACGGTACTCAATCCCGACTCGATGGAAGGGTGGGAGCAGCTCAGTGGCCTCAGTGCCGATGCCTGGATGCTCATCGACGACTCCACGGGCTATGTCATCAGTCAGCGCTATGCCAATGAACCCCGTTTCATGGCCTCGCTCACGAAGATGATGACCTGTCTGCTGGCCCTCGAGAATGGTAATATGACTGATACGGTACGGATCACCGACGACGTGTTCATCTGCAAGGACTCCAGAGTCCGTCTGGGTGAGGGCTATCTCTTGGGCGATCTGCTCTACGAGATGATGCTCCAAAGCGACAACGATGCCGCCTATGCCATCGCGAAGCATATCGCTGGCGACACACTGACCTTCTGTGACATGATGAACGAGAAGGCCGCCTATCTCGGCATGACCAACACCCACTTCGTCAATCCTAACGGCATGCCTGCGCCAGATAATTTCAGTACTGCGAATGATCTGATCCGTCTGGCCCGTTATGCCATGCGCGACAGTGCCTTTGCAGAGATGGTCGGCACGGTAGAGAAGAGTGTGCCGTTGATCGACGGTCGTCACATGGACTGTCGCAACACCAATGTCCTGCTCTCCTCTTACGAGGGCTGTTTCGGCATCAAGACAGGCTACACCCGTCAGGCTGGTAACTGTCTGGCCTCTGCTGCCACCCGTAACGGCACCACCCTCTATCTCGTGCTCCTCCACAGCCGTTCGATGCGCTCCCGTTTCACAGAGTCGGCCATCCTCCTCGACTACGGTTTCCAGGTGATGCAAGCCTATCATGACAGCGCTCACTGATGCCACATTAGGGGTGGTGCAGCTTTCCCCTCCTGAGTAGGCGATTGCATCTTAATGGAGCAATCTTCTGTTAGGGGGGGTGAACGCGCGCTTTTCATTTCCCCCTAGGCTTCCCATTGTCAGTGCAAAATTACTATATATATTTCTCTCCCTTCCGCCATACTCCGCCAAACCACGCCAAATGCCGTACATTGCCTTCATACTTGCCACTTTCGAGTTAACAGTATATCTTCGTCACTCGTAACAATGCCTGTTTACAAACGTGGGAATATATCTTCACCACTGTAAACAGGCATCGTTTACCCCCCTAAACGCCTATGATCTACATCGTTAACAGGC
>Ga0310786_10002853_pt1 | contig 25806 bp, 20 predicted proteins | sample AusTroGonzalo_MG_FD_203881 | JGI IMG/M metagenome (GOLD analysis project Ga0310786, IMG submission 203881) | Bovine rumen microbial communities from tropical cattle in Woodstock, Queensland, Australia - Gonzalo_03 (v2) (version 2) | ecosystem: Host-associated > Mammals > Digestive system >...
TACATCGTGGTCCTCGAGTTCCTATTGGCCTTTGCTGGCGTAGGTCTGCTCATCAGGCACTACAACCATAAGGCGTAGTTTCTCTCTTCGTTATGGCTTTACACCAAGAATCGTAGCATAAGATGGCTTCTTACGATGGATTTCCGTCTATCGGGATATGCAGGGTTCCTAATGATCAAGTATTCTGATATTTTTAGTCTCTGCTGGTTTGCCGTATTATTCTTACTGGTAGATGGAGTACTACATCGTCTATGCCTACATCGCAGTGAGTGGTGTTATCATATTGTTATCGTCATGCCACAGCTAAAAGCATGAAGTTGATTGCCCATGATTGTTTTGAGCGTGGCGAAGACCTTATCACCCGTACAATGGCTGGTGAAGAACTGAGTATTGGAATATTTGGCTTTCAGCCTTTGAGCCAAAGCCGCCAGCTCTTCTTCTGTCTCCAGGCCGTCGAGCAAGTGGAATCCTCCGACAACGGTATGAACTGGCCACGGACAAGCCGCCAAAATATTCTCCAAGCCGCTATGAGCGCAACCTGTAAATAGCAGACCATCGACATATAGAGCCAACTCATGCCGGAAATCGTCGTGGATAAAGTCGCCGTTAGTATTCTGCACATAGAGATTCACATTTCCTTTGGGCATCGGATGATTCTGAGGAATATGAGCTAATACATGAATATCCTCTGCTAATGCGCAGGTCTGATTTATCAAGACGAGTCTGTCATTGTCAATCTTCGGCCACTCCGCAGTAATACTATGAAGATTCCCTCGCTTAGAAAAGAACTTGCCACTCATAGCATCTGGTGAGACGAGTACCTTAGCCTTTCGATTACGTTCAACTAAATACAGCAATCCTCCTGCATGGTCGCTATGTCCGTGAGAGATAAATACATAGTCCATCGTACTGAGGTCAATACCCATCTTCTCGGCATTGCGGATAAACACATCACTGGCTCCAGTGTCCAGCAAAATCTGATGATGGTCTGTTTCAAGCAAGATAGACAATCCATGTTCTGTTTCCAGCGATGGATTCTGAGTGCGATTATCTGATAATACTATCCACTTCATTATAAATACATTTGTCGGACTATCTTTGGGAGTTTCTTCGTTTCCTTCTATTCATCTTCTTCATATCAATTCATCTTCGTCATGTGATAGCCCATTCGCTTCAGTTGCATGGCAGCTCCCATCAGGTAGAGCTGGTGCAGACAGGATACGTAGCCGTTGAATGCCTCTTTGGTTCCTGGCTCCAGATGCTGGTGCATCAGAGCATTATAGACACGGGATGCACATTCGCCTGTCACCTTCTCTAGAATGGTGTAGTCTATGCCTTGCAGCAAAAGCACTTCCTCGCGGATGTATTCGTCCATGCTGTCATAGCCCCGCTTGTCGCGCATGTAGGCATAGAGGTCTTCAATCTTTGAGTAGATCTCCCATTCCGTGTCCCACATCTTGGCTACGGCCATGCCGATATACATCATCCAGCCGAGGGATGCCGATGGGTAGTCCTGGAACTCCCTGATGCCATCGGGGATGTATACCTTGGCTATCTCTTCCCATTTATCTTCGACATCGGGACATTCCGGCAACCGCTCATCCACCTCCTTCATCGACAGCAGGAACTGGTGCAGGTCTTTTCTCAATATCTCTTCAAAATTCTCCATAATCACAATTTTTATTTGCAAAGATAGTGATAATTACGGAATTATCGTTAAATTTGCACCAAAATTAACAATAGTTGATTCTCGTCACGACTCGACCAATCATGCAAGCATGTTGGTTCTCGCTGCTCCGAGAATTAGCATTGTTTATCAAGTAACCCCACAAAATATAAACTTATGAGACTGAAAATTACCACAATCCTCGTGCTTATGCTGCTGCCGATGATTTCACTGGCGCAGCGTCAGCAGTATCAGCAAGTGAATGACATTCCCTACACAGCGCCCTCCGATGCATACGCTCAGGAGCGATGCAAGCTCGATGTCTATTACCCTACGAATCAGAAGGATGCACCCGTGGTGGTGTGGTTCCACGGTGGTGGCATCGAGGGTGGCGAGAAACATATCGATCCGCAGCTCAAGAACAGCGGTTTGGTGGTTGTTGCTGCCAACTATCGTTTGCTGCCCAAGGCGAAAATCGATGATATCCTCGACGATGCGGCAGCCGCTGTGGCCTGGACTTACAAGAACATCGAGAAATACGGTGGCAGTCATCGTAAGATTTTCGTTGCCGGACACTCTGCAGGTGGCTATCTGCTCGACATCATCGGCTTAGACAAGAAATGGCTCGCCAAATACGGCGTTGATGCCGACTCGCTGGCTGCCTTAGTGCCCTTCAGTGGACAGTGCATCACGCACTACAACATCCGCAAGCAGCAGAACATCCCTCCTTTACAGGCCACCATCGACCAGTACGCCCCGCTCACCTACGTCCGTCCCGATGCCCCGCCTATCGTCATCATTTCAGGCGACAGGGAACTGGAGCTCTATGGCCGCTATGAAGAGCAAGCCTATTTCTGGCGCATGCTGAAACTCGCAGGACACAAAGATGTGACGCTCTATGAGATGCAGGGCTACGACCACGGTGCCATGCCGCAACCTGCCTATTACATTTTGAAACAGCACATCAAGCGACTGACCGAAAACAAAACCAGCCAGAAGTAAACGATATGATTGCAATGTCACACTCTGACCGCGAGTCAGAGAAGGTAATTATCCTGCAATTATCGTTTCGGTTGTATATTCAGGTTTACGCCCAGCACGTCCTCGCTGTCCACGATGGTTACCTGTATGAACTGGTCTTTATTCAGTGGCGTGGCCAGTGGCTTGTATGTTGTGGTGGTATCAGCCTCCTATCGGCTTGATATATAGCCTTTCATCCGCTCTATGCCGTACTTGGCTACGACCAGATCCTCTTCTGACGTTGCTCCGCTGAAAGCAAAAGCCAGCTTGCAGCCTTCGTACTCGTCGTAGGCGCCACCGGCATAACCCAGTTCGCCGGTAATCGTCTTGTGGTTCGGGTCGCCGCTGTCTGCTTGGGTGGCGATTACTTCTCCGCATTTCGACCAGGCGACGGCGACCAGATTATAGCCGTCCTTCCAGTTGCAGTACGAGCCAACAACCTTCATTTCGCCAATCCAGTCAACCGTGTCGCCGTTGTTAAGAACCGAGGCAGTTGCTACTCCCTCAATACCCATCTCAATCGCCTTGGCTTTCATGTCCTCCAGAGCCAAAGCCAGTTTTTCTCTTAGTTGTTCGTTTGTCATATTCTTGTTCACTTTAGTTAAGTCTGACTCCTTTTTGTTCTGTTGCGGCGCGTTGCAAGAGAAGCATGTTCCCCATAATAGGAGCATCAGTAATAGTTTCGTTTTCATATCTTTTTATTGTTGATTAATTGCTGCCAAGACCAGGAACATGTAGTGCGAGGAACCGCCACCGAGCACGTATTCCGTCTGTTGCCAAAGGAAGGGGAACTCGAGAAGTTCAGGGAAGTCTGGACGGATGAGTGCTGTACCCGAAACCACACCACCCGGAATATAGCTCCAGTCAGCACGATTCAGACCGTAAGCCACGGTAGCCGAACGGGCGCCGACGCCTGAGGCAAACGAGGCGGTGTTGCTTCCTGGGTGACAGCCGAGTACGAAGTCCAGTGCATGATAAACCGTCTCCTTCTGGAAGATATCAGGATAGGCACTGGTTAGGAAATAATACTCAAAACCAAAACGCTGGATATCCCATCCTGCCCCCCAGATACTCGGACGATAGGGCACACCATAGGGCGTCTCAGCCGACTGCTTGTCAAGCTGAGTCTTGTAGTTTACAAGGGCTGCGCGGAAGGCAGCAACAAACTGTCGGCTCTGTTTGTCCTTCTTCGTTTCGAGCAGTTTGGCGATACGAGCCGTAAACCAACCGGTACGGGCGATGCTGTTGGTGATGAGTTGCTGTTGACTGAAGATAAAGTCGAGATATGCCTGATTGTTTGTTGCAAGGTATAGTTCTACGGCTACCTGCAACTTGGCACCCACCATGAAACCGTTAGCCTCCGTATCCTGATAGATTTTCTGTGCGATGTCGATACACTCCTGACTCAGCGCATCGTTAAAGCCGCGCAGTACGCGGGCAGCACCAGCCAACTGGGCTGCTGTCGACAGGGCGCGCATGGGATTATTCTCCGTAAAGATCCAACGGTCATCACTGTTGCCAGCCACACCGTCAGTCATCGCTACGGCATCGCCAAGCATGGCATACTGGCGGAGCGAGTTACAGATGATGCCACGATAGAGTCGGCCTAATGCCTGATAGGAGCGTACTACGGTGAGTGCACCGTTCTCTACCTGCTGCAAGATGTCGTTCTTGCCGTCGGGCTCGTGTATCTCCACGCGATGACGTTGTTGGTCGATGGCTGTCACGTCGATATCGGGATGGAACTGCTCATAGGCCAGTGCAAGGATATAGGCCTCGCCAGCCTGTGACTCCACACGCAGGTCGAAGTCGCCTGCATCGTGCCAACCACCAACATTTACCCCAGGTCAGCATATTTCGAGAGTCCTGGCTGCTGCACGTATCCGTCGATATGGTTCCCCACCTTAGCCATTAATGCATCGTCCATGTGGCAGGCGTCGTGCCAAATGCGGTACTTCTCGCTCACTCTCATGTGGCACATCTGCACAGGCAGGAAATATTCGATGACAGGCTGCCAAACACCACGCTCGTAGACATTATCTGCTATGCGGAATACACTCGATTGTGCCGAGGCATAGCGCACCTGATAGAGACCAGCCTCGGTGATATCACTCAGGTCGGCCGTGAGATAACGATAGCGCAGGAAATCGCCCCACACCTTGGGCTCGATTGTACGAACAACAGTCTCGCCGTCGGCATCGATGCGAACCACTTGCAGAGGCTCGATGCTGTTGTCGCGCTTATCGGTTTCTATCACGATGTGCTTCTGCTGCTGGGTCTGATAGCCTATCTGCGAGGTCTGGATCACTGGCTGGTAGCGCCATTGGCTATCCACCTCGGGAGTAATCAACCATCTTACGGCCCCCTTCGTGGCACCCTTGGCAATCTCGCTTCGCAGTACGAACCAGCCGTTGTTATGGTTCATGCGCCCGTCGTATAGTTTCAACTGGCCCGTCATCGACTCTACCGTCAGTTTCTGATGCTTGTCGTCGGGCCGCGATGTAAACTTACTGCCTACGGCGTATGGCTCGGCAATGATATCGTCGGCACGCAAGGGACTATAGCCCTCACCATCCAGTTGCGCCAGATCAGCCTTTAGTCCCTTTCCTGCAAAGTAGTCTCCATCATGTCCGCGATTCGTGGCCACCCGCAACAATGGCGCATTCGGTTGCTGCGGATAAATACCGCTCTGCTGGTCCATCACCCACGGCTTGCCAAACAGGTAACCCGGGTAGAACTCAAGGTTGAACCCAACCTTGCCTAAAAGGAAGTCGGGCACAGGCTTATCGAGATCTACGGTGACGAGGATTCCCTTGCCCTGTGGTTCCACGTTGACGGTATAGTTCACGTTCCAGTCGGGATACACCATCGGGTTAAAGCCCGTCATGTGGCGCGAAGAGTCTGGGTAGCAGAGTGTGGTTACGATGCGGTTACCTTCAGCCTTACGACTGAGTTGTTTGGGCACGGGTTGCCACTGTCCTGGTGTCGCCTCCAGGCGGATGTCACCATTAGTGGCTATACGCATTCCGTTCATGATCACACACACACCGCCTTGATGCCCCTCGGGATAGAAGTCGCTGAACGCCATCACGTCTGTACCGCCGGCATTGAAATAGCCTGCATCGTTCATCCGGAAGGTCTGGGCAGAGACTGTGACGCTTGCCATGATGATGGCCATCAAATATTTTCTCATAGCTGATGTTGTTTAGTTGAGTGTTGTTTCTGTTATCAGTGGCAGATGGTCCGACGAGCCACCTACAAGGATGGTGATGCTGCCGGGCTCCAGCATCCATGTTTGGGCAGATGCATCCCAATGACAGAGATCGGTCCGGCGCACAGGTATAGTAATGGTCTTGCCTTCTCCAGCCTTCAAGGCTACTCGCTGGAATCCCTTGAGCTCTTTGACCGGACGCTCTATGCGTGACGAGGGTCGTGACATATACACCTGTGCCACCTCTTCGGCATCTACAGCGGATTGGTTGCTGAGCTCAAACTGCACGTTGAACCCTTCGGCAGTAGGTTGTACCTTCAGGTCGCTATATTGGAACGTGGCGTAGGAGAGGCCGAATCCGAAGGGATAGGCCACAGACGCTTGCTTCGTGTCGTACCAGCGATAGCCTACCAGACTCTCCTCTGCGTAGTTGGCGATGAGTTGCTGGTTACGGTCATTGCTGCGGTTGCGGGTGATATCGACAAAAATGTCGCCCTGGTTGTTGTCCTGGATGTTCTGAGGATAGCTGCCTGTTGCATAGGCAGGCACGTCGCCTAATTGCTTGGGCCATGTCATCGGCAACTTACCCGATGGGGAAATCTTGCCTGTGAGCATCTCGGCTAATGCCTGACCGCCCATCGATCCGTTAAACCATGAGACCAATAATGAGCCCGATACCTCATCAACTGTGCTGATATCCACAGGTCCACCTGATACGATGACGGTCACTAATTGTTTGTTTGCTTTGGCAAGAGCAATAGCCAGTTCATCCTGTCCAGAGGGTAAGGCAATGCTTTTGCGGTCAGAGCCCTCTGTCTCCACCTCACGGTTGTCGCCAGCGAAGAAGATGACAAGATCAGCCTTCTTGGCTGCTTTCACGGCCTGAGCCATAAGCTGAGGGTCAGCGGACTGCTGAGGACTCTGTCGTTTGTTGCGCCCCTCGCGGTCAAAACTCTTATAACCTGGTACATAGGTAATCTTTACGTTGTTGCCGAGAACTGCCTGCAATCCTTCAAGAGGCGTGATCTCACAACGGGTCTTCACACCAGCTCCCACACCGCCCAAGGCCATCTTTGTAACTGCATTCTCACCGATGACAGCAATATGCTTCACACGCTTTGTATCGATTGGCAACAGAACGTCATTCTTCAGCAACACAATTGAGCGACGAGCCACCTGCAAGGCCGTATTCATCTCCTCAGGATTACCTACGGGTTGGCTATTAGCAACCTCCTTAGCGATGGGCTTTACCGTCAGACGAACGCGCAGGATCTCACGCACCCGCTGGTCGATAACGGCCTCGCTCACCTTTCCAGCCTTAACTGAGTCGAGCAGAGCTTGACCCATAAAACGGCTACCAGGCATCTCTACATTCATGCCCGCTTTAACGGCATCAACGGTAGAGTGGACACCGCCCCAGTCGCTGATTACCATACCTGAGAATCCCCATTGCTGTCGTAGAACGGTGCTCAACAGATGTTCATTCTCCGAGCACCAGCGCCCGTTCACCTTATTATATGCAGCCATCACGCCCCAAGCATCAGCCTCGCGCACAGCCATCTCAAACGGTCGCAGATAGATCTCGTGCATGGCACGGTCTGAGATTCTCACATCCACAAAGCCGCGATAGTCCTCCTGATTGTTCAGGGCATAGTGCTTCAGACAGACGGCGGTACCATCGTCTTGCGAGCCTTTTGTGTAGGCCACCGCCAACATACCACTGAGCAGCGGATCCTCACTCAGATACTCGTAAGTACGTCCGCCGGTAGGGATGCGCTGGATGTTGATGGCCGGCCCCAGTATCATGTCCTTGCCACGTAGACGGGCCTCACGGCTCATGCCCCGCCCATAGGCATAAGCCCACTCTGTGCTCCAGGTTGCAGCCAGCGCCGAACCTGTAGGAAAGAACGTCGCCGAGTCGGTAGTCAGACGGGCAGAGTTCCATGAGTGAGGTTCCATCTCTTCGCGGATGCCAAACGGTCCGTCAGCATATTCCACATCGGCGATGCCGAGTCGTGGGATGCCCGCAGAAGAGAACATGTTCTTGCCGTGCAGCATATCGATCTTCTCTTCGAGCGTCATCTGCTTGATAATGTTGTCAATCTCCGTCTCATGTCCGAGCAGTTTGCTCTGATACGTCTGTGCAAGTCCAGTTGTTGCTAAAACCATGACAACAACTGCGATGATGGTTCTAATCCTTTTCATATCTTGTTTTTGTTGGTTTCCTATATTCGCCTCAAGCCTATTTGAATAGCAGCGGAGCCAACTCCTTCAGGCTGCGTCGCCAGGTGAGGAACTCATGACCCGTGTTGGGCGAGACGTAGCCTACGGCTTTCATACCTGCAGCGGTGAGTGCCTTGACGCTCTCGTTGATGCCGTCAGGTCTCTCACGCGAGCCACAGCTCTGGAAGATGAGCTTGGGCTTGGGCACACTCTTGTCGTCTAACTTCAGGTCGGCAGGCATGTAGGTGCCACCACTGAGCAGACCGTAGTAACTGAAGACGGCAGGGCGGGCGAGGGTAATGGCCTTGGTCTCCATGCCACCCATCGACAGGCCAGCCATGGCACGGCTCTCGCGTTTGGCAATGGTGTTGAAATGCGAGTCAATGTAAGGCACCAACTCATCGACGAGTACCGTCTCGAAGGCTTTTGCCACAGCTCCACGGTCACGTCCGCGTCCACGGCCGCCCTCATTGGTCATGCCGTAGGTCATCACGATGATGAACGGCGTGACCTTGCCCTCGGCAATCAGGTTGTCCATGATGAGGTTGGCATGCCCCTGACTGCTCCAGGCCGTCTCGTCCTCACCCCATCCGTGCTGCAGGTAGAGCACGGGATATTTCTTCTTGTCCTTGCCGTAGGTGGGCGGCGTATAGACAAAAGCGCGGCGCACCTGCTGCGTGCTCTCACTCCAGAACAGCACCTGCTGCACATTGCCGTGGGGCACGTTCTTCATCGCATAGAAGTCCTGGTCGTGGGCAGGAATCTCAATGCCGCTCTCCCAACGTGTAGAACCGTAGTAGTTCAGCGTACCAGGGTCGTTGACGGTGCCACCGTCGACGGTCAGATGGTAGTAGTGGAAGCCCTCGTCCAATGGACCTTCGGTCTGGCCAGTGAACGAGCCGTCGTAGGCTTTCTTGAGCTTCGTGCCACCACGTCCACCCAGTCCGAGGCTGACAGTGACTTCGTCGGCATGGGGAATATCGACACGGAAACGGGCGTAGCCCTGTGAGTTGACCATTGGGAACTCCTGGCCGGGCTGATTCTTAGGCGATGGAACGAAGTCCTCTTTCACGCCTTCCAGCTCAGGGAATGCCAACTCAGGCTTGAACGGGGCGCGCTGCTGTGCCTGCTGACCTCGGCGTCCCTGACCTTGCTGGTTTGGACGGCGTGGCGGACGGTTAGGCATCTGCCACAGCGGGGCCTTCATGTCGCGAATATACTCGTAGGCCATCTTCGGCTTGTAGTCCACGTCGAAGGGTAGGGGGTAGTTGTTCTGCCCAAGCCACGAGTCACGGTCGCTGAGGTTCCAGAAGGTTACGCAGTCGATGACGTCCTTGTGCTTGCGGAACACGCGGAACACACGGGCGTACTGGTCGGCCAGATGCTGCTTCAGCGAGTCATTGACGGCAGCGCCATCACGACTGAAGGCCAGCTGACCACCCATTTCCTGATTGGCACGAATATCGAGTTCGGTAACGTGGATGTGGCTGACCACCTTTTTATAAAGTTCCAGTGCCTTGTCAACCTCATCTTCCTTCGGACCGTAGATGTTGTAGTGACCCTGCATGCCGATGCCGTGGATGGGCACGCCAGCATCCTTCATCTTCTTGACCATATTATAAATACGCTGGCTCTTCACGGGGTCGCACTCGTTGTAGTCGTTGTAGAAGAGTAGCGCTTTGGGGTCGGCAGCGTGCGCATACTCGAAAGCCTTGGCAATGAACTCATCGCCACAGAGCTTGTACATCACTGACTGGCGGTAGGGATCCTGCGCATTGGCATCGTCGGTCATGGCCTCGTTTACCACATCCCATGCATAAACCACGTCCTTGTAGCGCGAGACGACAGCTTCGATATGGTTTTTCATGCGCTGATAGAATACCTCCTTTGTGGGGTTGTCCTCAGTCATCCAGCGGCCTATCTGCGAATGCCACATCAGGCAGTGGCCACGCAGTTTGATGCCATTCTGGCGTGCGAAGTTGGCAATGCGGTCAGCCCCCTCCCAGTTGAACTGTCCTTGCCGGGGCTCCGTGGGCTCGGGCTTCATGTCGTTCTCGGCAGTCATGCTGCTGAACTCTTTCTTGATCAGGGCCTGTTGCTCTGCGTTAGTCACATTGCGCTGGTTGACGGCTACGCCAATCAGGAAGTAGTCCTTGTAGGCGTCCTTCAGTCCCTGCGCAAACGATGCTGCAAACAATGATAACAGCACGGTCAGTACACAAATTCTTCTTTTTTTCATTCTCGTGTTGGTTTTAGGGTTATACAAAATTTTATTAATAATTACAGTAATGTTTCCGTTTCGGTTCAATGGTTCATACTAATTTTTACCCTTGATGATCTCTTCAATCTCCTTTCGGGCAGCCTTTCCTTCGGGACAGGGCCAGAGGGGATAGACGTGGCCCATCTTCTCTTTCACATGCAGACGGACATCTACGCCTGCGGCTTTCATCTTGTCGTAAGTCTTGACGACATCTGTATAGAGCGTTTCCCATGTGCCAGCATAGAGGTCGGTGGGCGGCAATCCCTGCATGTCGCCGTAGAGGGGTGAGATGATAGGATCGTGGACATCCATATCACCAGCCCAGTCGGCTCCTACGAGGCGCAGCACTTTCATGTTAAGGAAGGTGTCGTATTCCTGTAGCGCATCGTCGCCACCTACGACATCCACCCAGGGCGAGATGAGAATCATCCTGCTGGGCAGGTCAATGGAGTCTGCCTTCAGCTCCTGCGCCAAGGCAAGGCTGAAACCGCCTCCTGCAGAATCGCCCATCATCATGATGCGCTTGGCAGGGAAGCGCTCCAGCAGTTGCTTGTAAAGCTGAATCATCAGCGGATGGGCATCCTTGGCGGTATAGCGGAAAAGTAGTGGATAGTTAGGTGTTACGATGCCGCAACCGGTTGTCTCTGCCCACTCGGCCATCGACTCCCAGTGTCTCGACGTGAAGTTGTTCACGTAGGCACCGCCGTGAATATAGAGCACAATAGGTTTTGAGTCGTCTGCGGCAGGGCATTTAAACACCTGCATGCCACCCACTTTAAATTGCTTCACTTCACGAGGGAACTCAACACCTTCAGGTATCTCCACGATGCTCTTGTCGGTCATGTCGCCCTTACCCTTTTCGTAGGCTTCCATCGTCGTCTGAGGTAAGGCATGAGCTACGAGGTAAGCCTGTGGCGAGCGTCCATCAATAAACCAGAACCCCAGGCATACCACTAAGAAACACGCAATGAGTGCCGTCACTGTCAGGCACACTCTCTTAATTACTTTTTTCGTTTGCATAAGCTCTAATCGTTTTTGTGTTGGGTCTAATCTCTAAATTCACTTAAATATGAGCACAAAAATAAGGAAAAATGCTGGAAAATTGCTATATTTGCATCAATTTTTAGGATTGTTTATGAAGTTGTTATGATTCAGCAAGTAGAAATAACTCTAAAACCGAAGTCTCGTGGTTTCCATTTGGTGACCAGTGAGATTATGAGTCAATTGCCCCAATTGCCTAAGACTGGCATCATGAATATATTCTGCAAACATACGAGTTGCGGACTGAGCATCAATGAGAATGCAGACCCTGATGTGCGTGTAGATATGGAAACTATCTTCAACCGCTTAGTGCCAGAAAATCGCCCTGAATATGAGCATACTTTGGAAGGTGCAGACGATATGCCTGCTCATGCCAAGTCAACACTGAGTGGTGTCAGCTTGACGATACCCATTACTAACGGTCGTTTGAACATGGGAACCTGGCAAGGCATTTACTTCTGTGAGTATAGGAATTACGGTGGGGCAAGAAGGTTGGTAGTAACAATTATAGGAGAGTAATATATGAACATTTCGATTAAACGAGAGCAGAGTGAACAAGTTCATTCTGCCGAGTGTGAGAAAGGTGGGATGAAAGCCAACTTTTTAGAACTTGTAAAGAACAGATACAGTTGTAGGGCTTATAAGTCCATCAACGTGGAGAAAGAGAAGTTGGATTATATCCTGGAGTGTGTTCGTTTTGCACCTTCAGCAGTGAACAAACAGCCCTGGCTATTCCACATTGTCAGCAACGAGGAGGAAAAGACAAAGCTGCAGCAGTGCTATAATCGTGACTGGTTCAAGACGGCCCCGATGTATATTATAGCCTCTGTCCTGCATGATGAGGAGTGGGTTAGATCCGACGGCAAACATCATGGCAACATTGATATTGCCATTGCCGTGGAACACCTTTGTCTGGCTGCAACGGAGCAAGGCCTGGCTACCTGCTGGGTATGCAACTTTAACGCTAACCTCTGTAAGGAGCAGTTTGGCTTACTTGAGAATGAGGAACCTACCGTCATCATTCCTTTGGGCTATGCTACAGACGAGATGAAGCCCAAGAGCCGTAAGGCCATTGACCAAATAGTTAAGTGATATGGCATACACAGGACGTTTCGGACAATCTGACGATTTCCGTCGTGAGGAGCTGATACGAGTGATTGAGCATTCTGTTGAGAATCTGACTCTACAGGAGTTGGAGGCTTTATATTACGATATGTCGACGAAGAACTACATCAACGAATGAAACTAAGGAAACGAAAGATTAAGTATTCTGCAATTTTCTGTCTCTGCTGGTTTGCCGTTTTAGTCTTACTGGTAGATGGAGTCCTGAAATTCCAGACATTGGTTGACTATTTCGGGTCATACGCATTAGTAGAGATAACGCTATTACTATTGGTTTTTCTACCCACATTAGTAGTTTACAGATTAACAAAGGAAACATAAAAACATGAATAAAATCGTGTCAATCATCAGCATGCTTCTCCTTTCCTTCGGAGCATCTGCACAAGGATATAAAAACCCTGTATTGCCAGGTTTTCATGCCGATCCCAGCGTCTGCCGTATGGGCGATGACTTCTATCTGGTGAACAGCACCTTCCAGTACTTCCCTGGTGTGCCTGTATTCCATAGTAAAGACCTGATACATTGGGAGCAGATAGGCAACTGTCTGACACGGCGTTCGCAACTCGACCTGTCAGGACTTTACACCCAGGCAAACCCAGAACTAGGATGGACCAATGCCGGTGTCTATGCAACGACCATTCGTGAGCACAACGGCCGACTATATATGGTGACTACTGTTTACCCGTCGCGTCGTCATTTCTATGTCTGGACCGACGATCCTGCCGGCGAATGGTCAGACCCCGTCGTCATAGATTTTGCCATCGGCAGTTGCGACCCGACACTCTACTTTGAAGGCGACAAATGCTATTTCCTATGGAAGGAGGGCGACATCAAGATCTGTGAGATTGATGTGAAAACAGGCAAGCAGTTGGGTGATATACACCATCTGGGTACAGGCTTGGGAGGAAGATATCCTGAAGGTCCACATATTTATAAAAAGGATGGCTATTACTATCTGATGCTGGCTGAAGGCGGCACGGAGCAGGGGCACCACGTCAACATACTCCGCAGCAAGAACCTCTTCGGTCCTTACGAGCCTAATCGTGCCAATCCCATCCTCTCGCACTTTAACATGCAGATGCAGGGCAGCGAAATACAGGGACTTGGTCATGCCGACCTAGTACAGGCTCCTGACTCTACATGGTGGATGATATGCCTGGGATATCGCACCAGCGGTTATTTGCTCCATGTGATGGGTCGGGAGACCATGCTTGCTCCTGTGCGCTGGGACAAGAACGCATGGCCCGTGGTGAACGGAAACGGTACCATTCAGGTGGACATGGATTGCCCGACGCTGCCACAGGTGCAGATGCCTGCTGACCCCGTGCGCGAGGAGTTCAACTTCGTGAAGCGTCCTGCGCCTGCCGACAGTTATGCCTCTCTGGGACTCGCGATGGGATGGCATAGTATCGGAAATCCCGACCTTTCGCGCTACTCGCTGACAGAACGCAAAGGCTGGCTTCGACTGAAACCAACCACTACCACTCTTGACAAAGCCACCTCTCCGACCTTTGTGGCTCGCAGACAGACAGAGAAGCGTTTCACGGCTACCACACTCATGGACGCCTCGCACCTAACAGAAGGTATGCAGGCAGGTATTACGGCCTATGCTGCACCTGTCAACCATTATGATGTCTTGGTAGAAAAGAAAGACGGCCATCTCGTTGTACGCCCCAATATCCGTTTGGGAGAACTTGCGCATTCAGCAAAGGAGATGACGCTCAAAGGCAGCAAGGCATATTTGCGCATCAGCTCGGATGGCGTCTATTACTACATGCAGGTATCAACCGACGGCAAGACCTTCGAGACATTGGCAAAGATGGATTTCCGCTATCTCTCGACCGAGGTGATTGGTGGATTTACAGGCGTTATGCTCGGCGTATTTGCACAGGGTGACAGCACGAATGGATTCGCCGATTTTGATTGGTTTGAATATAGCTGCCAGCACCCATTGCTACGATGAGTGGGAAGCAAACGCAGCACCACAATGGCCAACGAACATCACCAACATAACCATCCACCACGGCGTCTGGTTAATCAACGGTGTGATAGTCGTATAAATAAGAAGGGTGCCCAAGTTGAGCACCCTTCTTGCTTTCAAATATTGCCTACAATTAGGCTACCGCCATTCTCTGGAATGGTGATGGTTATCTGTTTCTTCTTGTTCTGCTTCACCTGCTTGACAGAGCCATTCAATTGGGCATCGTCGGCATAGACTGTCAGCTGGGTGTCCTTGGCGAACATGGGCAGCGTGATGGTTTTCTTCAGAGGCTCTTTCTCGGCATTGATACCTGCTACGTACCAAGTACTGCCAGCGCGACGGGCAATGATGGCATACTTGCCAGGATAGCCGTCGATGAAGCGAACCTCATCCCAATTGGTGGGTACCTGCTTCATGAAGTCGATGGCCCATGCGGGGGCGTCTTCCAAGTTATTGGGAGCCAAGGCAAAGTGCTGGACACTACTCTGGAAGAGGACAGCAGTGGCCAAGGCATAGACATCGCTGGTACGGCGGGTGGTACCGCGATCGTTGTTGGCACTATAACGCTTGTTAAGGGCAGAGCCGCCGAAGTCCATCGAAGCTACTGTATTACGGATAAAGGTATGTGTACAGCCGTTCTTGGCTTCAGCATCACAGGAACCCTGTCCGAAGTGAAGATTCTCAGAAGCCAGCACAGCTTCAGCGGCAACAAAGTTAGGATACATGCGTTCCCAACCGCGAGGCAGGGTGCATCCATGGAAGATACACTGCAGGCCAAACTCGTTGGCATCGGTCAGGATGTCTTCGTAGAGTTGCATCATAGGCTGCTTGTCGCCACCGAAGAAGTCGACCTTAATGCCTAAGATGCCAATACTTTGCATCCATTCCATCTCCTGACGACGTGCTGCCGAGCGGTCCATCTTAAAGCGTGGTCCTTGCGGAGCGTCGTTCCAGGTGCCGTTACTGTTGTACCAGAGGAACAGGCCTACACCCTTCGTTTTGGCATAGCGTGCCAGTTCGGCAATTTTCGGGTAGCCAATCTGTGTGTCCCAAAGGGCATCAATCAATACGGAACGATAACCCATAGCGGCAGAGAAATCAATATAATTCTTCTGCTCATCGTAATTGCAGCTGGCATCCATCTTCATAATCCACGACCAACTGCCTTTGCCGTATGTGTAAGTTTTCGAAGCTCTGTATTTGGGCTGGACAAGATCGTTGGCAATGGTTGTCTCGACTATGGGAGCCAGTGTGGTGCCGATAGTCATGGTGCGCCAAGGGGTGAGAGCAGGCAGCGATACGGAGGCTGTTGTGGTGCCGAAGCCGTTCATCTCTTCCTTCTGAGGGAAGCCGATGCTGTATTTGGTGCCTCCGTCGTTCATCAGTCGGCAGCCGACATAGTTACCGTCAGTACCTGTCTCAGAGATAATCACCCAACCTGCTGTGGTCTTGAAGAGGCAGGGGAAGGTATAGCCTTGTCCCCAGCCATTCTTACCTGGCTGATCGTCCCATGAATAGGAGGTCTCATAGCTGGGTGAGGTACGTGCAAAACCGCCCATAGGTTTCGACTGCGGACAGAGGAAGGTCGTGGTGCCGTCTGGTAGTACGAAGCTGCTGGCTTCGCCCTCAACGACGGCACTCATCATATCCCGTTTCTGTGCATAGATCTTGTAACGATAGGCTACATCACGTCCCGTGACACGGAAGATGATGTCGAGGGCTGGTTTGCCTTGTTTCTCGAACTGGCAGACAGCCTCGGTAGCCTCATAGCTGACATGGCTCTGCTTGATAGTAGCAAGGTCATACTCATCCTTGAAGGTGCTGGTCTTGCAGTCCTTCAGGGTCAGACCCTGCGTGAGGTCGCCAAAGTTCATCTTAACGCCCAATGGTGAGCGTTCGATAAAGACAGTACCGTTAAGCGTTACCTGATAAGCAGGGCGTCCACCCTCGTCACTCACGGTGACAGCCATGGTGCCATCAGGACTCTGGAATGTTTTCTCGGTTGCATGGGCTGTCAGTAGGCATATAGCCAATGCTGCAGCAGTCATCATTTGTTTTATCATACTCATTTTTTTATTAACGACAACTTGGACAATTTAAACAACACTTGTATATATAGTTGTCTTTGTTGTTATAGTTGTTTTTATTATTTTATGAATTTCAATTGATACACCTCTCCTACAGTTGTCTCCAAATCGTACTCATAGACCTTACGGATAGGCAGTAGTGACAACGTCTTGAGTTCCTTGGACTGTAATGGCTGCTTGATATTAGCAGGCGCCAACAGCGGGTTGGGACATGCACCCTTGGCCTCGCTCAACGTAACCCCCTTAGCTGCTTTGGCCAGTTGCAGAGGAACATACGAACGGATGCGCAATGTGCCGCCAATGGTAGAACGCACCACTGCGGATCGCAGTTCAGCTTCGCTCCATACCTCGTCAACAATAAAACCGCCTCGAGCCCTCAGACCTTTTACGCTGCCAGTTTTCCACTCATCGGGTAGGGCAGGCAACAGGTGAACGGCACCATCATGACTCTGCAACAACATCTCGCAGATACCTGCCGACACACCGAAATTGCCATCAATCTGGAAAGGTGGATGGGCATCAAACAGGTTGGGATAGGTGCGTCCGTCAGGATACTGTCGGGCTGCACGGTCATCGGGCAGCAACTTTAACATGTTCTTGATAATCTGGAAGGCATGGTTGCCGTCGAGCATACGCGCCCAGAAATTCGTCTTCCAGCCTAAGCTCCAGCCAGTAGCCATGTCACCACGCTGATTTAAGGTGTTTGAAGCAGCGGTGAAGAGGTCGGGATGGCTATAGGGCGATATCTGGTTAGAGGGATAAAGACCATAGAGGTGAGAAATGTGACGGTGCTGGTCCTTGGGGTCGTCAGCATCTATGAGCCACTCCTGCAATTGTCCGTAGCGTCCAATCTGCATGGGGGGCAGGTTGGCAATCTGGAATTTGAGGTTAGCAGCAAACAGACTGTCCTTGCCCAAAGCCTGCGCAGCCAGCAAAGCCTGAGACAGTACGTCGAAGGCAATTTGGTTGTCCATCGTCGATCCGGCACAGACATTTGTGCCTTTGCCACGTGGCCCGTGTTCAGGCGAAACGGTGGGAACGGTCATCAGCCAGCCGGCAGCCTGCTTGATTTCGCCAGCAGCAGGGTAGGTCTGCATATAGTCGAGCAGGAACTCGGCAGCGCCCTTCATGACAGGATAGTATTTAGCCAGGAAATCCTTGTCACCCGTATAGAGATAGTGTTGCCAGATATGGGTTGTCAGCCAAGCACCACCTGTTGGGTACATACCCCAAGGCGTGCCGTCCACAGGACCTGCAATACGCCATAGGTCGGTATTGTGATGGGCTACCCAACCTTTACAACCGTACATCTCCTTGGCAGTCTTGGCACCTGTCTCGCTCAGTTCGCGCGTCATCTCGAACAGCGGCTCTTGTGTCTCAGGCAAATTGCCAATAAGAGCAGGCCAGTAGTTCATTTCGGCATTGATGTTGATGGTATATTTCGAGTCCCACGGGGCATTCATCTTGTCGTTCCATACACCTTGCAGATTGGCAGGCTGACCACCAGGCTGACTCGATGAAATCAGCAAATAACGGCCATACTGCATCATCAGCGATACCATATCGAGGTCAGTACCGTCGAAAGCACCCAAGCGTTCATCGGTGGGTTTGTCAACACCAGTTTTGCTGGTTTTATTGCCTAATGTCAGCTGCACGCGGTTGTATTGCTCCTGATACTTTGCCATGTGGCGTTTCAGTAGTTCTGGGAAACGTATTGTCTCTGCCAGGTTCAGACGATTTTTGTTCTTTGTTTCAGCACTGCCGCTCACGTCGTGGTAGTTCGCGAAGTTGGTGGCGGCAGTGATATAGATGGTGGCTTCGGTGGCGTTCTTCACCTCAATTGTGTTGTCTGGGAAACTGATGGCGGCGTTCTTACCCTCTATGCGCACACTGGCCTGGCACTGGGCTGCCAGACTGGCTTTGATGCCTTCCTGTTCGACGCCCTGTACCGTCGCGATAAGGCGACCGCCATTATTACCTGAGCCACTAACCAAGGCACACTGACAGGTGTGCTTGCTGTTTATCGCACACGGCAGTTGGCTGTTGAACGACAGCGTGAAACTGACGACGTCCTTCTTGCTGGCCTTCAAGTGAATGATAATCACGCTGTCTGCCTGCGAGGCAAAGACGGTGCGCTCGTATTTCACACCGTCGCACGTATAGCTGGTTGTGGCAACAGCATTGCCAAGATTCAGTTCACGACGGTAGTTGGAGACATTTTTGTGGTCCAGTTTCAGTTTAACACTGCCTAAGGGCAGGAAGCGCATGCCGTGAGGACCCTTGATGAAATGTTGGTCAATCAGTTTCGAGGCTTGATATTCCTTGCCTTCAAAGATGAGACGACGCACTTCGGGCAGAGCTGCCAACGATTCCTTGGAGTTGTTGTCGTGGGGCGATCCGCTCCAAAAAGTCTCTTCGTTTAGCTGAATCTCTTCGGTTTCTGTACCTCCATAGACCATAGCCCCGAGGTGAGAATTGCCGATGGGCAGAGCCTCCAGCCAGTGAGAGGCAGGTTTGTTATACCATAGTTTGTGTTGTTGTGCACTCATCGCCACAGCCACCAAGGCCATTGAAGCGATACAAATCAGTTTTTTCATTGTAATCTTTGCTTTAAGGGGCATTTTAATTTTATTGCCTGCAAAGTTACGAATAATAAACTATAATGCAAAAGAAAAATGTTTCTTTTTGTTGTAAAGATTCGTCAGAATCCCCAAACTTTCTGCTCGTCAGGACGAGTATACCAATCGAGGTGGGCTTTGTAATTTTCGACCCACTCTCCAAAATCCGGATAAGCACCGTCGTTAAAGGCTGCGCCGCTACTGGTGTGCTTGCGGAATCCCATCTGCATACCTTCTAAAGGATATGCAAAACTCTCTGTGGGAACCACCACGGCCCATGGTAAATCTTTGATGTCTTGTTCTAACTTATATTCGTAGAGTGCTTGGGCGTTTTTGTAATAGTCGAGGTGAGTCTCGAAACGGGCACTGTTATATGTGGTGATAATAAAAGGATCGATATCTTCAAGTGTGAAGTTCCGGGCGAGTTCTTCAGTCTTAAAGGTAATGATAAAGTCCTGTTTTCTATATACCAAGATTTCGTACAAGTCTTGTTCTTCGTAACTATAATTGCTTTTGGTGTTATAGTACTTACGCATAAGGGAACCGGAATTAGGCGTTGTCTCCTGATTGTTGTTCATGGCCCAATGGGCATCGGCAAACATACAGATGACAGCCTCCTTGTCTTGGCGGTCCCACTGAAACGTGTTGATAGATTGTACTAAGGATTTAGACCCTTCCGGCAGGTCGTCGTTTAATGTCTTGCCGTCTACGGTTGTCACGTTCTCAACTTCATTGGGGCCGTGGTTACATAGACGGAGAAATCCTGCAATCTGGACTGTACACCCTACTGCAGCTACAGTAAGGTGAAGGGTTACTTGCTTGGGATTTTCCAGATTTTTTTCAATGCCTAAGCGGATAACGAGGTCATTATAGTCGTAATCATCAACAAGAGGAATATCTTTCTCGTAACAGTAAGTATAGGTTTGTGGAGCCAATGTGGTATTGGAAGGGTTAAACGAAGTGGCACTGGCGAAACTGATATCCTCATTCTGACTGACAGGAAACGCAGTGACGTAGAATCGTCCGTCGGCATTGACAAGTGCAGCATAAAGGCTCGACATAGACAATGGTACACTGACGGGTAGCTGAACAGATGCTCCATCAGATACGGCGGTCTGGTTCATTACGTTTACAAGTTTGTTAGACAATGGGTCGGCATCCAAGACCATCACCTTTTTGATGTTTGTGCCTGCATCTGCCTTGAAACAGTATTGTTTTTTTGCTGTGAGTTTCCAATCATGACGTTGGTCAACACTGTCAACGGGAGACAGATATTTGATGAATCGCTCGTATTGCTCTTTGTCATAGAGGTCTTTTTTACAGGCTACAGCCTGTACTAGCACCATTGCGCAGAGTACCATTTTTATCAGATTTCGCATATTGTTCATTATCTCAATCGTCTTGTTTTGGCTTCAAAATTACAAAAAAATCTAGACAAAGGGAGCAGTCTTCTTCTTATTTTAAAGATTTTAACATAAAAATACGTCATGTTTAGGAAAAATTTTGTAATTTTGCAGCCGTATACAAATATTAAGTTACGTAACGAAACATTTAAATCTTATGTGTGGTATGAGAAAATCGTTAATTACTGGTGTGTTGGCTCTTGCCGCTACAGCCTATATTGTTACTAGTTGTTCGCGAGATGAATTCAGTGGAGACGTGATTGAAGCCAAGAAGCAAGCTTTCGATAACGTATTCAAGTCTGAGTTCGGAAATCCGGCCACTGATCAGGACTGGGGATTTGGTAATGGCGGTGTGACGCGCGGTATTACACGTGGAAATACGGGCGTCAGCTATCCTGCAACCCATGAATATAAAGATGCCGATGGTAACGTGATAGCTGGAGCTAACATGAACCATAATGAGTGGGCTGATCCAAATAAATACTTTGGAGGATGGATTGTACCCGATCCTTTGACTGAAGGGCAGAAGCTTCGTGTTCAGAAGTATTTCCAAGCTAATCCCAACCTTGCATACGAAGACCCTCATTTCCGACATTTCTTTATTCAGCAGGTTTATACCGGTGGCACCAATGCTCCTGAAACTGGAAATAAAGAGGCTACCGCAGCTGCAAACGGCCAAATTCATGCTGGCTCAACATTGAACCAGTTGACAGTGGGTGAAGCTTGTTCTCATATCAATGATTTCAATGCAGGAACTTGCTCTTCAAGTAATGTGCTGGACAATGGCACAACAGTGGATAACGGCACCTACCATAGCGATCAGATTACACTCATGGTGAACGTCTTTGACACCTCTTGTTTTGGCTATCATGAGACAGGTGGTAGTAATGTGAAGGGTGTTATCAACCACAACGACAAGATGGCGTTGGTAAGTGCAGCCGTCATCGATACATGGGCTGCCCAAAATGGTAACCCTGGCGAGGCTGTTGTTGACAAGTGGAACCGTTCGTTCATGGGCTTTGACTACGAGCTGCTTCCCGAGGAGGACATCATTCCTGAGAATCCTACCTATGCTAAGATTACCGATGTTCCCAACTACAATAATATTTCGTATGCGTGGGACGGTACGAATGTGATGGTGATAGGATCTGCTCCTCAAGGTACAGATGGAGAGAAATTAGATATCACTGCTACTTTTGCTTTAAATCCTTCCACACCAAGTAATATTAAATGCTCTTATGATGCCAGTGGAAATATCGTTTGCGAATTTACTGGTCCGTATGATAATAGAGTAACATTTACACAAGACGCATCAAACTGGCTTTCGTATGATAAACTGGAGATAGAATTTGCTGAACCAAGTCCTCTTAATGCAACGATTACTTGTTATAATGGAGACGCTCAAATAAAAATTGGAGACACTAAAGTGGAGGTAGCTACCCCTACATGGTCGGCTTTTGGTGGTCCTGTACTTTTTAATGGAGGAATAGGCGCTGGTGCGGATCCGGTTAAGCTTATAATCAAGAGTGTTAAATTGGTGAAAGGAGGCACAACTCCCGATTCCTCTGTCAAGTACTACGACGAAGAGTATCTGCTTGGCGAGGCCAACAAGATTATGTTCTACAGCAGTTCCAACACAAACCAATATGGTGGTGTCATCATCAATCTCTCTGAGGATGAGATGAAGACTACTCAGGAGGGCAAGACCTGCCTCAATCTGGTTAAGTTCAAGGAACTCGCCGATGGTGGCTATCACCCCATTAGTACTGATCTGAAGAAGTGGGTGAAGTGGCAGCCTGCTTGTGACGGCTACTACAGCGACTGGATTGTCACACTGACAGAGGCTCAGCGCATTCCTATAGAAGATGAAATCAGTGAAGAGGAAAAGGTTGAGGAATATTTGGTTGAGGAAGGTCGAGTATTCTGTGAAGACCTTGGCCAGGTAAGCAATCGTGACTTGGATTACAACGATGTCGTGTTCGATGCATGGATATATTATAATAAGAAGTATCACAGAACGAAGACGATAAGTAATGGCGTGACAACCTATGGTGAATGGGAAGACCAGAATGCAGATTCTCCATCAAGAACTGTCATTAAGTTGTTGGCAGCAGGTGGTACTTTACCTATTCAGGTGGCAGGTGAAGATGTTCATAATAAGATGGGTAATATTTCAACAGGAACGATGATTAATACCGTGACAGAGGCCAGCATCACACTGGGTGATATGACCCCTAACGTAAATCATGTTGAGAATATCGAGCCCATTGAGTTTACAGCATCTACTGCTTATCCGAGAATCTTAGATATTCCTATCGTGGTGAAGAGTTCGAACTCGGTTTATGAGCTGACTGCCTATCAGGGACAGGCTCCTCAAAAGTTCAAGGCACCTGTTGGAACGCCATGGCCAGCTGAACGATGTGAACTGAAAAATGCTTTCCCAACCTTTGAGAATTGGGTAAGTAATAGAAGTAATCTGCCTTGGTCGAACCAAAACGCGACCTACTTGTATAGTGCAGATGACTAATATGAACTAAGTACACATAACATAAGATTTTATTTTCGGAGGGTGTCTGCGTGAGCAGGCGCTCTTTCTTTAAATCGCGAATAATTTTCTACGAACGCTTTGTTTTTGTAAACGTTTGCGTTCACTTTTGCAAAAATTAACATTCATAATTCTTGTATATATATAATAATGTGTACCTTTGCAGCCATAACGCTTGTTATAGGTTAAGAATAATCCAAATTACAAATAATGATGATGAAAAAGTACTTAATGAATAACGTTGTGGCCGTTGCCGTTTTGGCCGTATTCACGAGCTGCCACAAGGATCTCGAGATGATTTCTCCCAGCGACTTTGCTCAGAATCAATATAAAGCAGCTTTTACAAACTATGTGGGTGGTACTATTGCGGCTGACCAAAACTGGGGTTTCGGAGATGATACAAGAGGTGTTACCCGTTCTATGACTGCTCCTGCTGTTTCTGAAATTACTAAGCCTTACGATGAGGCTTGGGTGGCTAATTATTTAACGATGGCCAAAGAACCGAACAGCACTAATATTGTTCACAATAGTAACAATAGCTATATAGCTAATTGCCAATGGTATCCCGAAGGCAATGGCAAATTGGCTACTTTATGGAACAATTTCGAATGGTGTATTTACGAAGGCAGTCCTGTAACTCAGGCCGATAAGGATTGGTATGCTGCAAACATTAAGCATTATAAAGATGAAGGTGTGAATTTGTATGGCATGTCCAGTGAAGTGGCCTATGAGTTCTTGATGAAGTTGAAGGAATATACTGGCGACTATTCATATTGGGGGGTAATCGTTAATTCTGAAGGTGGTTTTGTTGAAGATCCTGACTGGGTAACAAATTTCAAGATTACAGGTACTTGGAATGGTGGCATCGGCGTAGCAGGTTCTGAGGGTTCTCAGACTCCTGGTGTTGAGCGTACTATTCTTGTAACTGGTACATGGAACATTACAGAAGACCAGCGCATTGGCAGCCTTGGTAAGATTATCATTGCCAATGGCGGTACGGTGAATGTTGCTGAAGGTAAAATGCTGAACATGGTGAATCAGGCTCGCCTCGTTGTACTGCCTGGTGGCAAGTTGACAGGTAAAGGTTCTGTCGAGGTGAACAATGGTAATGCTGAGGGTTTGGAGAACTACAATGGCGGTATTGTTGATGTAGCGACCTTTAACAATAACTTTGGTAAGTTCTTTAATTACGGTCAGTTCATTGTTAACGAATATCAGGGAGGTGCACAGGAAAGTAACTTCTATAACCACTCGCTGGTAGCTATCGACCATTTTGGAGTTTATGAAAGCAGCACAGCCAACGCTCGTATTTTCAATGCCTGCCAGTTCTATGTGAAGAACAATGCCCGTATCCGCAATTACGAAGGCATTCAGGGTTCTTCATTGCTTGTTGACGGTCAGCTGATGTTCAGTAGCAGCGCAGATGGTACCAATGATCCTACTTATGTGGGTCTGGCTGCTGGTGCCTTGGTAAAGGCAGGTTCGCTCTATAACAATGGAACCAGTTGGACGGGTCCTACTGATGGCGGTTATGCCGTGCTGAGCATTGGACAGTTCGACTATATGAATTGGGAGCAGGATGCACCGCAGAATGGTGGCTATTTTGCTAACAACATCTATTTGCAGGCCGACGTATTGGATAATGTTCCTGATGGAAACGGCTACCATCAGACAGATCCGTCTGACGAGTATAACCATTCTCTTTCTATTGCATCGTATAAGTTCAAGAATATCGTAGCTAACTGCGTCGGTAATGGTAATGTTACCGTTGTGGATAAGGGCGACATAGAGGTTATTCCCGCTGATGACGACTTCGTATTAGGGGAAAAAGGATGTACACCAGGCTTTAAGATGAAGGAGATAGAAGACGAGGTTTTCAATATCCGTATTATTGGTGAAGACCTGAGTGCAACAAGCCGCTCTGACTTTGACTTCAATGATATTGTCCTTGACGTGAAGTATGATGCAACGAATGCTGTTGTGATGTTACAGGCTGCAGGTGGTACGCTTAAGCTTCGCTTTGGTAATGGCGACGACAAGGTTTGGGAGGTTCACGAGTTGTTTGGTGTTGAACAGAAAGTTATGGTCAATACTCATGCTGAGAATATTCCTGGTGCTGCCTATGCGACAAAGGATCCTGTCCGTGTGGAACTTGGCTATGGCATCAATAGTGCTGCAGAGGCAAAGGACAAACTGATAATAGAAGTCTTTAAGAATAACGAATGGTGTGAGTTGACAGCTGAAACGGCAGAACCTGCTGCGAAGATAGCTGTTGATACAGACTATCAGTGGCTTGGCGAACGTACGAGTATCAAGGATGTTTATCCTGGTTTCGTAAGTTGGGTGCAGAATCCCAGTGCTTCCAACAAGTGGTGGAAAACGAATGAATAAATCATTAAATACATCATATTATTTGTAATGGAAGGGCGGTTACGTGATGTAACTGCTCTTTTTTTGCGCATTTCTTTTGGGTTACCATTTTTTTTACTACCTTTGCACGTAATTATGGTACTGAATTATATTTGGATAGGATTCTTCCTGATAGCTTTTGTCATAGCAGTCTTTAAACTGTTGGTGTTTGGCGACTATGACGTGTTTCCTGCGATGATGGATTCGACGTTTTCGTCAT
>Ga0310786_10002854_pt1 | contig 25801 bp, 20 predicted proteins | sample AusTroGonzalo_MG_FD_203881 | JGI IMG/M metagenome (GOLD analysis project Ga0310786, IMG submission 203881) | Bovine rumen microbial communities from tropical cattle in Woodstock, Queensland, Australia - Gonzalo_03 (v2) (version 2) | ecosystem: Host-associated > Mammals > Digestive system >...
CTGGCAAGGACCTGGCGGCCGCCCTTGGTGGCCATTCTGGCACGGAATCCATATTTGCGGGCGCGTTTGATGACGGAAGGCTGATACGTTCTTTTCATGGTTTCACCTTGTTCCCGGAGCTGCGCAATGCACTCCGGCTGTTCCTCTTAATGGGGGTTGCAGCTTGTTGTTTGTCGTTGTTTTCGTTCGTTTTGTATTATGACGTAATCATTTAATATAGCATGCCCCTCGCACCATTTCAACCCGGTTGTACATTTTTTTGCTTTTTTTTCTGTTTCTTCCGTTTTTCGGCTTTTTTGCAGTTGTTTTAGGGAAAAAATATGCTATAGTATCTATTTGAAACCCGCAGGCAGGCACACTGTCCGGCCGGGGCTTCTCTTTCCAGGCTAATCCTACACATTACCTATAATCGAAACAAAAACACAGGAATGCCGCCGGGCATTCCGGAAAGACCAGGTATGAAACACTTGTTCCTTCTGTTCGCGGCGGCCGCGGCTCTTATCTGCACGGCCTGCTCCACACCGTCCACCACAAACACGGCGCGCAACTCGGTCGAGGAAATGCTCCTCAGCACCGTCATCGAACGCGGCATCTCCTCTATCGACTTCGACGCCTACGCCGGCAAGAAGGTCTCCATGGACTATTCGAACCTCGCGCCGCAGGTCGACAAGGAATTCCTCATGGCCTACATCGAGCTGCATCTCGCCCGCTACGGCATCACCGTGGTGAAGGACGCCGCCGATGCGGACTACGTCTTCAAGGCCACCAGCAGCGTGCTCGCCACCGACATGGACAAGTTCCTCCTCGGCATCCCGTCCCTCCCGATCCCGATTCCGTGGGCCAACCTCTCCATCGTGATCCCCGAGATCCCGCTTTTCATGCGTCTCCACCGGACCGCCTGGGGCCGCTTCTTCTTCAACATCGTCGATGCCAAGACCAACGAGCCTGTCCAGATCGTCGACGGCGCGAAGGCGGAATCCTCCTTCAACAACTGGGTCATCTGCTTCTTCCCGTTCAAGACGCACAGGCTTCCGATTGGCGACGACAATCCGGGCAAGCTTCACTGGCTCTGGCTTTGGAACGACTGATCCCGTTACGGCTTGATCTGAACATCCGCGTCCGGCTCCCCGCGAACCGGACGCTTTTTTGTCCCCGGGCCGCGGCGGCAGACGGACCGATGCGAAACGAAATAATGTAATAAAAATATGCATGGCGCTTGACAACCGGGACGGGGGAGTGTATAATAAAGCCAATTCACTTTTTCCAACGCAATTCCTACCTCGAAAAAGGAGTTCCCGGCCATGAAAAAACAGTTCATCCCCCTCTCCTGCGCCGTCGTCCTCGGTTTCATCCTCTCCAGCGTTTTCGCGTCCACCGCGCTCTTCGGACAGTTCGCCCCGTCCGAAAAGAATGTCGAGGAACCGGACAATGCCCCGATTGTGAAACTTCAGCTGTTCAAGAACGGATTCGGATTCGTGACGCGGGAGATCGCCCCGCGCGACTGGAAGGATCCGCTGGTCCTGAAACCCGCCATCACGCCCCGGCACGGCACACTGTGGTTCGAGCCGGCGGAAACGGTCATCCGCCGCACCACCCGCGAACGCACCGTGGTCGAAACCGCGGCAGCGAAGAAGAACGACGCGCCGGGTTACCAGCCGAACTGGGCGAACCTCACCGACGCATTCGCCTGGCAACAGGTCACGGTGAAGACCAAAGACGGCATCAAGCACACCGGGACCGTGATCGGCAATCAGCAGCCGCAGGAACCGGACGAGGCGAATCAGCCGACGTACGAGATCATCGACTCGCTTTCGGCATACCGGTCCTCCTCCTCGACCAGGATATCCCGGCCGGAATCCTCGTACGCAATACCCGTCAAATCGCAGTTCGGGCAGGTCTTCATCACGCTGAAGACGGACGATGGCTACCTCACGATCCGGCAGGAGGACGTCGTGGCGGTCAAGGCGGAGAAATTCGCCGACGCGAAGGGTGCGAATCCCGCCAGCACGAAGAAAACGAAGACGACCGAGGAAGTGCAGGTCGTCGAAGCGCCGAAGAACCACCTCGGCCCGGTCCGAATGCGCTATCTCTCCCAGGACATCACCTGGTCGCCGTTCTACCGCGTCAACCTCAAGGACGACGGCAAGCTCACGATCGACGCCTCCGCCACCGTCATGAACAGCCTCGAAGACTTCGAAAACACCGAGGTCGAATTCATCTCCGGTTTCCCGAACATGGTCTTCGCGTCCTCGCTCTCCGCCCTCTCGAAAGGCATGTCGTTCCAGAACTTCCTCAACAACCTCGCCAACCCGAACGAGCCGTCCTATCTGCGTTCAACCAGCAGCAGGTCCGGCGTATTGAGACAGGCGGAAATGCTTTCCAACAGCGCGGTCTATTATGAGGATGATTTTGATGAACTTGCTTCCTTGCAGAAGCCGTCCCTGTGGACCGCGTCCGGGATGGACGACATGCAGTACAAGTCAGCCGGGAAGCTCACGATGAAGAAAGGAGACGTCCTCCAGATGCCGATCGCGTCCGCCCCGGCGGAATACGAGCTCATTACCACATGGACCGCTCCCATGGAAAAACGATTCTCCTTCGGCGAATCATCCGGCGACGCGACGCTGTGGAACTGCGTCCGGTTCCGCAACCCGTTCGACTTCGCCCTCACCTCCGCGCCCTACGAGATCGAACAGGACGGCAACGTCCTCGGCCAGAGCACCGGCACATGGTTCGGCACGGGCCAGCTCGCCACGGTCAAGATCACGAAATCCATGGCCGTGACCGCGACCATGACGCAGACCGAAAGCGGCAGCCTGAACCGGTATTTCACCGAGGTGAAGTGGAACAACAACTACAAGTTCCATTACCCGGACGTCACGGCGCAGATCGTCCTCACGAACCATGGCACGAAACCCGCCAAGGTGGTCTTCGACTCCGTTTTCTACGGCGAACTCATCGAGTCCGACGGCGAACCGAAAAAGACCCAGCTGCTGACGGACAACCGGACGCGGAACCAGAAAAACAAACTGACATGGGAAGTCACCGTGCCGGCGTCCGGCAAGACCACGCTCAACTACACCTACAAGATCATCCTGGACAACTAACGCTGCGCAGCACAGTCAAAGACAAATTCCGTTCTTCCGCCCGCCCGGGGTTTTTCCCATGGGCGGGCGTTTCCTGCTTGAAAAACGCCCGCCCGCGGAGTATATTATTGTTTACGAGTCATTTTTGAAATAAGGTGCAATACCGAAGAACGGAGATGCAGGATCCATGCTGGACGACAGAGACTATATGAGACGGCGGCCCGAACCGGAAAACACGGTGCGGACCGGACTGAAATGCGTTTACGCGCTGATCGCGGTCAACGTGGCGGCATACATCTTCGCCCTCGCACAGGAGCCGTTCGCCATCGAAGTTCTCTGGCTGAATGCGGATCACTTCCGCGACGGGATGTTCTGGCAGCCGCTGACCGCGATGTTCATGCACGGCGGTCTCTCTCACATCCTGTTCAATATGTGGGGACTCTACATCTTCGGTGGCATCGTGGCGCCGCGGCTCGGCGGCAAGGCGTTCCTGGCACTCTACCTCACCACGGGGCTGCTCGGCAACATCGTGTGGCTGGCGGCGGCGTGGCACAGTCCGGCGGTGCTCTGCGGCGCGAGCGGCGCGGTCATGGCAGTCACGGCCGCGGCCGCCGTCATGGCGCCGGAGACCCCGATGCTCCTATTTTTCATCCCATATCCGATCAAGCTCAGGACCATGGCGATCGTTTTCTTCGCGATCGAGATCGTCCTGGAAATCACGGGCAGGCAGCCCGGCGTGGCGAACCTGGTCCACATCGCCGGGTTCGTCGGCGGCTATCTCTTCATCAGGTTCTTCTTCCGCCGCGAAATGCTCTGGGATCCGCTGGCTTCCCTTGGCGGACGCCGCGGATACCGTCCTCCGCCGAACAGAAACAGATCCAGCTCAAGTGACGCCTCCGGCTGGACCTACAACCGCCGTCCGGACCGCGAGCCCGACTACGGCCCGAACTTCAGCACGGGTTCCAACTACGGATTCAACGGCACGCGCGTCTCCCAGCGCGAACTGGACTACCTGCTTGACAAGATCTCGCGCACCGGCATCAACAGCCTGACCGAACAGGAGCTCCAGCGCCTCAAGCAGGCCCGCGAGGAAATGCGCCGGAACTGAACTCATCTCCAGCACAAAAACGACTCCCATACCCCATCCCCGATTCACACCGAAAGGAACCGCACCATGAAAATCCTATGGGTCACAAGCGAAGCGATCCCCTACGCGAAAACCGGCGGCCTCGCCGACGTCTCCGGCGCACTGCCGGATGCACTCGCCAAACGCGGACACCAGGTCACCGTCTTCATGCCGTATTACCGCCAGCAGATGGGGAAATTGAACCTCAAGTTCACGGAGCGCCTCGACCTCATCGGCGTGCCGTTCGGCCCGGGCATGGAGTGGGCAGGCATCAACATCCTCAAAATCAACGACAACCTCACGTTCATGTTTCTGGAGTACGACCGTTTCTTCGACCGCCCGCGCCTGTACGACTGGGACGGCCGGGAATACGGCGACAACGCCGAGCGGTTTGCGTTCTTCTGCCGCGCCGCCATGGAGGTCGCCGTGCTCCGCAAGCTCAATCCGGATATCCTGCACGTGAACGACTGGCACGCCGCGCTGTGCAGCGTGTACCTGAAGAGCGACTACTACCGTACGCTCCCGGCGTTCCAGAACTGCCGCAGCGCGCTCACGATCCACAACATCGGGTATCAGGGGATCTTCCCGAAGGAGAAACTGTACTGGACCGGGCTCGGCTGGGAATACTTCAACTACACCTGCCTCGAATTCCACGACTGCGTGAACTACCTGCACGGCGGCATCATGACCTCCGACATGGTGAACGCCGTCAGCCCGACCTACGCGTCCGAAATCCTCTCCCCCGAGTACGGATTCGGCCTCGACGCCTCGCTCCGGCATGTCGCCGCACGCGGCAGGCTCCGCGGCATCCTGAACGGCATCGACGTGGACGAGTGGGACCCCTCGAAAGACAAGACGCTTCCCGCCATGTTCACGCCCGATGACCTCGCGGGCAAGGCCGTCTGCAAGGCGGCGCTGCAGGAGCAGTTCGGCCTGAAGCAGGACCCCGACGTACCGCTCTTCGCCACAATCTCCCGCTTCGCCGAGCAGAAGGGACTGGACGTTTTCGCGCGTGGCCTCGAATATCTCGCGCAGAACTTCGACATGCAGTTCGTGGTGATCGGCAGCGGAGACATGTACCTCGAAAACTGGTTCCGCTACCTCGCCGGGAAATTCCCCGGCAAGATCGGCGTGTACATCGGATACGCTAGCCAGGCCACCGCGCACCTCACGGAGGCCGGCGCCGACTTCTTCGTCATGCCCTCGCGCTACGAGCCCTGCGGCCTCAACCAGATGTACAGCATGCGCTACGGCACGCTCCCCGTCGTCCGCAGCACCGGCGGTCTCGCCGACACCGTGATCAACCTCACCAACGACAAATCCCCCGCGACCGGATTCGTGTTCTGGAACCTGGATTCCATGGCACTGAACGACACGATCACCTGGGCAGCAAATGTCCGCAGGGGCAAGCCTGCCATCTTCAGAAAGATGATCCACCGCGCCATGACCACGGATTTCTCCTGGAACCGCACCGCCGGAAACTACGAGCGGATGTACGCAGATGCGCACCAGTGATTTCGACTACGAACTCCCCGAAGAACTGATCGCGCAGGAGCCCTCGCAGGTGCGCGGCGCGGACCGCATGCTCGTGCTCGATCCTGTCACCTCGGACGTCTCAATCGGAATGTTCGAATCGCTCCCGGACCATCTGCGGTCCGGCGACGCGATCGTGCTGAACAACACCCGCGTGATTCCCGCCCGCATGTTCGCGCGCAAAGAATCCACCGGCGCGGAGGTCGAGCTCTTCTACCTGAACCCCGAAGCGGAAGGCCGCTGGATCTGCCTGGCGCGCGGCGCGAAACGCCTCAAAGAGGGGACCGTGCTGCGGTTGCGCACCTCCGGCGGCGGGCTCTCCCCGTACCGCGTGACGGTCGCCGGGAAGCTCCCGGACGGCTCGTGCGTGATCGACCTCGCCGGAAACGACCCGCAGGAGGTTTTCGCCGCCTGCGGACATCTGCCCCTGCCGCCGTACATCAAGCGCCCGGACCAGCCGCTGGACAGCGACCGCTATCAGACGATCTACGCGCAGTGCAAGGGCGCGGTCGCGGCCCCGACCGCCGGACTGCATTTCACCGAGAAGACCTTCGCGGCGCTCGCGGAGAAGGGCGTGGAACGCGTCGAGCTCACGCTGCACGTCGGCGCGGGCACGTTCAAGCCCGTGTCCGAGGACAATATCGAGGACCACCCGATGCACGCGGAGTATTTCGTCTTCCCGCCGGAGGCCGCCGACCGCCTCAACCGCGTCCGCGCCGCCGGGGGCCGCATCCTCGCCGTCGGAACCACCTCGCTCCGCACGCTCGAATCCTGCGTGGACGACCGCGGCGTCTTCACGCCCCGCACCGGCGAGACGTCCATCTACATTTACCCGCCGTACCGCATCAAGTCCGCCGACATGCTCCTCACGAACTTCCATCTGCCGAAAAGCACGCTTCTCATGCTCGTTTCGGCGTTCGCCGGCATGGAGCCCATCCGCAAAGCCTACCGCATCGCCGTGCAGGAACGCATGAAGTTCTTCAGCTACGGCGACTGCATGCTGATCACCGGGCGCGTGTGAGCGGAACAGCAAGGCAAAACGGAGGAGCCATGTCGAAACTGCATCCCGAGTTCAGGCCGTCGGACATCCCGGACAAGCCAGGCTGCTACATCTACCGCGACCGATTCGGTACGGTCATCTACGTGGGCAAAGCGGCAAACCTGCGGCGGCGCATGAGCCAGTATTTCCAGGATTCGCGCATTCGCACCGCCGACCCGAAACTGCGCTCGCTGATCCACTCCATCGCCACATGGGAAACCATCACGGTCCGCACGGAGGACGAGGCGCTAATCCTCGAATCTCGCCTCATCAAGGAGTATGCGCCGCACTACAACGTCCTCATGCGCGACGATAAGCGCTACCTGATGCTGAAGATCGACCCCGCCGAGACCTTCCCGCGCCTCAAATTCGCCCGCCTCAAAAAGGACGATTCCTGCCTCTACTTCGGGCCGTTCCCGAAAGGCGGCGCGCTCCACCTCACCGCCGACTTCCTCGTGCGGCATTTCGGCATCCGCGTGTGCCGCTGCGCCGAGCCCGGACCGGAGGACCGCGCGCATTGCCTGGCGGGTACCGTCCGCGACTGCTGCCGCCCGTGCGTGGGCGAAGTCACGAAGGAGGAATACGACGAACGCGTGAAGAAGCTGATCGACGTGCTGAACGGCCACATCGGCGAAGTCGCCGCGATCCTGAAGCAGCGCATGACCGAAGCGGCATCGAAACAGCAGTTCGAGAAGGCCGCCAACCTCCGCGACGTGGCGGACAACCTCGACTGCCTCTACGCCGGCCGCCGCCGCAACCTTGCAAACGTACAGATCCCGTCGCTCGTCGCCGGCGAAGGCGCGGTGAAGGAGCTCGGCGAGGAGCTGTGCCTCCCCGTCATGCCCGAAAACATCGAGTGCTTCGACATCTCGAACATCTCCGGCACGCTCGCCGTCGCCAGCATGGTCCACTTCACCGGCGGCCGCCCGGACAAAAAGAAATACCGCCGATTCCGCATCCGCACGGTCGAGGGGCCGAACGACTTCGCCATGATGAAGGAGGCCGTCACGCGCCATTTCACCCGTCTCATGGAGGAAAGCCGCCCCCTGCCCGATCTGCTCATGGTCGACGGCGGCAAGGGCCAGCTCTCCAGCGCCATCGACGCGCTCGTCGCAATTCATTGTCCACCGTTCCCGATCATCGGCCTCGCGAAGAAGCACGAGGAGGTCTTCATCCCCGGCGAATCCGAATCCATCCGCCTGCCGCTGGACAGCGCCGCGGTCAAGCTCCTGCAGGCGGTCCGCGACGAGGCGCACCGCTTCGCCATCACCTACCATCGCGAGCTCCGGCTGAAGACCATCCGCGATTCCCTGCTGGACGAGATCGAGGGCATCGGCGAGGCGCGGAAGGCCGCGCTCCTGCGCGAATTCGGCTCCGTCCGCGCGCTCCGCAACGCCACGGCGGAGGAGATCGCCGCCCGCGTAAACGGCATCGGCATCGAGTTCGCGCGCACCATCTGCGACTACCTCGCCAAACACGCCGCCGACGGCTCGGTCGATCCGCTGTGATGTCACGGCGGACAGCAATCGTTTTCCCCTCATTTTTCCGCCGTTTTTCCGTTTCCGCGTTGATTTTTCGCATGTTCCGTGCTATTGTATCTCAAACGACCTTTATTCAACACCCATTTGAAAGGATCTTGCCATGTCCATCGAACTCGCAAAAGCTTTCTGCGTCCGCCTGATGTCCGACGATGAATTCCGCGATGCCATCGGCCGCGCCGCTTCCGCCAAGGAGATCGCCGACCTCGTCGCCGCCAACAACTACACGTTCACCAAGCATGACCTGCTGAAGACCGTCAGCGAGCTCGCGGGCAAAAAGATCGACATGGAACACCTCTCCGCCATGATCTGCGAGGTCTACGAGGAGGAGATCAAGACCGAAGGCGGCTCCGCAGAAGCCGTCGCCGAGTGGCTTGCGACCCTGCAGTAACATTATCTTTTTCTCCCCGGCGGACCATGTCGGCGCAGAAAGACGAGGACACCCATTCCCCGCAGGACGGAAACGACTCTGTTCCGTTCGATCCTGCCGACTACGCCCGCCACGAAGCGGAATCCTCCCCGGAATCCGACTCCGGGGACGAGGGTTCTTCCGCATCCGTCCCCCGCTGGCTTCAGCTGATCAAGAACCATTGGTTGAAAGCAGTCGGGGGTATCCTGTTTCTTCTTCTGGTGGCGGATTCCCTGATCTCCGACGACTCCGACCGATGGGCTCTCTTTTTCTGCCTGTACCTGGTGACGGGAGTGTTCTTTTCGAAAAGCAGGGTCGCATCCGGGATCTCCTGCTTTCTGATGCTGTGGATTCTCCTGTTGTTTTTTTTCCCCGATCTTTTATTATGGGCAAGGGGTGCGGGTGATTTCAGGAATACGGTTTTCGTGTTTACCGCCGGGCTGTTCGCCATTCAGATGTTTGAACGGTCCGCGGCATTAAAGCTGGTAAACCTCCTGTTCCTGGGATTATTCATCATCCTGTCAGTCGTGATGCTTGTTTTCGAATAACCGTCGGCATCATGGACGAATTGTGAATTACATGTAGTTTTTAGCAGAAAACGGTGTTCAGGGGATTGACAAAACCGCGTTTTTGCTGTAATTTACTGTAATTTATTTTCCAACCCGACAACAACAAACAAAACAAGGATTTCCCATTATGAAAATGAAATCGAAAGTCTGTATCGCGGCAGGCGCTTCCCTGCTGACACTCGCGGCATTCGCACAGTTCGGCGGCGGGATGCCCGCAGGCGGTTTCGGCGGCGGGATGCCCGGCGGTTTCGGCGGCGGATTCGGCGGATTCGGCGGTCCTGCCCGCTCCGCGCTGCCCGAGGGATTTGTCCCGGCGGAAACGAACATCTACAACTCCGAATTCCCGGCTGTCAACCCGAAGACCAAGCAGGCGTTCTTCCGCATGCAGGCCCCCGGCGCGCAGAAGGTCACCATCACGCAGGAGGGCAAGACCTATGACCTGACGAAGGATCAGAGCGGCTGGTGGTCTGTCACCACGGACCCGCTGGTGGAAGGCTTCCACTATTTCAGCTACACCGTGGACGGCAACAAGGCGTTCGACTACGGCAGCGAGGCGTTCTACGGATGCAGCTCCGAGATGGCAGGCATCGAGATCCCCGAGGATGAGGCCGAGGCCGCCTACTACCACTTCAACAAGGACATCAAGCACGGCCAGGTGCGCCATTGCCGCTACTGGTCGGAAATGAACGGCCTGGACCGCCACTGCCGCGTATACACGCCCGCCGAATACGAGACGAATCCCGATAAGCGTTTCCCCGTGCTGTACCTGCTTCACGGCGGCGGCGAGGATGAGTCCGGCTGGGAAGAACAGGGCCGCATGGCGGACATCATGGACAACCTGATCGCCTCCGGCAAGGCCGTCCCGATGATCGTCGTGATGGACAGCGGCAACGTCCGCAACTACGGCGCGGTGCGTCCGCGCGGCGTCCGCGTGACCGACATCTTCGTGAAGGAGCTGAAGCCGTGGGTCGACGCCACGTTCCGCACGAAGACCGACCGCGACAACACCGCGATGGCCGGCCTCTCCATGGGCGGCGTGAACACATGGAACACGATCTTCCCGAACAACATGGACAAGTTCGCCTACATGGGCGGCTTCTCCGGCGCGGGCAATTTCTCCGGCCCCGGCGCGGCGGCAGGCGGCGGCGACGTGAACACCATCTTCGGCGGCGTCTACAAGGACGCGGACAAGTTCAACTCCCAGATGAAGCTCGTCTTCATCAGCGTCGGTGAGGCGGAAAAGACCAACCCGGTCCGCGAGACCTACCGCATCCTGAAGGACCACGGCATCAAGAACCTCGTCTTCTACGAATCCCCGAAGACCGACCACGAATGGCTCACCTGGCGCCGCAGCCTCCGCGAATTCGCGCCACTGCTCTTCAAGTGATCCGCGAGGAGGGCAAGCCCTCCACTGCGGCAGTGCGTTGCTTCGCAACGGCACGGGGAAGGCAAGCCCTCCGCAGCGATTTTCAGGAACTGAGCCGTGCACATCATCCATTTTACTTCGGCATTCCGGCTTCAACAAGGCCGGGGTGCCGTTTTTTACCGATGACACAATGGTCCCGCATCCCACGGGAGAACGACAGGGAAGCCGAAGTTTTCCGGCTTTCCTTTGCTTTTTTAAAGATATGGACTTTCATTTTTCCTCGGAACGATGTATATTATACAGATGCATTCTTTTCCCAAAACTGGAGTAAAAAATATGAAACATGTAAGTGTGGGAATCCTCGGATTCGGCACAGTCGGCGCCGGTGTGGCGGATTGTCTTCTGAAAAACCGCAGCCTGATCTGCGAACGGACCGGCGTGGATGTGGAATTGACCGGAATCGGCGATCTTGATACGACGACCGACCGCGGCGTCGCGGTCCCGCCCGGCATGCTGACGAGCGATACCCCGTCCGTAATCGCAAAGAGCGACATCGTGGTCGAGCTGATCGGCGGCACGACGGTCTCCCGCAAGTTCATCCTGAGCGCGCTCGAACAGGGCAAGACGGTCGTCACGGCGAACAAGGCGCTGCTGGCGGACTACGGACGCGAGATCTTCGACGCGGCGGAAGCGGGCGGCGGCACGGTCTTCTATGAAGCCAGCGTGGCCGGCGGCATCCCGATCATCAAGAGCCTGCGCGAAGGCTTCGTGGGCAACCGCATCAACCGCATCTTCGGCATCCTGAACGGCACCTGCAATTATATCTTCACCCGCATGGAACGCGAGAACCTCGGATTCGAGGAGGTCCTGAAGGACGCCCAGCGTCTCGGTTACGCCGAGGCGAACCCGTCGCTCGACATCGACGGATTCGACACCGCGCACAAGGCCGTGATCCTGGCCTCGCTCGCCTACGGCGGCTGGCACAGCACCAACGAGATTTACGTGCAGGGCATCCGCGACGTCTCGCTGTCCGACATCCGCTGCGCCGACGAACTCGGCTACAAGATCAAGCTGCTCGCCATCATCAAGCAGTGCGCCGACAGCCGCATTGAGGTGCGCGTCCATCCCACGCTCATCCCGAAACACGCCCCGCTCGCCGGCATCTCCGACGTCTTCAACGGCGTCATGGTCAACGGCGATTTCGTCGGCGACACCCTGTTCTACGGACGCGGCGCGGGCCGCGCGGCCACCGCCAGCGCGGTCGTTTCCGACATCGCCGACGCCGCGCTGAACCTCGCAGGCGGCACTCCCGCCCGCATCCCGGCCTACCGCAGGACCGTCGAATGCGCCGGCATCGTCCCGATGGAGGAAGTCACGTCCCGCTACTATCTGCGCCTCACGGTCACGGACCGCCCCGGCGTGCTCGCGAAACTCGCCGGCATCCTGTCCGAACAGGGCGTCAGCGTGTCCCGCCTGATGCAGAACCCGGTCTCGAAAAACACATCCGGCGAAGCGTCCATCGTCATCATCACGCACGAGGCGAAGGAATCCGCCATCCGCCAGGCCATCGCCGCCATGGAGTCCTTCGACGCCGTCCACGGAAAGATCTGCCTGCTTCGCATTGAGGAGCTTTGACCATGAACCACACTGTTGAAAAGATCGGCGGGACCAGCATGTCCCGCTTCGGCGAGATCATGCAGAACGTCATCATCGCCGACCACACTCCCGCCGACATGTACAACCGCATCTTCGTCGTCTCCGCCTATTCAGGCATCACCAACCTCCTGCTGGAGGACAAGAAGACCGGAGCGCCCGGCGTCTACGGGCACTTCACCGCGGGCAGCGGCGAATGGCGCGACGCCCTCGCCCGCGTCCGCGAGAAAATGATCGACTACAACCAGGAGTTCGGCTTCCTCGGACTGAACGTGAAGGAGGCGAACGCCTTCATCAACGGCAAGCTCGACGATATCGGCAAATTCCTGCAGGACCTGGAGGACATGCGCTCCTACGGGTTCATGCGGCCCGCCGACTATCTGCCCATGACCCGCGAATTCCTCGCCGCCGTCGGCGAAGTCCACAGCGCCTGGAACTCCGTCCAGATCCTGAAGGCGAACGGCGTCAACGCCCGCTTCATCGACCTCTCCGGCTGGCGTTCCACCGAGTCACGCACGCTTGACGAAGCGATCCTCGCCGGATTCGAGGGCGTCGACTTCGCCACGGAACTCCCTGTCGTGACCGGCTATGTGAAGTTCGACCCCGGCATCATGCTCCGGTTCGACCGCGGCTACAGCGAGATCACGTTCAGCAAGATCGCCGTGCTCACCGGCGCCCGCGAAGGCATCATCCACAAGGAATTCCACCTGTCCACCGGCGACCCCAAGCTCATGGGCATCGACAAGGTCCAGGTCATCGGCAACACCAATTTCGACATCGCCGACCAGCTCTCCGACATGGGCATGGAGGCCATCCACTCGAAGGCCGCAAAGGAAATGGAGCTGAAGGGCATCCCGATCCGTGTCAAAAACGCGTTCGATCCGCATCACCCCGGCACCCTCATCAGCCGCGGCTATGTCTCCCCGAACCCCCGCGTGGAAATGATCTGCGGACGCGCCGACATGCTCGGCGTCGAGGTCTTCGACCCGGAAATGGTCGGCGAACCCGGCTACGACTACCGCCTTACGAAGCATCTGGCCGACCGCGACATCGACTACATCGCCAAGACCACGAACGCGAACACGATCGCGCATTTCGTGCCGGAGAAGAGCAAGCGCCTGAACAACTGCATCGAAAGCATCCACCGCGACTTCCCGAACGCCGAGATCCATGTGACCAAAGTCGCGATCGTCTCCGTCATCGGCTCCAACATGAAGATCCCCGGATTCCTCGCACGCGCGGCAAACGCTCTTTCCGCCGCCGGAGTCAATGTGCTCGCCATAGACCAGACCATCCGTCAGGTGAACATCCAGTTCGTCATCGAACGCGAACAGTTCGAATGCGCCCAGAAGGCGCTCCACCGCGAATTCGTCGAACACCAGGCATGACCGTTTTCTTCCCCGCATAACAGGAGGCCCCCGAACATGAGCAGCCAACAGGACAGACCCGACTGGGACGAGTATTTCATGGAGATCGCGAAGGTCGTCGCGGCCCGCAGCAATTGCAGCCGCAGGCACGTCGCCGCCGTCATCGTGAAGGACAAGCGCATTATTTCCACCGGATACAACGGCACCCCGCGCGGCATCAAAAACTGCAACGAAGGCGGCTGCCCGCGCTGCAACTCCAACGCACCGTCCGGCACCGCGCTGGAAGAATGTCTCTGCTCCCACGGTGAGGAAAATGCCATCGTCCAGGCCGCGTACCACGGCATCTCCATCAAGGGCGCCACGCTTTACACCACGTTCAGCCCCTGCCTCCTCTGCGCGAAAATGATCATCAACGGCGGCATCGCCGAGGTCGTCTTCAACGAGCATTACTCCATCGACGGCACCGCCCGCAGGATCCTGCAGGAGGCCGGCGTGATCCTCCGCGCCCTCCCCGGCAAGGAGGACAAGCCGTAAAAAACTGGAACATCAGCTTGTCAGTTGTTCATAAAAACGGTCCGAAACCACTTCACCGCAACCCGGAGGAGACTTGACATGAAGCGTTTGAATTTGTTTGTCCCGATCCTTGCCGCCGTTGCCGCACTTTTCGCGGGCACGGTTTCCGCTGCCGATGAAAAAGAAGACATCCTGGTCCGTTTCGACCGTGAACTCCTGATCGTCATGAGCGGATTTGCCGAAGCACGCGAATCCACGGTCGCCTCCTCTTTCCGCAAGGAGTATCTCTCCTCGCTCGACCGCTTCATCAGCGATGCGAACACATTGCAGGGGATCGTCACCGAGCTCGGCATCGGGGAAGACCTCAATCTGGCTTCTCACGCCCGCAACATTCGCACGGCGTTCCAGGCTCCGGTCCAGACCGCAGCCGCCTCGAAACAGAATCAGAATGACAAGAAAAAGAACAATTCCAATGTGACGAAGGCAAACGACGCGTTGTCCCGCATAACGGGGAAATCCCTCAGCGAATACACCGGTCTCGGCTCGTCCTCCGGCACGAGTTCCACACAGAACCAGTCCCCTGCCGGGTTCTCCTTCCACATGGCGGGAAGTGCGGTCCAGACGCTTTCCTCGCTCGGATTCGGGCTCCGCAGCGGCAAATACTCGGTCGCCCCGAAATACCGCAAGATCCTGCCGTATCTGGAATTCAAACGCGACGTGGAGTATTTCAACGCCTCCTACGAGCATTTCGATTCGCTCATCGAGATCCCGGTCTGGCGCACCGATTTCGAAAAACGACTCAAACGCATGTCCAGGCTCGCAGTCCAGATCCAGCCCGTATACCGGAGATATTTCCCCGGCAAGACCATCTCCGCCGGGACCGAGGCCGACCGCCTCGCCCGCGTCTACTCCCGGTTCATCGAATACGTCAAAGCCGTTGAGGACAATCAGAAGGCCGGCGAGCGCGTGAACCGCAACACCTCCGCGTTCGAACAGGTCCGCCAGTCCAGCATCCCGGACAAAGGATTGATCCTGAGGGATTACGATACGGCCGCCAGCCATCTTGACGAGTTCTTTGCCGATATGGATTCCATTGACTGGACCGTCAAACCCTTCTCGGCGGATGATGCCGCTGCAAAGGCCTCCAACTGAACTGCCGTTTCATCACCAGCCGCGTCGAGAGAGAGGAAAACATGTTTCAGATCGAACGAACCGTAGCGATCAGCGATACCGCGCCCGGCGGCCGTCTCCGTCTCAGCCACGCTCTCGACTACCTTCTCGAATGTGAATGTTTCCAAATGGATTCCGAGGATGAGTTCTCCGTGTATCTCCGTAACAACGGGATCGCGGTCTTCCTGGCATTCCGGCAGGTCGAGATCATCCGCCTCCCCGCCTATGGCGAACACCTTACGATCCGCACAAACGTCTACGACTGCAAGAATTTTTTCGGATTCCGCAACACCACCATCTATGACGCGCACGGGCATATCTGCGTTCTCTGTGCCGCCATCGGCGCGTTCGTAGACCGCGCATCCGGGCGCCCCGGAAAAGTCCCCGCACAGATCGTCCGGGACCTCCGATTCGATCCGCCGCTCCCCATGGAGTATCTTTCCCGCAAGATCACGCTCCCCGCGCAGACCCCGGAACTCCTCGCGCCCTTCCGCGTCAAGGAACATGAAGCCGACATGTTCGGTCATTTCAACAGCAATCGGTCCTTCGACGAGACCACGGAATACCTTCCGGCGGATTTCCGGTTCAACCGGCTTCGTCTCGAATACAAGGCTCAGGCCCGGCCGGGCGATCTGATCACCCCGGCTCTGTACCGTGGCGTCCCCGCACCCGATGCGCTTACGTTCACCCTCTCGAACGAATCCGCGGTCTGCGCCGTCTTCGAATTCTCCACCTCCCCGCGTCCGTAACGGGACGATGCGCCGACCATGATACCGGCACGATATTCCAAATTACACACTTTTTTCCATACGTTGCCGCGTACCCTTGAAAAAAAGGGGAATCCGGGTTATATTATCGCTGATATTTGTTCCATGAAACAAACACCTGCGAGGGCATGATCTCCGGAAGGATACGCAGACATGTTCAGATTCAATCTGGCCGAACACGGTACGACCGTTAAAACCGAAATCATCGCCGGGATCACGACGTTCCTTTCCATGGTCTACATCCTGGCCGTCTATCCGAGCGTCATGAGCGAAATCGGGATCCCCGCGGGCGGAGCGGTCATCGCCGCCGCCGTCGCATCGTTCATCGGGACAATCCTCATGGGATGCCTGGCGAAATACCCCTTCGCGCTGGCGCCCGGCGTCGGCATCGTGCCGTTCTTCGCGTATTCCGTGGTGGTGAGCATGGGGATCTCGTGGCAGTTCGGGATGATGGCTGTGTTCGTGGAGGGAATCGTCTTTCTGATCTGCACGCTCATTCCGGTCCGCGAAAAGATCTTCAACGCCATTCCTCTGCCGCTGAAGACCGCCATCGGCGTCGGCATCGGGTTCTTCATCGTGTACATCGGGCTCCAGGGGGCGAGGATCATCGTGGACGGGACCTGCCTGACCACGCTCGTTTCGTTTCGGGGGACATGGAAAACGTCCGGCATCTGCGCCGCATTGGCGCTGGTCGGACTTCTCGTCACCGTGGTGCTGTACCATAAGCGCGTCCGCGGCGCGATCCTGATCGGCATTCTGTTCACCTGGGGGCTCGGCATGCTCTGCCAGGCGGCGGGGCTTTACCACATTAACCCGGATGCGAAAATGTATTCGCTGTATCCGACCATGAGCTTCGGCTCGATCGGCGGCGCATTCCGCGAATTCGGGTTCCTCTTCGGACAATGCCTGAACGTGGACAAGTGGTCGCAGACAGGCACGGAGCTGACCGGGCTGAAGCTGCTTCTGTCCGGGAACTTCCTGATCGTGGTGTTCACGCTGCTGTTCGACGACCTCTTCAACACGCTCGGGACGCTGACCGGCGTGGCGTCCTCCGCGAACATGCTGGACAAGGACGGCCGCATGCCCCGTCTCAAGGAAGCCCTGCTCGCCGACGCCGTCGCGACCACCGCGGGCGCGCTGATCGGCGCGACCACCACCACGACCTACGTGGAATCCGCCACGGGCGTGTCCGAGGGCGGCAGGACCGGGCTTGCCTCGTGCATGACTGCCGCGCTCTTCCTGCTGTCGGTCCTGTTCGCGCCGCTCTTCACCGCGATTCCGGCGTTCGCCACTGCCCCGGCGCTTATTATGGTCGGCTTCCTGATGATCGCCCAGATCTCCCATCTCAACTTCAACGACCTCACGGAACTCATCCCGTGCCTCGTGGCGATCATCGTCATGCCGTTTTCCTACAACATCGCTGACGGCATCGGATTCGGGTTCATCTCCTGGACCTGCATCAATCTGCTCTGCGGACACCGCGAACGCGTCAACCCCATCCTGATCGGCGCATCCCTCCTCTTCCTCGCCAAATATCCGTTCCTGTGATCCCCTCCGGGGCGGGCGATCGAATGAAACCGGATCATTTCGCGGGCCCATATATGGATAACAACTTAATATCTCCCGCCACGGAGACACACCTATCCCCGGCTCATTTGAAGAGCCGTCCTGTCTCGGGAGAAGGTGGAAAGTATTGCGCCGTGCCGCGCGTCAGCGCTTGATGGACTCGCGGGCGATGCGCTGAGTCTCGGTAAAGGTCTCGGACATGTCCTGAAGGACTTCCAGGAATGCTTCCTGTTTTTCCTCCGGCACTTCATCCAGGATCCCGGTCATCACGTCGTTCAGGTACGCTTCCAGCTGCTTGCGGATGCTCTTGCCGAAGGGCGTCAGCGAGACATGCACGGACCGGCGGTCCACTGAGGACGGGATGCGCTCCACGACACCGTCGGCAGCCAGCGCGTCGACAGTCTGGGAGACGGCGCCGGAGGTCAGGCCGAACATTTCGGCGATCTCCTTGACCATCGGCGGTTCGCCTTCGCGGACAAAGAGATAGTTGATGATGCGCATTTTACCGAGCGTGATCTTCATGTTCGGGATCGCGACGTTGCGGGCGCTTTTCGCGCGCAGGCGGTCGACGACCCGGAAGAGCATGGTCCACGCGGTTTTCGGTCTGTTCGTGATAGACATGATGATGGTTCCTTGCGTTCGGGAACCTCTGTCCCTTCCTTTCGGCGGCTTTTTTTCCGCACCGACGGACAGAGATACCCTGCGATGAGTATTGGGGCGTGTTAATTCAGAACTCTAACGTTTTTCCGGGATGATTTATTGTGTAAAGAGTTTCTTTTTTCGGATATTTTTCTGTTTTCAGTACATTTTTAGTCTTTAGCAAATTAAATCATACGGATTTCGAATTTATTTCCAGAATAGTTGTTACTTTTCTCAAATGTTTTTAGAGAAAGGCATTGAAAAAACCATTCGTCCGTGCTATATTATTATGGTTTGTTGAATAAACGGCAGCGCCGTTTCTTCTCAAACCTCCCCCCTGCACCCGATCAGACACACCAAACGATATGGATACGATCATGCGCCTCAGGCTCCTTTCTATGCACGAATCCGCCGTATGCCGGAATAAAACCGCAACCCCCAAGGCACGTCCGGATCGGAGCGCCGGAGCATGAACGACACCTTTCCCAGACAGCCGGTCAGCAAAGCCGTTCTTGGCGGCCTGGCGCTTCTCAGTGCGCTGATCCCCGTTTACGTCTGTGCATACTCCGCCCTGCTCATCGACCGGGAGGTCCCCGTTTTCAACCGCCAGGCGCTGAACGTGCTTCTGGTGGCCGCCATCTACACGGTCCCGTTCCTTTTTACCAGCGTGTTCTGCCAGTTCCTCTGCACGCGGTTCTCCGCCCGCAACGTGGTGGTGTTCAGCCGTGCGGTCGAGATCTTCCTGATCCTTGCGGGGAGCTTCTTTCTGGCTCCCGTCACGAAATTCGGCCCTGTGCCGCTCCTGATCTTCGCCGCGTGCATGGGCGTGGTCTTTTCGTTTTACCGCCCGGCACTGAAGATCTATCTGGCGGACGCCGCAGACAAGAAGGAGATCTCCCGCAATGCGGGCGTCGTGGAGTCCATGACGTTCCTCGGCATTATCATCGGCACGATCTCGGCGGTGTTCTGCATCCACTTCATTTCCAGCACGGCGGTGATCGGCGCGGCGGGCGTTTCCCTGGCCACGCTGAACCTGCTTCTGGCGTCGCATCTGAACCCGAACCAGTCGTTCTGCCGGAAACTGCGGTTTCGTGACCTGAAACAGCAGTGGGTGACGGCGTTCAAGCTCCAGCAGCGGTACCGCGAGCTCGTGCTGACGGGGATCGGCGAAGGCTACGTTTTCGCGTCGGTCATCCTGATCTCGTCGATGGCCATGCAGTACATCTCGGTGCAGTTCGCGGGGACGGGGGTATCCGGCAGCGACATCTTCCTGTATTCGATCATCGCCTCGCCCGTGATCGGCGCCGTGCTCGGCTGCCTGGCCGCAGGCAAGCTCTCCGGCGACATGATCGAGATCGGGCTCGTGCCGTCGTCGACCGCGGTGATGACGCTCGCGGCGCTGCTGATCGGCCTGCTGCCGCTGTTCCCGGACCAGTACACGGGCGGCGGGCTGCTGATGCTCCTGCTGTTCGTCTTCGGGTTTTTCGCCGGCATCATGCTGGTCCCGCTCGAAGCCTACCAGAAATACTTCATCCGGCACGAACTGATTCCGCCGTTCTTCAGCTGGTTCTACCTGCCGTTCGCCGCGGGGATCCTGCTGACGATCCTCATGTCGTTCCTGATGTACTACTACGGGCTCTCCATCTACTCCGTTACGCTGATCCTGGCGTGCCTGACGATCATCTTGGGCGCGACCTCGTTCTACATCATGCCGCAGTTCCTGCTCCGGTTCCTGATGCGCACGCTGCTCTGCACGTTGTACCGGCTCCGCAAGTTCGGCGTGGAAAACCTGCCGGAGGAAGGCCCGGCGCTGCTGATCGGCAACCGCGCGAGCTTCGTGGACATCTTCTTCATCCAGGCGTGCACGTCGCGCCCGATCCGCTTCATGATGCACGAGAGCTACTTCAACGCGCCGTTCTGGCGGCCGCTCTTCCGCTCCGCCGGGTTCATCTCGATCCCGTCGAACAAGCCCAAGCAGCTGAAAGCTCAGCTGGAGTATACGCGAGAACTCCTGCGCCAGGGCGAGATCGTCTGCGTCTTCCCGGAAGGCGACATCACGAAGAACGGCACGATGTCCAGCTTCAAGGACGGCGTGGGCGAGATGATGCCGGACGACATGCCGGAGATCCCGGTTATCCCGGTCCGCATCGGCATGACCTGGGGCAGCATCTTCTCCTGCTACTACGGCAAGTTCAAGCTTACCTGGCCGGACGAACTCCCGCATCCGGCGAGCGTGACCGTCGGCAAGCCGATCCCGCGCGACACCTCGGCTTATGAGATCCGCATCATCCTCTCCGAACTCGCCGCCGATACCGAGCTGATCCCGGAACGCGGCGAACGCCCCTTCCACAGCCAGTTCGCCTGGATGGCCAAGCATCACCCGTTCCGCCGTACGCTCCAGCAGTTCGACGACGCGCACGGGCTCCAGAATCCGCCGCTCTTCATGCTGATGCTGAAATCCATCCTCATCAGCCGCTGGATCCGCCGTCTCTGCGACGAATCCGAGGAGTACGTCGGCGTGATGCTGCCGAACAGCCTCGCAGCCGTCTGCACGATCACGGGCGTCCTGATGGCCGACCGCAAGCCCGCCGTCATGAACTTCACCGCCGGCATCCCCGCCAACCGCCACGCCGTGCAGATCGCGAACATCAAGCACATCCTGACCAGCCGCGTCTTCATTCAGAAGATCCGCATGCAGCCCACGCCGGAAATGGTGTTCCTGGAGGACGCAGCAAAGGACATCGGGCGCCCGAGTTCGAAATATATCTGGCTCCTCGCCTGCATCTTCCTCACGCACGAGGAACTCATCAAGCTCGTCTCGCCGAAGAGCTGGCAGGACGTCAACCGCATCGCCGTGCTCATTTTCTCCAGCGGTTCCACCGGCATCCCGAAGGGCATCATGCTGACCCACCACAACATCAACGCCGACGTCGTGGCCATGACCTCCATGATCGGCTGGCGCAAGACCGACAGCGTGCTCAGCAACCTCCCGATCTTCCACTCCTTCGGACTCACCGTCTGCATGTGGCTCCCCGTCGTCACCGGCACGCGCGCCGTCTTCATCGCGAACGCCCTGGACGCCGCCATGTCGCTGAAGGTCGTCCGCGAACAGAAGATTTCCATCGTCGTCGCCACGCCCAGCTTTCTCATGCTCTACATGCGCAAGGGCACGGCAGAGGACTTCAAGTCGCTCCGCCTCACCATCACCGGCGCGGAACGCCTCCGCGAGGACATCGCGGCGAAATTCCGCAAACTCACCGGGCTGGAGATCACCGAAGGCTACGGCTGCACCGAACTCTCGCCCGTCGTCTCCATCAACGTCGCAAACTCCCGCATGGAACTCGGCGTGGAGGTCGCCAAGCCCGGCAGCATCGGCGCCCCGCTCCCCGGCATCTGCGCCAAGATCGTCGACCCGTCCACCTTCGAGCTTATGCCGGAAAACACCGACGGGCTCATGATCGTGAAGGGCGCAATCGTGATGAAGGGCTACCTCGGCGAACCCGTCAAGACCGCCGAAGTCATCCGCGACGGCTGGTATGTGACCGGCGACATCGCCCACATGAACCGCAACGGATTCATCACCATCACGGGCCGCCTCTCCAGATTCTCCAAGATCGCCGGCGAAATGGTCCCGCACGAACTCGTCGAACGCGAGATCAACAACATCCTCCAGCCGGAGGAACGCCTCGTGGCAGTCTGCGGGGCCGCCGACGCCAAGCACGGCGAAAAGCTCATCGTCTTCTACACCGACGCGCGCCGTCTGGCCCCCGAAGAACTCATCCGCCAGCTGAAGGACCGCCAGATCCCGAACCTCTGGATCCCGAAGGCCGAAAACTTCATCCTCGTGGATTCCCTCCCCATGCTCGGCAACGGCAAGCTCGATCTCGCCGCGCTCGTGGAACTCGCGAAAAAATACGGCGATGAGGCATAAGCCTCAACTTGGGTAGTGCCCAGCTGTGCTCGGGCACAGAGGACAAGTCCTCCACTGCGGCATGATGAGGTGAAGGATCACCAGAACAGTTACAAACAAATGGAAAGATTGAACGGAGAACCATCATGGCTTACATTCATGCTGTCCAATACTATGAAACGGACAAGATGAGCATCACGCATCACTCCAACTACATCAGATGGATGGAGGAAGCGAGGATCGCCTTTCTTACGGAGATCGGCTGGGATTTCGCGAAGATGGAGGAAATGGGAATCGTTTCCCCGGTCCTGAACGTGACCTGCGATTACAAAAAGTCCACGACCTTTTCGGAAAAAATCACGATTCACATTTCCGTCGAACGCTTTACAGGCGTGAAACTCCAGCTGGGGTATGTGATGGAAAACGAGGCGGGCAATGTCGTCTGCCGCGCATCCTCCGTTCATGCCTTTCTGAATGAAAAAGGCAGACCGGTCAGGATGAAGCAGGAATACCCCGGTTTTTACCATACGTTGACGGAACTGGCGAATAACGCCGCGGAGAAACAATAACCCAGTCCGGATTATCCCTGCCCGGCGCGTTTCTTTCCGCGGTGCAGGATGCGCCCCAGCACCAGCATCGCCTCTTCGATGCGGAACACCCGGCAGAGAACAAGAAGGCCGATACCGTAAACGAATCCCGCCGCGATCAGCGGAGCCGCCACGTTCAGCGTCGTGACCTCGACGTTCCAGTGCGGCAGCGTAAATTCGAGGTTGCGCGGGATCACACGGGAGATCAGGACCGCCGGGATCAGCGGCAATCCGCACGCCGGGATCAGCCGCAGCAGGTACAAGCCCAGCGCGCGGAAGTCGATCTTGTGGTCCGGCAGCTGCCGGTTGTAGATCGTCAGCAGCAGGGTGTTGTTCAGCAGGGACGACATGATTGTGGCGAGCGCGATGCCGCCCTGCCGCAACGGCACCATCAAAGCGAAGTTCAGCACGATGTTCAGCGCGATGCAGATCAGCGACACCTTCAGCGGCGTCACCATGTCCCGGCGGCTCGTGAACGCCACGGACGAGATCTTGAACACCGCGAACAGCGGGATCCCCGCCGAATACATCAGGAACGCGTACGCGGTCTCGCGCACCGCCGTGTCGTCGAACCTGCCGTAATTGTAAAAAACGCGGATGATCTCCTCCGGGAAGCAGATCATGAACGCCGTGAACGGCACGGAGACGAAGAGCAGGATGCGGATCGTCTTCATCAGCATCGCCGTCAGGTCGTCATAATGCCCCGCGGCGGCGAACCGCGACAGCTCGGTATTCGCGACCGTGGCGAATGACACCGCGAAGATGCCGACCGGCAGATACACCAGGCGTTCGCTGAAATACAGCGAGGCCGCGGCGAAATCGCCGATGAACCCGGCGATCAGACGGTCGCATTGCAGGCTCAGCTGAAGTGCGCTTGCACCGAGCAGCCCCGGCAGGATCAGTTTCCAGATCGAGAGCAGGGTCTCGCGATCCCGCATGATCGCGCCCGAGATCCGCACCATCATGCCGCGCCGCCACAGGATCAGGAAGATCAGGGTCATTTCCAGGACGCCCGCCACAAGCACGGCCAGTCCGAACATCTTCAGCTGGAACATCCCCTGGTAATGGCGGCAGACCAGCACGAGCGCGAGGATCAGGACCACGTTCTGCAGGATCGCGGTCAGCGACGGCAGGAAGAATTCACGGAGCACGTTCGCACAGGCCGTCGCAGCCCCCACGACACAGATGAACACCATATACGGCGCAAGGATGGGGAACAGCTCGAACGCGGTCTTCCAGCGGCCCGGTTCCAGCGTACGGGCAATCAGCCACGACGGCACTCCGAGCACGACGGCCAGCGCGCACAGCAGCAGCGTCAGCCAAAGCAGGATCGTCGAGAATCGTTCGCGGGCGCGTTCCTTCCCTTCGGTCTCCAGCGACAGCGACAGGACCGGCACGAGCGCTTTGCCGAGCTCGCCCTCGCCGAGGATGCGGCGGAACGTGTTGGCCCAGGTCAGAGCGAGCGTCCATCCGGACATCAGCGCGCCGCCGCCGATGACCGCCGCGGTCAGCGTCTCGCGGAAAAGGCCGAGGACACGGCTGATCAGGGTGGATGCGGCAAGATTGCGCGAACTTCTGAAGAAACGGTTGATGGAAGATGTCTGATCTTCTGCCATGATGCGGCGCGGAAAAAACAGAAGGGGTTATTTATTGAAAAGGACGTACACGCAATCGCCGTCTTTCACGATGTAGTCCTTGCCCTCGGTACGGAGCTTGCCAGCGGTCTTTGCGGCGTTCCATCCGCCATGTGCCACCAGTTCGTCGTAGGAGACGACCTCCATGCGGATGAATCCGTGCAGCATGTCGGTATGGATCTTTCCGGCGGCCTCAGGCGCGGCGGTGCCGTTGACGATGGTCCAGGCACGCGTCTCGTCCTTGCCGGTGGTAAAGAAAGTGCAGTAGTCGAGCAGTTTGTATCCGGTGCGGATCACGCGCTGCAGACCGCTTTCCGTCGCGCCGATGTCGTCCAGGAACGCCTTCGCGTCATCGGGTTCGAGAGCGGCCAGCTCCTCTTCGAATTTCGCGCAGACGGGGACGACTTCCATGCCGTGTCCGGCGGCGTAGTCGATCAGCGCCTTCGAAGCGTCGTCCTTTCCGAACGAACGGAACCCTTCCTCATCGACGTTGGCGCAGACGAAGGCGGGCATGGTGGAGAGCAGCTGGAGCGACGCCATCACGCGGCAGGCGTCCGGATCGTCCTTGTTCCACTGCGGGATCCTGCCATCTTCAAGATCGGCGATGCAGGACTGCGAGAGTTCGTATTCCGCCTTGATCTCCGGGTCGCCGGTCCGCAGCAGCTTCTTGCACTTGTCGAACCTGCGCTGGAGGAACTCCAGGTCGGCGAGCATAAGTTCGGTCAGGATCAGCTCCAGGTCACGGGCCGGATCGATGGATCCGCCCACATGCACCACATCTCCGTCATGGAAGAGACGGACCACGTGCGCCACGGCGTCAACATTGCGGATATGGCCGAGGAACTGGTTGCCGAGCCCTTCGCCCTTGCTGGCCCCCTGAACGAGTCCGGCGATGTCGATGAATTTCAGCGACGTCGGCACGATGCGCGCGGATTTTTCGATGTCCGCGAGCACCTGGAGGCGGGCATCCGGCACGGCCACGATGCCCGTGTTCGGTTCGATGGTGCAGAACGGGAAATTGGCGGCGGCCGCGCCGCCGTTCGTCAGTGCGTTGAAAAGGGTGGATTTCCCGACGTTGGGAAGACCGACAAAACCGCAGGCAAAACCCATGGTGAAAAACTCCAAGTCAAATGATAAAAAGGATTGAAAAAAACAGACGGTAATAACGTACCACGGGGAGGCGTTTTTTTCAATCGAAAACTGCATTTTTTCGTCTGTTTTCCAAAAAAACGCGACTTTTTGGCTTTTTCGGCTTTATTTTTTGCGAAAGAGTGATATATTGTAAGAACACTTTTACACTTTTGGCACAACTTTATAGATTAAATAATA
>Ga0310786_10002855_pt1 | contig 25786 bp, 18 predicted proteins | sample AusTroGonzalo_MG_FD_203881 | JGI IMG/M metagenome (GOLD analysis project Ga0310786, IMG submission 203881) | Bovine rumen microbial communities from tropical cattle in Woodstock, Queensland, Australia - Gonzalo_03 (v2) (version 2) | ecosystem: Host-associated > Mammals > Digestive system >...
GGCATCCGTATCGTCCGAGCACCAGATCTGCGGGCAGTAATAAAGCATGCCCGGATCGAACCTTGCGCCTCCGCTCGAGCAGTTCTCGAGAAGAAGATCGGGGAATTCTGTCGTAAGCCGACTCTGAAGCTCATAAACACCCAGCATATAGCGGTGCATGATCTCGCCTCCCGGGGTCGTCCTGCTCCCGACATCAGTGAGAGGTCTGTTCATGTCCCATTTTAAATAGCGGATGTTCGCGCTTTTCAGAACTTGAGAGATGCTGTTAAAAATGTGATCCCTAACTTCCCTGCGTGTGAGGTCGAGGACAAGCTGGGTACGGCAAAGCGACGGCTCGCGTCCCGGGATCTCGATCACCCAGTCGGGATGTGCACGGTAAAGATCGGAGTCGGGACTCACCATTTCGGGCTCCATCCAGATACCGAGGTCCATGCCGATCTCATTTACCGCGTCCGAAAGTGCCTTAAGACCACCCGGGAGCTTTTCCCCGTTGACTTTCGTCCAGTCACCGAGAGAGCAGTTATCGCTGTTGCGATGTCCGAACCAACCGTCGTCCATGACAAGCATCTCTATACCGGCGGACTTCGCGGTGCGGGCTATTTGAAGGAGCTTTTCAAGGTTGAAATCAAAATACGTCGCTTCCCAGTTGTTGATGAGTATGGGCCTCTTTTTATGCAGATAAGGACTCCGGATGAGATGCTCTCGGAATGTATCGTGGAATGTTCTGCTCATCGCACCGAAACCTTCCGAAGAATGAACGAGCACGACCTCGGGGGCGGTAAAAGATTCCCCGGGCTGCAGCGTCCACGAGAAGTTGTAGTCGGAAATGCCCATTCCGACGCGGAGCATGTCATGCTGCGTGCGCTCGACTTGGCCGACAAAGTTACCGGAATATACAAGGGAAAGACCGATCACTTCACCCGCTGTTTCTGACGCGTCCTCACCGGCGAGAGCCAGGAAAGGATGCTCCTGATGGCTCGAGATCCCTCGCTTCGATCCGATCTCGACACGTCCGTGTCCGATCGGGCGTCTGTCTGTAAAACGCTCCCGCGCCCAGCTGCCGGAAAGAGTGACGATCTCGCGGTTCTCCCACGGAAGCTCAAGACATGCGCTCAAGACTTTTTCAAGATGCAGGCATTCGCTTCCGTCGTTTCTTACCGTAACAGAACGGGCGACAGTGTCAAGTCCTCGGAAAATGCTATAGGAAAGTGTTACGCAAAGACCGAGTGTTTCGTCCTTAAGATCTATCTCAAGAGACTTTGTGTCGTCTTCCGTACCGAAAGTCGCAGGAAGACCGGGGAGTGGTTTCTTGCCGTTAAAGATGCGATGACCGGCAAGTTTAAGCTCGCAACCGAGGAAGCCCTGAGCGTTTCTGACCGCGAGCGAGCCGGGGCGGAAATCACCGATCCCTTCCGTCGGATATTCAAAAGGGAATCCGTCCATAAAGGTACATTTGTCACCGGGGACTCCCTTCATGTAGCTGTATTCATCTTTGCGCAGAAGAGCTAGCCCCGAACCGTCGGGGACCTTTCTGCCGAAACAGACATGACCGAGATATCCGTCGGCCGAGCCGATGATATAAGTGGAATGCTCTGTCTGCAGGGAGAAACATGAGGTTTCATCGCAGTAGGTAATATCGAAGGTTTTAAGCATAGTGGGCCTCCCGGTAATAGAATATTTACGCCAAAGCTTCCTTATCATACCGAACTCGCGATACATGTCTCCCTGCGTGGAAATGAGCAATAGTTATCTGATACCTATTTCTGTATCGTCCCCGCGAACAACACTGTGTTCCTTGATATAGGACACGATATCGTCAACTTCCGTGAATGCCAGACTGACGTAGCTGTCTGCACATCCGTAGTAAAGCGCGATACGTCCGGTTACGGGGTCATGCACCGTAGCGCAAGGGAAGGTTACATTTCCGACAAAGCCTCTCTCTTCATACCATTCCTCCGGTGTGAGCAGGAAGTTCTCGCAGCGGTATTTAACGACTGAAGGATTTTCGATGTCGAGGATCGCACCGCCGATCGAATAAACATAACCGTTACATGTTCCCGACACACCGTGGTAGAAGAGGAGCCAGCCCTCGGTCGTCTCGATCGGAGCGGCACCGCCACCGATCTTGAGGGACTCCCACCACTCGAAGCTTCTGCCCATTACATGGCGATGCTTACCCCAGTATGTAAGATCGGGGCTCTGGGACAGGAAGATGTCACCGAACGGGGTATGTCCGCTGTCCGACGGGCGGCTGAGCATAAGATAATTTCCGTTTACTCTTCTGGGGAAAAGCACCGCATTACGGTTGAACGGGATGAAAGGATTCTCGAGACGCGTGAAAGTCTTGAAATCCTTTGTCTTTGCAAGACCGATGGACGCGCCGTAGAAATCCTGACACCACATAGTATAATATGTATCCTCGACCTTTACCAGTCTCGGATCATACGCATATATCGGCTGGAAGGGTTCGCCGTCTTCGTTGACGAACCGGATCTTGTTCTCTTCAAAATCCCAGTGGATACCATCCTCGCTGCGACCGAAGTAGATCATGGACACACCGTTTCTCTGTTCGCCGCGGAACACTCCGACATATTTTCCTTCGAAGGGAACAACCGCGCTGTTGAAGATCCGCGCAACACCCTTGATGGGATTACGGTTGATGATCGGATTCTCTTTATATCTCCAGATCGGTGCATCCTTTATCCCTTCGGGCCTTTCCTGCCAGGGGATATTCGGGAGCGGATCGCAGTTTAAAATCTTTACTTTTGACATGTTGTCTGGTCTCCTTTTTTCTGTCGGTTACAGGAATAGCCCACGCCACACAAAAGAAGCGTGGGCTATCCCGCATTTTTAACCGATTAAATTGTGATCATTTACCCGGTAAGATCATTTGAACACATTGTTCAGAGCGCTCTGTACAAGCTGCTTGTTTGTCTCCTGGAACTGTGCTGCAGTCATCTCGCCCTTGAGAAGGAGAGGGAACTGATAATCAACACCGAGAGCGTTCCAAAGGTCAACACCGGTCTTCTCGCCGCAGTAGTACATAACATTGTAGTTGTCCTCGGTGAGCGCATTGTCATGCCACCAGTCGTTTACAAAGTCTCTCTGCTCGAAATCGTCACCGTAGTAGTCTTTGTAATCACGGAATACGCAGTAAACAAGGTAAGGATCTTCAACACCGGTAGGAATGATGTAAGCGGCACCGCTTGCGGAATTCTTTCTTGCGTTGGTTTCCTTGTTTCCTGAAGGACCGATGGGCATCGGGCACCAGATCTCCTCAAGGCCCTTGTCGTAATCCTTGTTTGTGTCTACGATCCAGGCTGCGTTGAACCAGCATGCAACCTCTCCGTTCACATAGGCGCTCATGTTGTAGTCCCAGTCATCCTCATTCCAAGGATTTGCGATATGGTCAACATTGTACATGTTGTAGATGAACTCAAGTGTCTCGCCGACTTCCTTGCTGCTGAGGTTCTCAGTCTTTCCGGAAGCGACACCTGTACCGTTGGACATGTTGAGGTACTCGAAGAGCCAGTCATAACGTGAGCCGAAGCCGTAGACATCGGTCACACCGTCACCGTCTGTGTCCTTGGTGAGCTTCATAAGGTACTCTCTCCACTTGTCCCATGTCCACTCGCCTCTCTCATAGAGAGCGTTGGGGTTTTCAAGACCTGCATCATCAAGCATCTTCTTGTTGAACGAAAGAACGTAGGATGCTTCGGGAACGGACTCGCCGCCCACGGGGAGCATGAAATAGATCCCGTCAAGGCCGTTGATGTTGATGGTTCTCAGGTAGTTCTGCTCATTGAGGATATCTGCATCCGCAGGAAGGACATCAATAAGGTTTGTGGCATAGCCGTTTGCTACAGCGGGGATACCGAATGAAGGCTCTGTCAGGTAGATGTCGCAGTCAGGCTTTCCTGCAAGCACAGAGGTGTTGATGGACTCCTGAACACCCGCATATGTAAGGTTGACATACTCAAGACGTACATTGTACTTCTCTTCAACGTGCTTAAGAGCGTCGAAATTCTTCTGTGCAAGCTCCTCGTCCGATACGTAAGGATCGTCATGGATATCGGTGTGAGTGCTGTCGTAGTAAATGTCATACCAGGTACCGATCTTGATGGTACGAGGTGTGTCGCCCTCATGACGGGGTTCCTTCACAGGGGTATTTGTACTTGTTTCGGTGTTCGTGCTGCCTTCTGATGTGGTTGTTTCTCCGCTGTTGGCCGTTTCGTCGGTCTTTTCGTCGGATGAAGAACCACAGGCTGCCAAACTCAGTACCATGACACCGATCAGGAGCATGGCTGTAAGCTTCTTTAATATCTTCATTCTGATTTATCCTCCTCTGTTATTTCGCAGAACCGATAGATGCGGATGTTACAGTCCATGCCGAGGATGCCTCGAACTGAACCGTTGCTCCCCACTTGGATGTATCATCGCCGAGGATTTCCGCAATGTCTTCAAATGTTACCTGGCAATGTCTGCCGTCGAACTTCGAGTAGCCCTGTCCGGAACCGTCGTAATCGCCTACGCCGACACGTGTCCAGCCTTTTTCTGCGCCCGGGAATACGAGCCAGAGCTCACCGGTTTCGGAAGTGTATTCAACATCGAATACCGAACCGGGAACGAGTGCGGCGATCTGATCTTCGGTCAGGTCAACACCTGCCTGTGCCCATGCGCCGGCCGATACGGAAGCACCGAGGTCGATATGGCTGTTGGTAGCGGCAAATGCATCGCCCTTACCTACGCGGATACCGTAAACTTCCCACTCGCCGTCGGACTCGCACTGCATTGTGGATCCCCATGTGGAAACGTCTTCGCCGCAGTATGTAGCAAGATCTTCGTAAGTAACATATGCCTTGCTGCCGTCACAGACCGCATAGCCCTGTCCGGAACCGTCTGCGTCACCGACACCGACACGCATCCAGCCTGCCTGAGCTTCGTTCATAACGATCCACATATTGCCTGTCTCGGACTTGTAACTGATCTCTACTACAGAGCCGGGTACAAGAGCTGTGATAACCGCGTCTGTCATGGGGATACCTGCCTGTGCCCATGCGCCTGCGGAAACCTGGAAGCCTTCGAAGTCAACCGCATGTGTAATAGCATATGCGGGAGCCTTCTGTCCGACCTTAACGCTTGTAACTGCCCAAGCACCGTCAGATTCGCACTGGATCTGGCTGCCCCATGTGGAGACATCGTCGCCGCAGACAGCTGCGATCTGCTCGAAGGTTACCTGTGCGATGTTCTTCTTTCCGTTCACATATGCGTACTGCTGACCCGAACCGTCTGCATCACCTACGCCGACACGCATCCAGCCTGCTGCGGACTCGTTCATGACGATCCACATGTTGCCTGTCTCGGATGTGTACTCGATCTCGATAACAGAGCCGGGAACAAGAGCTTCGAGAACCTTATCTGTGAAAGGAACGCCTGCCTGTGCCCATGCACCTGCGGATACAGCGTAGCCTTCCCAGTCGACTGTCTTTGTCAGAGCAAAGAGGTTGCTGCGGTCGTTTACAGCTGCGAAGCCTGCGGGGTTGCCGAACTCGGCAGCGGAATCTGCAGCGATCGTTGCGCCGCTCGCGTCAAGGAAAGCGATATTGTCGATCAGGAGATTCGAAAGAGCTGTCTTAGAAGTATCTGTCTCTTTAGAGAGAACAATGTAGTTCTCGCCGTTTCCGATAAAGCCGACACCGCTGACATCAAACTTTGCGGTTTTGGGATTTGAGGTCTCGATGTATACGGACCACTCATTTGCCTTTACTTCCTTATTGTCCTCACCTGTCATGCAGTAGAGACGTCCGCTGGAAGCAGCGAATTTTTCCGCATTCTCGGTTCCGAGATCGATGCGGATCTCCTTAACGTCAGCGAGCTTATCGCCGAGCAGTGCGGAGAGATTGAAAGCCACGAACATGTTCTTGCCGTCTACGTTCGTTGCCTTGAGTGCCTTGGAGCCGTTAAAATCTACCACTTCAAGAGTGGAATTGTCTGCTCCCCCTCGTCCGGTATCGACTGCCGCAAAGGCGAAATTGCCGTCTTCAAAGTCAATGCTGGGCGTAACTGCGGGTTCCGGTGTTACAGCCGGAGCCGGTGTCTCTGTGGCTGCCGGAGCCGGTGTTGTTTCTTCCTTTTCAACACTCGGCGTTGTTTCTGCCGTCGACGGGGTCTCTGTAACTACGGGATCTGTTGTCTTGGGATCTTCCGAAGAACTTCCGCAAGCTACGAGAGAAGATACCATCATGGCAAGTACCAGAACTATGGTTGCCAATTTTGTTTTCTTCACTTTTTTTTCCTCCTCTTTTTGTAAAAGTGTTTTGTTGCTTTGTTTCCTGTATAATAAGATTGCTTTTGCAATTTTATTATCTGATTGTTTAGCCAACGATACCCGATCGTTCAACGCCCTCGATAAACTGCTTTTGCAGAACGATGTAGATTATGACGAGCGGGAGAATGACCAGGACGATGCCTGCATCCATGTAAAGCTGCAGGATGTTCGGGTCGTAGATCTTATAAACATTCCCGACCGTACTTGCGAGTGATGCGATCCTCTTGCTCAGCAGCGTTGAATCGCTGATGTTGAAGAGCTTCGCATAAAAAGTATCATTGTACTGCCACACGAGCGAAAAGATCGCTACGGTGACGGCAGACGGGATCGCGTTACGGAGCATGATCCTGAAGTAGGTGTACCACACGCCGCATCCGTCCACATAAGCGGCCTCCTCGATCTCTTTGGGAAGACCACGGAAGAACTGGTTGAAGATGTATATGTACAGACCCGACCTCAGCCCGCAGGCGAAGAAGGTAAGGATATACATCGGCCAGACAGTTCCGAGGAGATTCGGGCTGCTGCCCGTGATCAGCTTTAAGATGCCGAAGAAATCGAAGTTCGCGAAGGTCATATAGAGCGGGAGCATGATCGTGTGAGTGGGGATGACGATCATGACCACGACGCAGCCGAAGAGGGCCTTCTTGAGCGGGAAATCATATCTCGCGAAGCCGTATCCCACCATCGAACACATCAGCACCTGGATCATCATGAGCGTCAATGAGTAGAGGATCGTGCTGAGTGCCGTGGAAGAGTAGTTCAGCGTATCAAATGCGATCTCGTATCTCTCAAACGTGGGCGACTGCGGGATCATATAGACCATCGTGTTGTAGTTGTCCGCATCGGAGAAGAACGACCTTGAAATGATGCCGAGCACGGGGCCTATGATCACATAGGCTACGCCGATCAGGATCACCCAGCGTCCGAGTCCGAGCACGAAGCTCTTGAAAGTGTCAATGATCCGGCTTTTGGTGTTCCCATCTATCCTTTTGAACCGGAAGCCTCTCGGATTAACGGTGACAAGTTCTGTGTCCGCTGCTTTCTTTTCGGTTGTGTTATTCTTCGCTTCCTCTGCAGCTTTTTCCATTCCCATGGTCACCACCTCCTTTTAAGAGCGTTTTTTACGCTTATATTCACTTGCCGCTTCGTTCCCGAAGGGGACCAAAGAGGCCTTTAAGCCCGGCACGGGACCCGTGTGTCGGGTTTTCAGTTATAGTAGAATGTTCGTTTTTGTATGTAACGGACGACGATCGCAAGTATTCCGCAGGTGATCAGCGTGGATACCAGCGAGAAAGTCGAACTTAAGCCGTAGTTTTTCTCGGAAAACGCTGTGTTATATGCGAGCGTTACAACATCCGAATTGATGAAGCTGTCGACTACCGTGTAGACCACAACGGTTATGATGTGAGGCATGACCATCGGGAAGGTGACCTTCCAGAATGTCTCATATGCGGTAGCACCCTCGATCTTTGCCACTTCGTACATCGAACCCGGGATGGACTGCAGCGCTGCGATAAATATGATGATCTGAACACCGGAGGCATTGATGATATTACTTATCCTCCCTACCGCGCCGACCACATAATCGATGAGACTGCTCGGAAGTCCGAGGTTTGAAAACATCCCTACGTAATACCCGATGCTCACACCTGAGCTTGCCGCTTCGGAAACCTCTGCCCCCGCAGAGGAGAGGCCGCCCACCATCATGCTCGCCACGACCTTCATGGCGGAGAGGATCGCTTCGGAGTTTATGATGACCGGCAGGAAAAAGATCGCGCGCATCAGTGTGCGTCCCCTGAACTTCTTGTTGAGAAGCATCGCGAGCATCAGACTGAAGAAGGTGATGAGGGGCACATCGACGAGCATGTTCACAACCGATGTCGTCAGTACCTGCTTGAAGGTACCGTGTGCACGGAATGCATATATGAAATTGTCAAGTCCGACAAAGTCGAGCGTATAGCCTCCGCCCGGTGAGACAGTCAGCTCTGACAGGGAGAACTGTACTGTCTGGAAAAGACTGCGCAGGTAAAAACACAGGAATCCGATCAGCCACGGGACTATGAACAGGAATCCCTTGGCGGAGCGCTTACGGGTAAGAGTCAGTCTGCTTTTTTTCTTTAATTTCCCCATATCACCCTCCGATCGCGTAGCTCCTTGCTGCGACCGTGATCCGGTCAGCAGTCGCTGCGGTGTCTGTATGGTTTACATAAATCTTTGTTCCGTTGCTGTAGGTCGTGACGCTGACGCCTTCCGAAATCTGCCTGAAATCGGTCATGTAGGCGCCGTTTACCTTTGAGAGCGCATCGTTTACACCGTTCCAGATATTAACTGCCGTCTCTTTCCAGCTGTCATAGGAAGTGGAATAAAACTTGTTGAGTCCCGTCATCTTCATCTCGGTCGATGCTTCCTTTGTGAAGGTGAAATGCGGTGAAGCACCCCGTTCCACAAGAGAGAGGATGATCTCATCGATGTCCGTAGTGTTACTAAGGTTGATCGCTGTGCCGGAGTAGTCGATACACCCGTGGATCAGCATCTCGTAGAAAGGAACCGCGGCGTCAACGACGGGATAGGCATTGTCCGTGAGCGGTGCGTTAAGGATGTCATCCGCATATGTGAATGAGTAATCATTTCCGCTGTTGATCATCACGTTTTTGCCGGTGTCCTTCATCTTTTGGAGCTGAGCTTTTACGACCTGCAATGCCTCTTCGCGGTTGATAACATTGGTCCGACGCTTATCTGAATGAAGCTCGTTCCCGAGGTCTCTCAGTGAAATGCCCGTAACGCCTATATCACCGATCTTTTCCGCAAAATTCTCCGTATAGCGGACGAGGAACTTCGGGGAGATTAGATAGTAAATGTTCTCATCATAGCCGAGGCTGGCGGTCTGTCTGAGTGTCGCGGGATGGACTTCGCCGAACTCGCCGATATATCCGGTCCCGTAATAACGCGAGGTTTCGTTGGAAGCGGAATACCTGTCGCTCACTTCGGAAACCTTCTGAAATGCACAGTCTACGTAAAGTGTGCCGTTCTGGGCGAGAAGCGCATCCGAAAGCTCTTCAAGTCCGGTTTCGCCGCCGAGCGTTCCTGGAACCTTTATCTTTCCGAGAGTGTCATGGTAGTATCCTCCGCCGCTCCAGCCCTGCAGGTTCATCACCTGTTTCGTCACGCCGGATGCTTTAAGGTCGTTTGCAAGCTGTGACGCCTCTTCAAAGGTGGTCATAGCGGTAAGACCTCTGTACTGAGTCCCGAGGAAGTATTTGGTCTCCTCGACACCGCCGATCACGTCATAATAAAGCTTGATATCGTCTTTCGAGGGAGAGGAGGCATTTAGGCGTCCCTCGCGGATAAGCCGTTCTCTGTAGTAGTTGGCCGCACCCGAGAAACCGGTGTTTTCTGCAGTGAGCAGCGTGTAACGCACAGTGAGCGGAGTGTCGTAGTAGTCCGTCTCGACGATCGGAAGCTTTGCCTCGCTGCCTGTTGTACCGAACATCGCGAGAGTGTCGTTTCCTCTGAGAATGAACGTGGTGTACACGTTGTTGTATTCGTTTACGTCTCCGGCAACACTCGCGGAAACATTTGCCAGGGATGCGCCGGATTCGATGGTTGCGAGGATCCCGGAGTTCTCACGGAATATTCCGAAGAGGGAGAGCTTTGCGCTCAGAGTCTTCTCGCGGACCGTATAATCGGCGACCATCGGGTCGATGCCGTAGATGTATTCGGAATAATCATTTCCTGAGCGGGCGGTTCCTTTGCCGTTGTTAAAGCCGATGATCGATCCGGAACCGTTCGGAACGAGAAGGTATCCCGTCTCGTCTTTTCCTGCCGCGCCGAAGAAATTCAGCATCTGAATATCATGGATCGCGCCTCCGCCGTTCTCCTCAACGCCCTTCATATAGACGCTTGCTTCGAGATAGTCGTCGTTTATGGTGTAATCGATCGGGACCTTGAAGGTGATGGGCACCGCGCCTTCGACATCCACTGAGGACATCTCGCGCTCGTAATCTTCCTTCGTCCATCCCGCTGCCGTAAAGTATTCGTTCAAGCGTCTTACCTGGGACACTCCTTTCTGGGTGTTCTCAAGCATGACCATCAGATTCTCGTCCTCGTCGCTTTGGATGAATTTCTTCCTTGAGAACTTTTCCGCGGCGCTGTCCATCTTTGAGAGAACATCTTCAAGAACGTCCTTGTTGATGTAGATGGGGACGATACCGGTAGCGGCAGTGGTGTCTCCGAAGGTGTAGATGATCCTTACGCCGTTCTTTATGGACTGCGCATTAAGCTGTCCGAGCTGTACCGCCTGAGAGTAGGAGTCGAAGGTGTTCTCCATACGCTGCGTATTGTAATAATCAAGGATCAGCTGACTCTTCAGATAAGCCTTGTTGGTGACATTTGCGATTCCGTCCTCGTCTGCCCCGGGGGGATTGGAGTAGACCGTTTCACCGTTGCGTTTGTCATATACCGCGATGTTGCCGGTGTCCGTTTGGACATAGAGCTTCAGAAAATCGCTCTCGGCCGCCAGAGCATAACCTTCTACCGAAACGTTACTATCGGGCGCCGCCTTAAAGTCGGTTCCTTCCTCCACCGTGTAATCCGTCAGGTAGTCTCTGTAGTGGTCATAGAAACTGTATCGGATCAGGTAATAGGTAAGGTATGTTGCGCCGATCACCAGAAGAGCTATGAGCAGATAACGGAACCACCCGCTCCTTTTTTTCCGTCGCGTCTTCAGATCCTGCTTCTTCAGCGCTTTATTCTGTTCTTTTGTCTTAGCCATGCGCTGTCTCCTCTTGCTTCTCTTTTTTATGTCCGGAAAAGTAGTTCCTGATATATGCTGTGCAGGAAACTGTAAAACTGATTGACCAGATCCACGATGAGGAGGACGATAAAAATGATGAGCAGCAGGGCAACCACGGTGAGGAAAAGTGTGATGAGAGTCTTCCCCAGAGTGAAGTTGTGTACCGTCATGATCCCCACAAGCATCATGAACAGGGTGTAGGCTATCCCGACTCCGCAGATCATGGTATAAAATGCCGCCTCGTCCTCAGAAACAAACCGGCTGACCACAGTCCCGATCAGGATGCCTACCGTAGCCGGCAGGGTGGAATATCCGACCGCGATCACGATGTCTTTGAGTCTTCCCTTCCCGTCCATAAGGCAGGTGATCGACCAGTTGCTGACGCAGATCAGGAAGAAGAACAGCAGCACGGTGATAAGCTCTGTGAGGGAGTTTACGTCCCTCGGGTCTATATCGTTTACGATGAAGCCTGCGGAAATCCGGTTAACGGACCACACAAGTGAGAAGAGGATAACGAAGATCAGAGCCACCGCTACGGAGCCTCTGTCTCTGTGCCGGATCTCGTAGAATCCGTCTGCGGGATGACTGACTGTATGTAATGCGTATAGCCACTTATCTTTCGATAAAAGTTTTTTCATCTACAGCAGTCCCTCCTCTCTTTCGATTCCTTTTTTTCTGTTCTTTATCTTTTTAAAGACGAACCCGGCGACGATCAGAACCATCGCTCCGGTAAGTATCCACCCGAGGTTTTCGGCCAGTATCATGTTCCTGTAGCGTTTGAACGCGATGGAATAGTATTCTTTGTTCATGCCGAGCTCGAAATAATGCATGGCCTTTTCGTTATCGCCCGCCGTGAGGTAGGCCTTTCCGATACCGTTGTTCGCAAGTTCGTTGTTCTCATCCAGTCGGAGAACCTCCTGCCACTTGCCGATGGCCTGTTTCTCGTCTCCGTCGAATCTGAGTCCGACAGCTTCGTTGATCAGATTTCCGTAGTTGGTCTCGCGGAATTTCATGATCACATTTCGTCCGGCATCGAGTATGAGGACCTCTTCCCCGATCTGTTCGATCGCAACAGGTGTCTGGAAGGTTCCGTCCTGCAGTCCGACGCCACCGAAGATATAGAGAAGATTCCCTTCCTTGTCGTAGGTGAAGACCCTTCCTCTTTTTCGGTCGAGGGTCGAGTACATTCCCTTGCCCCTGTAGACCACGTCCACGATCTCAGAAGGACCGCTGTAGTCGCCGTAGTTGCCGTAACGGATGTCGCCGCCGACATTGCCGTTTTCGCCCTTCTGGATAACATCCTTACCCTGCGGATTAAGCCTGCGGACTGCCTGGGTCCCTTCGGAATCGATGTTTGACGCATATATGAAACCGTCCGCGTCGACGTCTATCCCGGTGAATTCGGTAGGGATGTAAAGCTGGGTGTTCGAACGCTCCTCTTTCGAAGCGAATCGCCTCCAGAACTTCTCCCATACAGAGATCTTGACCTCGATGGTCCCGAAATATCCGGAAAATGTTCCGTCGGATTCAAAAACGAGGATCCCTTCAAATGCGCCTTTGGAGATCACGTAGATACGGTCTGCGTAGTCCACGGTGACCTTTAAGGGGATGAAAGCAAAATCATCCTCGAGGATCTCGGATTTCGGTTCCTTTACAACACGCTTATATTCACCCCCGGGTGTGAGTACCACAACGCGTGCGTTGTTCGAATCTGCTACAAAGAGCTCGCCGTTCTCCGAAACACAGACTCCGTAGGGGGCGCTGAAATGATCTTCGATCCCTTCTGCCGTAAAGGAGTCGATGATCCGGTTCACATTCCTTAAGCTGCCGTCCAGTACCACGATCCTGTTGTTTCCGGTGTCTGCGACATAGATCTCGCCGTCTTCGGAGATACAGAAGTCTCTGGGTTCCTTAAATGCCGTCGTCCCCAGGTCGGTACCGCCGATACTTCCGGCCGGCGTATATGCGGCGGGAGTTTTTATGACGTCTTCCCAGTAGTTGTAATTGTAGGTGTCATACGGGACATCTTCCTCCGCATGGACTGCGGTTGCGGAAAATGACGCCATGAATGACAGGATCAGCACGCCGAGTATTCTTTTTGATCTAAAAGTCTTTCTCATAAGCACCTACTCCTTTATACCGGAGGTAGTCATGGTTTCCAGTACGTTGCTCTGGCAGGTCAGGAAGAAGAGTATCGGTACTGCCGCGATGATAAACGTTACCGCAGCGGAAGCACCGGCTCTTGCCGTACCGCCGGCAGCGATCTGCTGAAGAGCGAACTGGAGCGGTTTTAACTGCTCGTCCCGCAGGAACATGGAACCTGTATTGCCCCACATCTGCTGGAACTGGAAGATCGCGAGTGTCAGCCATGCCGGTTTAACATTCGGCATCACGATGGACCAGAAGATCCTGTACTCGCTTGCTCCGTCGAGCCTTGCCGATTCCATCAGGGAAACGGGGAGCTGCTCCATAAACTGCTTCATCAGGTAAAGACCCATACCGTACTGACATGCCGGCAGGATGAGCGCCAGGTATGTATTGTTAATATGCAGCCAGCTGATGATCATGTAGTTCGGGATCTGCGTAACCGTCCATGAGAACATCATGGAAAGGACTACCATGCTGAACAGGAGCTTCTTGCCGGGGAACTTATGCTTAGCCAAAGGGAAAGCGGCAAGAGAAGCTACTATGACATGCCCGAATGTTCCTAAACCCGTGATGATGATGGTGTTCATGATGTACCTTGAGAAGGGTACCCAAGAGTCACCCATGACATTAAACAGGTCGGTAAAGTTGTTGAGCGTCGGGTTCTTTACGAAGATCGCCGGAGGATACTGGAATATCTCATCGAGCGGCTTCAGGGAATTGTTCACGATCATGACAAGCGGCAGGGACATGAATATCCCGCATATGATCATGATGGTGAAAAGTATCCCGTTTCCTGCGACGGAACGATTGAGCTTTCTCTGTCTGTGATGTTTTTTCTGAAGTTTTATTACTCTTTCCAGGGTTATTCACCTACCCTTCGGAGAAGTTTTTGTACAAGCTTGTTAGTGCCGACCATGAGAAGGAAGAGCACTGTTGCGATCGCTGAGGCGTAACCCATATCAAATCTTGTCGAACCGTAATCAAGAAGGTGGGTAACGACTGTCGCTCCTGCGTAGTTGACGGAGGGATTACCTGCCAGCTGGATGGAAATGTCCGCTACGGCGAAGGACTGTGTGATCTGCATTACCGCGCCGAACATCAGCTGAGGCTTCATGGCGGGAAGAGTGACAAACCACAGCTCCTGCCAGCGGTTTTTTACGCCGTCGATCGCCGCTGCCTCGTAGAGCGTCTTGTCTACGGTCTGAAGACCCGCGATGAAGCTGAGGAAACCGGTGCCGAGTGACAGCCACAGCTGTACGACTATCAGGCAGGGAAGGATGAGGTTTGCATCCTGCATCCAGAGCTTCTGCTCGTCGATGATCCCGAGGTTCATCAGAATACCGTTGAGGTATCCGTAGCGGTCTGACGAAAGGATCAGAGACCATACCATATATGCGTTGCCGCAGATCGAAGGAGCATAGAAGATGAGAGTCAGGAGGGTACGTACCTTCGGACGGAACTCATTGATGATCCATGCAAACAGGAGGCACAGCAGATAACTGATGGGTCCTGTGATGACTGCAAAAATGAGGGTATTCTTCAGAGAGATCATGAAGATATCGTCATTTAAGAACAGTTTCGTATAATTGGCCCAGCCGTTGAACTTGGGCGCCTCGAGCATATTGAAGTAGGTAAAGCTCAGTCCCATGGACATAAGCACCGGAAGCACCGTAAAGAGGAAGAACAGGATAAAATACGGGCACATCATGATGTAGCTGGTCTTGCTCTTCTTGATCCGGTAGCGCAGAGTTCTCTGCTTCCTTGCGATCTCGACACCTGTCAGTGACAGAAGAGGTGCTTCGTTGCCTGCTTTGAAGCAGCTTTTCTTGTTGTTCGTATTCACGAAAACGGGTGAATGCTCAGACACTTCCCTGCTCCTCCTTCCTAATGATCATTTATCTTCGACCGGCAGACCGAACTCGATACGCTTATACCGGATCTCCTCATTGATATAAAGGACCTTATCCATCAGCTCCTCGCGGGGTGATGCCGTATCTGTCTCGGTTGTTACGGTATAAAAGGCATTGTTGACATTTCGCCATGAATAATAGCCGCCGGGTACTTGAGGGATCCCTTTTACCCATTCAAAGGCTTTGGCCAGATTATGGTAGGTATCCACGGGCCAGGGGAGCATCTCGAAGGCTTCCTTGTTCGCTGTGGCGACACGTGCCGCCGAACCCATGAGGCTCTCCATCTCTCTGTCGTAAAGGGCCTGAACGCCTGCATCTGTCCACCATTTCAGGAACTGCCAGCATGCATCGGGCTCTTTTGTATCGGCCATGATCATCGAAGCCAGACCCGTGCAGCCCACTGAATGATCGATCGTGCCGTCAGCCTTCTTTGTTCCGGGAACCATCGTGAAGTCCCACAAACCTGCGATATCCGGAGCGGACACTTCAAGGTTGTTGTACACTGTATAGTCCGCGATGATGATCGGACATTCACCTGTACGGAAGCGCTCCTCCACGGAAGTCGTTTTGTCGAGGCCGTAATCGGTGTAGAATTCACAGTATTGTTTGAAGGTGTTCACCGCGATATCGGAATCGAGCGCGGAGGAAATGCCGCCTTCGTTATAGTATTTGCCGCCGTTCTGATATAACATCATCGCGTAGATCTGTTCACCGGGCAGCATTCCGAACTCCATCTGGTTCTTGGCGAGCACAGACATGATGACCTTTACGTCGTCCCAACTCTGAGGGATCGTGAGGCCAAGCTCTGCGAGGATATCCTTCCTGTAGAACATGACGGGGAAGGTCTGTGTCTCGGGAAGCGCGTAAAGCGCTCCGTCAAAGGAGAAAGCTGTGAGCGCGCTGTCGTAGAAACGGCTTGTTACTTCTTTTACATCGCTGAAGCGGTTCAGATCGAGCACGGCGTTTCTGAGTCCGTAATTGACCGGAGTGTCGTTTCCGGTGTTGAGGACCGCACCTGCGATACCGTTCGTATTTGCAACCTGTATCGCAACGTCCGGGCCTTCTCCGGCCAGCTCTGCCCTTAACAGGGTGTTCATGTCGACGAGCTGTACATTGACGTTTATGCCATAAACGTTTGTGAAGGATTCATCGATCAGGGAGCGGATAACGTTTGCCTGATCGCGTCCGGTACCGATCCAAAGGGTTATGGTCTTGTTCTCCTTGTCGGTATCCCCTGTCGATCCGAGAGAGTTGTAGTCGATCACAAAGGAATTGAAAAGGCGAGCCGTTTCGTTCCCGAAATCGCTTAAGACGCTGTCACCGTCGATCGTAAGAGCCTTCGAATCCGAGGTGATAAAGATACGGTCGATCTGCAGCGGCTGGCTGATGACCTGAGTGATCCATGTACCGCATGCGCGGACATTCGTCTTGTATGTACTGATGACGCGGACAAAATGCTCTACGTCATCGATAAGATAATCAAGTTGGTCACGCATCGTGATGAGCACGGACTCCTTGTCGGAGGTCGTTCCTACAGCGGTGCGGAGCGAATAGATCGCATCGTTTAATTCGTCTCTGATCTCGGTAAGTTCGTTTTCTATATTGGGAAGGGCGGCTTCTATTTGGTAGTCGCGGTAGGTGTCGGGTGAAACGCCGATTATCCTGATGACCTTGCGGTAGACGGAATTCAGCTTGCTGACACAATCCTGTACTTGAGCGATCACTTCGGAGAATTCGCCGAGGACTACCTCCATCCTGAAGTTGTGGACCCCTTTGGTCAGAAAGAACTTGTAAGGGTTACCGTCCTTGTCTGTGAGAGTATCGAGACGCCAGTCGGAATCATAGTAGAACCCGTAGTTTTCCATCTCCTTGAAGGGAACCCTGCCATCGACGGTGATCTTTCGCGAGACATAGATGCCGCGCATAAAGTTCTGTTTGTCAAAAAGGGAGATCTCGTAGTAGCCGTCCTCGGGTACCTCGAACTGCCATTCAACCCACTGCCCGGCTTTATCCCAGCTGGTTCCGCCGATGGTATTGTTGAGAAGGTATCTTGAGCTGTGGTCGGATACGGCAGCGGAAGACTGATCCTGCTTCGGATACAGAGTCTGGGAGGATGTCTTTCTCGCATCCTCGCCCTCGACAAAGATCGTCACGCCCGAGGTATCCTTCGCGCCCTCCCTGTCCCATGCGGCTTTACGGTCCGCATAGGACAGTTCCTGCACGTTGTTAGAGAAGGCAAGACCTCCGAGGAGCATAGGTTCCCGGCGGGACTTTATGGTGATCGAATGCTCCCCGGCGGTCAGATAAAAGCTTAAGGGAGAAGTGATATAACCGTTGTTGTCATAAAGATAAGAGGTGATCCACTCCGGGATCTCGATCGAGGTGGGCTTCATGTCGTTGCCCTGGTTGTCCTTCCTCCAAGTAACGTGATCATTCCCGCTGTCAAAGGCTTCCTTTGCGACATCCGTTGTCCAGACGCGCGAGAACTGAATGATCCCAAGCTCGGTGTAGGGTTGTTCTCCGTCAAGGAAGAACGATCGCTGGATCTCTGAGTTCTTGCCTTCTACCGGATAGTAATCGAGAGAAAGGTCGTACAATCCGGCTTTTTTAACGGAGAACGTATATGTGATCTCGCCGGTCTCGCCTGTGAGTACGGATTCGCCGTCGTAGCCTTCAAAACTGCTTCTTGTTTCGGGAGTTACCGCAAGACCGTCCTCCGTATATGAGGAATAATCGGAAGCGGCGATCTTTATCACTTCGTTGGGACGGGCATCGTCAGGGACCTCGGAAAGGTATCTTCCGTAATCCGTGCTGTACAGCATGTCAGCGTTGCCCGGAACTACCGTGTCATTTGAAAGTACGGACCGGAGCACAAAAAACAGCACGACAGCCAGCACGACAGCGCAGTATATGAAAATTTTCCGTACCTTTTGCGACATGATCCCTCATCTCCTCGTTAATAGCGGTTCTTTCGCTTCTGTTTCCTTGCCTAAAGCGTGACTATGCACAAAGGTTTTCTTTGGAAGCGGTTCTTTTGCATCAGTTTCCTTCATACAGCCACACGGCTTCACCGTTCTTCTCAGGTTCATCCGGCATATATTTTCTGAGAACCTTTTCCATCGGAAGACTCGAGAGGTAGCACAGGATCCCCGGGAGGAAAAGTATGCTAAGGATCGGCAGAACGTAGAATACCGAGTATATCAATCCGCCGATCGCGGCAATGTGCAACAGAGTAACAACAAAATGCTTTCCGCTTATGATGAATGCCATCATTAAAGCCTGCCCCGTCGATACTCTGAACCTCGAAATGACAGGAAAGAGGTAGAGGCAGGTCGACAGGGTGATGATCACAAGGATCACAAAGACCTTTGCTTCGAATGTGGAGAGCGAGATCTCCACATGTGCAACATAACGATTGAAAAAGTACATCGCCGAAGTTACGATGAGCAGCGGTATCGTTGCCAAAGAGCCTCTTTTAAGGAACCTGCGGAAGTTCTTAAAGTAGCTTCGGGCGGGATATCCGACACCGTGGCGGACACTTTTTACCACCGTGTGATAAAGCGCAGCGGATGCGGCACCTATCGTTATGACCGGCAGGCAGGTCACGATCCACATCAGGCTGAGGAGGATCAGCTCGCCTGTTTTGGTAAGGAATGAAACGAGCGGTCCGTCCACATCGAAGAGAAAATGCCGAACGATATTGTCGGTTGCCGGTTTTTTACTTTGTTGAACCATACAAAAATCCTTTTTGGATGCTTTCGGGAGAAAATGTCGAAAGACGCATCAGACTTATGTTTGCTAATTAGCTAAACGTTTACTCCCGATTTTTCAATTGACCTATTTCGGATATTTTAGGCAAAATATACAAATTTGCTTAGTGATCAGTGAATTCTTTTGTTAAAAATATAGCACCCTGTTACTTAAATTACAAGGTAAATTTGTTAAATTCGAATTAGAATTTACTTAATTTTCACTTAAATTTAGTGGGATTTTTCAGAAAAAAGCGAATTGATGTCACTAATTAGAGAAATATAAAAGAATCGCAAAAAACATCAGTATTAAGATACTTTTTTATCTCAATACTGATGTTTTTTTTATGCCGATCTGTTTATGTATGAGATCTTTAAACTATTCGCCCTTGTTTTTACCGGCGCCAAGCAATCCGGTCTTTCGCTCGACAAGCCAGCCGTAAGAGATCACGGTTCCGTAACGATAGTCCGGATTGACGCAGTGCTGTTCAAGGATGTTCAGGAGCTGGCTGATCATTTCCTCAATATTGACATGATATGTCGTAAGAGCGACATCGTCCATCCTGTTGTCGGAATAATCATCATAACCGACTACAGCGATGTCCTCGGGTACGTTGTAGCCTTCGCTGCGGAGCTTTTTGATCAAACGGTACGCCGTATGATCGTTGGTGCAGATAAAACCGTCGGGAAGTGTGGCCGGGAGCTTAAGATCGACGTCCAGGCCTTTTTCGTTACGGTCGGGAAGTACGTATTCCTCGTTAAAGTCGAGCTGGTTTGCTATCAGGTATTTTCTGTAGCCGACAAAACGATCGAGGTTACTCCTGGTCGCCAGATAGCTTCCGACAAACCCGATCTTTTTACAGCCGGAACGGACGAGGTGGCGGGTAAGAAGGTAGCCGCCATTGACGTTGTCGCTGATAACGGCGTCCATATCGAAGTCCTCGTTCTCAAAATCGAAGAGGATACAACCGATACCGGTGCGGACTACGGAACGAAGGTAGGCATTTCCGACCTCACCGATCACGATGATCTGGTCGATGGATTTGAGTGAAAGCAGCTTCGGAAGCTCACCCTTTTCCTCGTCTTCCGCGCGGACCGTTTCAAAGATCGCAACGAAATTACGCTTGGTCAGCTCTATGAGCATCTGCTGATAAACCTTCTGATAGAAGGAGTTCACTCCGATAAAACGCTCGGATATGATGATCGCAACATTTCTGCTCTCGTTGCGTTCGGGGTTCTTTTTGAAGATGTACCCCAGCTCGTGTGCCCGGTTTAAGATCTCCTGACGGAGCTGTTCCCTCACGCCGTCCTTGCCGGCAAGAGCCTTTGAAACAGTTACGATACTGACATCAAATTCCTGCGCGATGTCTTTCATGGTAACCTTTTTTTCTGCCTTTTCCAAGAAAATACCCTTCCTTTCATTTATTCCGCATATTTCATCAATGCTTTGACAATATCCTCATAAACGATGTATCCCCCTGTCCGGTAGAGAAGTCCGAAATTCTCTCCGTTCCCCGAGAAGGAGTTGTTGTCCCACCACATGGCCGTCATACCGCGGGCCTTCGCCGATGCAATGTAGTAGGCGGCATAGTCCACGCGCTCTTCGAGGTTCTTCTTATCAAGGGCTCCGAACTCACCGATCACAACAGGGATCCCTTTTTCCACATAACGGGTATACAGCCTGTCCATAAAGGAGTCGATATCCCTTGTTGAGGACTGCTTTTGAGAGGAGAAGTAGGATGTCCCCGAAAGGTTCAGCGCGAAGTCGTAAGGGGTGTAGGCATGTACCGATACGACGATGCGGTTTGCGCCTTCAAGCTCCGGTGTGTCCTTAGGCAGGACGAACTCGCGGTGCAGAGCACCTTCGGGAGAAGCGTCATATCCGGGACACATCAGGTACCTCGTGGCATTGAAGCCTCCGGCTGCCCTGACGGTATCGACAAACAGCTGATTGAGCTCGTTTATGCAGAGTATGGATTCCTTTACATCATCGCTCCATGTAGGGATCCACCACTCGTGCTCGTGCCCGACGAGGCGGGGCTCGTTCATTGATTCAAATATAAGGTGCTCATCATAGTCTTTGTAACGCTCTGCAAGCTGTGACCAGATGGCTTTTATGTAGGAAACGGACTGCTCCCTGTGCGCATTGTCGGGGTAGAAGCCGTTGGCTTCGGGGTGGTTGTCGTGATGGATATTAAGGATGACATACATTCCCTCCTCGATCGCCCAATCCACGACCTGTTGTACGCGCGACATCCATTTCTCGGATATATTATACTCCTTATCCACATGGTTGTGCCACGAAACAGGGATACGGATCGTTTCAAATCCTGCCTCGTGAAAAGCCTTTATCATGGACTGTGAGGTCTTTACACTGACCCATGCCGTTTCGGTTTTCATCTCGTCGGAGAGCCCGTTGTCCTTATATGCGTCAAAGGTGTTTCCGAGACTGACGCCTATCTTAAGGTCCTTCACGAATCTCAGGGAATCCGTATCGGGAACTGCCTTTTTTTCTATGGAAAGCTCCGGGATGGAGATCTTGGGAGTAGTCGAAGTGTCCCCGGTTTCCGATCCGGAAGCGCCCGAATTGTTCTGTCCGGAAGCGTTTGCTGCGCCCGAATTGTCCTGTCCGGAGGCGTTTGCTGCGCCTGTATCGTCAGATCCGGAAGTATCTGCCGCATCGACGGCTTCCGAACCGGTAACGCTTGTCCCCGGGTTCACCTGTGTACCGCCCGTGCAGCCCACGAGTCCGACGATCAGGGATATGCAGAGGAATGTCGTTAATACGGACTGCGCAATCTTCTTTTTGGCTTTTTTGACTTTACTCATAACCGCTCCTTGTCGTTGTACGTGCCACGTCCCGGAGATCGCACCGACTGAAGGTTTTTTCGATCGGGAAATCTCTTTCTTTTTTGTATTTGAGAGCGTCTGCTCCCGGAGCGTCGGTGCGGAGAAGATGAATTCCGCTTTCCCGGATAGCTGTACGACCGGATGACCGTAGGGGATGATGAAATGATCGCCTTTCTTAAAGGTGACTCCGCCGAGAGTGGCTTCGCCCGAAAGGACCGATCCGATCATGAAGGGTGAGGCCGGTCTGAGGGTCTCCTTCCTGTCAAGATCCCCTTTCCAGATTTTGTAACAGTCGCAGGAGTGGAGCTGCGTCAGCCAAGAACCGGATTTTGTTGAAACTGTTTTTTGTTCCGTAAAGGGAACCTTTATCACGTCCAGGCTCTTCTCGATATGAAGAGGTCGTTTTTTTCCGTCCTGAAGACGGTCATAATCATAAAGTCGGTAAGTGATATCGCTGCTCTGCTGGCTTTCAAGGATGAGAGTGCCCGCTTTGATCGCATGTATCGTTCCGGGGTCGATCTGGAAGAAGTCTCCTTTTTTGATCGGAACTTCCCTGAGCAGCTCCTTCCAGCGCCCTTCTGCAACCATCTTTTTCAGCTCCTCACGGGTCTGCGCGTTATGTCCGATGATTATGGTCGCACCGGGAGCGCAGTCGATAATATACCAGCATTCCGTTTTTCCGAGGGAGCCATTCTCGTGCTCTGCGGCATAAGCGTCATCCGGATGTACCTGGATCGAAAGGTCCGCATTGGCATCGATGATCTTCGTTAAAAGAGGGAAACGGTCCGGAAGACAGTTTCCGAAAAGCTCCGGATGAGTTTTCCACAACTCGGACAGTTTCATGCCGTCGTATGTTCCGCCGTCTATACAGCCTTCTCCGTCCGGATGGGCGCTGACCGCCCAGCATTCTCCGATATGATTGCTCATGATATCATAACCGAAATCATCATGCAACCGCTTTCCGCCCCATACAGTCTCTTTAAATACAGGTTTTACACGTAAGATCTCCATCTCCTTAACCCTCACTTTCCCAGTCTCTTTAAAACCTCAAAGTACATCCTTGCGCTGTGGTACGGGCACGTCCATTCGTCCGCGATCGCCTTGGCGGGATCGGACGTGCCGTCCTCTTTGAGCTGCGCATACCAGCAGGAGCCCCTCCTGCGATCCACGATATGGTCGCGGATGTATTCCCAGACCGAATTCGCCGCCTCAAGATACTTCTTGTCCCCGGTCCGTTCGTAGCCGTTCATGAAGCCGACGACTGCTTCGCACTGCACCCACCACACGCGGTCCGTGAGTACCCTTCCTTCCTCGCATTCCGCCGGAAGCGAGTGCCCGTCGTAGGCTGTGGTGTAGATCTTTTCTGTGAGGGCCACGGTTATCTGCGAGAGGTCGTATTCGGTTCCTTCGAGGCCACACACGTCCACGGCTCTGTCGATAAGCCATGCCGCTTCGATATCGTGCCCATATGAATGAAGGTCGATCAGTGACCTGTAATCCCTGTCAAAGAAGACCTCAAGTCTTTCTTTTCCCGGGTTGAACAGTTTGGTTTTAAACAGGAGAAGGATCTCTTTTATCTTCTCTTCCGTCTGCTTGGAGGGTGCAACGCGGTGCAGCTCCGTGTAGGCCTCCATCACGTGAAGGAGTGTGTTCATCGTCCTGTCCGCCATCACCCCGTTCTCGGAAAGCCGGTCGTTTGGGAACGGTTTAAACGATGCAGAGAATGCCTCCAGGTATCCCGCGCTGTCCCTGCATTTTTCTTCGATCACATTCATCAGGTCCCGCGCGGCAAAAAGCGCACTTTCGTCTCTTGAGGCGTCATAATACGCGGAAAGACCGTATATCGCGAAAGCCAGATTGTAGGTGTGCTTCTGGTCGTCCGAGGGCGTTCCTTCATACGTCACCGACCAGTAAACCCCGCCGCGCGGCCGATCCATGAAGGCCCGCTGCAGGAAATCGTATGCTTGCTTTGCGTAAGCTAAAAAAACGGGGTCTTTAAGTACAAGAAAGGCATTAGAAAAAGTCCAGAGGATGCGGCTGTTCAGAACACATCCCTTATCCGCATCTTTACGGAGAACCAGATCATGATCCATTTCTCCGTAGTATCCGCCAAACCGACGGTCGATCATCCCCTCCCAGAAAGGGAAAAAATGATTCATAAACTCTTGGGTCATCTCTTCGATAATCTGTTCCATGATCCGCTCCTGTAAAATTTAGGCAAATATTTAAGTAAAAACAGTTTAGATTTTAGCTAAATTTACAGAAAAAGTCAACTGAGAGGAATAAGATTTTTTAACAAGACATAGGAAAGTCAATAGCTGGAACTCCGAACGGAAAAAGAAAACCGCCGGCGCGATCACCCCGGTACCCGGCGGAGTAGGATCTGTAACGACAGCGGTTTTTTGTAAGCATGTGATCGAAGCAGCGGAGAAAAGATAAAGACTAAAACAAAGCCCTTTAAATCATAAAGAGCTTATAGTAATACAACACTTCTTCATCGGGATCGTAGACGGCGAGCACGTAATCACCCTTATCCTCCTTTTCAAGGGAAAGGGTGATTTCTTTGTAGTAGCCGTTTTCATAGAATTTGTTTAAAAAAGTTTTGCTGCGTTTATTAAAACACCCTCCCGATGTATGAGAGAGATCGATAGGAAGGGGATCCCATCCCGAAAACGACTTGTCGAAATCGGATTTGCTCATCTCAGCGCGGTACAGACAGTCCTTGTTTGTCGAGTATCTGTCGAAATAATCAAAGACTTTACTGAACTTCAAGGATTCGGTGCAGTCAAAAAGGTCAGAGAATTCTTCGCTTATTTCCCGAGAAGAGTCTCTTCCTGTATCATAGGTATGAGAGAACAGGAGCTCAATGACCAGGATCGCTGCAGAGAGTAACGTGATCGCACCGAGGATGATAACAGCTTTTTTCATAATAACCCCTTTTTTTGCTTCTTCAATTCCCGACGGGAATAATTAAGGACGCTCGCGTAGTAGGTTTTCTTATATTCATCGCTTTGAATCCCATAACAGGAGCTTCTCTTTATCTATGTCATAAGCGGCCAGATAGTAACGACCGCCGGGATGAAAAGGATCTCTGTCAGACACCATAGACAGCCCATTCGTTATTACTTCGAAAAACTGTTTGGAGTTACTGGATCGGTATGCCTGGGGAATCTCGGTCTTCCAGTCTGAAATATATGGGAGTATCTTGTCTGAACTGATCGATCCCTCATACAGTCGCTCCCAGTCAACCGGTAAACCTCCCTCATCGTTATAGACCATTTCGAATTCTATCCGTACATTGACGTCAAAGACCTCGGCAAAGACCTTGTCGGGAGACGGAAGCAGCTTGATATAGAGGATCCCCATCAAACAGAAAGAAAGCAGGAGCCCCTCGAGTACCAATATAATTGTATATTTTGTTTCCTTCTTCACTAAGATTACCTGCTTTCTTTTTGTTTTGTGTTAAAGTGAAAGCTAAAAAGCTTATAGTAATTCAACTCTTCCTCGTCAGGAACAAAACTTATTCATGTGATCTCCGGATGCTTGCAAAGATACTTATATGGGGGTGTGTACTCTATTCCGCTCTTATCATGGCGGAGCAACATGGTCATCCCGCCAAAACATGTTTTATCATTTACGTTACTTGTCCAGTAATCATAGTGATAAATATATGTATATTCCACATCATCACTATATTTTACAAAGACGTTATACCCCCCTCTAGTTTTGTCAAAAGCGATATTCTTGCTACTGATCAGCCCCTCGTCAATACCCTGTTGATTTCTATACTCATCATACTTAATTGTTGTAACCATTTTCTGTATTGGGAAGAAAAATGCCCAAACGATCACTGCAACAACTACCAACGGTATCAGAACCCACAGTTTTTTCTTTTTCATCGTTGTCTCCTGTTTTACACACGATATAATAATTCTTACAACGTCCCAGGTTGTTGTGATTAACAAAGTACCCAATTACTATACGAAAGTCAAGCATAAGAACTCCGAAC
>Ga0310786_10002856_pt1 | contig 25785 bp, 22 predicted proteins | sample AusTroGonzalo_MG_FD_203881 | JGI IMG/M metagenome (GOLD analysis project Ga0310786, IMG submission 203881) | Bovine rumen microbial communities from tropical cattle in Woodstock, Queensland, Australia - Gonzalo_03 (v2) (version 2) | ecosystem: Host-associated > Mammals > Digestive system >...
ACTCACCATCGACCTCAATGAGGTGGAGGTGGCATATATCCTCGATCTGGTAGACTTCCACACCGTGGAGTTCAGCGGCAAGGCAACCGGAAAAGTCAGGGCCTGGTCGCTGTTCAACGACTTCGGGGCCCACGCCAACCTGAAAGTCGGCAACTTCAAGTTCGAGAACGGACGGATGGGTACCCTCAGTGCCCTCGCCGACTGGAACAAGGAGAAGGAACAGATCGACATCAACGCCATCGCCAATGACGGTCCTGATGCCATGACCACCATCAATGGCTACGTGTCGCCGACGCATAACACCATCGACCTGGCCATCGGTGCCCGAGGCACCTACGTCGATTTCATGCACACCTACACCGACGCCTTCCTCGACCATATCACAGGCCACGCCGACGGTGCCCTGCGGCTGGCGGGTACACTCGACAACATCAACCTCACCGGCAAGCTGCTCGTTGAGGGAGAAGCCGGCGTGACGGTACTCAACACTACCTATTACCTGCACCGCGACACCGTCGTCTTCATACCCGACGAGATAGAGTTGCATGGCCTGCCGCTCACCGACATCTACGGCAACCGCGCCACACTCAGCGGCGGCATTCACCACAAGCACCTGACCAACCTCACCTTCGACCTCTTCGTCAATGCCGACAACCTGCTGGCCTACGATTTCAAGGACTTCGGCGATGCTAACTTCTACGGCACCGTCTTCGCATCAGGCGATGTCAGCATCAAGGGGCTACCTGGCGAAGTCACCATCGACTGCAACGTCACCCCACAGAAAAACACCGTATTCGTCTATAATGCCTCCTCGCCCGATGCCATCTCCAGCCAGGAGTTCATCCGCTGGGGCTCAGTTACGAAGCAAGGTAATCAGGACTCTCCGCTCTCAACCCTCAACTCACAACTCGCAGATGACATCCGCACCGACATCCGCATCAACTTCCTTGTCAACTGCACCCCTGATGCCACCATGCGCCTGCTGATGGATGACAAGACCGACGACTACATCAACCTGAACGGCGATGGTACTATCCGTGCCACCTTCTATAATAAGGGAGCGTTCAACATGTTCGGCACCTACACCGTCGACCACGGCACCTACGGCGTCACCATCCAGAACATCATCAAGAAGAACTTCATCTTCAACAAGGGCGGCACCATCGTCTTCGGCGGCGACCCCTATAATGCAGCCCTCAACCTGCAGGCTGTCAACACCGTCAGCGGTGTGTCACTCTCCGACCTCAACATCGGCAACTCCTTCGCATCCAACACTATCCGCGTGAACTGTCTGATGAACATCAGCGGACAGCCCAATGCGCCGCAGGTGGACTTCGACCTCGAGATGCCCACCGTCAATGCCGACGAGCAGCAGATGATCCGCTCCATCATCAACGGACAGCAGGAGATGAACCAGCAGGTGCTCTACCTCCTGGCCATCGGGCGCTTCTACACCCAGGGACAGAACAACTCCAACGTACAGCAGCAGGATCAGACATCGCTCGCCATGCAGAGCCTCCTCTCAGGCACCATCTCCGCACAGATCAACACCCTGCTCAACACAGTCATCAAGAACGACAACTGGAACTTCGGTGCCAACATCTCCACCGGCAACGAAGGCTGGCATAACGCCGAATACGAAGGACTTGTCAGCGGACGAATGCTCAACAACCGCCTACTGCTGAACGGTCAGTTCGGCTACCGCGACAATGCCACACATGCCACACCGTCGTTCATCGGCGACTTCGACATCCAATATCTGCTCTTCCCCAACGGCAACCTCTCGCTGAAGATGTACAATCAGACCAACGACCGATACTTCACGAAGTCCTCCCTGAACACCCAGGGACTCGGTGTCATTATGAAGAAGGACTTCAACGGTCTCCGCGACCTCTTCTCCACCAAGAAGAAAAAGTCGCGGAAAAAATAAATCATAATGATTGGAGCTTATCAGCGCAGACGGAGGCCGTCACCGATGCGGATCTGATAGTCAGGCTTCAAGCCGTTCATCTTGTAGAGACTCTTCAGGCGGATGCCGTAGGTCTGGGCGATAGAGTACATCGACTCGCCACTGCGGACGTAGTGCAGACGGCCCTTGTAGTCCTTGGGAGCCTTTTTCTGTTTCTTCTTCAGCCAGATGACATCACCCTCGTCAAGACGGTCACGGCGGTCACGCTCATTGTATTTGGCCAGCTTACGGGCACTGATCCCCACCTCCTCGGCAATAGCATCGAAGGTGTCGCCCCGACGGGCGATGAGATAGTAGTTTTTGTTGAATATCTTAATGGGATGCAGTTCCTGACCGTTCACACGCTGGTCCTTGGCGTGCTCAACCATGAACTTATCGACGTTCTTTGCAGTGTCGAACTCATAAAGCTTATAGAGCTGGATGATCTCGATGAGCTTGGTGGCATACTGCGGATTGGTGGCATAGCCCGCCGCCTTCAGTCCACGAGCCCAGCCCTTGTAGTCGGTCACATTCAGGTTGAACAGGCTGCGGTATCGCTGTCCGTTGACCAGAAAGCGGGAGTGGTCCTCGTAGGATTCGAATACCGAATTGTAGGCACGGAAGCACTCATTGCGCTCGTCATCGTCGTGATGGACCGTGCGCCCCGTCCAGCCATTGCACTTGATGCCGAAGTGGTTGTTGCCCTTACGCGCCAGTTCACTGCGCCCTGCCCCACTCTCAAAGAGACCTTGTGCAAGGGTAATGGAGGCGGGAATCTTCCAGCGGTGCATTTCCTCGATGGCAATGTCTTTATACTGGTTGATATATTGCTGGTAGGCTTCGTTCCAACGGATCTGCGCTTGAGAAGCGAGAAGCGAGAAGTGAAAAGTGAGAAGTATAAGCAGGTATTTCTTCATGTTCCTTGTGATTTTACTGCAAAAGTACAAAAAACTTTGAACTTTGGACTTTCGATTCACTTTTTTTTGTAAATTTGCAGCAAAAATCAGACATTCTATGTACGAACTTGAACTAAAATCCACCATTCAGGTCTGTCAGATGGAAGAGTTGACAGCCGAAGAGCGTCATCTGTTGGAACTGGCCATCGGGGCCACTTCGCGCAGCTATTCTCCCTATTCGCATTTCAGCGTGGGTGCCGCCGTGCGTCTTGGCAACGGTGTAGAATTTAGCGGCAGCAATCAGGAGAATGTGGCCTACCCCTCGGGCATCTGTGCCGAGCGCACCACTCTCTTCTATGCCGGAGCCCAGTACCCTGATGAGCCTGTCCTTATGCTGGCCATTGCCGCCCGCGGTACTGACGGCGAACTTACAGAGGAACCCACGGGGCCCTGCGGTGCGTGCCGACAAGTGATCGTCGAGTCGGAGATGCGGGCAGGAAGTCCCATCCGCCTCCTGCTCTACGGTCGGAAACATATCTATGTGATGGACGGCATCAAAACGCTGATGCCACTCGGCTTCACAGAGTTCTAACCACTGATTTCACGGATTATTACTGATAGCAGCCGAGGCCCTGGGCCGTGGAGAGACTGTCGAGGTGGAAGTCGTAATAGAGGTTTTCCTCGTCGATGATCTTGAAGTGCTGTTTCCCCTGGATGCTGTCCTTCGGCGTTTCCCAGATGATCTGGGCAAAGCGTACTGAGTCGGCTGTCTCTACCCGTGGCGTACGTAGCAGCGTGTTCTGGAAATAATAGTCGAACACTGCTGTCGTATCTGCCGAGGCCACACCCATCACCACATCCTCTTCATAACCCGTCACAATACTCCCCTCGCAAGAAAGCCATAGCGACAACGGCTGCCCTTGCCAACTGTTGGAGAAGAAGAGGGCAGCCCCGCGATCGGCGGTGAAGGGATAGAACTGTGCAATGGTGCATCGGCTGATGTGGGCGATACCACCAATCACTGAGAGGCAATTACCTTGGGTGTTCGTCAGCTGGCACTCCTTTAATATTAAATAGGTGTTGACAGCCTCGACACCCGTACCCTCGCTATTGTGTACGATGCAGCGCTCCATGGTAAGCCGGACTTGGGTGGTATCGAGGGCGGCGGAGTCGCAGCAGACGGCAGCCTTGGCATTGCGTATCTCCGTGTCGAGGAGAATGTTGTCGCTCGAAGTTGCAAGGAACCTGACACCTTCCCACTGTCCACTGACTCGGTCGTAAGGCAGATAAGGGAACATACGGTCGAGCCTGTCACCACGCATCAGGCACTGCTCTGTCAGCAATGTGCCACGCACTTCTATGCCCGCCTTGTCGTGGAAGTAAAGGGTGGTGTTCTTCAGCGACAGGGTGACCCCTTCGGGCACCGTCAATGTGCCGTTCACAATGACAGGGAGCGTAGATTCTATAGTAGTATCACGACTGATGGTCAGATTATTCCAGCGTTCTGCATCCCATGCCCAGGCACGCAGGTTCACCTGTTGCTGGGCACCATTCTCGAGGGTGAACACGAGGTTATCCTCCACCAAGACGGGGTCCTTCTGACCTGTCTCTGTCGGCGTCAGCTCCACGAACACCAGCAGGGAGTCCTTGCCACGAATCTCCAGATCGTTCACCTGCGAACCGTTGGAATTGTCGAGGTATAAGCCATCGACATTCACACGGAAGCCGGTCTGGTTACGGCGTGCCAGTTTCACGTTCTCCAAGCGGATACCCTCGCTGTAATTGTTATATACCCAGAAGGTATAGGTCGATGAGGCCGCACGTGAGAAGACGGTATCCATCTCCAGCGTGTCGGCAGGAAAGGTAAGACGCATTCCAGGAGCCGAGGAAAACTTGTCATCATCCTGACAGGCGACCAGCAGAACTATGGTAGTGATAAAAAAGAAAATCCGTTTCATACTTTTATAAAACGGATTTCCTTCGGATTTATTGCTTCACGCTTCACTTTTCACTTTCCAAAGTAGCGCTTCAGCAGTCCTGCGAAGCCTGCACCGTGACGAGCCTCGTCCTTGGCCATCTCGTGAACAGTGTCGTGGATGGCATCGAAACCGGCAGCCTTGGCGTTCTTGGCAATGCGGAACTTGTCCTCGCAGGCACCAGCCTCGGCAGCAGCGCGCTTCTCCAGGTTGGTCTTGGTGTCCCACACGCACTCACCCAGTAGCTCAGCGAAACGGGAAGCATGGTCAGCCTCCTCTAAACCATAGCGTCTGAAGGCCTCGGCAATCTCGGGATAGCCCTCACGGTCGGCCTGACGAGCCATAGCCAGATACATACCCACTTCGCTGCACTCACCGTTGAAGTGGTTGCGCAGGTCTTGAATCATCTCCTCGCTGACACCCTCGGGCTTGCCGTCGCCAATCTTGTGAACGGTAGCGTATGTCATATCAGCATCGTCCTTCAGTTCAGAGAACTTCGATGCGGGAGCCTTACAGATGGGGCACTTCTCGGGAGCTTCATCGCCTTCATAGATATATCCACAAACGGCGCAAATGAATTTTTTCTTCATAATCGTTTTGTTTTTGTTTAGTTAATAATAATAAGAATCTGATTCGTTTGCAAATATACACATAAAAAATAAATCCTGCAAACATTTCGCAGGATTTATCTGTAATTTATACGTTGTCTAAAAAAAGATTCCGTCACTTCCATACGGCTCCTTGTCGGAGAACGAGCTTTACCCTTGACTTTTTCGGAAGGCGGGGCCTCTCCCACTCGCCACCAAGTATCTGGATGACGGTCTCCTGTCTGGAACTGGCCTGTGCAGCAGCAAGAGCTTCCTCAAGGGAGAAATACTGACCACGGCCCAAGGCATCGACAGTAATGTCGGCATCCGTACGATAGGCCTTCAGAACGGGGATTTCTTTGCAGAGGGCATCAGCCAGCAGACGAGCCACCTGGTGGGCACCATATATATTATAATGTGTATTGTCCTGTTTGCCTTTCGGCTCTGTAGGCTCCGTGCCAGGCAGATACCACATGTGGAGTTTCTTCGATCCTTCGGTTCCAAGCCCTTGTTCCAAGTCGTGGGTGATCTGATTGGCATCGACGAAATGGCAGTTCATGCGCTGGGCCACATCCTTAGGTGCAATACGATAAAGGCCGTGGGTATCAACAAGGGTAACCTCCCCCGCCCCCTCCGAAGGGAGGGGAATTCCCGTCACTGTCGTATTACGCAAAGCCTCGTCGTCAATAGAAGCACCAATGGTTTCTCCCCTCACCTTGGAGGGATCGGGGGAGGCCCAATTACGGCGCACCACACAGTTCATCAAGACAGGGATGCCCCCATGCTCACGCGTCTCACGAACAAACTTCGCTAAATTATAGTCGAATGTACTACCTGGATCGGTATGACGGTCAGGCTGTGGCTTCTCGTCGTTGTGACCGAACTGGATGATGACATAGTCGCCAGGCTTCATCTTGGCCAAGACCTTGTCCCAGCGGCCTTCGTCAATGAAACTCTTCGAACTGCGGCCATTGACGGCGTGGTTATCGACAATGATGTTGTCATCGAAATAGGCTTGCAGCGCCATTCCCCAACCTCGCTCCAGTTTGCCTTTGGAGAGGTCTTTGTTGGCTGCTGTAGAATCACCGATGATAAAGATCGTAGTGGTCTTATCCGGCAAAGCAGCAACGAAGAGCAGAACAGCCACAGAAAGAATCAAGAACCCAATCCTTTTCATCCGTGAAATCCATTGTCTATTTAATGGCCTGTATAAGTTCGTCTGGGGTGACGAGCGTCTGCTCACCCGTCTCCATGTTCTTCAGTGTCAACTTGCCTTGGGCTATCTCGTTCTCGCCAGCCAGAGCCACGAAGGGAATCTGTTTGGCATTGGCATACGACATCTGTTTCTTCATCTTCGCAGTATCGGGAAAGATCTCCGTTCGGATGCCTGCCTCACGGGCCTGTGCCACAACGGGCAGACAATAGGCCGTCTCTCTCTCACCGAAGTTGATGAAGAGCAGCTGGGTGCCGTTGACAGCATCCTTGGGATAGCAGTCGAGGGCGTTGAGCACGTCGAAGATACGATCCACACCAAAACTGATGCCGACACCAGAGATGCCGGGCATGCCGAAGATGCCAGTGAGGTTGTCGTAGCGGCCACCGCCTGTGATAGAACCTATCTGCACATCGAGAGCCTTAACCTCGAAGATGGCGCCGGTATAGTAGTTCAAGCCACGGGCAAGGGTGAGGTCGAGCTGAAGTTCGTTCTTTAATTGAGCGTGAAGGGTGTTGAGGATATAACGGGTTTCCTCGACACCTTTCAGACCGATCTCGCTGGCGGCAAGGACTTCGGCGATGGTGTTGAGCTTCTCGTCGTTGGTGCCCTCAAGGGTGATGATAGGCTGGAGTTTCTCAATCTGCTCCTCAGTGAGACCATCCTCACGGAGTTCCTGATTCACGTTGTCGAGACCAATCTTGTCGAGCTTGTCAATGGCAACGGTAATATCCACAATCTTATCGGCGGCACCGATGACTTCGGCAATACCTGTAAGGATCTTGCGGTTGTTGATCTTGATCTGTACACGAACGCCGAAACGGGTGAAGACGGTATCGATGATCTGCATCAGTTCGACCTCATTCAACAGGGAGTCGGAGCCCACGATGTCACCATCGAACTGCCAGAACTCACGATAACGGCCTTTCTGCGGACGGTCAGCACGCCAGACGGGTTGCATCTGATAGCGCTTGAACGGCAACTGGAGTTCCTCACGGTGCATCACCACGTAACGGGCAAAGGGCACGGTGAGGTCGTAGCGCAGCCCCTTCTCACAGAGCTGGGCTGCCAAATGGAGGGTATCGGCCATTGAACATTGACCATTGACCATTGAACGTTCCTCGTCTGTCAGTTTCGAGAGGAAATCACCGGAGTTGAGTACCTTGAAGAGCAGTTTGTCACCCTCCTCGCCGTACTTGCCCATCAGCGTTCCGAGCGTTTCCATTGCGGGGGTCTCTATCTGCTGGAAGCCATAGAGCTGATACACCTGTTTGATGGTGTCGAAGATATAGTTACGCTTCGCCATCTCCGATGGTCCGAAGTCGCGTGTTCCCTTGGGGATACTTGGTTTCATTTAACTTTGAACTTTGAGCTTTGAACTATAAACTTTATGATTACCTTATTTCCTTACGATGGTCTGGTCGCGATCGGGACCGATGGAGATAATCTTAATCGGCGTCTCAAGCTGAGCCTCCAGGAACTTGATATAGTCTGAAAACTCCTTCGGGAACTGGTCCTCAGAGGTGAACTTCGTCATATCGGTCTTCCAGCCTGGGAGCTCCTCATAGACAGGCTCGATACCCTCCTCAATGTTATAGGGGAAGTAGTCGATCTGCTGCCCATTCTGCTTATAGGCCACGCAAGCCTTAATGGTGTCGAAACCGTCGAGCACGTCGCTCTTCATCATAATGAGCTGGGTAACGCCATTCACCATGATGCTATAGCGCAGAGCCACCAAGTCAATCCATCCGCAACGACGCTCACGGCCTGTCACAGCACCATATTCGTGTCCCAGGTCGCGGATCTTCTTGCCTGTCTCGTCGAACAGCTCCGTGGGGAACGGGCCTGCACCGACACGGGTACAATAGGCTTTCATGATACCATAGACCTCACCGATCTTGTTAGGACCGATACCCAGACCTGTACAGGCACCGGCACAGATGGTATTGGAGGAAGTCACGAAGGGATAGCTGCCGAAGTCGACATCGAGCATCGTTCCCTGTGCACCCTCGCAGAGCACGCTCTTGCCACTCTTGAGAATGTTGTTGATCTCATGCTCAGAATCGACAATCTGGAACTGGCGGAGGTAATCGATACCCTCCAACCACTTCTTCTCCACCTCTGTGATGTCGTACTCGAAGTTCAGCGACTTCAGGATGGCATCATGACGGGCCTTAGCCTTGGCGTATTTCTCTGGGAAGTTCTCGAGGATGTCACCAACACGCAGACCGTTACGGCTCACCTTGTCCGTATAGGTCGGGCCGATGCCCTTGCCAGTAGTGCCAACCTTGTCCTTACCCTTCTGGGCCTCGTAGGCAGCATCGAGCACACGATGCGTCGGCATGATCAGATGTGCCTTCTTCGAGATGTGCAGACGGGAGTGCAGGTCGTGGCCGCTTTCCTCCAATGCCTTTGCCTCGTCCATGAAGAGATCCGGAGCCAGCACCACACCATTGCCGATGATATTCACCTTGCCGCCCTGGAAGATACCAGAGGGAATGGAACGGAGCACATACTTCTGGCCCTCGAACTCAAGTGTATGGCCTGCATTCGGGCCTCCCTGAAAACGGGCTATCACATCATACTTGGGGGTCAGCACATCGACCACCTTTCCTTTTCCTTCATCGCCCCACTGCAAACCGAGCAGGACGTCAACTTTTCCTGTATTCATTATCTGTATGTTATTTTAAAATTCTCACTTCTTCTGTCTCAGTCTTTCCAACTTCTTCTGCTGCTTCGTAATCTTCGCCTGGCAGGTACTGCAGATGCCGTAGATATAGAGCGTAAAGCCATCCTTGCGGAAACGCTTTAGATGGGTATTCTCGATGGCTTCAGTTATCTCAGGAGTCTTAACCTCCGTCACCTTACCGCACACCGTACATATCTGGTGGCTGTGGCTCGTATTGTCGTAACACGCCTCATAGGCCGTCTGTCCCTGGAAACGGTGACGGATAACCAACCGCAGCTGCATGAACAGATTGAGGGTATTATAGAGCGTGGCCCTGCTGACAGGGAAATTGTAATTCTTAATCAGCTTGTCACTCAGTTCTTCGAGAGTGAAATGCCCATCAGTGTTGTAAATGGCCTTGAGAATGGTATAACGCTCAGGTGTCTTGCGATGGTTATTCATCTCAAGATAGCTGTCGAGAATACGCAGCACATTCTTCCAGACATCAATTTTTATCATAAAAACCGCACAAAGGTACGACTTTTCGGGGATATACGCGCGAGATTATCTATAAAAAATCTAAATGAGCCTGTTTTAATGCGCTTTTTGCGATTCTTTCATAGACAAGTCCCAGTTCTGCGAAACGCTGGACGGACGACATCGCCGCCTTGCGAACCATCAGGCTATCCCCTTGTAAGGCAGCAATGGCCTGATCGATGAACTCATTGATGCCTCGCTCATTGGGTTCCTGTTTGTTCATAAACAGACGCGTGAGGATATGGAAACCACAAAGCTGATAGAGCGGTTTGTCGGAAGCTATCCACGTGTAGGCTTTCTCGGGGGCATACGGCAGATACTGATAAAGGTTGAAGGCGGCTTGCTCGGCAATCTCCTGCGACGTGATTTGCTCCATCCAGATATCGATGACCTCGGGGAGCACCTCGTCGGGGGGCATTATCATAGTAGCAAGAATCTTGCACTCACGGACATCTTCTTTGAACAAGGCAATGGCAAGGTCGTAGACATTGAACTTTAAACATTGAACTTTGAACTTTATTTCCTCGGCTTTAGACTGAAGGCGGGGCAAAGTGGCACCCCAGTTGAGTTTATAGTCAGCCCCTTTGTCACGCATGGATTTGGCAACAGCCCCGTCCATCATCTGACGGAACGACTGCTTGATCTCCTTGACCATCAGAGTTACGTCCTGAGCTCCCTGTCTCCCTGTCTCCATAACTAAATCAGCGTTCCGTATTCCTGACTATAGCGCAGCATCTGGTGGGCATAGCTCTCACCGTAATAGACCTGGATATCACAGATCTCACCGTCCTTATCATACACAGGCAGCAGTTGTGGATTGATAAAGCCTTTGTAGGGAGCCAGGTTCAGACGCTTATAGCGCTCCAGCACTTCTGCATGAAGTTCAGGATCAACCTTCACGGCATACCGCTCCACCAGTTCCCGTGCTGCCTCGAAGTCGCCCTCGCTCTTGATACGCTGCACCTCTGCCAACAATCGTGCAATGAGCGCACGCAATGCCGGATAATCCGTAATCTCAACGTATGTCTTACCCTCACGCCTGACAAGACGGATGGCGTTGCCATTTTCATAACACCAATGGGCAATGAGGGCTCGGTTACGCATGTGGGCTTCCTCGATCTGATGGCCTGGGGTAATTCGGATGAGCTGTGTCATCAGGCCGTTCATTATATAAGTGTAGTACTGCGATTTATAGGCCTCCATATCGGGCGTCAAACCAAGCTCTACCAGCTTTTCGTCAGCAATGTAATAGAGTCCGAAAAGGTCTGCACGGGCTTCCTCAATCGTGTTGCCGTAAGCCTTCAGAGCATCGGGATCGACACCAGGCAGCAGCTGTCCGCTCCCATGTCCGAGACATTCGTGCAGATCGGTATGCAGGTCATCGCAGACATCACCATATTTCTCTATCAGGCAGAGTGTGTCCTTGTCGATGACAAACTCCTCCTTGAAGCCGTTGCCGTGAGCCGCTTTGTTATAGGCATCGGTAATATTGCTGATGGTAATGCTTTTCGAGCCGTATTGAGCCCGGATCCAGTCGGCATTAGGCAGGTTGATACCGATGGCGGTAGCGGGATATTCCTCACCACCAAGCATTGCAGCACAGATGACATTGGCAGAAACACCTTTGACAACTGGCTTACGGAAACGGGGATCGACAGGCGAATGGTCTTCAAACCACTGGGCATTGCTACTGATGGTCTGAGTACGATGGGTTGCCTCCTCGTCGATGTACTCCACGAGTCCCTCCCACGAGCCTTTCAAGCCGAGGGGATCACCATAGACCTCGATGAATCCGTTGATGAAATCAATCCTGGCATCATGCTCTCTCACCCATTCAATACAATATTCATTGAATACATCCAAATCGCCTGATTCATAATATTTTATCAACAGAAGCAGGATATTCTTCTGCGACTCGTTTTCTGCGACTTCAGTAGCCTTCTTCAACCAAAAGACAATCTGACGGATGGCATTATCATAGCGTCCGCCAACCTTCCATACATCTTCACGGATGCCGTCAGCATCCTTCACAAGTGTAGAGTTAAGGCCATACGACTGAGGCGCCTCCGATGCAGCCCCTTCCGACTTTTTCCGTGCGTAGAAATCCTCGGCTTCCTGTTGCGTAACACCATCATAGAAGTTGCAGGCAGATGTCCTTACGAGATCTTCGCCATCGATCTTGTTCACTCGCTTTGGAAGAGTCTTTTCGTCGAAGATAACCTCACGGACTGACTCCCACAACGCCATAAGATCTCCCTTCTCACCGTATGGCAGCCTACAAGGATCAACCTTCTTGATTGCATCTAACAGAAAAGCAGGCGAGAAGTCCGGTTTGAACTTTTCGTAGCCATAGTGATGATAGATGCCGTTAGAAAACCAGACGCGTTTCAGGTAAGTTTCAAAACTGCGAAACTCCTCTGTATCATGAGATATGGGCGCATCGGTATATACAACTTCCAAGACTTTGCGAATCAGAAGATTGTACTTTCCATTCTGGTCGAATGTGATATCCCGTCCGAAAAGAGTTGCCTGAGAAAGATAATAGACAAGTTTTTTCTGGTGAAGCGATAAATTCTCAAAACCATTCAAACGATACCGAAGCAGCTGCAAGTCGGCAAAACACTCGTCCTGATAATTAAAATCCACCTTACCTTTTTCCGTATCCTTATTCATTCTCCTGTTGTGATCAGCGCTTGGCGGTCTTCTTCATTGCCGGATGCTGGGCAAGATGCTTGATACGATACTCACGCGGCGTGATACCCATAATCTTGTAGAACGAGGCATAGAAAGACTGACGGTTGGCGAAACCCACCATATCGCTGACTTCCTCCATACGCAGGTCCTGATAGCGCTTGTCCACCAGAATGCTCATTGCCTCGTCGATGCGGTACTTGTTCACGAACGACGTGTAGTTCATGTGGAAACGCACATTCACAACAGCCGAGATGTAACGGGTGTTCGTGCCTAAGTCCTCTGCCAGATGCTTTGCGGAGTAATTCTTATCACGATACTTCTTCTGCATGACGATGATGTTCATGATTTTTTCTTGCATCTCGTCCATCAGTCGCGGACTAACCAGACCACGATAGGCAGCTTCCTTTTCCTTTTTCTCTGTAATATTATACTTAGCCATAATCCAAAAATGGTTAGTGTTTATAAAAATATTTTCTGCAAATATATAATAAAATAATAACATGACAAGCTTTTTCATACAAAATATTTGAAAAAATAACGAAAATTTCAAGAAATACATATTTTTTATGACAATTGCGGACATATTTGAACACTTTAGCATCATCCAATGTTGAAGAAAATTCCATGACCGAAAATATCGTCTGACGCTGGAAAAAGAGTTTTATTATGATAAAAAATAGAAAAATTCTGTTGAAATGTGTCACTTTTTGCTAAAATACCTGTGCGAATGTCGTTTATCCGCGATTTTTTTCGTATCTTTGCCGAACAAAATCATCAAAGATGGGAAAAAGAAAAATATTATTCATTAATCAGGAGATTGCTCCTTACGTACCAGACACCGGACTGTCACTTATGGGTAGAGACATTCCTCATGCCATTCAGGAAAAAGGCTACGAAATCCGCACATTCATGCCTAAGTGGGGAATCATCAACGAAAGGCGCGGCCAGCTGCATGAAGTCATACGCCTTTCTGGCATGAACCTGATTATCGATGATACAGACCATCCGCTGATCATCAAAGTCGCTACGATCCAGTCGGTAAAGGTTCAAGTCTATTTCATCGACAACGACGACTACTTCAACAAGCGTCAGATGGAAAGGGACGAGAACGGCAACGACTATGCCGACAATGGTGAACGCGCTATCTTCTTTGCCCGTGGCGTATTGGAGACCGTCAAGAAGCTCAGGTGGGTACCTGATATCATCCACTGTCACGGATGGATGAGTGCGATGGTGCCGCTTTACATCAAGACCGCTTATCAGGACGAGCCCTCATACTTCCACACGAAGGTGATCACCTCGCTCTTTCCCAATAGTCTGAAAAGCAATCTGGATCCCAACTTCAAGCAGTGCGCTGAATACCGTGATGCCACAGCGGAACTGCTGAAGCCTTACAAGGACACCTTCGATTTCGATGAGCTTGGAAAGCTGGCCATCGATTATAGTGACGGTGTGATCCAGGCAAACGAGGCCGTTAATCAGAGCCTGCTGGATTATGCCACCGAAAAGAATATACCTTTATTAAAATACCCGAAAGAAGACTTTGCTGATTCTGTGGAGGCTTTCTATAACGAGATATGCCCTGAGGAAGCAGAACAGGAAGAAGAAGATTAAACGACAGGAATAACAACAATGAAATTCAAGAAACTTACAGCGATTGCATTCACGGCAATGGCGATATACTCTTGCGATGAGGGAACAGCCACCTTGGGAGGCTCTCTGACAAATGATAACGATGAGTTGAGCGTTACAGAGGAACACTTCAACGTACTGACAAGCTCGTTCGTTCCCGATTCCGTCTATTCATACAGCGAAGAATGCTATCTGGGCAAAGCCAGAGACCCAGAGACAAGTACATTCGTCGGATGCAATTTCATGACCCAGTTCAACATGATGGAAATGACACATCTTCCCAGTATTGATGGTATGCTGAGTAAGGAAGACGGGAAAGTCGTTGCCGACTCGTGCGTTATCCTGCTCTTTTTCGACGACAGCAAATACTACGGCGACTCGCTGGCATCCATCAAGGTCAAAGTCTCAGAACTCAACAGGCCAGTTGAGGACGGCATCCACTATACCAACTTCGATCCGAAGGCAAGCGGATTCATCAGGGAAGACGGCATGAAATTCTATAAGACCATCAGCATGGTTGATATGAACAGTACGGAGGATCTGGGCATCTACTATGTCCGCATGAGGCTCAACCAGCCCTATACAGACAAGAACGGCGTGACTTACAAGGACTACGGCACATATATCCTTCGCAATTATTATGAGCATCCTGAATACTTCAAGAATTCCTATGCCTTTGTCAATAACATCTGCCCTGGTTTCTATTTCGAAACCATCGACGGCATGGGAATGATCTCCAAGTTCAACTATGTTCAGCTAAGGACATACTATCGCTATCTGAAGGAAGACAACTCAGAAGCCGCCAGTTCTTTGGTGGCAGCATCGACGGAAGAGGTCTTGCAGTCGATCACCGTCAATAACGATATGGATGCCCTCAGAAGCCTTGCCTCAAACAACAGCTGCACCTATCTGAAGACACCGGCAGGCATTTTCACCGAAGTGACGCTGCCGGTGGATGAAATCAAGGCCAACCACCCCAAGGACTCGCTGCTCTCCGCTACAGTAGCCTTCAACCGTCTGAACAATCAGGAGGAACTGACAGAATATACATTCGATACGCCCAAAAAGATGCTTCTGATCCAAAAGGACAGCCTGCAGAACTTCTTCGAGCAGAGCAGAAACTACAATAACCAATACGCCTTCTACACGACTCTCAACAAAAACGCCTATTCGTTCTCCGGGAGCAGCGACATCAGCAATCTCATCGTAAAGATGCATAACGACAAGCAGATGGGGCTGCGGAATGATCCGAATTGGGTGGCCAAGCATCCGAACTGGAATAAGGCCCTGCTGATACCTGTCAGCGAGATCAAGAGTACCACGTCGTCAGGTTCGACCACAACATCATCGACGGTTATTGGACTTGTGCATGAGATGGGACTGACCAGCACGCGGCTTGTGAAGGGTACTGAAGAGAGCCCGATCAAGATGAAAGTCATCTATGCTAAATTCAACGACTGATGGCTGACGGATTCCTGGAGAAGCATCACGAGGACTATGAGGCCCGCAAGGCTGCATGGCTCCGAAAGAAGAAACACCTGCCGAAGACTGGCAAGAGAAATATAGAGCGACCCGACGACGAGTCGCTCTAATTGATGCATCGGACAAACACGGACTTTTACAGACTTCCTTTAATTACCAAAATAGTCTGCGTTAGTTCGATCTTGTCCGATGCAATAACTATATAATCTTGTATTTTGCAAACTTCAGCAACAGCTGCTTGGTGCCGGTATTGCGGAACTCGACGGTGGCTTTGGTGTTCTCGCCTGTACCCTCGATCTTTATCACCGTTCCGATGCCGAAGCGCTGGTGCTCGATGGTGGCACCCTCACGCAGATCGGTGTTCTGACCGATGACTGCCTGTGAAGGACGGGGCGCAACGGCCTGATAGACCTTCTTGAAATTGGGGCCAAACGGATCGACCGGCTTCTCGGCCTGTCTCGGTGCTACGGCTCTCGGCTTCGGGTCAGCCTTGAACTGCGTAGCCACAGGCCTCGGATTCTGCATCCACATGGAGCTCCGGCTACCACCAAAGGAACCTCCGAAGGCTGGCTTCCCCCCACCCGACTCACTCTGCACATCGAGCAGCTCAGGGTCAATATCGCGAATAAACCTCGACGGCGTGTCATACTCCATCCTTCCGTATCTGAACCGGTTCTGGGCACAAGTCAATATGCAATGCTTCTCGGCTCTGGTGATGGCCACATAGAGCAAACGGCGCTCCTCTTCGAGTTCACGCATCGAATTCGTACACATCGGACTGGGGAAGATATTCTCTTCCAAGCCCACGACAAATACCGTCGGGAATTCCAGGCCCTTGGCCGAATGGATGGTCATCAGCGTCACCTTGTCGTTCTCATCGCCCGTATCGCTGTCGAGATCGGTCAGTAATGCCACTTCTTGCAGGAAGTCGGGCAGAAGCACCTGATCGCCCATATCCTCCTCACGGCGGCTCTCGACAAAGTCCTGCATACCCGAGAGGAACTCTTCGAGGTTCTCCTGGCGCGAGATATCCTCAGGGTTACGCCCGCTATAGATGTCCTTGCTGATGCCGGAGTTCATGATGATATCGTGACCCAGCACGTAGGCATCCTCAGTGTTGACGCGCCCTATCCAGCCCTCTATCAGTTCGCGGAAAGCCTGAATCTTCGTCATCGTACCCTTGCTGACATCCATCGGGAACAGCACGGGTTCCTTGATCACCTGCCACAGACTCACACCGTAAGCCTGCGCCGTCTGGATGATCTTTGCCACCGTGGTATCGCCGATGCCGCGTGCCGGATAGTTGATGATGCGCTTGAAGGCCTCCTCATCGTCAGGGTTAGCAATCAGACGGAAATAGGCGATCACGTCCTTGATCTCCTTGCGCTGGTAGAAGCTCAGACCGCCGTAGATTCGATACGGGATATTGTCCTTGCGCATCTGCTCCTCGAAGCTTCGGCTCTGCGAGTTCGTGCGGTAGAGGATGGCAAAGTCGCTCCAGTTGCAATGATCCTGACGGCGCAGACGCTTGATGTCCTGCGTCACGATCATCGCCTCCTCACGATCCGAATAGGCCGGCTTCAACTGTAGTTTCTCGCCGTGCTCGTTCTTCGAAAACACATTCTTCGGAATCTGCCGCTCGTTGCGACGGATGAGTGAGTTGGCCGCCTGCACGATGAGCTGCGTGCTCCGATAGTTCTGCTCCAGTTTGAAGAGCCTGGCGTTCGTGTACTGGCTCTGGAAGTTCAGGATATTGTCGATGTTCGCACCACGGAACGAATAGATGCTCTGGGCATCGTCGCCCACCACACACACCTTCTGCCGCTCTTTCGTCAGCTGATAGACTATGGCCTGCTGGGCAAAGTTCGTGTCCTGATACTCATCGACGAGCACAAAATGGAACTTTTCAACGTATTTCCTTCGGATATCCTCGTGGTTTTGGAACAACAGCCACGTCTGCACGAGCAGATCATCGAAGTCCATCGCATTGGCCTGTCGGCACCTTTCCGCGTACCTTATATATATATTAGTCACCTGCGGCCGCTTCTGACTGGCATCATCGCGCGCCCAGGCACTCTGAGCGTATGCCTGCGGAAGAAGCAGGTGGTTCTTTGCCATTGATATGCGGTCAGCCACTGATGATGGCTTGTACACCTTGTCGTCGAGTCCCATCTCCTTGATGATGGCTTTCACCAGCGAACGGGCATCGGTCTGGTCGTAGATGGTGAAGTTGGCGTTATAGCCCAGATGCTCCGCCTCTGCCCTCAGAATGCGGGCAAAAACGCTGTGGAATGTGCCCATCTGCAGGTATCTGGCCTCTTCCTCTCCCACCAGACGGCCTATGCGCTCCTTCATTTCTCGTGCCGCCTTGTTGGTAAACGTCAGCGCAAGGATATTCCAGGGCCGTATCGGTTCATTCCCAGGAACCTTCCCCTGCTCTAACAGCCACGCGATCTTATACGTCAGCACACGCGTCTTCCCAGACCCTGCGCCCGCAATCACCAGACTGGCTCCGTCGCAATACATCACTGCATCACGCTGACTGTCATTCAGTTGCTGTAATATCTCGTTATTCATCGTCACCCAAATCGAATTAACAATGCAAAGGTACGAATAAAATCTGAGACCGCCAAATTTTTCGGTTCGATTTGGAGCGTTTGTAACAATGTAACTTTGTAACAATGTAACATTAAGGAGGTACAGCGTCCCAATGTCCCAACGTCCCATCGTCCCATTAAGCACCTTCCAATATTCAGTAGAAGCAATATATTAGAATATTAAATTATTATATATTACAATATATAATAATTCTTATAGTCTATAGCATGCATATTGAAACAACTTAATGGGACGATGGGACGCGGGACGTTTCATTAGATTGAACAAGACAGCTTAATGTTACAATGTTACATTGTTACAAAGTGACATCCTAAGCAGAATCTGTACGGGCAGTAACCTCAAGTCATCGTGTATTACGGATCGAAGGTGTCGATGTTACGGTTCGTATGAATTTTGAATAATGATACGCTAATCGTGGATTTAGGTCAATTCTTGCAGAAAATGGCGCAAATCAGAGCAATGTTTTTTGGTGGTTTCCGAAAATCTTTGTACCTTTGCACGCGATTTAAGAACAAGGATATCAAAAATCACCCAGAAAAAATGAAAAAAGAACTGAAAAAGGTGTTGGTACTCGGATCGGGTGCCTTGAAAATCGGACAAGCAGGAGAGTTTGACTACTCTGGTTCACAAGCTTTAAAGGCGCTCCGCGAGGAAGGCATTAAGAGCGTGCTCGTTAACCCTAACATCGCAACCATCCAGACCAGTGAAGGTATTGCAGACAAGGTGTATTTCCAGCCGGTGAATACGCACTTCGTGACGGAAATCATCAAGAAGGAGCGCCCTGACGGCATCCTGCTGGCATTCGGCGGACAGACCGCCCTGAACTGCGGTACTGAACTCTATCAGAACGGTACGCTGAAAGAATACGGCGTAGAAGTGCTCGGCACGAGCGTAGAGGCCATCATGAACACTGAGGACCGCGACCTGTTCGTGAAGAAGCTGGCCGAGGTTGACCTGAAGGTGCCCGTCTCCCACGCCGTCGAGTCGATGGAAGATGCGCTGAAGGCCGCCCACGAGATCGGCTTCCCCATCATGATCCGTTCGGCCTACGCCCTCGGAGGTCTCGGTTCTGGCATCTGCCCCGACGAGAAGAAGTTCATTGAACTGGCAGAGTCGGCCTTCACCTTCGCCCCGCAGATCCTCGTTGAGGAGTCGCTGAAAGGCTGGAAGGAGATTGAGTTCGAGTGCATCCGCGATGCCAACGACCGCTGCTTCACGGTGGCCTCGATGGAGAACTTCGATCCCCTCGGCATCCATACCGGTGAGTCGATCGTGGTAGCTCCGACCTGTTCGCTGAAGGAAGAGCAGGTGAAGATGTTGCAGGAGCTGACCATCAAGTGCGTGAAGCACCTGAATATCGTCGGCGAGTGTAACATTCAGTTCGCATTCAATGCCGTGACCAACGACTACCGTATCATCGAGATCAACGCCCGTCTGAGTCGTTCTTCCGCTCTGGCTTCAAAGGCCACTGGCTATCCCCTCGCCTTCGTTGCCGCCAAGATCGCCCTCGGTTACACGCTCGATCAGATCGGTGAGATGGGTACGACCTCATCAGCCTATGTCGCTCCGAGCCTCGACTATATGATCTGTAAGATTCCTCGTTGGGACTTGACCAAGTTTGTGGGCGTCAGCCGTCAGATCGGTTCTTCGATGAAGTCCGTCGGTGAGATCATGAGCATCGGCCGCTCGTTCGAGGAGATGATGCAGAAGGGTCTGCGTATGATCGGACAGGGCATGCACGGTTTCGTAGGCAACGACCACACGAAGTTCGACAACCTCGACGAAGAGCTGGCTAACCCCACCGACCTGCGTATCTTCGCTATCGCACAGGCTCTCGAAGAGGGCTACACCATCGAGCGCATCGAGCAGTTGACAAAGATTGACGTCTGGTTCCTGGAGCGCCTGAAGCACATCGTTGACCTGAAGCACGAGCTGCTGAAATACAACAAGCTGGAGGATCTGCCCGACGAGTTGCTGCTGGAGGTGAAGCGTTGCGGATTCAGCGACTTCCAGATTGCCCGCTTCGTGCTGAAGCCCGAGGGCGGCAACATGGAGAAGGAGAACCTGGAGGTTCGCAAGTATCGTAAGCAGAAGGGCATTCTTCCTTCAGTGAAGCGCATTCCTACGGTGGCCTCCGAGCATCCCGAACTGACCAACTACCTCTACTTCACCTACACCCACACGCCTGCATTCGGCAATCCGCAGGGAGAGCAATATAAGGCTGCACACGACATTAATTATTATAACAATGAGAAGTCGGTGGTCGTTCTGGGTTCCGGTGCCTACCGCATCGGTTCGAGCGTGGAGTTCGACTGGTGCTCGGTGAACGCCATCAATACAGCCCGCAAACTGGGTTACAAGTCGATCATGATCAACTACAACCCCGAGACCGTCTCTACCGACTACGACATGTGCGACCGTCTCTACTTCGATGAACTCTCGTTAGAGCGTGTGCTCGATGTCATCGACTTGGAGCAGCCGCGCGGTGTGATTGTCAGCGTGGGTGGCCAGATTCCTAACAACCTCGCCATGAAGCTTTATCGCCAGGGTGTGCCCGTATTGGGTACCTCTCCTGTCAATATCGACCGCGCCGAGAACCGCGACAAGTTCTCAGCCATGCTCGACAAGCTCGCCATCGACCAGCCCTCTTGGCAAGCACTCACAAGCTTCGACGACGTGAAGGAGTTCGTAGAGAAGGTGGGCTATCCCGTTCTCGTCCGTCCTTCGTATGTGCTCTCGGGTGCTGCGATGAACGTCTGCTACGATGAAGAGGAACTGCATCGCTTCCTCAACATGGCTACGGAGGTATCGAAGGAGTTCCCGGTGGTTATCTCGAAGTTCATGACTGAGACCAAGGAGATTGAGTTCGACGCCGTAGCCGACAAGGGTGAGGTCATCGAGTATGCCATCTCCGAACACGTCGAGTATGCCGGTGTTCACTCTGGTGATGCCACGATGGTGTTCCCGGCCCAGCACATCTACTTCTCGACCATCCGTCAGATCAAGAAGATTGCACGCAAGATCGCTGCCGAGCTGAACATCAGCGGTCCGTTCAATATCCAGTTCCTAGCAAAGAACCGCGAGGTGAAGGTCATCGAGTGTAACCTCCGTGCCTCGCGTTCGTTCCCCTTCGTATCGAAGATCCTGAAGCGCAACTTCATCGAGACAGCAACGAAGATCATGCTCGATGCACCGTATCAGAAGCCTGAGAAGAGCGAGTTCGACATCGACCGCATTGGTGTGAAGGCCAGCCAGTTCTCGTTTGCACGTCTGCAGAATGCAGACCCCGTCCTGGGTGTGGATATGAGTTCTACGGGTGAGGTAGGCTGCTTGGGTGATGACCTCAACGAGGCTATGCTCAACTCGCTGATCGCTACGGGTTATTCGATTCCTAAGGATGCCGTGCTGATCTCTTCTGGTGGTGCCAAGGGTAAGGTTAGTCTGCTTGAGCCTGCACAGCAGCTGGCAAAGAAGGGCTACACCATCTATGCCACAGGCGGTACAGCCAAGTTCTTCAACGATAACGGCGTGAAAGCTATCGCAGTCGCTTGGCCTGATGAAGACGGCGACAACAACGTGATGGACCTCATCAGCCAGCACAAGGTGGGCTTGGTCATCAACGTGCCAAAGAACCACTCTTCACGTGAACTGACCAACGGCTACAAGATCCGCCGCGGTGCCATCGACCACAACATTCCTCTGATGACGAATGTCCGTCTGGCCAAGGCCTTCATCGAAGCCTTCACCGCCATGGACCTCAATGACGTGAAGATCAAGAGCTGGCAGGAGTATAATAATTAGTCGTGTATGTTGCTGTGACACAGCAACCATCATTATGACTGACGAATATCGCACAATAAAGACCGGAGGCGAGGGCTACTACACCGAGAAGCGTAGCAAGTTCCTCGCCTTCGCTCATCATGTATCGTCAGTAGAGGAAATCAAGGACCTGCTTGCCGGTTACCGCAAGAAATACTACGATGCCCGCCACGTCTGCTACGCCTATATGCTCGGCCCTGAGCGACTGGAGTTCCGCGCCAACGATGACGGCGAGCCCTCAAGCACAGCAGGTAAGCCCATTCTCGGCCAGATCAACTCCAACGAACTCACCGATATCCTTATCGTCGTCGTTCGCTACTACGGTGGCGTGAACCTGGGCACCAGCGGCCTTATCATTGCCTATCGCGAAGCCGCTGCCGATGCCATTGCCCACTCAGAGATCGAGACGCGCCAGGTGGAGGAAATCATCACTTACTCCTTTGCCTACCCCATGATGAACGACGTGATGCGTATCGTCAAGGAGATGAATCCGCGCATCGTCAGTCAAACCTATGACAACACCTGCGAGATTAAGTTAAGCATCCGAAAGAGCGAGGCAGAACGCCTTCGTAGCAAGTTGGAAAAACTTTCTTTCGAATAAAAAGTCGCCATTAGGCAACTTTTACCCCAGATAAATTTGGTGGAATCGGAAATTTGTATTAACTTTGCACCCGCAATCGGCCAAATGAACAAGTTCTTTGGTTCACACTTAATCGGAGAGTTGGCAGAGTGATCGATCGCGCTGGACTCGAAATCCGGTATACCCCTTTCGGGTATCGGGGGTTTGAATCCCTCACTCTCCGCAAGTAACGTCAAAAGGAGCCCAATCGGTTCCATTCTGCACCGAGGGGATTTCTCTGCGAGAGCATCTTTGAAATGTTGGTCGATTCATCTAATGGTTAGGATACAAGATTCTCAATCTTGGCATAGGGGTTCGATTCCCCTATCGACTACACTAAAAGTAACTGAAGAGATCCTTAGAATGGTTCTCTTCTTTTTTATTGTTTCCAATTTATTATTTACATATTATTTACACGTAAAGATTTTTTTATTTACACTTTTTGCCACATTTCATCCATTAACATTTCAAAAACAATTTTTAACAATGAATAACAAACTACCACAAATATCTTTTGTGTATGACAGAAGAAAGATTGCCTCTCAGACAAAGAAAGCTTCTGTGGAGATAAGGGTGACCCATAACTACAAACAGAAGTACATAAGCACAGGCATCATGCTGTATCCTTATCAGTGGAGGAATGGAAAGATAGAGAACTGTCCTGACATCATACAGATAAGCCAGACACTTGACAAAATGCTCCAAGACATAAGACAGGTCATCTATAGTATGATGGAAGAAGGGAACATTGACATATCCCTGATTCCAACAAAACTTGAAAAGCTTCAGGAGAGTACCTTGAATTTCATCGGCTTCTGTAAGCAGAGGGCATCCATCAGAAAGTTCGGAAAGAAGAAAGATACCCAGGAGAGGTATGACAGATTTATCAGGATGTTTGAGGACTGGGGAAAGATAACAGAATTTGAGGACATCAATGAGAAGAACATCATTGAGTATGACAAGTACCTTGAGAGCAAGAGAATGAAGAAATATTCCAAATGGAACAACTATCATAGATTCCTCAACAGTTTCATAATGGATGCCGTTGATGATGGACTGATAAGGAGAAACCCATACAGATGGATAAACATATCCAAGTGTAAGGGCACCAAGAGCATCAGCAAGTGCATCACACCAGAAGAGTTCAGAAGGCTTAAGACTGCCAAGATGCCTACTGAAAGTCTTTCAAGAGTAAGGGATGTCTTTGTCTTTCAGACATACACCTGCCTGAGTTACTCCGACCTGAAGGACTTTGACAGCAGAATGGTTCAGGAGATAAAAGGGATGAATGTATATGTGAACAACAGACATAAGACCAATAAGACATTCACCGTTCCCCTGCTCTCCCCTGCCATTGACATACTCCATAAATATGAAGGAAAGCTGCCTGTCATCAGTAACGTAAAGTATAATGAGTATCTGAAGGTAATTGCCCAGGCAGCTGGCATAGACAAGCCTATCAGTTCCCATTGGGCAAGACATACAGGAGCCACCTTATTACTAAATGAGGGAGTGCCTATGCAGATAGTCTCAAAGATATGCGGTCATTCATCCACAAAAATCACTGAGCAGGTCTATGCAAAGCTACTAGATGAAACAGTGGTTGATGCTATTCAGAACTTGGATGGTACTATATAATAATGTACGCGTGAGGAAATAAAAACTCCCCTGCCTATCCAAGACTGGGGAGAAAAACAAAACTCAACAAAAATCGTCAATGGAAAAAACGTATCAACAAACTATTTCACAATTTCAACATATCTGCTACTCTCATCATCAACGTATGGATTCTTTTCAACAACATCAATATTCAAGACCAAATGCTTTCTTTGAAACCATCTGAGCAAAAAGAACTTCTTGGGAGGATCAACAGTTTCCTTCTTAGTGGACACTACAATATGTTTCTCACTCTTAAAATATGGCTTTACTGCAATCGTGGAAGGATACTTGAGTCCTAGCTGGAGATTATACCAATCATCGCCGATAAGAGTATCAATAGCCAATGTAGGCTCCCTGAAGAGAGTGTCCTTGAGTGTAATGGTATCCCTCTTGGTAAAACCTGACTTTATCTGCTGGAGGGCCTTAAGGTTTTTGTCCTTTACCTTCAGTTCTTTCCTTGTAGCATCCAGTGCCTCCAAAACAGAGTCATTAAAGTACTCCAACTGGTCAACTGTCAGCTGAAGTGCCATGTTCTTCTTGCCTTCTGCACTAAGCTGACTGCTGTATGCCTTAACATTGGCTTCCGCTGTCTCCCACTTCTTGCTTACCTTATCATATTTATGCCACATGAGGCCCAATAAGGCAAGAAGAACTATGACCGCTATAATCAGATATTTGCTCATACCGTTTATTTTGACGGCAAAAATAGCATGAAACCAGAATAAATGCCAATTATTAATTCTTTTTATTGCTGCATCTTAATCCATTTCTTATCAATCTGGCTTCTTTCAGAATAATCCATATATTTGCGGCAGGTTGATAGTTTTCTTTTTAGTTCATAATCAAATAATGATTTAAATTAATAATGTGTTATATTAAGGTGTTAATGAAAGGAGGAGAAAGGCTGGGAAGTTTTTCTCCTTTTTTATATATAGGGTGTAAAGTCAAAATCCTTCTCCTTGATGGTCAATGAGGTAAGCCATATACAAAAAGGACTTCCAGTCTTGTTGTAGTCCCCTACCCAAGACAACATAAGCTTCAGGCACTTTCCAGGAGTGTACTGGTCAGAGAGATGATAGCAGAACATATCCATCAGATAGACCATATCTCCCAGTGTAGAGCCAGTGACATTATAATACACCTTCTTCTGTGCAGACAGCCTGATCTTCTCAGCATTCCACTTTCTTCTACCAGCATCATTAGCAAGCTTCTCTGTAAAGTGCCTGCCATGCTTCTTGACATATTCCTCCAATCCCTTCATTGAACTAAAACCTTTAGTTAAACTTGGATGCAAAGGTACAAAGAATATTCTTGGTTCATCTCAGAATTCTGTTGATTTCCTATTCCCAACAATCGATTTTGTACATTTTATTTCCAGTAACTTGAATGATGCCCTTCCGTACATGACTCTTTTGATGGCCTTGATTTTACAGACA
>Ga0310786_10002857_pt1 | contig 25781 bp, 23 predicted proteins | sample AusTroGonzalo_MG_FD_203881 | JGI IMG/M metagenome (GOLD analysis project Ga0310786, IMG submission 203881) | Bovine rumen microbial communities from tropical cattle in Woodstock, Queensland, Australia - Gonzalo_03 (v2) (version 2) | ecosystem: Host-associated > Mammals > Digestive system >...
ACAATATCATCTATTGAAAATGCATTACGTGAAGATTGGGAAGGTTTGATGAATGTTGTTGCTAGATCCGGTTTCGGTATCAAGGTAGTAGATGAAGCACATCTTCATCTTAAAGGAATATTGAAGTTTGATGCAATATGCAACATCAGACACAATTGGTATCTGTCTGCTACATTGGGTAGATCCGATGTATTAGAAGATAATATTTTGAATAGAGCATTATCTGATGCAGAAAGATTCGTTGGTGATGAGAGATACGAGGAATATCAAAAACAATATGTACATGTGTATTTCCAAGACATTTATTACTACCCATCATCAAAGCTCTGTAATCAGCATTTCCGTTATGGAAGCAAAGGTCTAATAAAAGCATCGTACTATAGAATGTTGATGGATTATAAGATGGGAGTTCCATTCATAAACAATGTCTTATACATGATGAAAGTAGCTAAAAAGACAATTACTTATGATGGTAAAGTATTGGTACTCATACCATTACTCGATATCATAGATAAGGTCAAGGAAGCTATGGCACGTGATCCTTTCTTTAGGGGATCAACATATGCTAGCATTGATGGTAGTATGCCATTACATGTTAGAAAGAAGGCTATGGAATGTGACTATATCTTGGCGACATCACTATCTGTTGGAACAGGTGTTGATATTATGGGATTAGCAGCAGTTGTCAATTTTGATCAATTCTCCTCACCAATAATTGTCAATCAGTCTGAAGGTAGATTGAGAGATAGGGGTAAAGAGTGTTGGTATTTTGACATCACTGATCATGTTAAACAAGCTAGAACCTTTGCCAATTGGGGAGCAAAAAGAAAATACTATATTCCGTATTTCCCTGGAGTGTTCAGTCAGATGAAACAGCTTCCAGACATAAGATGCTAAAATAATATATAACTGTGAGCGGGCTATATGCCCGCTCGATGTTATTAATATTATTCTACATATCAAAATATATATTATTAATATGGATAAGAAACAGAAATGTTCTATATCCATCACACGAATCAACAATTTACACATCTTCAAGGAGGAAATAAAATGAAAGTTATTATCGTTAAAGAAAACGTGTCAATCGGCTATATCAACTGGGAAGCTGATGAAGACTTCTCAGAAATCAAAGGTTTGGTATTTTATTTGTCGGAAATGACAGCTGCTGATATTGAACTGATCGAAGATATCCGTCTGTCCATCAGATCCAAGATACTTCTTTCGGGAGTAGCTGGAGCTGTGTGGCAGTGGGTGATCGACCACTATCCATCAGCAACCGTAAACATGATAAAATTCTTTATTATAGAGGAGGACTAATATGGGAAAGTACATTCATTATGGAAGTGATCACTTCGAGCCGCTTCTATTCGAGCCGATATATAACGATATCGGCATAAATAAACCCCGAGGAGGATTCTGGGCGTCACCCGTTGCTACTGAACATGGGTGGCGAGATTGGTGTGAGAACGAGAACTTCCATCTCGAAAACCTCAATACACATTTCGAATTCAACATTAGATCAGATTCAAAGATCCTGTACATCCGTAACAAAGCGGAGATGGATTCTGCTCTGAAGTATAAAACGGATTTCGGTCTAGGATTACGAATGACGTATCTAGATTGGGAAAGAATAGCTGCTGACGGCTATCAAGCCATCGTATTCGAAATGAACAATGACACACATTGGGATTATAATCTGTGGGATGTTGATACTCTCGTAGTTATTGATCCTGATATTATAATACCCGATGAAATATAAAGGAGGAAACAACAATGGCAATTTATTTATCATCAGATTGGCATCTCATCAAGAAAGACAAGGAATCAGGTCTTGTTTATGTGAGACCAGATTTCGAGGAGATCATTGCATCGCAGTATCAGACCGTAAATGAAGATGATCTCTTCATATTTATGGGAGATATGTTTGACGATGATGTTGTTAAAACATCGTCTGAGTTATGGGACATCCTCGGAGAAGACAGAATGAATATGATTAGAAATCTGCATGGTAAGAAGATCTTCATACGTGGAAACAATGACATTATGTCAGATGCATTCTACATTGAGCGACTTGGCTTCTCAAGTGTAAAGTTTGCTTTTACTCTCGAGAAGAGCAAAGTAATCATCTCACATACGTCACTTCCAATCCATACAAGAACCGGCTGGATCAATATCCATGGTCACATTCATCGTGACGGATGGAATGTTGACGATATTCCGTATTATCACAATGCAGAAAGATGTATCAACATCTGTGACAGAGGATGTAAAACTTTCTCGTATGCAGATATCGACTTCAAGACAGAACTCACAAGAAATAACAAGACATGTTCTGGAATGGAAAAGCCTTTTGCTGCATATATCCAGAATCAGGCAATGAGTTATTTCAGAAAAGCTCTTGTACAGAAATCAGAAGACGATAAGTTTGAGAAGTCAATTTAATGTGGTTTGTTGGGGGCTCATTGAGCCCCCTTGTGTTTTTGATATAATGTAATATTGTAAAGTATAGGTAGTGTTAGCGATGGTCGAGTATAGTCGAGTATTGGTGATGTCATGCTCGGTCAGGTGCGGTTAAGTAATGGTAAGGTTGGGTTAGTCGCGGTTCGGTTCCGCTCGGTTGTGGTACAGTAGAGCTTAGTGTGGGCTGTATCGTATTGGTAGTATCAAGTTCTCATAATAGATAATTGAAAGGAATGATTTATTATAATGGATAAAAATAAACAACCAATAGTTTTCCCATTGATAAAATGTGCTAAACATCTACAAAAACAGTTGGGTTTCAGTTTCGGTTTTGACTTCACAAGATGGGTAGGAGCTGTTCCAGATATCTCTTATGTTCGTATGAGATGTGTGTTTAAAAGCGAAGACATTACAGAATCGGAAGAATCCCTTCCGCCATTATTAAACAATGTACTCAGTGTATCATGTGATGATGCACCTCAGTCTCTCGTATTCAAGGATACTGTAATGGATGTTCTTAAGCCCTATATGTATCCGAAGTTCGATAAGTCGAATCTTGCGGAGATTGAGCAACTTAAAAAGCTTGGTATAGTAGGCGAGAGACTTGCTGAGATTGCTCGTTATAGTGAGCTCGACTACTGTGAGCAGAAGGGTGTATGGCGAGTCTGCCTCGCTCCCGAGAAGATTCTTGCTGATATATTTAATGAAGAAATAATGATTGTTGGTGTCACAGGTACCGATACGGACAATTTATGTTTCTTAGTTGATTTCATAGAAGACTACAAAAATATGAAGATTGATCCTAAAACACGCATAAGAGATTTAGATGTATCTGAAATAACGAAAGATATGATGGGACATTTCATGGTCAAAGAAGTAATTAACTTGGATGAGCGTTACTTAAAATACAAGTATTTCTATTATGGTAAAGCTAAGTTTCAAATAATGAAACAAGAGCTAAACAAATATGGAATCAATATATATTTATCACCAGAAGCTGAACAGGAAACTCCGATAAAAGATCTTGTTTCGGGAAGATTGCACGGTATATTATTTCGTGAAAAATGTGTAACATTGGAAGACCTAGCTAAATACACCATCAAAGATCTGTCAAGGATTCGGGGTTGTGGACCCGCAGCAATAAGTGAGATAAACAAGGTTTTAGCACAATTCAATATGAAGTTAAAAGAGTGAAAGCAATTTTAAACGAGTAACAATCATAATGAATACATCACCGGGCATACACCCGGTGATGTTTTTTTTTGTTAGAAGCATCCAAATGGTGAACCTCCACCAAAACCATTGTTTCCATTATTATATCCATATGGAGAACCTCCGACACATGCGTATGGATTACCATACATGTCATCATCATAACCATATGAATTTACTTCACGGAAGAACGCTAATTGTGAAGATGTTAACATTCCACTAGGTGTAGGTTTCAAATCACCACTTTGTTGATATTGATCTCTTCTGTATCCATAGTCATCTATATCACCAGGATTGGAATATTCAGCATGAATACGTTGAGTAAGATCTCTGTACAATTGTTCTTCATAAGTACCAGGAACCAATCCAATTGCATTGTTAACACTGTTTTCTGCAACAGATTGATTATATTCATCCATGATTTCTTTTTGTTTGTCAAATGTACATTTGTTCTTATCAATACCAAATCGATTAAGATCCTCACCATACTTCAGTATGTATAATGTATGGAGATAAGCCATTACCATATCATCATGTTCACCACTAGTTGCAGCCATGTTACCGTTCTTCTGTTGTACCAGATTTGCGATATCATGTACAAGCTGCTGTGTATATATGAGATGTCTGTAATCCTTTACAGTATCTCTCAATATATTGAACATCATCTTTCTGGTCTTAGTACCAACATATGTACCAAAGTACTTCTTAGCAGTAGCTTTCTGCTTAAGTGAAGCTTGTACATCATTAGGAGATATAACATTCTTTGTCAACTCAGTAGCTTGTTTACCATGGTAAACACGATTCTCAAGTTGTGATTCCTGAACAAAGTCAATTACATCAACACCAGTCATATTACTCTCAATACAGAATAATGCTCTAGGTAACATCTTAGCCAATACAGTAACAGTTCTCATCAGATCAAGTCCACCCATTAATGGTGAAATCAATTCACCTACTACTTCAAGAGTATATGGATGAAGTATACAGAATGCCGTATTGTCTCCATCCTTACCAGTAGCACAGTCTATTCCGATTAAATAAGGAATTGACATATCGAAGTATGGTGTATTAGATGTAAGATCTGGTACATGTATTTGATGTTTGTAAATATTGAGTTTATACTTACCAAGAATATCGATATGATAATCTGGTTGACGCATATGCATCTGGATGTAATCAAGATCTGCTTGGTTGAAGAATGCTCCATTTTCACCACGGAATCTCTGAAGAAGAACGCCTCGACGATATTCACCAAGTGTACTTTTCTGAAGTGCTTCGAAGTATTGAGCACGAAGATAATTGATATCCTTACGAAGTTGAATATAATCGAATTCGATATAGAGCATTGTTACAGGAACCTTATCAGGATTATTAGGATCATATGCAGGATCCTTCATGTATTCAATCTCTTCTTCAGTAAGATCATACATATTCTCATTGAATACTGTAAGATTATCAATGATCTTCTGGAAGTCTCTACCTTCATCTGTTTCAAGGTCTCCAGGTGTAGATGCGTACATCATACATGATCTGATACCCATCTTCTTTGCGGTGATACGGGCTTGAACGACTGTCGGGTTAGCACCATCCATTACTTGTTTCATATATGGAATGATCTCACACTCGTCAACCTAAACGAACGCGGCATACAAGGAATAACCCTTCATCTTATCCTGAGCTGCTGATTCAGACTTAGCAGCAGATACAACAGCAATCTTGACATTATGTGCTTCGTATGCAAGTGACTGTAATCCTGGTGGATGTTTCATTGCAGCCCACGGATTAAGATACTTTGGTAATGATTGAATATAGCTTCGTAACAAACCAACGTTATCTGTACAACGTGTTTCTGTTTTATGCATATATGGAATAATTGCATTTCTGTACTCAAACAACATCATGTATGACATGATGACTGTAAGACTACAGGTCTTATACGTCTGACAGTAATCATCAATAACCCCCAAAGGGGCTATCGAGGCTGCACAAGTTCGAAGTCAAGACTATGTATGAAACTCCATATGGCAGCATGATTCGCTCTATGTAGATAAAATTGCACATCTCCCGCACCACTAACAGGAACTCTAGCAAGCTCTCTGAAATAGAACCATGGATTATGTTTGCATTCGATTACTACCTTGCCGATATCTTGAGGAGTTATATTTGGATCATATGGATCAATATCCTGAACGCCAAGTTCTGGATGTTTTACCTCAAGACACATAAACCAATTCTTGATACCGAGATCTTTTAACTCTCGTGCAGTTAAAAGGAACGACTCATTCTTTGTACCAAAATCATAATATCTTGGATTACCTTTGTAATCATCTATTCTCACTATGTTGCTCACGTTCAAACCACCCCCTTTATTTAAAAATTATATATCATAGATATATTACATAAACGGTTAAAATACAAAAAGAAACATATACGGGGCTTTACGCCCCGTATATATTCCATATATGTCCATCACATCAGTGATATATTTTTCTCTGCTGTAACACAGGGAGGAGTTCTGAGAACTTTTTGAATATGTACTCAATGTACTCTTTATCCAGACCAAGGAACACGTTTGTATTTGCCATGTTATTGAAGAAATCAATCATGTCTACTTCACCTCTAACGGAAGCAGTATACTGTAAATAGTATGATTCCATTATGAGCACATAACGCAGATCAGGTATAGATATATCAACATCCACGTTACCGATCTTGACAGAATGAATCTCATCAACATTTCCGATAGTATTGTACCAATGAATGTCCGGTTTAAGTGCAGTACCGAGTAACTTCAAAATGTTTTTCAGATTATCAAGTTGTGGAAACTGATTGAACTTGTTTGTATCAATTCCAATACCATTTAACTGACTCATCAATACTGAATTGGGTTCATACTGAGAGCCTCTGTAGTATGTAGATATACGAGCAAAGATCTGTACACCAACACCTGCAAGGAAGTTGTAAGTATCATACTCACCATACTTGATAGGATTGTCAGAATACTCTATAAGATTCTTGTTGAAACGTCTAGTCTTAACAGGCTGATCATAGAGAGTTGTTCTACCTGTTGCAACCGCAGACATAGCCTTTGAAGGTTCCTGTTTAAGTACCCAAGTGTACTGGTATCCTACCGGATATTCACCATCAACAGGTACCCAACGATGTCTGAGTTTGGTTTCAATCTTATACTTCTTGAAGATATCATCCCATTTATCATATGCTTCAATGAGAGCATCTCTAACACATTTCTCATTAAGAGGCTGGATCTGAATATAGAATCCATTATGATAGAGATCATCCATAGTATTCACGGGATCATATTCATACAATCTCCTGAGTTCTGAACCTTGTTCTTCATTGAATGTTGTAACAAAGTCAACAGCAAGATTTATTATCTCAGCTTCAGTTGCATTATTCTTCTTCATTTCAAGAATATGTTCCCACATTCTTTCCATCATGAATGTCATGGAAGATTCATAAGTAGCAAATGAGATAATTCTGTTAGGTACTGCAAGAGCATTACATAACATATCAATTGGTCTACCGTCAGAAGTACGAGGCATAAGCTGCCAAGGTATTATCTTAGCAATAACAGACTTATTACCATAACGACCAACAACCTTCTGTCCAGGAAGTATTTCCTTTGGCTGAAGTACTGTGAACTTTATAACAGTATCAATGATATCTTCCTTAGTAGCCCACTTAGAAGAGTTAAGATATTTCTCTGCTCTATGGTAGATATCAAGAAGAGATGTATCATCCTGATATGGGTCAGATACTATTGTAGAAATAAAAGCATAAATGTCAGAATACCAATCTCTGATTTGTCCAAGATAATAGTTAAATTGATCATTTTCTACTTCTACATTTGTAGCAATATCCATATCAACAATAATACCATGAGAACAATAGTTCGTATCATTGATATGTGGGATGAGTGATTCGGATGCTGATGAAAGATATGAGTTTTCTCTGATGGAGCATATGATACCATTCTGTATTTCCTCACCTATATTAGGGAAAGGTTTGTACAGTGTATCAGTACCATACTTGTTTAACAAATATGAAGTCTGTTTGATGTTGACTGTTACAATATCAACCATGTCATATTTGAGTTCTTCAGCAGCTCTATCAGATATCACGAGAGCATCCTCTGTTAATTCGGGTAATACGGTATATACGAATCTGATGTTTCTTCCAGCACAATAGTTATCATTTACATATGATGAAGATTGTGCAATTGTTGTTCCCTTAGGAACAACATCACCATCATTGTATTTACCATGAATAGCATTATTCATTCTGAATCCATACTTCTCAACGAGATGATGTACTGGTTCAACAATTTCACAACTGTATTTTCCAGTACGAAGATTCTTGAATATATATGCTACTGGGGAAATTTCATAATCTTTGAACTTACGGAAAGTTCTTACGAGTTGATAGTCATCCTTGGCCTTAATATTCCAAGATGATCTACTACCAAACTCATTTTCAGCACCAGTGAACACACGTGGAAATTCACCATGTGTCAGTACTACTCTTTGTGAAGTATGACGTGTAGCCATAACACCACGAACAGTAGAAACTTTGTCAGGGAATACAAGTGCTGAAGCTCCGAAACATGCCATAGGATCTACTTCATTGGATCTTCTTTCAATCTCAGAAGCATTATTCATCGTAACATGTTTACGAATCTTTTTCTTTTCTGCTGTTTGTTCCATAATGATCGTCCTCTCTGTATTTATATTTTGCCGTAGGATAAATTAATATCCTACGGCATATGCATTAGAACAATATGTGTTCAAAGTTTTGATAAAATTTCTCTTACATATGTAGCAGATTCTGAATCATACTTTCCTGCATTAATATCGATCATTGCATAAATGATGATAAGATATGTAGCAAGTACAATATGTACATCAGACTTCAGTCTCATGTTTGTAACAACTCTCTGCATGAGGTTTACAACATCAAACTGAGGAATGTTTTCATCCTTAGGCATGAAGTAGAACTTTCTGGCTGCTGCAATATCAGGATTGAATATGAGATTTTCACATGTTAATGCGTACTTCTCTTCGTTAACTCGATTGGATGTAAGATACTCCTGCCAATCTTTGAAGTTAACGTTATTAACAATCCATTCGATCATGTAATTGAAATTGGAGAATGTTTCAAGACGGATCATATCGATCATATCAAGATACTTGAACATATTGTACCAAATATAGAGATCATCATAAAACTCTTCAAGTTTCTTTTGGTCATGCTTGATAAGTATCATAAGAGCTGATGTAGGTTCAAAGATAGTCTCAATAGCATGAATCGGAAGTTTTTCAGTGATAGCAACATATTCAGGTGTAAGCTGATTTACTACAAAGAGCTTGTTACCATATTTCTCTTCATAATCATCCTTCTCAGCTTCCCATGTTGGTTCCATACGCTCACGATATGCTTCAGGTGTTTCACCATCTTCCATAGGATTATTTCTTTTGAATGCTTCAAAAGCAGGATTATCCACAGGAACGAATGCGTCTGTAGGTGGTGTAACCAATTCAATATCGCTGAGTATATTAATGAAGATTTCCTGATATGTGTTTCTATCAAGTAATGTAGCTAATCCATTAGCCATTCTAGCCATCTGGAAATATACATTACATGCAGCTATTTCTGCTGTGTGATGCTTGAGTCTTTCATTTAACTCAGGAAGCATCTTATTTGGAATCATTATCATTTAAACAAATACCTCCTTTAGTATCTTTGGATGTAGTATTGTTCTCGTAATGCAATAAAATTATTCATTGCATACACAAAGTTATTCTGTTGAATTATCATAAATATATAGTCATTAAGTCGAAGATACATGAACCTCACTCCTTATATTGGATTGAGTTCATCCATGAAATCATCTAGTTCCGTACCGGTTTGCATACCAGCATCCCAAACAGGCATCTGTGGGATGCCTGCATTATTGGGATTCTGCTTTGCCTGTTGCTCTCTTTCTTTATTTGCATCCTCTAGCATTTTAATTCTAATATCTCGGAGTCGATGTACAAACGGACGCGGCATTTGCATCAGGATATCAATGGGTATTATTTTACCAAGAAGCAATCCTGTGTGGATCAGTTCAAGGCCGTCTTGTTCAAGTTGATCTTGATATCTCCGAACCTCCGAGACAGCTGGAAAAGCAATGTGGTTCCAATATCATCAATTGGAATGAACGGTCTACGCTTACCACACTCAGGGCATACAACATTCTCAACACGGAATGAAACAGGTGATCCCTTAGCCTGATGCTCCTGAATGAGCTTGAGAAGGATAGCGGAATCTTCACCATCAAGAACATTGGTAACGACATTCTCGATAATATCCCATTTGTCATAACAATACTTGATGATATTACCGTTCTCGTCAAGTATGAACTGACCATTTTCATCCTTAGGAGTTACAGTAAAGGATTCAATATAAAGAGCATTAGCAACGAGATAATCGAACTCAACCATTGAAAGGTCATCACCAAGGTTAGCAAGACCTTCATTGTTTGCATCGTTAGGACGATATCTCTTATAAAGATCATTTATGAGTTTGAGCTTCTTGTTGATGAAGTCATAAGCAGAAGACTCACTGAGTTCAACTTCGATCTCAGAATGAGGAAGTGTATAAGAAGTCTTCATTGAGTTAGCCTCTTCCCATACAGCCTTAGCTTCATCACCAGGAGTAGCAACCTTAGCCCTCTCATACCAAGCAGGTTCAAGTTTCTTATCAGTCTTAGTAATTGTACGAGGACTATACTTAACCTTGATATGATTCTCACAGTCAGGGTTATTACATTTGATATCAAGAGTCTCCTCTTCATCAGAAGTAGCGACAAGAATACCCCACATAAGGATTTCTCTATCCTGATACTTTGTCTTCTTGAGGAAGTCTTCAAAGCTTTCGAAGTTTCCGATTGAAGGATTCTTGATATGCTTATAGATTACAGACCACTTCTTGATCTCTGAATCAACACCGTTATTTGCAGAAGGTGCTGTGAGAGAAATGAAGTCATACCAGTTTACAGATCTCATTGTACATCTGTAACCAGAAAGAGGAAGTGTTACAGGTACATCGTTGATTCCTGTATCAGTAACATTGATGATACCGGTTTTCTCAGAGTTACGATAGATTGTTGTCTTCTTAAGTTCTTCATTAGAAACCTCTCTTACAACAACATTTACTTCCTTAGCATTTCTTACTGTAGCAGCGATATCCTTATCGATGTTGATGTTAACAGGATTATTCTTCTGAACTTCCTTATCAACAGAAATGTTGATTGTAGGAACAGGTTCCTGCTTAACAACAGGCTCTGTAGTATCATTACTGGAAACAATACTGTTATCAGTAGAAGCTTCCTTCTTTTCAGTACCCTTTGTAGGAGCAGTAAACATTGTTTTATCTACAACGATATTATTCTCGTTGAGATTATCAATAGCACGTGTTCCATCAGGCATGATCCAGTTAACGAGAATTGTCTTCTCAAAATCATCAGTGATCTTCTCACCGTTCTTCTGATAGAGATCGATAAGCTCACCCATTACAGGCCTCTTTCCATATGTAAGAACCTGCTGCGTCTTCTTATCAACAACCGGCTTATCAGGAATACCACCACTGATTATACGATACTTAGCAACAACTCTGTTCACCATACCAGTTACAATGTTGAGCTTTTCAGTCTGGAAGTCCATTGCTTCATCATGATATGTCATATCATATTCATCAGGAGCCTGCTTGGGACGAGCGGCTTCAGCTGCTTCATAACGAGCTCTTTCCTCGTCAGCTTCTCTTATAAGTGCTTCCTTTTCAGCAGCCTCTTCAGCAGCTATTTCCTCTTCGAGGTCATTGTCACCATAGTCCACATCAGGAGCAGCATTAACAGCATTAGCTTCCTTGAGTTCGTCAAGTGCAGACTTAGTTTCGTTGATCTCCTTACCTTCAACAGCAGCAACCTGCTGGTCCATTAGTGCCTTAAGGGGATCAAACATTTCATTGTTATTGTCCATTTTGAAATCTCCTTTATATTAATTTAATTTTAAATATATTTGCTCCATTCTATAAAAATGAAAATAAATAAATATATCATTTAAATGTATATAGAGACATCAATATACTTAATTAAGATAGGAGTTGTATAAATATGCACGAAAAACTATTATGGTTTAACCCAAACCTTCAATATGTATTTAATTCAAACATCGTAGAGTATGATATGAATGCGATGTCCGTATCGATATCAGAAAAATATGGTCTTCTTGATAAAGAAATAATTAATCAATTAAAGCTTCTTCCTAAGGAAGATAGAACTGTTAAGATGGGTTTGTTACAGAGAGCTGATCCGGAGTTCTCTAAGAAGCTTCTTGAATGTGAACTTGATACACGTAATAAGTTTCTTGAATTAAATCATCTGGATGAAACTAATGTGTTATCTCTACATAATGATGCTTGTATCTTTATATCGAGAAAGAAGATCGTTAGTAATATAGAAGGAGTAAAGTTTAAGCATAGTAATACTTGGTCTTCTTATATCAATCTTAAAGGTGTAGAATTATTCTATGCTGATGGTGCTATTGAATATAAGAACATTCCAAAAGAAATGCTTATGAAACATACATTAGGATTTAATAAATTCTTCTGTAAAGTATTTGAAAAGATGGAAGATAATGATCCATCAATATTATCATATCTATCCAAGTTTCAAACTAAATATCTTCAGGATAAACTTCCACAATATTATTACTTCCCATTTGGAAAACTCGGAGATTATAAAACATACAATCTTGAGATAACTTCATATATTGCTAATATGGTATTAAAAGAAATGAAAGGTTGGTGAAATAAAATGTCATATAATGACATATACATGTTTCAGTTTCAATCTGTTAGACGGTATTCTCCATCAGGTATGCCATATAAAGTATATTCAGAAAATCTGGATGATATCAATACATTCATAAGACAGCATAACTTCGATCCTATAGCTGCTAAAGATGCTATATCAGTTCATCCCAGAAGTGAATTAAACATCATAGATAGTCATACATTAAAACCATATAAGTTTATGTCTAACTTTAGATATGGTGAATTCACTATAATGACTACTGAATACTTTACAGATATAATTATAGAAAACCTTTCATCTGATTTAGTACAAACTCTTATGTTTGGTGAATCTATATTTAGAACTGATCTTGAAGTATTCAAAACAATCATTGAATGTATGGATGTTTTGCATCATGCTAACATAGTAGACTTTGCATTGGTAGATACTGAAGATACTAAACTAGATACACTTGCTCTGGATAAATGTAAACTAGCACAAGAAATTGTTAATCTAAATAAACAGTATTGTGCTAAGGTAGGTTGTCCAACTGAAGATGGACCTATACAAATGATTCAGGATGACTTATCAATGGATATGCTTAACGATGACATAGCACCAATAACATTAGAAGGATATATTTCTGGATTTACTGAACTAATGCTTGACGTGTTTAATTGAATGGAGGATATTTATAATGGCTAGCAAGAAAGAAACAGACGTAATCGAATTAGTAGAAACCCATAAACCTAAGAACTTCAAGTTCAAGTATATCTTTACTGATCCAACATTAAAAGATGAATTACTTGATAAAGGTTATGACATATTCTCACTTGACACCATTAACAATGATCCATTAGTTAATGAAGCTTTGAAAGCTGAATGTAGAGAATATGATCGTACTATTATCGGTAAAGCAAAACATCCAACTATCTTTGAAGATAATACAATGATATCAAAGAAGATGGTTACTAAAGCAGATAAAAAATTACTTGGAGTATTCATGGGAATATTCGGTGAATCAAACAATCATGTCGTACTTAAATTACGATATGAAAGATTTGATATAATAGAGATATTTACATTAGTATGATAAAATATACAGGGGCTTTCGCCCCTGTATATTTTTTTTTTCATCATGTTGTAAGTGCTGTGTTTGCATTAAGGCCATCAAAATCAGTATACTCTGTATATGATGTATTGTTGTAGATCCTTGAGTGATCTTCAGGAGTAAGTTCATGCGATTCAGGAGCATTTCTCTTGAGAACTGCCTGTGATGCGTACATAACAGGAGCTGTACCAAGAGCAGACTGAACAGCATCGAGATCAGGTCTCTTACCACCGTTGAAGATAGCACCGTTGATAGTACCACCATTATCGGGAGCAGGAGCATTAGGATCGAAGAATGCATCACCAACACCAGGATTGAGGTTGAGTGAGTTACCAAAGATAGCAAACTGCTTAACGTATCTAGCTGCAATGTCGTTAACATAAGCAGACTGGATGAACTGACAGCTGAATGCCAGTGTAACCTGAGCAATCTGAGACTGACCTGTTGCATTGGAATTGAAGATTTCGTTTCCGATCTTCTGTGAAGGTACACAACCGAGAGCCATTGTAGCTGCTTCAACTCTTGCACCGCTTCTGTCGAGAACGATAACAAGGAATTCAGCAACTTCCCATGCGGGTGATGGATCAAGTGCAACTTCGTCAGCACCAGTATTACCAGCGAAGATTCTCTGAGGTCTCTTAGAACCATCAGTTGTAACACTACCTGCAACGAGACCGTGGTATGTAGTAAGTCCTGTGATCGGGTCTGCAATACCATCAATCCACATGTTGTGGAAGTTAGCTACAGGACGGCCAACCATTTCAGGAACTACGATACTGAGAGTCTGGTTGTTATTGGTATTCTGTGTTGTAGGAACGTTAATGCTTCTACCAGCGAAACCACCCTGGAGGGTAGCAGGTGCGAGTGAAGCATCACCGATTCCACAAGTAATACCCATGTTGTAGTATTCAAGAATCTTCTTATATGTTCCGAACTCATTCTTGGGATCATACATGTTCTTTGAATCACCCTTGAAGTAGCTCATGAGGAAGTAAGGTCCGCGATACATTACGCAGATAACGCGGTTCGTGGTAAGAGGATTAAGACTTCTTAAGGTATGGATATCGGGGGTAAGACCACCGAGCATACCAGTGTATCTTGAAAGGTCTCCGTTATACTTACGGATACCAGTTTGCATATCTACTACTGCCATAGATTATCTCTCCTTTCCACAATTATGACTCAACGTTAGTACGACGCTGAACGTCAACGATGATCGGAACACGGAGGATGAGTCCACGGAATGTAACCTTGACGTAGCAAACTACGATCTCTCCACCATCGGTCGGATTAATATCTCTCTTGAATGTGATATCAAGAGTAGATACAAGATCACCAACCCAGTTGGAGAACATATTGTCGCACTCCTCCTTGAGTGTCTTGAGAACGCCGTCATCATTGTAAGCGAGCAGATACTTGTTGATCTTATTCTGGAGCAGGTAACAAAGCTGAGAAAGTGTTCTCATATTGCTCTCCTGGACGAGGTCAGATGTATCACTTGTTCTCTCGAGAGTTCTCTGTGAAGCTCTCTGGAGATTTCCGTTAACATCGATGATCCAGTTATTACCACCAGACTTGTACTGTTCTTCACGATCCTCCCAGTCAACAATGTCGACATCCGGGAAGTAGGATGAATACTCTTCAGGACCGATGTTTGTATCATCACCAGTGAATGGATCATTGATTGATGTGCTCTTGATGTGTCTGAACATATTCTCTACAATTCTCTTGGTATATGTGTAAGAAATACCATCAGCTGTAGAAACATATCCGCCGATATCCCAAGAAGCATTCGGATTGTCGAATCTCTTAGCGAATGACTGGTTAACAAGCATAGCTGTGTTGCCATCTACTACGCCGGAATCGAGATGGAGTGACAGACCGAAGCCAGGACCGATAGGTCTCTTATCCTCAGGCATACCATAGTAGCATCTGAATTCCATGAGATCGTACATAGCACCCTTAACATCGATATCCTCGTACTTGAGATTCTTGTAAAGACTGGAGTCGAGTACACAAGCTTCCTTCTCGTCATCTGTGAAGATGGTAGAAGCATTGATGATATCGATAACGTTGTATGTCATGTAAGGGAGAAGTGTCTGACCAACTACAGTGTTTGTAGCTCCATCGAAGAGGAACTTAGCAGGAACACGGTTAGGAGACTTGATACGAGGATCAAAGCCATTCTCACCCTTATAAGCGTTAACAAGCAGAGCAGAATATCTCCACTTGAACTCAACAGATGAAATGTTGTCATCGAAGAATCCTGTGTAACCGTTCTCGATAGAAATACCACCAAGCTCAGAGTTGGGATTTATACCATACTCAGCCGAGTAGTAGTTTGCAGGAATCGGAGTAGGATCCTGAGCATATCTGTAGAGTGAACCTTGTGATCCAGCGATTACGTATCTCTGGATTGTTGTAGGTGTAGCTATAGGATTGGGTTCAACAGTGATATCATCAGCAGCGATGCGAATAGCAGATATTCCTTCTGGTGCTGTGCTTGGAATAGAATACCATTTACCAGCTTCCCATGCTTCGCCAGTTTCACCAAGAATGAATGTGAAACTATCGCTATCAAATTTATATGATGCTGTAGGATCAAAATCAGTTCCTGTTGTGATGGGTCTGTATACAGCTGCTATTGATTTATCACCAGTGACTACACCGGGAGTAGTTGTAGTATCCTTAACAGTAACACCCAAAGACTCCTGGTTTCTACCAACGCTGAATGTTGTATTAACACCACTTATAGTGATAACGTCATCCTGTAAATATGTTACTTCATCAGCACTTCTTACAACTGAAGCGCTGTTTACAGTAGAAAGAACCTGACCAGTTGTTGAGTCAGTATATACGAGAAGATCATAAGATGATCCAATCATATCAGACTTTACGGGAGCACTCTTAGGAAGTACACCGACAACGAACGGTTCGGCTACGTCAACACTGTATGTTTCAGCAATTTCGCCAGTCGAAGGATTTCTGTAGTATCCGTTAACAGCTACAGTACCTGCTGTAGGATTGATAACTGTTGCACCAGGGCTGTTGTAGAATGCATCTGTTGCAGATGTTGCAAATGATGCAATAGATGTTGAAGGATATACGAGCATCTGATACATCAGAGCTTTATAGGTGTCGTCAGAAGTATCGATCCACATAGCACTGTCTTCCTGGACTTTACCTTCCGATGTATACGATACTTTAGCAAAAGTAAAGATGTTATATGAGTTGACTGTGTCATATACATTGCTGAATATTACAGCAACATAGTCGTCTTTATAGGTATTATCATCGAGCTTTGTAGGTATGATCTTCCTACGAGCAACAAGGTTAGCAACCTCTGTCTCAATAGCATCCTGAATATCACCACTGTTTTCAACAGTGACAACGCCCTTGATCAGATTGGGATCATCATCCTCAGTAACCTTCTGTTTATGAGTCCCTTCATCAATGCCAAGTGTATACACCTTGCTGATCGGAACAGATGTGATTGAACCAGTGTACTGATTGATCGATGTTATGAGATTGAGACCTGTATTAGCAGATGTACCAGATGTTGTGAGATATACATCACCAACATGGATCTTATCAGTAGCATTCTGACCAATACCATATGACTCAGTGTTGATCTTATCATTGAGAGCTGTTGGATTATCGAGATAAGCATCCTTAGTTGAAGCATCTTTGAGAGCTACAGAGATTCTGTTTGTATCAGGAAGCTTCGGAATGTCGATATTGTACATATCAACCTGGAAGTATGGGAGATATACATCAACATCACCGTTATAGATATAACGTCCATAAAGAGGATCGAAGATATTGATGTTCATGAGCTTAGCTACTTCTGAAGCCCATCTTACTGTACTACCAGTAGGAGGTATGTCAGCAGCAACCATGTCATTTACATAACCCATGTACTCAGCATAGAGTTCCTTAATAGCTGCTTCATTTACTGTAGGAACGAGAATGGATGAACCCTGTACTCTCTTACTTACAGCAACATTTACAGAATCAACAGCATCGAGACGAGAACCATTGTTCTGATTGATGAGTGAAGCATAGAAGCTCTCATAAGTCTGAGTATTCTGAGTATTTATTGTAATGAAGTTATACTTAGCATTTGCAGGACGCTTTGGCTGGTTTGTAGGATTGATAGCATAGTTAAACTTGTTATACTCGCTACCACGACCAGCAGAGATCTGTGTCATGAATACACGCTGCTTCCATACAACAGGCTGACCTGCAGAATCAAGAATTGAGGGATCAACTACTTCATCAGACTTGAAACCCTTGACAAGAGCTTCATTGAGCTTCTTGACATTCTTGAAGTTAGAAAGAATAACCCCGGGAGGAAGACCCTGGCTACCATTGCCTGATGTAGTCTTGTAACGAACATACATCTTATGATCATCATCATCCCATCTCCACTGCATGAGCAGACAAGAGAATGCATATGTAGCATCATTAGGGGTAATACGCATGAACTTTATCGGAACATCCTGAGCAATAAGTGCAGAAGGATATGTAACAGTCTGACCATACTTTTCGATATCAGCTGTAGTAAGATCTTTCATACCATATGCAACATTGAGTACATCGCTTCTGTTGATGTTGATGATGCGGTTGTCTTCGCCCATCGGTGCACCAGTAACAACGATAGTTGCGAGCAGTGAAGGATCGTCAACTACAGTTACAGGCAGCTCACCATTGAATGCTGAGTTGTCAACAATATGTACCACAGTATGCGGCATAGAATATTTCATACCGTATTTTGTATCAAGCATATTCTCATTACTCCTTTTCTATAAGATTTAAAATGTTAATTGAAGGATGGTAACCATAGAGAATCGCGATCTACGGTTGAATCCGCAATTACAGTTGTGTTAATATAAAAATAGTTGGCGGGGATTTACCCCGCCAATATTACTATTTTTATTACTTAAATCTTACAGGATACTCAACGAGATATTGATCTTTTGCTACTTTAGCATCACGATCAATACTTTCGATTCTTGTATCAGGTACAGGATAATCAGAAATGATATTACCATCAGATCCATATGTAACGAATTCGATATCATCATCAGTATCACCAACGACAACATATGTTGTTGGTTCAGCTGATTCAAATGCTACAGTATTATTTACACCAGGTACAAGAGAATCAAGTACTGCTGCAGCTCTGTTAACATCAGTAGCCTGATATGTAGAAGCTACCTGCTGCTGATACTGGGGATTCGCATTAGGATAAGAAATACCAGGTGCATCAAATACACTGTCGAGAATTGATCTACCTATTTCCATAGCACCCATACCCTTCATACTACCTCCTGTTGCAGTAGGAGCACCACCAACAGATGCTGCTTTATTCTGTTGAAGTTTGATCTTAATATCAGCAATGTTCTTTCTGATATTGATCTGCTCCTTGTTGATAGCTGTGATACCAGCACGTGCAGATGTTAAAGCTGTCATAGCTTCAATATCTTCTTCAGTAAGACCAACCTTACCCTTCTCATTAAGTGATTCAAAGAATTTCTTCTCGAATAACTTAACGACTCTCTGCTGATCTGCTGCCTGTGTTCTGAGAGCATTAAGTTCAGCAGTAAAGATTCTGTTTGGATCAAGCTTCTGTTCAAATGCGGGAAGTCTTGATTCATCATCGATGTACTGGAGAATGTTACTTGTTCCTCCCCAGTTGTTAGATGAATATGGGGAAATGTATCCTTCGATATTATAAAGCATAGGTCTTGTCTTGAAACCATTAAAAGCTTCAGCCCAATCATCTATTACAGCACCATTAGATGTTGTAGGTGGTTGGTAACCAGCAGTATAGTTAACCTCGGGAGTTAATGCAGTTGCAGGATCCTTTTCAACAGAATCCAGCATCTTAAACATATCTGTCATTCCTATTCCCATATTATTTCCATCTCCTTTCTAGTTTAGATAGTAACATTCAGTTTATTTATTACCAATTATTTGTATTAAGCCAATGATTCAAACATTCAGTACATCTGATTTCTTTCAGTTTATCGGGATAAAATAATTCCATGTACCAATAAAGAAGTCTTACTTCGTATTCTTCATCAGTTTCATCTTTCTTTTTAGGACACATGTTTCTTACTTTTTCATTGATTTTATCTTTTACTATTTCAGATATCTTTTTAGTCATAATATCTGACCGTGATAAACATTCATGGCATTCTCCCTTAATAGCTGAGACAACACATTTAGTATCCCAGTTACTTTGAATATGTTTGAGTAAGTCACCTGTAGAAAGAGCATTGACTCTGAAAGAATTCAATCTTCCATTAGGGATAGGTATTTGTTTATATGATTCCTTTTTAATACTTTCAGTAGACATTTTAATGTCACCTCTTTCATATAACATCATGAATTTATCACTTGACATGATTTCTCTTCCTTCAGCGTCCATAATGAATTTGGCCATATCAAATCATTCCATTCCTTCATTTATTTTACATTAGTAATTACCTAAATCCTCTCTTTTTGTTAATGCATATAAACCATTCAAACATTCCTTTGCAATTTCATATACAGAAGAACATTGTGGTTTAATATTATAGATCTTTGAATACATGAGTTCTTCAGCTTTAGCATTTGCTTCATCACTCCATAATCCAATACTCTTAACAGTATCACCATCATAGTCACCACCAATAGCAGCAAGTCTACTATTAGAAGGAGTAAGAGTATCAGCAAATGATGTAGCAACTTTGTTATGTGGTAATTCAGGATCTATAATAGGATATGTCTTGTATCTTTCACCCATGAATTCAATTTCCATTGTATCAACAGTTGAAAGAATATGTACCTTAGAAAAGAAAGCACCGAGGTAATGTCCTATTGGATAACGTACAGTGTATACATGTTTATCAGCATCAACAATAGCTATCTTACAACAGATATACACTACGTCAGTTAATGTTAAAGGACGTGTAACGGTTTCATTCTTTTTAATATCGAGATACTGCATCATGATTGGTTTCTCATTATTCTCATCCAGATACAGTTTTCTGAATCTACTACCAGGGTTAAGCATATAGATATCACAAAGATCTTCAATCATTTTGATATCATAAATATTACTCAATACACCAGGTTTAACATCTTCCTTTACAGGATGAATCTGTTGAATATTTGAATGAGAGAAGAACTGTTGCATCTGGAATTTTACGAATGGTTTAAACAATGATACACATGAATGCAGTGGGAAACCTGTTCTGAATACTCCAACTTCACAATCGTTCTTATTGTATCTAGGAGCACTGATAACGTTTCTAACTGTAAACGTTGTAGTCTTAGCGAGCATGTGTTTCTGGAAGAATCCATTCTTTGAAGAAACATAATCATGAATATATGTATAGATGTTAATAACTCCATCCTGGAATTTAGCATCTACTTGATATGCTGTATTAGTAGTGTAAGCACTAATGCTCTTTAAACCAATTAAATGAGCATAAAGACTATTCAACTCGTTCTTAGTAATTCTTCCGTTTCTAGTACCAATAGGTCTGAATGAAGGAGGTAATACTAATACCTTATCATTGAATATAAGTCTCTTAGGACTTTTAATCAGTATATCAAGTTTACTCTTGTCCCTAGTACTAAGAGTCTTAGCTATATCAATATCATCCCATATCTTATAAAGATCTCTTAGACCACAATACTTTCCTTCCTTTGATACTGTTAATACACCATCCTTAAGATCACATCTAGCTTCCCCATATGCCATCTTTCTGATAACACCACCACTGCGAGTGATTATGGTTTTAGCAATAAAGGGATTAAAAACATGAACAGGTAATTTGATATATCCACATCTGTACTTCTGTTCATTAGAAGTCTGACCAAATATCTCCTCACTGAATAATCCTTCAGGATTAAACTGGTTTTGTGTTTTGTATATGTGCTGTGATGTTACTTCTTGTAAATCATTAGTAGAAATATAAAGGTCTATATCAAATAAAGATTGAATTTGCATATAAGTCACTTTCCTTTCTTATTATATAATAAAGATTACAAGATCGTTTTATATACAAAAAAGAAGAATAAAACAGTTTTTCTCTTTATTAATATATCATGTATTAAATTGCCTCCGGCAATTTAAAGAAATATCTATCAAAAATAAGAAAAATAGAAATGATGATATTAAGTATTTAAACTATCACAAATTCGTAAGTAGTTCATCTATGAACTTCTATATCGGGAATACATTGTTCTGCGATAACTCTCTGTACTGTGTGTAGTTTATACAACTACACACTTCTTCTCCTTTTAAACACGAATTATGTGTTTACTTATTTTATTTTATATGGGGGCTTATAAGCCCCCATACTTTATCTATTTTTGTATACTGGGCCCGGATTTCTATGCTACCGGCTATTATTTCGATTCTCTAAATATATATTATTAATATGAATAAAGAAATAGAAATGTTTCGATATTCATCAAACGTATTCAACATTATTATTTAGATTCAAGGAGGTCATCATTATGATGAAAATAGGTACAATAATATCAGCAATTGAAGATGCCATGCTGGAAAACTTCTCGATCATTACAAGAAAGGATATGACAGCTACCAACAAGGGATATTCTATCCACTACAGAATTCCTGGTACCGATTCAAACGTAATATATGTAGTATGTGACAACACAGGCTACTCCGTATACTATGGCTGGCCTAACGATGGTCTGTTGGTATTCACCGGTAGCCTTGATGGAAGGCGTATCGAAACCTTCGATCCTAAGAGAATTGAAGACCATCTCCGCAACACCTGGGCAGAGGCGGTATCACCATACTATGTTGAATTCTTCAGAGATGTTTACAATAACATTTCTAAGAATGTCACCGTCTCCAGAAGCTTTGGTCTTTAATCATTTCGAAATCCGGGGGCCTAACAAGCCCCTGGTAAAACATTCGTAACCAACATTATTACTTTTAGATTCAAGGAGGAATCATTATGACATATATCAATATTACAGAAAACACAAAGAACATTCCTGGAATGGATATCCAGGCTGCCATGTTCGGAAACTTTATAAGAGTCATCCGCGGATCTGGTAAAGAGGTTATACCTTGCAATCAGATTACTATCAACCCCCATGCCATATATGACATAACTGATAATGGTCACGCGATCATAATCACCAAAGCCAATGGTTGGTGCTGTACAAAGGAACAGTACTCTGAGATCATGAGTGAGGGTAACAGAATCCTCAACGAGATCTTCGGCGACATCTTCGCCAAGATCGACACTATCGGAAAGTAACTCATCCGAATGCCGGGCCTAACAAGCCCGGCTTTATTTTTTTTTCTTTTTAATGATTCACCATAAATAATTTTTGAAAGGAGTGAAAAGTATTATGAATGATAAAGCTTTTCATATTAATAATAAACCCGTATGTATTTTAATTACCAGAATACCAGAATTCATGGACGCAGGAGAAAGAAAGTATCAGGACTTCATAAAGATAGTCAATTTTTATAGCATGAACATTCATGTCGATATTGACAAAGAATTACTTTCATTTGATATTCCCGAATTATACGACAATAGAATCAGACAAATATGTGATGAATGGTTAATATGTAATCCGAATACACAGAGGGTTGAGTTCTTAATATTCACTCTTGATGATACAGGTAAAGTTGTACAGGATGCTGTATATGCTTCATTATGTGATCTCAGAAGTTTTACAAAACTTTCACACGAACAGACCAATGAAACGATTAAGAATGAATGTGATGAAGCTGAACTCTATGACGATAAAGGTAATCGTATCGAGACAGATGGCAGTAAATCTACTATTGAACTGGTGATGTATAGACTTGAGTTTCACACTCGTTTCTGTCGTACCAGTACGGTTTTCAGTCTTGCTCAGGAATACGTTGATAAATATAATATGATAATTGGACAGTCTTCGATTTAATATAATACCGGGGAGAAATCCCCGGTTAATTTTCTTTTTCTAAACACACATATTCTTTTTCTGGATGATGGGAATGGTGTGTAATTAATTATAAACCATAACTACATTAATAGATTATTCATTTAAGGAGGAAATGTCAAATGGCTAAAATCATTAAAGATGATTCCTATACTATTATCGAGAACGATGTTGCTAAAATTCAGGCTAGACCTAGTATGTACATCGGTTCTCTTGGTGAAGCAGGAATCTTTCATCTGTGTAAAGAGATTATTGATAATGCAACTGATGAAGTATTGAAACCGAATTCACCATGTACTGGATTTCGTCTTGAAGCAACAAATAAATTCCTCAGAGTTATTGATAACGGAAGAGGTATTCCAACAGATGTAATGCAGAAAGTATACGAAACTATTCAGGCTGGTAGTAATCTTGGTAAAGATACTTCAGAAGTTAAAGGTAGAAATGGTACTGGATCAACTTGTGTTCTTGCATTATCATCATATCTCAAACTTGTATCAACAAGATCTCTTGAAAAGAAACGACTCACTTTGGAATATAAGGATGGTGTTCTTGTTAACAGAGTTCTTGAAGAATACAAGGGTAAAGATTCAGGTCTTGATATAACATTCATGCCTTCAAGAAAACGTATGGGATCAAACGTTATTCCATGTGAAAAGATTCTTGATTGGATGAAGGAATTGGATTATACCATGAAACCAGGTGTTGATATCATATATAAAATCAATGGTGAAACACATGAAGTGCAGTATCATCCAATTCATGCATTCATTGATCAGTTTATACCAAAAGATGCAAGAATGACTGGTGATTTAAGATTCGTTTGTGAAGGAACAGCATATGAATCTATTAGTGATGACGATGATGTAGAAGATGTTAAGAGAACATTCACTGTTGAGTGTCTGATGAATTATTCTGATCCAAGTAAATATAGAGGTGAAGATATCAGGCAGTCGTGGATGAATCTCGTTAATACCTATCAGCATGGTGATCATATGAATGGAGTTCTCAAAGGATTCTATAAAGCAATCACTGAAAGAATCTATAAGAGAAACAAGAAACTCGAAGGCGTTAATCTCAAGAAAGATGTTGAATCACATTTGAATATTGCGATTAAAGCAACATCCACATTCGGAAATATGTTCTCTGCTCAATTCAAAGATAGAGTAATAGAAGAGAGACTCGGTAAAGCTATTGCTGAAGCTGTATATAATGAATTATCTAACAGCAATAACGGTGTACTGAATGAAATGTGTGACGCAATTGTAGGTAACTACAGAGCTAGAGTCGAAGGAGAGAAGATGCGTAATGTAGCATCATCTGCTAAGGCAATTAAGTCATGGCAGAAACCTGATTCATATTTCCCATGTTCATCTGTTAAGACTGTAGAGCCAAAGGAATTATTCCTTGTTGAAGGACTGTCAGCTGGTGGTGGTCTGAAGGGTGCTAGAAATGCAAAGTATCAGGCTATATTAACATTCAGAGGTAAATCTCTTAATGTTTGGGACTTGACACTTGATCGTGCACTTAAGAGTGTCCCATGGCTCAATCTCGTTAAGGTTCTTGAATGTGGTATTGGTCCAACATTCGATATTAAGAAATTAGCATTTGATAAGATCATTATATCGACTGATGCTGATATTGATGGATTCCATATCAGAGTTGGTATATCATCATTCTTTGCTAAGTTCCTTCCTGAGATTATTAATGCAGGTAAACTGTATATAGCAGAACCTCCACTTTATAAACTCATGAAGGATAAAGAAGTATTCTATGTTGCAACACAGACAGAGTATCTTCAGAAATGTATTGAATCTGTAGGAGATCTTGAAATAGAATTTCCCGAGATGAAGTAATAATGATTGGGGTGCTATAAGCACCCCAACATATTTATACTGTTTTACCAACTAATCATTACACTGACAACTTTATGGAGGAGGATTTTAAATGAGTAAGAAAGTAGATACAAGAGATTTCGTTACTGAAGCTTTTGATTATCTTACTACGTTGGAAGAGGTGAGTATCAATCGCAGTGCTAACAGATATCTTCTTGAATGGATAGCAAATGGATTTGCTACATATGGATGTACTGTAGAAGATTTCGAAGAACATGTTGATGATTGGATCAGAAAGCTTGTGCTGATATATCCTGAACTTGGATATGAT
>Ga0310786_10002859_pt1 | contig 25768 bp, 17 predicted proteins | sample AusTroGonzalo_MG_FD_203881 | JGI IMG/M metagenome (GOLD analysis project Ga0310786, IMG submission 203881) | Bovine rumen microbial communities from tropical cattle in Woodstock, Queensland, Australia - Gonzalo_03 (v2) (version 2) | ecosystem: Host-associated > Mammals > Digestive system >...
GTATGGATTTCTCTATGTTCTCCTGTTGATTGTGGGCGACAAGCGATACAATGTAGAAGCGAGACGCATTGTCGGCAATCGGAAGATTGCCGGACTCGTCAACGAATATGCTCAAAGTCGTGTTTTTGTTCATCCCTATAAAGCGAGAGCGGCGGGATACCCGCCGCTCAAGGCGAAGAACTTTCTCCGCGTCTCGGTGACCCCAGCCTTTCGGCTTTCGTCGCTAGGTATTGTACCAAATCTCCATGCCGTGCGCAAGGGGGCGAATTTCGTCACAAATGATTACGAAAATGAAAACGAAAGGAGCGCAGCATAAATGGGAACTATATGCGGAACAATCTTGGTGGCGGTTTGCATGGCGACATGCGCCAATGCCGCTGATGGAGGGAATGGACTGTCGGCGGGCAGGGCCAACATCGACTTGAACTCCGGATGGCGCTTCATGCGCGGCGACGTGGAGGGCGCGGAGGCTCCGGGCTTTGACGACTCCGGATGGAAGTGCGTCCCGGTTCCGCACGACTGGGCGATTGAAGGCCCGTTCGACAAGACCAACGATATGCAGTTCGTCAAGGTTGTGCAGGACGGCGAGACGAGGGAGAATCTCAAGCTCGGACGTACCGGCGCACTACCGTGGGTCGGTGCGGGATGGTACAGGCGGTGGATCGTCATTCCGCCTGGGGCGGCGCATGTCGAGCTGGAGTTCGACGGGGCGATGTCCGACTCGAAGGTCTATGTTGACGGTCGGCTCGTAGGCGGGCGGCCAAACGGTTATGTGCCTTTCACGGTCGACATTTCCGATGTCGTCTCTGGCGCGGCCCACGGTGCGAGGCATCTGGTTGCCGTACGGCTTGAGAATGCGCCGAAGAGTTCGCGCTGGTATCCCGGCGCGGGGCTGAATCGCCCTGTGCGGCTTGTCGTCGGACCGCGCACTGGACTTGCGACGTGGGGCACTTTCGTTAGAACTGTGGCGCTTGGGGACGGCGTGGCGAAGGTCGCGGTCACGGACGAGGTGCGCAATCCGCATGAGGGGCTGTCCGTTTCGTGGCGCATCCTTGACGCCGACGGGAATGAAGTGGCATCTTCTGTGGCCAAGGTCTCGGACGGAGCCGCGAACGGCGGAATGCCCGTGACATCGCCGCAGCTCTGGTCGCCGGAGTCGCCGGGTCTCTATTTGCTTGAGAGCGAATTGCGCGGCGCGGACGGCGCGGTGCTTGATTTGCGGCGGACGCGCTTCGGCATCCGCACGGTCGAAGTCTCGGAATCCGGCTTCCTTCTGAACGGAAGGCGTTTCGACTTCAGGGGCGTCTGCCTCCACCACGACCTCGGTTCGATTGGCGCGGCCTTCAATCCGTCCGCGTTCCGCCGTCAGGTGCGAATCATGAAGGAGATGGGCGCAAACGCCATCAGGACATCCCACAACTCGCCCTGTCCCGACCAGATCGCCATTTGCGACGAAATGGGGATGATGGTGATGGCGGAGTCGTTCGACGAGTGGAAGACTCCGAAGTGCGCGAACGGCTACAACCGATTCTTCGATGAATGGTGGATGAAGGATCTGTCGAATATCGTGCGCCGCTTCCGCTCCAGCCCGTCCGTCGTTATGTGGTCGATTGGCAACGAGATCTGGGAGGACGACCCCAGGATGGTCGCCTCTTGCGGGCGGGCGATGCTCGACCTCTGCCACCGGCTTGATCCGACCCGTCCCGTGACGCAGGGCGTGGACCGGCCGGACGAGGCGACCGGAACCGGGGTTCTGCAGCAGCTTGACCTTCCCGGGATAAACTACCGTCTGCCGAAATACGGTCTGGCGCGGAAGGCGTCCCGGACAGGACTCGTCCTTGGCTCGGAGACGGCCAGCACTGTGTCGACCAGGGGCGAATACTTCTTTCCCGACGAAGAGGGCAAGGGAGTCGTGAGGAGCGGATCTCAGTGTTCGTCCTACGATCTTGAATGCTGTCCCTGGAGCAACTTGCCGGACGACGACTTCGCAATGCAGGAGGACAACGCCTGGACTGTCGGAGAGTTCGTATGGACGGGATTCGACTACCTTGGCGAGCCGACGCCCTACGGCGCGGAGGCATTTTGGCCGTCGCGCTCCGCGTATTTCGGCATCGTCGATCTCGCCGGCATCCCGAAGGACCGCTACTGGCTCTACCGCAGCCACTGGAACAAGGCCGAACCGACGCTTCACGTACTCCCCCACTGGACCTGGCTAGGTCGCGAAGGGGAGGATATCCCGGTCTACGTCTATACATCATGGCCTTCTGCGGAACTCTTTGTAAACGGCGTGTCGCAGGGGCGGAGGACAAAGGAGCCGGCCTCTCGCCTGGAGCGCTACCGTCTGCGCTGGCGGAAAGTGCGATACGAGCCTGGCGAACTGCGCGTGGTGGCCTACGACGTTCAGGGGCGGGCTATGTCGGAGAAGACGGTGAAGACTGCGGGGAGGCCGTGCCGCATCGAGCTGGTTCCCGAGACGCCATCTCTCCATGCCACGCCAACTAAGGACGGCGAGCCGCTCGTGATGCCGGAACTTGGATATGTCCGCGTCCGCATCGTCGACGCGGATGGCAACCTCTGCCCGCATGCAACGAACGATGTTTCGTTTGCTGTTTCGGGGGCGGCAAAGTTCAAGGGATTGTGCAACGGCGATCCAACGTCGACGGAGCCATTCATCCTGCCGCGCATGAGGGCGTTTCACGGAGAGATGACGCTCGTTGTCGAAGTGGGGCGCTCGCCTGGCGCTGTCAATATAAAGGCATCGTCCGCATCGCTTGAATCTGCTGCCGTGGTGTTGGGCGTTGAATGAAGCCGTTGAAGATTTGAGAAATGAGACAGAAAAAAGAGTGAAATGAGAACGCTATGCGGAACAATTCTTGCGGTGATTGCGGCGGGGGATGTCTTTGCCGCCTTGCCGTGGGTGGGCGATTTGGAGCGCGAGGCGGTAATGCCTGTAAAGCTCTTCAAGGTTGAGTCGATTCCTGGAACGCCGGAGTCGGACTCCGCGAGGTTCTACACGAACGAGACGGGGTATGTTCAAGTCAACTACGACGAGGCGAAGGCGGGAGTGCTGGGGAAGGACTACGTTATTCCCGACCCGCTGACTTTTGCCGACGGACGCAAGGTCGCGAACGCGGCAGATTGGGCTGCGAGACGGAAGGAGATTCTCGGCATTTTCGAACGCGAGGTCTACGGACGTATGCCGCCTAAGCCGGAGGCGATGGCTTTCGAGCTTGTTGCGGAGAAGGTGACGGAAGACCGCTTTGCGCTTGAACGGCGCTACCGCCAGTGGTTCAAAACCGACAAGTCTGGGCCTTGCATCGATTGGGTTGTCATGGTTCCTCGCCACGCGAAGAAGCCGTGTCCTGTAATACTGCACCTCAACTATGCCGGAAACGACGTGATTGCGTCGGGGCGTACCAACCACTATGTTCTGCCGCTTGGCGAGTTCACCGCAAGGGGCTATGCCTTCATGTCCGCGAACTACAGGCAGATTTCGTCCGACGGTCCGGGCAAGGACGGCGAGCCGTTTGACGGCGTGTTTGAGCTGTGGGGCAGGCGCGATCCTTCGCGCACGGACAACACGGGTTCCATTATGGCGTGGGCGTGGGGGCTTTGCCGCGGACTCGACCTCGCGGAGAGGATCGGGGAAATTGACGCGTCGCGCAACGTCGTCATCGGTTCGTCGCGACTTGGCAAGACTGCGCTTCTGGCGGCGGCGTTCGACGAGCGCTTCAAGGTCTGCGTTGCAAACCAGACAGGCGCGATTGGCGTCCAGCTCATGAAGCGCGATTATGGCGAGAATCTTGCGGTGCAACGGCTTCTTTTCCCGTGGTGGTATTGCTCCGGTGTCTGGAAGTGGACTGGGCGAGAAAGGGAGATGCCGTTTGATCAGCATATGCTTCTTGCCTGCGTCGCGCCGAGGGCGTTGCTTTTGGAATGCTATCACAAGAAGTGGTTCGATCCTCGTGGCGAATGGCTTTCGGCAAGGGCGGCTTCGCCGGTTTGGGAGTTTTTGGCTGGGAAGGGGCTTGGGCTCGATGACTGGCCGGAGCCCTACGACGACTGCGCTGTTGGCCCTCCTTTTGGCTATGTCCGTCGCACGGAGGAACACGGTCTTTCGCCCTATGACTGGAAGTGGGCGATTGACTTCGCAGACAAGGCATTGTCGGCTTCACAAAAAATTGAATAAAAAGATTATGCTTGAGGGCTGAACGCATGTATATGGAGCGGCGAGACTTCCTTCGGTTTGCGGGGGAGGCGAAGGGTCAAAGCTTATTGATACAGATGCATTGATACACTAACGAGGGCGATGGCGCGTCTTCTTGATTCTACTCGATCTACACGTTCTACACGGCTAAAAAACCGCGGCGGTTTTGCCGCGGTCGATCTGCTCGGTCTTCATTTGGGTCTTGCTCAGTTCACGTCACATATTGTAATATGTGACGCGACAGGCTTTTGGAAGGGCTCTACGTGAATCCCGTCGACGCTTTTGCCGTCGCGCAGCGTCTTTTGCTGTGTCATCTCCCCGCCGTCGCTTACCACCGGATTTATATAAATGCGGTGGTAGTTTCTCGCGTCGGATTTGCCGCGGTTTTTGCTTGTTTAAAGCCTCATTTTCCCGCCGCAAAACTTTTTTACGATTTAAGATTAGATTTAAGATTCGTTTGGTACAATGGTTGTGAACTCAACGATATGTACCAAACGCACTAAAAGTCTTGGTCGTGTAGAACATGGGAGTACTGAAAATTGAACATTTGCCTATTCTTCGAGGGTACGGGCCAAGGCGTCGCGGGGAAGATAACGAACGTGACGCGGCTACGCGATCTTTGCGTGGATGACGCGCGGCAAAAGTTGCACCTTGAAGCAGGGCCTGGAACTCATTTTGGCTCGTATCTCTCGGGAAAGATCGCTGGCGTGGACTGGCGAACGACATTCCGCTCTGCGCGGCGGTGGTTCGAGGGAGCGTTCGATCGCGTTCGCCGCAATCTCCCGCGAATCAGACTTCACTTCGCTTGCAAAGGACTCTGAACGGACGATCTTGCGCCAGTTTTTTGGTTGAGGTTGGAATGAGGTTGGATAGCGGTTTGGTTTGGAGAATCAGAGATGTAGGATGGTTTAGTCGAAATCGTGTCGTTCTTGTATTCGACCCGAAGGATGGTTGGCTCGTGGTTGGGTGGCGGTTGATTCCGTCCATATCGGGGTTGGGAAATGGTTGAATCGGCGTCGGTCTTCCTAATGCGGGCGAGTCCGTCCGTGGGAAAGCGGGGTGCGTCGCGAAGTCCGTCCGATGGGATGCGGGCGAGGGGATTCCCAATGCGAGTCCGTCCGATTTGCTTCGCGTGATTCGCGGGCGATCCAACGGATCGGGCGAGACGCGGGCAACTGCGTTGCCCAAACCGAGCGCGGCGCTTTTCGCTCAAGTTCTCTTGGCGACAAACTGTCGCGCTCGGTTTTCCGCCTCGGGCGGGCGTCTCGCCCTCTCTGTGCGCGGCAAAAGTGCCGCGCTTTGCGCCCGCCAAAGGCGGGCGGGGGCGAAGAGGCGGGGTAGGGTCGAGTAGAGTCGATTAGAGTCGATTAGAGTCGCATAGAGTCAATTAGGGTCGGGTGGAGTCGGTTAGGGTCGATTAGGGTCGATTAGAGTCGGTTAGGGTCGGCTCCACACAACGCGCGGAGCGCGGGAAGATCGAGAAGGCTGGCGGCTCGGTCGCCTGAGCACTTGCTTGATCCAGAAAAAGGGCGCGGCATATTTGCCGCGCTTTTTTCGTTGTCTGGTTTGGCGGCATTGGCAGAGGCGCCGCGCTGTGGTATAATACAAAACATGTCTTTTGCGACTCCATGGATGTTGCTTCTTCTGCTGCCGCTCGGCCTTGCTGCGTGGCGGCTGCTGCGTCGTGGTCGGCGTTCGGGGATAAGGTTCTCCGCGACCTCTCGCCTTCCTGCAAAGACGGCGGGATGGCGCGCGAAGCTCGCGTCGCTCACGCCGTTCATTCTCCTCGCGGGGCTCATCTTGCTCGTCGTCGCAGCGGCGCGTCCTCGCACTCCACTGGCGCATGACAAGAAGTCTATCGACGCGATTGCAATTGCGATGACCGTCGACGTCTCGGGATCGATGGACGCGCTCGATCTCGCTCCGTCCGGCACTGACTTCAGAAACCCATCGAAGAAGCTTGAAGAGTGGACGCGCCTTTCGGTGGTTAAGCGGCTTTTTGCCGAGTTCGTCGAGAAGCGTCCAGATGACTTGATAGGGCTCGTTTCCTTCGGTACCTACGCAACGACCGTCGCACCGCTTACGATGGACCACGAAATGCTGCTTCATGCGCTCAAAGGAGTCGAGATTCCCTCGACAGTCTTCGACGCTCAGGGCAACGCAATCGGTGGAGAGGACGAGGCGAACACTGCGATTGGCGACGGTCTCGCGACGGCGCTCCTCAGACTCAAGGACGCGAAGCCCAAGTCGAAGATCGTGATTCTCCTTTCCGACGGCGTATCGAATACCGGCGTCGTCGAGCCGAAGGACGCCGCGGCGACCGCGGCAAAGATGGGCGTCAAGGTCTACTGCATCGGCATCGGCACTGCTCTGCGCCGCACGCCGCGCCTCGTGCGCGACGGCTACGGTCGCTACGGTGTAGTTGCCGACCGCATGACTTTCGACGAACGCCAGCTCAAGGGAATTGCCGCCGCGACAGGCGCGATGTACTTCCCCGTGAACGACCGCGACTCGCTCGAGAAGGCGCTTGCCGAGATCGACCAGCTCGAGACTACGAAGCTCGACGCCGACGCCTACGACCGCTGGGACGAGCATTTCGCCGCGTTCCTCTTCGCAGGCGCGGTCCTCGTCTTTCTCGCCGTGTCGCTTTCGATGTTCGCGTCGCGCCGCCTCGCGTAAAATGGTATAATTTTGTCATGGTTACTGTAACGAAGACTGTCAAGTTCGACGCCGCGCACGTTCTTACGAACCACGAGGGGCTTTGCAAGAACCTGCACGGCCACACCTACCGCGTGGACGTGACGGTCGCGCAGCCCGCAGGCGACACTAAGGACATGGTGATCGACTTCAAGGACCTCAAGAGGATCGCAACCGAGGTCGTCTGCGAGCGCTTTGACCACGCGTTCATCTACAATACCGAGAGCGAGGGCGAGCGCGAGATTGCCGCCGTCGTCGAGCGGTACGGCATGCGCACGGCGGCGATTCCTTTCCGCTCCACGGCCGAGAACCTCGCGAAGCTTTTCTTCGGCGAGCTCAAGTCGCGGATCCCCGGACTTTTCGCCGTGAAGGTCTGGGAGACGGCCGACAGCTGCGCGGAGTGCAGGCAGGCATGAGGGTAACTGGCGGCGAGTTCTGCGGTCGGCTTTTGAAGGTCCCGAAGACGGACGCCGTTCGCCCGACGCAGGACCGCGTGAGGCAGGCGCTTTTTAATATCATCCAGTGCGAAGTTCCAGGGTCTGACTTTCTCGATCTCTTCGCGGGTTCCGGCGCGGTAGGCATAGAGGCGCTCTCGCGCGGCGCTAAGTCCGCGACTTTCGTCGAGCAAGATCGTCGCCACATGGCAGTCCTAAAGGAAAACCTTTCCACCTTGCGCATCACGACTGCAAATTGCATCCTTGCCGATGTATATCGGTGGATCGCCGCCTACTCCGGCCCCGGTTTTTCCGTCGTGTATGCCGACCCGCCGTATGCGCTCGGCGAGGAGAAGGGGTATGCGTCCGTTCTCGAGACCCTTGCCTCTCGTGGAGTAGTCCGCCCAGGTGGGCTTTTCGCGGCCGAGATGACGGCGGTGCAGTCCGCGGCAGATGCGCCGCGCTGGGAGCTCATTCGCGACCGCTCCTACGGCCGCACACGCATCTGCGTCTGGCGTCTCGCGGAGTAGCGAAGCCATAATCCACAGGGGCGTGGAAATATGGTACAATACTCAATAATCGCTTTACAAGAACACTAAAACACGAGGAAACAAATGAAAAAACTCATGATCGGACTCGTCGCCGCGGTGGCGATGGTCGGCTGCTGCACGCAGCCCTGCGACGGAATCAAGGACTCAGGCACCACATACATGGCGGACGCTCTCGCGCCGTATATCGAAAGAGGGGAGCTCCCGGGCGTAGTAAGCATGCTCTACAGCGACGGCGTGACCGAGACGGCGTGCCTCGGCTACGCAGATGTCGCCAAGAAGCGCAAGATCACCGCAGACGACGTCTACATGCAGTGCTCGCAGACGAAGGGCTTCTGCGGCGTGACGGTCGCAAAGCTTGTCGAGGAAGGAAAGCTCAACCTCGACGACCCCGTCTCCAAGTATCTCCCCGAGTTCGCGACGCTCTGGGTGAACGGCGGCGAGACAAACGGCGTCAAGACGCTCGTCAAGGCGAAGAACGTCCTTACTGTGCGAATGGTGCTGAACCACACGGGCGGATTCCCATTCGAGATCTCTGCGAAACAGGGCAACATCAAGGGCGGTGGCTGGTCCGGCGGCGCACCTCTGCGCCAGACGGCGGCTATTGCTGCCGCATCGCCTATTCTTTTCGAGCCCGGCACGAAGGTGCAGTATTCCAACACTGGCATCGACATCGGCGCGGCGGTCGTCGAAGTCGTGACCGGCATGAAGTGGGAGGACTACCTCAAGAAGGAGGTTCTCGATCCCCTCGGCATGAAGAGCACCTGGTTCTGGCCTACCGACGAACAACTCAAGACGCAGATTGAGATGTACGACTGCCAGAAGGGCGCGCCGGCGAAGTGGCGTCTCGAGAACGAAATGCAGCAGCGTCCCTACAACGACAGCCACGTGTTTGCATCTGCGGGCGCGGGCCTCTGGACGACGGCGCACGACCAGTACAAGTTCTACAAGATGCTGATGAATCTCGGGGTTGGCGACAACGGCGCGCGCATCCTCAAGGAAGAGACAGTCAAGTCGATTCTCGCAGTCTCCACTCGTCCGAAGGGGCTTGGCGGCTACTCCCTCGGCCTTTCCGCTCCTGAGACCGACAAGGAGGACCAGTGGTTCGGGCACGGCGGCGCATGGGGCACGAACTGCTCCGTCAACTGGCACAAGAAGCAGCTCAAGCTCTGGGCCGTCCAGCTCTGCGGCGGTCCGCGTCCGTGGGACAAGGAGAGGGAAGAGGCGTCAGAGAAGTTCTTCAAGTCAGCTGTCGACTCGAGCGGCGTAGATGCATACACTGGGCGCGTGAAGTGAAACTTGAAAACCATGTAGAACGTGTAGGTCGTGTAGACTTTCTGCATGATCTGCATGTTCTACACGGCTGATTGTCTAAAAATAGAAAGGGGCGTCCATGAAGAGGATAGCGGTGGCGATTGGTTTGGCGGCGTGCGGCGCATTTGCCGCGGAAGTCAACGACTGGGAGAATCCTGAAGTCAACTCGATAAACCGTCTGTCGGCGAGGACATACGCGATGCCGCTTGCGGACGAGCAGGCGGCGTTTTCGGACGCGCTTGAGCCAGAGACGCCATACAAGATGTCGCTCAACGGCGACTGGCGTTTCTCCTGGGTCGGCGATCCCGCGAGGCGTCCGCTCGATTTCTGGAAGGCGGACTTCGACGACGCCGACTGGGCGACTATAGACGTTCCGAGCTGCGTGGAGATGCGCGGCTACGGGTCGCCGATATACACCAACGTCCGCTATCCGCACAAGGACGTGTCGAATCCTGCGGATAAGGACTTTGCGAGAATCCTCGACCGCGACTCGGGGACACCGGACTATAATCCCGTATCCAGCTATCGTCGCACTTTCGCCGTGCCTGAGGCGTGGAAGGACCGCAGGGTGATTCTCCGTTTCGAGGGTGTTGGCTCCGCGTTCTATGTCTGGGTCAACGGCAAGAAGGTTGGTTATGCCGAGGACTCAAAGTTGCCGAGCGAGTTCGATATCACTGAGTTTTTGACAGCCCAAAACACTCTTGCTGTACAAGTCTTCAAGTGGTGCGACGGCTCCTATCTCGAAGACCAGGACATGTTCCGCTATTCCGGCATCTTCCGCGACGTGACGCTCTGGTCTATGCCGAAGGACGGCATTTGGGACTTCAAGGTAAGTGAAAAGTTGAAAGTGGAAAGTGGAAAGTGCAAAGAGGCCTCCATTTCGGTCGATGGCATTGACGGCGAGTGGGGCGCAACGCTTTACGACGCGAGCAGAAAGCCCGTCGCCACCCTAAACTTTAAACTTTCAACTTTTAACTTTCCACTTTCTTCCCTGCCGCGCCTCTGGAGCGCAGAAGACCCGTATCTCTACACGCTCGTAGTGAAGAAGGGCGGCGACATCCGCGCGAAGAAGGTCGGCTTCAAGGAGCAAAGAATAGTCGGCAACACATTCCTCGTGAACGGCATGCCAGTAAAGATGAAGGGCGCGAACCGCCACGAGACTAATCCCGAGAACGGCCGCACCGTGTCGCTTGGCGACATGCTGAAGGACATCACGCTCTTCAAGCAGTTCAACATAAACACCGTCCGCACTTGCCACTACCCCGACCACCGCCTCTGGTATGACCTCTGCGACCGCTACGGCGTCTACGTTATCGCCGAGGCGAACGTCGAGGCGCACGAGCCGGGTTACGGCGACAGGGGGCTTGGGCGCTTCAAGGAGTGGGACCACTCCATCGTCGAGCGCAACGAGCGTAACGCCGTATTCTATCGCAACAATCCTTCGGTCACGATGTGGTCGATGGGCAACGAGACAGGCCACGGCGACTGCTTCCGCCATGCAATCGCGGCTGTGAAGAAGATTGACCCGTCGCGCCCCGTGCACTGGGAGCGCGGCAACGAAGACGCTGATGTCGACTCGTCGATGTATCCGTCCGTAGAATGGGTCGAGAAGCGCGGCAAGCTCGGCAACGAGAAGCGCGGCGGTGCCATGTCCGGCGAGGGCGGCGGCGAGGGATACGCCATTTCCGGCCACACCGCCGGCAAGCCCTTTGTCATGTGCGAGTATGCTCACGCGATGGGCAACGCAGTCGGCAACTTGAAGGAGTATTGGGACGTCATCTACGCCTATCCCGCGCTCATCGGCGGCTGCATCTGGGACTGGGTGGACCAGGCGATATGGAAGGACACGGGGCGCATCGATCCGAAGACCGGCCGCCACGAGCACTTCCTTGCGTATGGCGGCGATTTCGACGACTTCCCGAACGACGGGCCGTTCTGCTGCAACGGCATTGTCGATCCGTTGCGCAATGTAAGTCCCAAGCTTGTCGAAGTGGGGCATGTCTACCAGAATATCGTTGTGGAGAGGGTAACGGGTAACGGGGAACGTATCCCCCGAGCGAAGCGAGTCGCCGAAGGCGATGCCCTAGCAGGGGTGGTAACGGGTAACGGTGGAACGGGGTTTGTGCTGAAGAATAGGCACTGCTTCACCGACGCCTCTAAGTTCGACGGGCGCTGGACTCTTCTCGCTGACGGCGAGAAGGCGGGAGAGGGTTTGTTTGCGGTTCCGTCTGTCGCCCCACTCGCCACTGGCGAGTTCAAGATCCCAGAGCTCGACGCGGCTCTCGCGACCATCGGGAAGGACAAGGAGGTCTTCGTCAACTTCGAGTTCCTGACAAAGACTGATGCGCCGTGGGCGAAGAAGGGCTATGCCGTCGCTCGCGACCAGCTTCTCCTTAACGAGAAGCCGGCCACCGAGGAAAAGCCAGACGGCGACGCCGTGACCGCGCATGACGAAGACGGCGACGAGGTGACGATTGAGCGTGGCAAGACGTATGCCGTGTTCAGCAAGAAGACGGGGACTCTCAAACTCCTTGTCATGAGGGGCGCTACGATCCTCTCCGACTTCGACGGCATCTCCGCGGGCCCGCGTCTCACCTGCGCCCGTGCGTGGACCGACAATGACCGCTGGGCGTTCTTAGGCGGCTCCTGGAAAGACGACCGCACGAAGGGCTTTGAGGGGAGCGGTCTCACGCAGCTCCACTACCATCCCGGCCGCATCGTCGTCGACGGCAATGTCGTTAGGACCAAGGTCTCGGTGGACGGCATGAAGAGCGCCGGTTTCGAACACGAGTGCGAGTGGACGTTTGCATCCGACGGGTCTGTCACGCTGAAGAACAAGGTCGTTCCCTTTGGACGCATGCCGAATGCGCTGCTGCGCCTCGGCCTTTCGCTCCGCCTCGGACGCGCCTACGAGAACATGGCTTGGTACGGGCGCGGGCCGTGGGAGAACTACGTAGACCGCAAGACGGCAAGCTTTGTGGGGCTTTGGCGCTCCACCGTCACCGACCAGTTCGTCGACTATGTCCGTCCGCAGGACTGCGGCATGAAGTGCGACGTTCGCTGGGCGGAGTTCACCGATAGATTCGGCAGGGGCGTGAAGTTCTCTGCGAGCGAGCCGCTTTTCGTGCAGGCGCTTCATTACGATTGGGAAACGCTCGCGTACTCGCGTCACATCAACGGCCAGCGCCGTATGCACGCCACGCTCGTCCCGAGCGAGGACGTGCTTCTGAACCTCGACGTCAGGCAGATGGGGCTTGGCGGCGCGAGTTGCGGCCCGGCGCCGATGAAGAAGTATCTCTTCGACCCGAAGGCCCCCGTCGAGTGGACTCTTAAGATCGAGCGCGTCGGAAAATGACGGCCCTTGCCCTCTCCGCAATCCTCGCGGTGTCGTCCACGGCACCGGAGACGTGGTTTCACGTCATCGGGGGAAATGCGTCCAAGGAGGGCGTAGCCGCCGACATCGCAGCAATCGCGGACGCCGGCATCTCTGGAATCCAGTTCTTCCACGGCGGTTGGGCGAAGGACGAACCATGGCCTGGCGTCACGAACATGGTTCCGTGCCTGAGCGAGAACTGGGTTGACCTCGTCAAGTTCGCCGAGACGGAGTGCCACAGGCGCGGTCTCTCTTTCAAGATGCAGAACTGCCCCGGGTGGTCGATGTCCGGCGGGCCGTGGATTACGCCCGACAAGGCGATGCGCAAGCTCGTCTGTTTCGAGCCGGGCAAGAAGCCCGACTTCGACAAGGACGACGATTACCGCGAGATAGGGGCCGTGACATTTCCCCTCGAGGATTCGTCCGATTTGTCGATAACCGTCCCCAACCCGCAGCAGATAAACCATGCATGGGCCTACGAACCAGATGCGGACATTATCCTTTGCGACGGCCCGCGGGAGCAGTTCCGCGTCAAGTGCCCACGCGGCGCCTGGCAGGACGAAGTCGGGATGACGTTCCGCGTTCCGGGCTTTCCGATTTCTGGCTGGAAGCTGTTCTACTACGTCGAGAGCAGCCATTATCCGCGCCAGGCGCTGAACGGTTCGTGGATGCCGGAGCCGCGTCTCGACATGTGGGAGGCGAAGGCGGGCTGGGCGTATCGCAGCTTCACGATGTCGACGAATGCGTCGCCGGTGAAGACAAAGGGCGAGCGGACGCTTGTATTCGGGCATGTCAACGCGAAAAGACGCAACCACCCGGCGCCGCCGGAGGGAACTGGCTGGGAATGTGACAAGATGGACGCCCGGGGATTTGAGGCGAACTTCGCGGGCTATCTTGGCAAGCTCATGAAATCGGGCGTGAAGATCGACGGAACGCTCGTAGACAGCTGGGAGTGCGGTTGCCAGACTTGGACATGGAAGATGGAGGAAGAGTTCGAGCGTCGCGCCGGATACTCCCTTCGCCCCTGGCTTCCTGCGATCTTCGGATATGTCCTCAAAAGCGAGGCGGAGACAGAGAGGTTCCTTCTCGACTGGCGCAACGTCTGCTCGCGGCTTGTCGAGGAAAACTACTACGGCACGATCGCACGCCTTGCGCGCGAAAACGGAATGTCCGTGCAGTACGAGACTGCGTTTGGCGACGTGATTCCAGGCGACCCGCTGCGCTACTGGAAGTTCGCCGACGAGCCAATGTGCGAGTTCTGGAGCCCGCACCGCAACGAGGGCTTCGTCGGAAGCTTCGACTACAAGCCGATCCTTCCGTGCGTTTCTGCGGCGCATATCTACGGGAAGCGTCGCGTTTCCGCCGAGGCGTTGACGAGCTTCGAGCTTACCTTCGACGAGAACTTCAAGGACTGGAAGAAGATCGTCGACGAACACTTTGCCCGAGGGGTGACGCATATCGTGTTCCACACCTACACGCACAACCCAGTTGTCGGCGGCAAGCCGCCGTCTACGAGTTTTGGCGCGGGAATCGGCTCCCCATTTCTCAGGGAACAGACGTGGTGGCCGTATCTGAAACATTTCTCGAAGTACATTGAACGCTGCGGCGCGGAACTTGAACGAGGCCTTCCGGTAGTGGACATTTTGCTGTATCTTGGTGACGATGTTGGCTACAGGCCAAGCGAACACGATCTGATGTTCAACAACCGCTACAAGTATGACTACCTCAACAATGATGCGCTGATGACGCGTGTAGACGCGAAGGACGGAAAGATCGTGCTTCCCGACGGCTTGAGCTACCGTGTCATCTGGGTGCCGAAGGGAACATTCCTTCTGCCGTTGACCGAGGCGAAGCTTGGCGAGCTCGAGAAGAAGGGCGCGCGCGTCGTGCGCGGCGATTTTGTTCCTGACTGGCCGTCGCCGATAAAGGAGTGTCTCGGGCGCGACGGAGACAGCTTCGCAGGGTGGCAGCAGCGGCGTGACGGCGACACGAACACGTTCTTTTTGGTGGAGAAGAACGGCACTTCGGTGTTCCTTCGCGTGATCGACGGCGAGAAGCGATGCGAAATGTTCAACCCTGTGACTGGAGAGGTGTCCGATTTCCTTGACGAATTTATGAAGGCCTCGCGTGTCTCGCCGACTTCCGTCGCAGTCGAGTTGAAACCAGAAGCCGACTATCCCGCATGGGCGACGAAGCGCATCTACTGTGGGCGGTTGGAAGTTCCGTCTGGAACTTTTGAGTGTCGGATCGATCTCGGTGCGGTGCGCGACTGGGCGACAGTTTATGTAGATGGGTGCAAGGTCGCGGATTTATGGTGCGAACCCTATGTTTGCGATATTATGCCATACGTGAAGCCCGGCGGCTCGGCCGAGATCCGCGTTGAGGTCGTGTCTACCTGGTACAACGCGCTCGTTCACGACGCGTCCTTGCCCGAGGCGGAGCGCACGACGTGGACTAAGAACGGGCCTGAGGCCGACGCTCCTTATCACGACGCCGGACTTCTTGGACCGGTGAAGTTTTTCTTCAGAACTAACGACAAGGACAAGGAGGAATAGGCATGACATCGATGATTCTTGCCGCTGCTGCTGCGGCTACGTTTTCGTTTGGAGAGGTCAAGGTCGACTGCGAGGATCGCGACGGCTGGAAGCTTGCGTTTTCTCGCGAAGTCGCGTCTGACGGTGCGGAGATCGCGAAGATCACGCTCGACTGCGCGGAGGCGAAGCTCCCGCCGAAGACGCGTTTGTCGGCGCTGGTTCCTCAGGTCGGCATGGACTATTCCTGGAACGTCAACACAGGCGACTGCGGCATGCGCCCGAACTGGGGCGCGCGTTCGCACACCGAGGTCGCGCAGGGCATGCCGGTCTTCGTCTACTTCGATGGAAACGACACGAGCCATTTCTCCGTCGCGGCCGAGGAGTGCGTGCGCCACCTCAACCACGTAGGCGGTATCCGCGAGGAAGGGAGTATTCTCGAGATCAGCATTGGCTGGTTCGAGACGCCCGAGGCCCCGATTTCGCACTACGAGACGCGTGTGAGGTTCGATGCTCGCGCGAAGGGCTTTGCCGACGCGGTGCGCGAAGCCGTAGCGTGGATCGAGAAGACGGCGAACATCGTGCCGTGCCGCGTTCCAGTTGCCGCCTGCGACCCGCTCTACTCGAGCTGGTACAATTTCCACCAGGACGTCTTCGCCGCCGATATCGAGGCGGAGCTCGCGATCGCGGCAAAGCTTGGCATGAAGACTTTCATCGTTGACGACGGCTGGCAGACAGACGACACGAACCGCGGCTACGCGTTTTGCGGCGACTGGCAGGTCTCGAAGCGCCGCTTCCCCGACATGGCCGCGCACGTGAAGAGGGTGCAGGACCTCGGAATCAAGTACATGATGTGGTACTCCGTTCCCTTCATAGGGCTCAAGAGCGCCAACTACGAGAAGTTCAAGGGCAAGTATGTCAAAGGAGACGACCGCGGCATGGGCGCTGCGGTTCTCGACCCGCGCTTCCCGGAAGTCAGGAAATTCCTCGTCGACACATACGTGAAAGCGCTCAAGGACTGGAACATCGACGGCTTCAAGCTTGATTTCATCGACGCCTTCCGTTTTGCTGGCGAGGATCCCGCCGTCAAGGAGAACTACGCCGGGCGCGACATTAAGTCGCTTCCCGTCGCCGTCGACCGGCTGATGACCGAGGTCAAGGAAGCGCTTGCGGCGATCAAGCCAGACATCCTCGTCGAGTTCCGCCAGAGCTACGTCGGTCCCGCGATCAGGAAATACGGCAACATGCTGCGCGTTGGAGACTGCCCCGGAAACTTGAGGCGCAACCGCTTCGCCATCGCGAACCTGCGCCTTGCTTCCGGCAGCGCCGCAGTTCACTCCGACATGCTCGAGTGGAACTTCGCGGAGAGCCCCGAGCATGCGGCGCTCTACGTAATCAACTCCATGTTCGGCGTCGTGCAGTACTCTGTCATGCTCCGCAACGCGCCGAAGGAACACCTTGCGATGGTGGAGAAGTGGATCAAGTTCTCGCAGGACCACCGCGATACGCTGCTTAACGGCAAGTTCACGCCGCGCCATCCCGAGCTCCAGTATCCCGTCATCGAAGCCGAGAGCGACAAGGAAGTCATCATCGGTCTTTACGACGACGGCCGCATAGTGGACGTTCCCGCGAAGAAGACATTCGTCATGAACGCGTCTGGCAAGGATTCCTTCGTTATCCGCCGCGGCGGAAAGATTTCCGAAGTCTCCTGCAAGTCGGGCGACTGGATCGAGCTCTGAGGCGATGGAATTCCGCTTCCACCGCAAGGAAACGACTGCGTCGACAAACGCCGACGCCCGCGAAGGGCGCCCTGGCGACGTGTTTGTAGCGGAGTTCCAGACGGCGGGGCGCGGCCGGCTTGATCACGAATGGCACGCCGCGCGAGGCGAGAACCTCACCTTTTCAGTCGTGCTTGACGCGGCAGATGCGTCGCCTGCGGAGGTCGCGACTCTTCCGCTCGTCGTAGGGCTCGCCGTCGCGCGCGCCGTGGGGCCTCTTCTCGGCAGTTCTTCACAAGTCGCGGTGAAATGGCCGAACGATGTGCTTGTCGGCGGGAAGAAAATCTGCGGCATACTCTGCGAGCGAAACGGCGATGCAGTTATCGCCGGTGTCGGACTCAACGTCAACCAGACCGATTTCCCCGCCGAGATCGCCGTGCGCGCGACGTCGCTGCGGCTCGTCGCGGGAAGTCCGTTTGACCGCGACGGTGTGCTAAATGGCATCGTCGCGGAAATTGGCGACACGTACTCTCGTTGGCTGCGCGGCGGATTTGCCGCGCTCTGCGGCGCATTTGCCGCGGTTGACTTGCTTAAGGGGCGCGAAGTCGCGGTCCTTGCGACCGACGGCGATGCCGCGCCGATAAAGGGGCTATGCGGCGGCGTGCAGGAAGATGGTTCGCTTCTCGTGGGCGAAACGCGGGTGTATGCTGGCGAAGCGCATGTGTCTGAAATGGGGCTAACACTTTAGGGGGATTGTCTAATTCTCCGCCAAATATGGTATAATGACGTCATGAAAGAGGTCTTTGGCTACGTAATCGGTCTTGGCGCGGCAGTCATGATGCCCGTCATCTTCACAGTTCTTGGAACTCTCATCGGCATAAAGTTCTCGAAAGCGCTCAAGTCGGGTCTTCTCGTCGGCGTTGGCTTCGTTGGCTTGGGCGTCGTGACGGCGCTTCTCACCTCCAACCTCGGCCCCGCCTTGAAGGGGATGACCGACCTCTATCACCTGAACCTCCCGTTCTTCGATCTCGGCTGGCCGGCTGCTGCTGCTGTCGCGTATTCGTGTGCAGTCGGCGCGTTCATCATTCCGGTGTGTCTTGGCGTGAACGTCCTTATGCTTGTGACTGGAACGACGCGCACTGTGAACATCGACCTTTGGAACTACTGGCACTTCGCTTTTCTCGGTGCGATGGTGTTCTTTGCGACGGGCTCGCTCGCGTGGGCGTTCTACGCGGCAATTGTCCTCTACGTCATCACGCTTTGCATGGCCGACTTCACGGCGAAGGGTTTTCAGTCCTATTACAAGGACATGGACGGCATTTCCATTCCGCAGCCGTTCTGCCAGAGCTTCACGCCGTTCGCGGTTGCGATTTGCTGGGTCCTCGACAGGATTCCCGGCTTCTCTAAGCTCGATATCGACGCAGAGGGAATGAAGAAGAGGTTTGGGCTTCTTGGCGAGCCGCTTTTTCTTGGTCTTATCATCGGTTGTGGCATCGGTGCCTTGAAGTGTGACTCGTGGAAAGCCGTCGTTGATTCGATTCCGTCTATTTTGAAGCTCGGCGTGACGGTTGGTGCGGTGATGGAGCTTATCCCGCGCATCACCGCGCTTTTCATCGAGGGCTTGAAGCCAATCTGCGAGCAGACGCGGAGCTTTGTCGAGAAGCGCTTCTCTGGGCTTAAGGGCCTTTCTATCGGCATGAGCCCTGCGCTCGTCATCGGACATCCGACGACGCTCGTCGTCTCGATTTTGCTCATTCCGGTAATTCTCTTTTTGTCGGTCTTCCTCCCCGGCAACAAGTTCTTGCCGCTTGCGTCGCTTGCTGGGATGTTCTACCTTTTCCCGTGTGTGCTCCCGATCACGAAGGGCAATGTGCCGAAGACGTTTCTCGTCGGGCTTGTCGCACTCGTCTGCGGTTTGTTCTTCGTCACGAACCTGACGCCTGCCTTCACCAAGGCGATTGCGGCGGCGAACTGTGACGGGATTGCGGTGCCAGAGGGCTTCGAGGGCGGCGCGGCCTTGGATTTCGCTTCGGCGCTTTGGTGCTGGTCGATCTACCACCTCACGGTGACGCTCAAGTGGATTGGCGCCGCACTTGCGGGGCTTCTCGCGCTCGGCATGTGCGTGGTCAACTTTGTCAGGATCAGGAGGGCGAAGTGACGACAACGCTTGCTGCGGTTTTGTTTGCTACCACATGCCTTTGCGGCGAAGCGCCGGAGAGGGCAAACGACTTCTTCTGGGAGAATGACAGGACGGGCTTTCGTGCCTACGGCCCTGGCGATCCGCACAAGTGGAGCGGAATCGATGTCTTCAACAAGGCGACAACGAATAACTTTGTCGTGCATCTCCTGCGCGGACACGGCGACTACGGCAACTGGCACAAGAACGTGAAAGGGCTCGGCATGGACGACTACGCCGTGGGCCCTGGACGCGGCGTGGGCGGGGTTGCACTCCGCAAGGACGGCAAGTGGTTGCCCGACTACGGCGACTGGGTGGCCTATCGCATACTCACGAACTGCGAGGAGCGCTGTTCGTTCGAGCTCGACTACAAGCTCCCGATTGGCGGTACGATGACGCTTGGGATTGTCCTGGGAAAGGGACACTCGTTTTTCTCGGAGGCGGTGACGTTTTCAAAGGATACGCCGATTGAAGGCGTAGAGGTTGGCGTAGGGCTCGACTTAAGCGCCGAGCGCGAACACACGGGAGACCTTTTCATCGACGAAAAGAAGCTCATCGTCTCCCTCTTCGAAAAGCCGCACAATCGCGAGGGAGAGGAGGGCTCTATGATGAACGCGATTTTCGCGGTGCCGGGCATGGGCGGCGTCTTGCTTGCCGACGGGCCTGAGGGTGCGAAGATGATAATGACGAAGCCGCTCACGTGGATTGATCGTGGATGTTCGGTCCTGACGGTCTGCGCTGGCGCGGACTGGACCGAGGCCGGCCGGTTCCGCGACGCGAAGTCGTGGCACGACTACGTGCGCGGCGAGCAGGCTGCGAGTGAACTGGCGGTGTCTCGTATATTCAAGGCCATGGTCGATTCAAAGCTTAAACATAAAACGAAAGGGAAAGACAAATGAACATGATTGCGATAATGCTGGCAACGACGGTCAACTTCACGGTTCAGACCGCGGTCCATCCCGATGACTTCAAGTCGTACGACACGGCTACGACGCGCGCGCGCTTCGTGATGGAGAAGGTCATGGCGCCCGACGAGATCAACGTCACCTACACGATGTACGACCGCCTCGTCTACGGGGGCGCAATGCCAGTCTCGAAGGAGCTGACGCTCGACACATTCGAGGAACTCAAGGCCGAGCATTTCCTCGACCGCCGCGAGCTCGGCGTCATCAACGTTGGCGGCCCTGGCACGGTGACGGTCGACGGCGAGAAGTACGACCTCGAGTTCAAGGAGGCGCTCTATGTCGGCTGTGGGAAGAAGGAAGTCAAGTTCGCTTCTAAGGACAAGGCGAATCCCGCGAAGTTCTACCTTAACTCCGCGCCCGCCTACAAGGAGTTCGTCACCCAGCGCATCACGAGCGACCAGAACTGCAAGAAGCCGGGCTACACGATCGGTAACTACATCAAGGCCGGTAAGATGGAGGAGTCGAACGACCGCGTCATCAACCAGCTCATCGTCTCGCCAGTCCTCACGAAGACTCCCGGCGGCGGCTGCAACCAGCTCCAGATGGGCCTTACCGAACTTAAGCCCGGGAGCGTCTGGAACACGATGCCGCAGCACACGCACAACCGCCGCATGGAGGCGTACTTCTACTTCAACGTCCCTGAAGGCCAGGCGATCTGCCACCAGATGGGCCGCCCGCAGGAACAGCGCCTCGTGTGGCTCCACAACGAGCAGGCGATCACCGCGCCCGAGTGGAGCGTTCATTCCGCCGCTGGCACCTCGAACTACATGTTCATCTGGGGCATGGGCGGCGAGAACCTCAACTACGGCGACATGGACAAGGTCCCTGTTACGGAAATGAAGTAATGGCGCCATTGGCGTCGCGCAGAGGAATTTTCTAAACGAAAACACAATACAACGATAGGGAAAAGGAGAACAAAGATGATACTCGATCAATTCAAGCTTGACGGAAAGGTCGCAATCGTGACGGGCGCGGGCCGCGGAATCGGCCAGGCGTACGCAATCGGACTCGCCGAGGCTGGCGCGGATGTCGCGATCGTCGACGTCATCCCGATGGACGAGACCATTGCCGCCATCCAGAAGCTCGGACGCAGGGCCATCGGCATCAAGGCCGACCTCTCGAAGGGCGAGAAGGAGTCGCCGAAGATCGTCGCGAAGGTCGTCAAGGCGTTCAAGAAGATCGACATTCTCGTCAACAACGCCGGCATTATCCGCCGCGAACCGTTCGCCGAGCATAGCGCGAAGAACTGGAACGACGTAATCTCGATCAACCTCTCGACGCCTTTCTTCCTTTCGCAGGCTGTCGTCAGGCAGATGCAGAAGCAGGGCAAGGGCGGCAAGATCATCAACATCGCCTCTATGCTTTCGTTCCAGGGCGGTATTCTTGTTCCGGGCTACGCGGCATCGAAGGGCGGCGTCAAGTCGCTTACGATGCTCATGGCGAACGAGCTCTCCAAAGACGGCATCTGCGTGAACGCGATCGCCCCGGGCTATATCGCGACTGCGAACACCGCTCCGATCCGTGCCGACAAGAAGCGCAACAAGGCGATTCTCGACCGCATCCCCGCCGGGCGCTGGGGCACGCCGGACGACCTCAAGGGCATCTGCGTCTTCCTCGCGGCGCCGGCGTCCGACTACATGACCGGCTACACCTACGCCTGCGACGGCGGCTGGCTCGCGCGCTGAGGCGTAGACGCGCCGCGCCGATGATGGTATAATACGCGGCATGGCAGAGAAAACGGCAGTATATCCCGGAACGTTCGACCCGATGACGCTCGGGCACTTCGACCTCATAAAGCGGGCGTCGAAGCTCTACGACCGCCTCATCGTCGCAGTCGCGGCGACGAGCGCAAAGCAGGGAGCGCGCTTTTCGGCGGAAGACCGCCTCGCGATGATCCGCGAGGACGTCAGGAAGGCGCGCCTCCGCAACGTCGAGGTCAAGATGCTCGACGGGCTTCTCGTCGACTTCTGCCGCCGCGAAAAGGCGAAGGTCGTCATCCGCGGCGTCAGAGTCTACAGCGACTTCGAATACGAGTTCCAGATGGCGCTCACCAACCGTCGCATGGCGCCGGAAATCGAGACGCTCTTCATGATGCCGAGCGAGAACCTCGCCTACGTCACGGCGTCGACCGTCCGCGAGATTGCGGCATACGGCGGCGACACGGCGCCGTTTGTGACGGCGGCCGTCCAGAAGCACCTTAAGGGCGGTAAATGACGGAATTTCTCGACGTAACAATCCTCGCGGCGCTTCAGGGCGTCGCGGAGTTCCTTCCCATATCGAGTTCAGGCCATCTCGTCATCGGGCAGCATCTCCTTGGGCTCGACGTCCCAGGCATGCGGCTCGACCTCATGCTCCACTTCGGCACGCTCGTCAGCATCTGCGTTTTCTACTGGCGCACAATCTGGCGCATGCTTTCAAAGTTCGAGTGGCAGTTCGTCCTAAAGATCGTCATGAGCGCACTTCCTGCCGTCGTCGTCTATTTTTTCTTCAAGGACTTCATAGAAGGGCTCTTCGAGAATGCGAAGATGGTCGGGGCTCTTCTCATGTTCACCGGCGCAGTCTTGATCGGAACGCGCTATCTCCCCCGTGGAAACCGTGACATCTGCTGGAAGCGCGCTTTACTCATGGGGTGCGCTCAGGCGCTTGCGCTCCTTCCCGGCGTGAGCCGCTCGGGGATGACGCTCGCGAGCGCGCGCGGAGGGCGGGTAGACGCCGAGAAGTCTGCCGAGTTCTCGTTCCTCATGTCGGCGCCGCTCATCCTTGGAGGGGTTCTCCTCGAAGTCCTTAAGTCGTTTCGTACCGAGACGGCGGCTCCGACGGGTGAGATTTCATGGGGTCTCACGATCTACGGCGCGGTTCTTGCGGCGGTTGTAGGGTATTTCTCGCTCGTAGTGCTTCTAAAGGCCCTAAAAGGGCGTTGGTTCTGGCTTTTTGGGCCATACTGCCTGGCCGCTGGACTTCTCACGCTAATTTTGGTATAATTTCCCCTCAATTTCTCAAAAAAGGGATTAGATAGACTATGTCCAAGGAATCTGCTGTTCGCAACAACATCTGGAAATGGCTCGTTTTGCTGCTCATTGCAGTCGTTTCGTTCTACGTTACGACGCCTGTGCAGGAGAAGCTCCGCTTCGGTCTCGACCTCAAGGGCGGCACGTCGTTCACGCTCGGCGTCGATACCGACAAGCTTGCCGAGAGCATCATCGCCGAGAATCCCGACATCACCAACAAGACTGGCGCAGTCGAGGCCAAGATCGACGACATCCTCAAGGACTGCGACGCTCGCATAATTGAGGTCATCCGTCGCCGCGTCGACGCTATGGGCACGAACGAGCCCGTAATCCAGGGCATGAAAGACCACCGCCTCCTCGTCCAGCTTCCTGGCGTTGACGAGGAAGTCCGCAAAGCTGCGAAGGCGTCGCTCCAGTCTGCGGCCTATCTCGAGTTCCGCCTTACCCACGCGAAGAACGACCAGCTCGTTGCGAAACTCCTCTCCAAGGACGTCGCTCCCGAGGGCTATGTCAAGAAGGGTTCGGGCTATGCGCGCGCCGAGAACTGGAAGGAAGTCTCCAAGACCCCCGGCTACGCCGCGCGCCTCGCCGCGTTCGAGGTTCCCGATCCGCGCTACGTGTTCATGCTCGAGGACAACGGCGACGGCACTTACGCGCCCAATTTCGTCGCGCGCCATACCGATCCGCAGGTCACGGGCGAACACCTTGAGTCGGCTGCCGTCGAGCGTGACCCGACTTCCGGGCAGCTTTCCATCGGCTTCCGTCTCAACTCCGAGGGCGCGCAGAAGTTCGCGACGCTCACGCGCAACTACAAGGCGGGTGGTCCGAAGAACCCGACCGGCCGTGGCCGCCAGCTCGCGATCATACTCGACGATCAGCTCATCTCCGCGCCTGTGATCCAGAGCGAGATAGGCGCGAACGGCCAGATCACCGGCCGCTTCGACGGTCCTTCCGCTCAGAAGCTCGCAAACGAGCTTAACGCCGGCGCCCTGCCCGCTCCAATGAAGATCCTCGCCGAGTCGACCGTTTCGCCGACCGTGGGTGAGGATGCGAAGCACAAGGGCGTTATTGCCGCCTGCCTCGGCTTCTGCCTCGTCGCCATCTTCATGTTCATCTACTACTGGATGACCGGCCTCGTCGCTGACATCGCGCTCTTCCTCGACATCGCGCTTCTTCCGACGGCGCTCGTCTTCGTCGCGAACATCCTCGGCGTTTTCGCGCACGACCCTGCGATGGGCGGCGGCGGATCGATGCAGCTCCCTGTCCTCACGATGCCCGGCATCGCCGGCCTTGTCCTCTCGCTCGGCATGGCCGTTGACGCGAACGTGCTCATCTTCGAGCGCATCCGCGAGGAGTTCGCCGCCGGCCGTCGTGCGGGCGATGCGATCAAGAACGGCTACGGCCGTGCGTTCACCGCGATTTTCGACTCCAACCTCACGACGATCATCACGGGCATCATCCTCTTCGTCGTCGGCACAGGCCCTGTGCGAGGCTTCGCGATCATGCTCACCGCCGGCGTCGTCATCTCGATGTTCACGGCCGTCGTCGTCACGCGCCTCGTCTTCGACCACTGCGTCGAAACCGGCCGCGAGGCGCCGTTCCGCATGATGCAGTTCTTCAAGAACCCGAACTTCGACTTCATGAAGATCACGAAGTTCACGGTCGGCGGCTCGTTCGCGTTCATCGCCGTCGCGCTCGCGATCTTCGCAATCCGCTTCATGAACAACAGGGCGTCGGTCCTCGCGGTTGACTTGACGGGCGGCACCTCGATCGTCTACAACCTGAAGCAGGACGCGAAGCCGGCCATCGCCGACATCCGCGCGGCTCTCAACGACTTCGACAACGCGACGGTCATCCAGTATCAGGATGGCGGCGTCGGCGACTCTACGCTCCTCGTCAAGACTGGTGAGACGGCCGAGACGAAGAAGGGCTCCCAGCTCGAGGGCAAGGACGTTGGTGCGTATGTCACGAAGCTCCTCCGCGAGAAGTTCCCGCAGGCCGAGATCGCTCCCGCCTCGGTTGACGAGGTTGGCTCGATGGTCGGCGCGGACCTCAAGAAGAGCGGCTCCTACGCCGTCCTCTTCTCGCTCGTCGCGATCCTGATCTACGTCGGCTTCCGCTTCCAGTTCGGCTTCGGCCTCGGCGCTCTCGTCGCGCTCGCGCACGACGCGCTCATCTCGCTCGCGATCTTCTCGCTCTGCGGGCGCCAGGTGTCGCTCATCGTGATTACCGCGCTTCTCACGATCATCGGCTACTCCGTGAACGACACGGTCGTCGTGTTCGACCGCATCCGCGAGCAGCTTCGCCACGACCGCCGCATGACGTTCGCCGAGCTCTGCAACAGCGCGGTCAACGCGTGCCTCGGCCGTACGGTCATCACGTCTGTGACGACGTTCTTCGCCGTTCTCGCGCTCTTCGCGTTCGGCGACGGCTCGATCTTCGACTTCGCGCTCACGATGCTCATCGGCGTCGTCGCGGGCACGTACTCGTCCGTCTTCATCGCGACCCCGGTCATGATGTGGTGGTACAAGGGCAAGCGCCCCGAGTTCGAGGCCGAGGCCCGCAAGGACGCGGAACAGTAACTCATCAAGTTCTCTCCTCTCAACTTAACTTTACACTTTACACTTTTAACTTTAAACTCTCTCAAACCGTCTGGCTCGGGCGATAAAGGGCTGCCCGACCGGTAAGGAAACAACGAAAGGAAAAAGAAAATGCCTAAGATGAAAACGAAGAAGTGCGCCACGAAGCGCATGAAACTCTCGAAGAACGGGAAGATCATGCGTTCGCAGGGCGGCCA
>Ga0310786_10002860_pt1 | contig 25766 bp, 19 predicted proteins | sample AusTroGonzalo_MG_FD_203881 | JGI IMG/M metagenome (GOLD analysis project Ga0310786, IMG submission 203881) | Bovine rumen microbial communities from tropical cattle in Woodstock, Queensland, Australia - Gonzalo_03 (v2) (version 2) | ecosystem: Host-associated > Mammals > Digestive system >...
CCGCAAAGCTTGGAAGCTTCACCCACTAAACTGACGGAGTTTGCGACGGATGTAGTAATGTCGCGCGCGTGTATACGTGCATATAGGAAGGCGAAACAGGAAAAATGGTAGCACCACTTGCACCCGTTGCACCCGGTTAGGTGCAAGAGGTGCAAGGGGTGCAAGCTTTTTTCCGATATAGCCTTCCATAGGGGATGGGTTTCGAATTTGTCTCATTAGCATCGGACTGGTCGAATTTGGCATCGGACAAACACGGACAAGCACGGACAGGAAGAACGGAAGTCCGTGGAAGTACGTGAAGTCCGATGCAAAAAATTTGTCCCACGGCCTGGGACAATTCTGGCGAGGCTTCCCATCGGGATGGGAGGGCTTCCCATTCTGCAGTCGTGTGCCCCTTGGCTTCTTGCGCTCCGTTGGTGCTCAGGCAATCATAGCTTGGAGTCCGCCGTTCCCCCGTTTGGCGGGGGTGCTCAAACCCATCGGGTAATGTAAAATATGTGAACGGACAAAGAAATCTGCCGAAAAATTTGCATAGAACGAAAAAAGGTCGTATATTTGCGGCAAAAAAGGGAAGAATTATGGAAGTACAAATCACAAACGAGAACTTTGAGAGTGTGAAGAACGGCCAGCTGCCGTTAGTAGTTGATTTCTGGGCAACCTGGTGTGGACCCTGCCGCATGATTGCTCCTATTATTGCCGAGTTGGCACAGGAGTACGACGGTCGTATCACCGTCGGCAAGTGCGACGTTGAGGAGTGTGAGGACCTGGCTGCCGAGTTTGGCATCCGCAACATCCCCACCATCCTCTTCTTCAAGAACGGTGAGGTGGTCGACAAATTGGTCGGTGCCGTCAGCAAGGCCCGCCTTGACGAGAAGTTCCAGGCACTGCTCTGACTTTGAACTTTGAACTTTGAACTTTGAACTTTGAGCTTTGAACTTTGAACTTTGAACTTTGAGCTTTGAACTTTGAAGATGAGCAATGACCGATTTTGAGGATGAGCTTCGCATGGACGATGCTGAGAACCGCCGCGAAATACAATACATTCGCGAGCGGTTGCCGCAGGAGATGAAATATCACTTCAGCGACGATGACCTATTGTATCTGATGGATGCCATCGTGGATTATTATTTCAACACGGGCATCCTCGAGTCGACAGCCGAAGAGATTGACATCGACATGCAGGAGGTGGCTGATGCCATCACCGAACAGGCGCGCCGCGAAAAGCGCGGAACGTTCGACCCGCAGGAGGTGGTCTACGTCGTCGAGGCCGACATGGACTTTCAGGAGGAGAACTTATAGGTCTTTCCTGCCTGAGTCTCTACGTCGTACTCGTAGACTTTCCTGATGGTGGAACCTGTTGCTGGGTTTTTCAGCTCGTCGGAAACGAGGGGCTGTCTGATTTCCGCAGATTGTAACAGAGGGTTGGAGCATTTGCCCTGGGCAGGCTTCAATCCTTTTCCTTTAAGCGGCACGTAGGAACGCAGGCGCAGCTTGCCGCCAATGGTCGACTGCACGGTTACTGTGCGCAATTCCCCTCCGCTCCATTCCTCATCGACGACAAAGCCGCCACGGGCGCGCAGGCCTTTCACGCTACCTTCGCTCCAGTCATGGGGTAGGGCAGGGAGCAGGTGGACGGCTCCGTCGTGGCTCTGCACGAGCATCTCGCAGATACCGGCGGAAACGCCGAAGTTACCGTCAATCTGGAACGGCGGATGGGCATCGAACAGGTTGGGGTAGGTGCGACCGTCAGGATACTGGCGGGCAGCACGGTCGTCGGGCAGCAGGTGCAGCATGTTCTTGATAATCGTGAAGGCGTGATTGCCGTCGAGCATACGCGCCCAAAAGTTGGTCTTCCAGCCGAGGCTCCAGCCCGTGGCCATGTCGCCGCGCTGGTTCAGCGTGTTGGCGGCGGCAGTGAACAGTTCTGGATGCGAGTACGGCGAAATCTGGTTCGAGGGATAGAGACCGTAGAGGTGGGAGATATGGCGGTGCTGGTCGTTCGGGTCATCACCGTCGATGATCCACTCCTGCAACTGACCGTAGCGGCCAATCTGCATGGGGGCGAGCTTTTGAAGTGAAGAGTGAAGAGTGAAGAGTGAAGAATCATCCATGCCGAGAGCCTTGGCGGCTTGAAGGGCTTGCGAGAGCACGTCGAAGGCTATCTGGTTGTCCATCGTCGAACCGGCGCAGACGTTGGTGTTCTTGCCGCGCGGGCCGTGCTCCGGCGAGACGGTGGGCACAGTCATCAGCCAGCCAGCGGCCTGCTTCACCTCGCCGTCCTTGGGATATTCCTGCATGTAATCGAGCAGGAAGTCGGCGGCACCCTTCATAACAGGGTAGTACTCGGCCAGGAACTGCTTGTCACCCGTGTAGAGATAGTGCTGCCAGATGTGGGTCGTCAGCCATGCACCGCCCGTTGGGAACATTCCCCACGGCGTACCGTCAACGGGACCGGCGATGCGCCACAGGTCGGTGTTGTGATGGGCCACCCAGCCGCGGCATCCGTACATTTCCTTTGCAGTCTTGGCTCCCGTCTCGCTCAGGTCGCGTATCATCGAGAACAGCGGCTGCTGCGTCTCAAACAGGTTACCCACCGTGGCGGGCCAGTAGTTCATCTCGGCGTTGATGTTAATGGTGTACTTCGAGTCCCACGGGGCGTTCATCTTGTCGTTCCAGACGCCCTGCAGGTTGGCGGGCTGTCCACCGGGCTGGCTCGATGAGATAAGCAGGTAGCGGCCGTACTGCATCATCAGCGCTACGAGGTCGAGGTCGGTAGCATCCTTCTCGAACGCTGCCACGCGCTTGTCGGTCTCCAAGTCGGAGTTCGTTGACTTCGGCAACGTCAGGCTGACGCGGTTATACTGCTCTTGATACTTCTTGACATGGTCGGCCAGCAATTGCTTGTACGACTTTTTCGCGACAGATACCAACGACTTCATGACCTTTTTGTTGCCATCGCCAGAAACATCGTGGTAGTTTACGAAGTTGGTGGCAGCGTCAATATAGAGATAGACTGTCGTGGCCTTAGTCACAGAGAGAACTCCCTGGTTTCCGTCAGTCATATCGCCATCAGTCTTGACAGAGGCCCTGCACCATGCCTTCAGTCCCGGCTTAACACCTTCCTGTTCAACACCATCGACAGTGGCAACCAATTCTGCCTCATTCAAACCACCCTTACTGCCAGCAATCTTACCAATCAGCCATTCACTGGTGTTATGCAACTGGGAAGTAAAATCCACGTCGAACGACAAGGCACCTTTCTTGCTGGCTGTCAACTGCACCACGATGACATTGTCGGCCTGCGAGGCAAACATGGTGCGCTCATACTTCACGCCATTGCAGGTGTAAGACGTTGTGGCCAAGGCATCGCCGAGGTTCAGTTCCCGGCGGTAGTCTGAAACATCCTTGTGCCTCAGCTGTAGCTTCAGGCTGCCAAGCGGCAGGAAGCGCATGCCGTGAGGACCGGGAATGAAGTTTTGGTCGATGAGCTTGGCGGCCTCGCCCTCCTTGCCCTGGAAAATCAAGCTGCGCACCTCGGGTAGGACGGCCAGCGACTTCTTGGAGTTGTTGTCGTGGGGCTGGCCGCTCCAGAACGTCTCCTCGTTCAGTTGTATCTCCTCGGTGTCGGTACCGCCGTATATCATGGCGCCGAGATGTGAGTTACCGATAGGCAGCGCCTCTAACCAATGCTTGGCGGGCTGTGCGTACCATAGTTTGTGATCCTGTGCAGCGGCTGTCAGCGACAGGCAGGCTGCAATGACGATGATTGCCTTTTTCATGTTGTGCTGGTTCTTTTTGGGGTTATGCAGGTGTTTTATTGTTTTCAATCTCTACTTTGCGGCTGCCGTCGGCCTGCTGCTCGATGCTGACCCTGACAGCATCCTCAGGCAGCAGTTCCTCAATCAGCTCGGGCCACTCTATCAGACACAGGTTGCCAGAGTAGAAGTAGTCCTCATACCCCATGTCGTAGACCTCCTCCAACTTCTTGATGCGGTAGAAGTCGAAGTGGTAAATAGCCCCCTCCAACCTCTCCCCGTGGAGAAGGTTTTCTGTCGCAGGTTCTCCCCCTCTTTGGGAGGGGGCAGGGGGAAGGCTATACTCGTTCACGATGGCGAAGGTTGGCGAGGTGATGACATCCTGCACGCCCAACTCCTCGCAGATGGCCTTGATGAATGTGGTCTTGCCGGCCCCCATCTGTCCGTAGAACGCGAAAACACGGTGGCTGCCCATCTGTGCGACGAACGCCCTTGCCGCCTCGCGGATGCTATCAATGTCTTTGATTGTTATCTCCATTGTCTCCTAAGTTTGCTGCAAAGGTATGCAAAAAAACTGAAATATCAATAGGCGTGGTCGGTTTTGATTTCCTCTTTGTCAAGTTTCTTGGCGTCTATCTTGTACCAGCAGTAGACAATGTAGGCCAGGACGATGGGGACAAGCAGCGAGACGTAGAACATGGTGCGTAGGGTGAACTCGCTGGAGCAGGAGTTCTGGATGGTCAGCGACGACTGCAGGTCGGCGGTCGAGGGGTAGTAGGCCGTACCGTTCCAGCCGGCGCAGAGCAACAGGGCGAGCACCACGAGGACGGTGCCGATGCCTGCTGGCCAAATTCCACTGACGTAGGTCTTGCTGGTGATGGTCTTGCCGATGGCGAATAGTACGAGGACTACACCTATTAATAACAGGATGAGCAGGTACCACATCTCTATGAAGTTGTTCAGGTACTTGTAAGGCTCCATGAGGATGACTCCCTCGGCGTTATAGGCATAGCCGTCCTTCAGCAGCAGGTGGGCGAGATAGGCCACGAAGAGCACGAGGAAGGGCACGGAAGCACCGATGAGACGCACAGAGCCGCGCGAGCGGATGTCCTCGTCGTTGACATTGTTCATCACGTAGAGGATGCCGAGGATGCGGGCGAGGAACACGACGGCCAGTCCGAAGACGAGCACCCAGGGGTTGAGCAGGGCATCGAGGCCGTGCGAGGCGTTGGCCCAGCTACTGATGACGGGCGTCAGCGAGGTGGCATCAATCATGTTGTCCTTGGCAATGAGGAAGTTCGAGCCTTCGAAGAACGTGGCTACGGCACCGCCTAAGAGCAGGGGGCCTACGATGCCGTTGAGCACGAGGAAGAACTGGAACGTACGCGGGCCGAGCAGGTTGCCCAGCTTGTTCTGGAACTCATAGCTGACGGCCTGCAGTACGAATGTAAAGAGGATAATCATCCATAGCCAGTAGGCTCCGCCGAAGCTCGTGGAGTAGAACAGCGGGAACGAGGCGAAGAAAGCTCCGCCGAAGGTGACGAGCGTGGTGAACGTGAACTCCCACTTGCGGCCCGTGGAGTTGATGACGAGCCGGCGTCCCTCTTCCGTCCAGCCGAGTGAGCGCACCAGCGAGTTGGCTCCCTGTACGAAGAGCAGGAAGACGAGCAGGGCACCGAGTAATGAAACGATGAACCACCAGTAGTTCTGTAAGAATTCGTATGTCATAACTTTATCCTTTATCATTTATCATTTGTTATTTAGCGAAGCGTCTGGTCCTTTGGCAATCTGTTTCAGCAGGATGCTGATTTCGACGGCGAGCATGGTGGTGAACAGCACGAGGAAGAGCATGAACGTCGTGATGACGCTGCCAGAGTGGAGGTCGCTGACGGCAGCCCATGTGGGCAGCATGTCCTGAATGGTCCAGGGCTGGCGGCCAAACTCGGCCACGAGCCAGCCGCTCTCTGAGGCGATATAGGCCAGGGGCACCAGGACGATAGCCGTCCAATAGTGCCAGGCGGGCAGACGGGTGATGTCGTAGCCGTCGGCCTCGGTCTCAGGCAGCAGTCCGAGGGCGGCCAACAGTCGGCGGGTGATGACCGAAATCAGCGGTATCTTGAATGCCAGCAGGCAGATGACGCCGAAGAACAGAATGAAGATGCACCCAAGCCCCACCATGATGCGGAAGCACCAGAAGTTGACGGGTATGAATGGCACCACGTCGGCCTTGTCCTTGACGTAGCCATAGCCGAAATACTTCATGTTGTCGTTGAGAATTGACAAATGGGAATTGAGCGTTTCTTCGCTGGCGCCTTCCGCTTTCGCCTTACGGTACTCAGCGAGGGCGGTAATGGCCATCTTGCCGCGCTCAATCTTCTCGTCAACGGAGGGTTCCACCCGTCCGTCGGGCGTGGTGTAGCCGTTCAGTATGTCGTTTACGCCGGGCACATAGCCGTGGATGTCGTTCGTTGCCATGAACGACAGGGCGTTGGGCATCTCTATCTTCAGCGGTGCCTCTTCCAAGTTCTCGTAGTCAGGCTGGCAGAAGGGATTCACCCATGCTATGGCCGTCAGGCCCTGGTCGATGCCACCATTATAAAGCGCTTCCATAGCGGCCAGCTTCATGGGCTGTGCCTCGCCGACGTCCTGAGCCGCCTTATGACCCGTGGCAGCGGCCAATACAGAGGCTACCAGTCCTACGAGGGCACCGATTTTGATGCTCTCGACGGCCATCTTTGTGTCGCGTTTTTTCAACAGATACCAAGATGATACGGCCACGACGAATATGCCGCCGATGATCCACGCCGAGGTAACGGTATGGCAGAACTTCGAGACGGCAAACGGCGACAGGGCCACCTCGGCAAACGAGACCATCTCGTTGCGCATGGTGTCGGGGTTGAACTCGCAGCCTACAGGGCTCTGCATCCAGGCGTTGGCCACCAGAATCCACCAGGCGGAGATGGTGGCGCCGAGTCCCGTCAGCCACGTGGAGGCCAAGTGAAAGCCACGCGACACCTTGTTCCATCCGAAGAACATGACGGCCACGAACGTCGACTCCATGAAGAACGCCACAATGCCCTCGACGGCCAGCGGTGCGCCGAAGATGTCGCCCACGAACCAGGAATAGTTCGACCAGTTGGTGCCGAACTCAAACTCGAGGATGATACCAGTGGCGACGCCCATGGCGAAGTTCACGCCGAAAAGTTTTTGCCAGAACTTCGCAGTGGTTTTCCAGAACTGCTTTCCCGTGCGGTAGTAACATGTCTCAGCAATGCCCATAATGACGGCCAGGCCGAGCGTCAGGGGCACGAAGAGCCAGTGATAGATTGCCGTCAGAGCAAACTGCGCTCTTGACCAGTCAATGGTCCCGGCATCGATGTTTAATAACAGATTTGTCATAACTATTTGGTTTTTAAATTATTGCGCACGTTCTACGAGCTCGTTGGCAACATAGCCAGATTCGTCTCCCTCGGCATGCTGCTTCAGGAAATTGGGGAAGAAAAACAGCTTCAGCACAACGAAAATGATGAAGAGTTTGATGAGGATGATGGCCCACAGCGTCCGCCCCAGTTTCATGTTTCTGAAACCGTCATAATACAGGTCGAAGACCCGGTAGGCAAGACTGTCTTTCTTCATAGGTGTAATAATAAGGCTATTCAGCTTGCAAATATACACCTTTTTGTCCAAACTTCCAAATTTTTCCGCAGAAAATTACATAGAAAAGAGAGGGAAGGGAATTAAAGGGGTTAAATATCTTAAAAATATCTTGCGTAATGGCTTGTCTGCGGCTTTTTTCTTGGTCAGTTCGTAGAAAATCCGTATTTTTGCACCGAAAATTTACTCACAGACATGAGAAAGTACATTTGGATACCACTCGTCGTGGTGATTTTGGCGCTCTTAGGTGGCGTGGCGTGGCTGTTTATGGACCTGCAAGAACAGCGACAAGTGAATCAAGACATGCAGGAGCTTGCCGAACTGGACAAGCAGGAGATGGAGAACGAGTACCAACGCTTCGCCTTGCAGTATAGCGAGATGAAGACGAAGATCAACAACGACTCCATCATCGCTCAGCTGACAGAGGAGCAGATGAAGACCCAGCGGCTTTTAGAGGAGTTGAAGCAGGTGAAGGCCAACGACGCCCGCGAGATTACCCGTCTGAAGAAGGAACTGGCCACGGTTCGTGCTGTCCTGCGCGACTATGTCATGCAGATTGACTCGCTGAACCGCCAGAACGAGCGGCTACGTGCTGAGAACTCTCAGGTGAAAGAACAGCTGGCCGAGCGTAATACGCGGATTGCCGGACTGAGCAGCGAAAAGGCATCGCTGTCAGAGAAGGTGGCCATTGCCGCCCAGCTCGATGCCACGAACATACAGCTGACGATGCTGAACAAGAAGGAGAAGGCTGCGAAGAAGCTCAAGGACTGCAAGACCATGCAGGTGAGCTTCTCCATTACACGTAATGTCACGGCCGCTAACGGCAACCGTACGGTGTATGTCCGCATACAGAACCCCGGCGGCAACACGCTGAGCGGTGGCGGCACGTTCCCCTTCGAGAACCGCAACCTGGAGTACACAATGAAGAAGAACGTCGAGTATACCGGCGAGGAGACGGCCGTCATTACCTACTGGAATGTCTCGCAGATGCTGGAGGCGGGCAGCTACCGCGTGAGCATCTTCGTCGACGGACACATGATAGGCAGCCGCACGTTCGCGCTTAATTAAGGCACAGACTGTTTTCTATCACTATTTAAAGGAATTCACGAATTAATCGAATATGGATTGGAAAAAGAAAGGGAAGACAAAAGAGCAGGTGAAATGGTTTCTACCATTTTACCTTCTTACCTTTTTACCTTTACCAATGGCTGCGCAGCGGCTATTGACGCTCGACAGTTGCCGGGCCATGGCGTTGCGTAACAATAAGCAGCTAAGCGTCTCGAAGGTGAAACAGGACATCGCGGTCAACCTTCGTAAGTCGGCCCGTACGAAGTACCTGCCCCACGTCAGCGCAATAGGCAGCTACATGCACACCACCGAACCGGTGCAGCTGTTGAGCAACGACACGCAGGCAACGCTAAATAATCTGGGAACGGGCGTGACGCAAAGCCCGGACTTTCAGGAGGGCATGGCAACGGCAGGTAAGCTGATGGCTAATAGTGGCTCCATTCTCGGAATGTTAGGACTGTCGGCTGAGGAGATTGCCGGACTGGGTGCCAAGATGCAGCAGCTGCCCGAGAAGTTGGAAACAGGTTTGAACGGCGTGGGTCAACGGATAGTGGAAGCTTTCGACACCGACACCCGCAACATCTGGGCTGGCAGCATCGTGCTGACGCAACCGGTGTTCATGGGCGGTAGCATCGTGGCGCTGAACCGTCTGGCCGACATCAACGAGAAGATGACCCGGAACAGCATCGACGCCAAGGAACAGACCACCATCTTCGCAACGGATAAGGCCTATTGGCAGGTGGTATCGCTGAGGCACAAACAACGCTTAGCCCAGGCTTATCTCGATTTGGTAAAGAAACTGGATGAAAACGTCCACAAGATGATTGCCGAGGGCGTAGCCACCCGCAGCGACGGTCTGAGCGTCGACGTGAAGGTAAACGAGGCTGAGATGGCGCTGCTGAAAGTGAACGACGGTCTGGTGCTCTCGCGTATGCTGCTCTGCCAAACCATCGGCCTGCCCGCGAACGAGCAGATTATGCTGGCCGAGGAGGAGGCCGAGAGCGTAGCTACCGTGACGCTGGCTCCACAGTTGGACGTGGCCCAGGCTTGGGAGAACCGCCCTGAGCTGAAGCAACTGGAAAATATGACCGACATGTCGCGTCAGGCAACAAACATCCTGAAGGCAGCCAACCTGCCGATGGTGGCGCTGACGGGAGGATACATCGTTAGCAACCCCAATGTGATGAATGGTTTCCAGAAGAACTTCAGAGGTATGTGGAACGTGGGCGTGCTGATGCGCATCCCCATCTGGAACTGGGGCGACAATATGTATAAGGTACGCGCATCGAAAGGTGCGACGACCATCTTGAACTTGGAGCTGGCCGAGGCCAAGGAGAAGATTGAGCTGCAGGCCACGCAGACGGCCTACCAGATGGAAGAGGCCAACAAACGGCTGACATTGGCCGAGTCCAGCGTCCGCCGCGCCGACGAGAACCTGCGCACGGCCAACCTCGGTTTTAGCGAGGGCATCATCACGCCAACAACTGTCATGGAGGCACAGACGGCCTGGCTGCAGGCAAAATCGCAGAAGATTGATGCCGAGATTGACGTCCGCCTGAGTCAGGTGAACCTGCGGAAAGTCATGGGAACTTTGAACATTGAACATTGAACATTGAACTTTGAACTTTATAGATTATGAGTGCAAAAACACAGCATAACAACATTCTGCTCGCCATCATTGGTTTTGTGGCAGTAATCGTCGTCGTGGCCTTGATTGGCTTCTTTACGCTGGGTCGTGACCCGGAGGTGATGCAGGGACAGGTGGAAGTGTCGGAATATCGTGTATCGAGCAAGGTGCCCGGCCGTATTCTGGAAATCCGAGTGAAGGAAGGCGACTACGTGAAAGCCGGCGACACGCTGGCCATCCTCGACGCTCCTGAGGTTCGCGCCAAGATGGAGCAGGCACGGGGCGCGGAGAGTGCGGCTTCGGCCATGGAACTGAAGGCGCAGAACGGAGCCCGCGAGGAACAGATACGGGGAGCATTCTCGGTGCTACAGCAGGCCAAGGCCGGGCTGGAGATTGCCGAGAAGTCGTACAACCGTGTGCAGCGGCTCTTCGACGAGGGCGTCCTGTCGGCTCAGAAGCGTGACGAGGCCCTTGCCCAGTACAAGGCTATGGAGGCGCAGGTGAAAGCCGCCCAGAGCCAGTACGACATGGCCGTCAACGGCGCCCGCCGCGAGGACAAGCTGGCTGCGCAGGCACAGGTGGACCGTGCCCGTGGTGCCGTACAGGAAGTGCGTTCCTATATTAACGAGACCGTGCAGACGGCCCAGATGGAGGGTGAGGTCAGCGCCATCTACCCGAAAGTGGGTGAACTGGTAGGCACGGGCTCTCCCATCATGACCATCAGCCTTATGGATGACATGTGGGGCACGTTCAATGTCCGCGAAGACCAGCTGAACGGCATGCAGGTCGGTACGGAGTTCTCGGCCTTTGTCCCTGCCTTCAACAAGGATATCAAGATGAAGGTTTACTACATGAAGGATCAGGGCACCTACGCCGTCTGGAAAGCTACGAAGGCCAACGGCCAGTACGACCTGAAGACCTTCGAGGTGAAGGCCCGTCCCGTGGAGAAGATTGACGGACTGAGGCCGGGCATGTCGTTGATTGTGAAATAATGAGCCCACCCTCAGGCCCTCCCAAAGGGAGGCGGCAATTAGACTAAGCATGAAACGGGCTACCAATGGGTCACATTATTGATAAGCCACAGATGGATAGAGCACGGATAAAATCAACGGAAGAGGCAACTACTCCCCTCCATATAGGGAGGGGCCGGAGATTGTTCTCTATTATCCTGCGTGAGCTCCGCATTCTATCTAAGAGCCCCATCTATGTCTTCTGCATGGTGGTCTTCCCCATTGCCGTACTGCTGTTTTTCACTTCGATGTTGAGTCAGGGCATGCCAGAGCAACTGCCAATCGGTCTTGTTGATGCCGACAACACATCGACCACGCGCGCCCTTTCCCATCGCCTCGAGGCATTCCAAAGCACGAAGGTGGTGGAACGCTACGCCACGGTAAGTGAAGCCCGTCACGCCATTCAGCGCGGCGAGATTTATGGATTCCTCTATTTCCCCAAAGGCACCACCGAGGAACTGCTGGCTGCACGCCAGCCCAAGATTTCATATTTCTACAGCCTGTCGGCCAAATTGCCTGGCTCGCTGACGATGAAAGACTTGAAAGTCATCTCCACTCTCGGCTCCGCTGCCGTCGGGCAGGCTACCTTGCGGGCACGTGGTGCTACCGATGCCCAGATACAGGCCATGCTGCAGCCCATAGCTGTCGACCTGCACATGGTGGCCAACCCCTGGTCCAACTACAACGTCTACCTCTCAACGGTCTTTGTGCCGGGCATCATCATGCTCTTCATCTTCCTCATCACGCCCTATAGCATAGGTACCGAGCTGAAGTTCGGCCGCTCGAAGGAGTGGATAATGATGGCCGACGGCAATATGCTGGTGGCCATGTTGGGCAAGTTCCTGCCGCATGCCATCATCTGGCTGGCCATCTTTTTTAGCTATGAATACTATATCTACGGCGTGCTCCATCTCCCGCATGAGGGAGGAGCGTGGGCCATCATCCGCCTCGGCCTCATGGCCGTATTCTCGTCGATGGGCTTTGGCATCTTTGCCTTCGGACTGCTGCCTTCGCTGCGCATGTCTATGAGTATCTGCTCCCTCTGGGCTGTACTCTCGCTGTCGATGGCCGGTTCCGCCTTCCCCGTCATGGCGATGGACGGTCCGCTGCAGTCGCTGTCGTGGCTCTTCCCCCTGCGCCACTATTTCATGGTTTACCAGATTACGGTGTTCAACGGCTTCCCCCTGCTCGAGTCGTGGTTCCATTTCGCCGCTCTCGCTGCTTTCATGCTGCTGCCTTGGCCCGTCATCGGTAAGATAAAAAACGCAATGCTCAATTATGTATATATTCCATAACATAGTCGATGCCATCAGCGATGCCGCCTTCATCTGGCGGCAGGAGATGCGGCAAGTCTTCCGTGACGAGGGCGTGCTCATCTTCTTTATCATCGTGCCGTTGGTCTATCCGCTGCTTTATTCATGGATATACAATAATGAGGTGGTTCACGACGTTCCCGTGGTGGTGGTCGATGACAACAACTCTTCGCTCTCACGACAGTTCACCCGCATGGCCGATGCTTCTGCCGACGTCAAGGTGTTATGTCACGCAGCCGATATCGACGAGGCAAAGTCATTGGTGAGCCGACAGCTGGCCAAGGGCATATACTATATTCCCTCCGATTTCGACAGCAATATCTATGGCATGCGCCAGACCGCCATCAGCGTCTACTGCGACATGAGCCTCATGCTCACCTATCAGGCCATCTATCAGACGGCTGTGAGCGTCACTCAGACCATGGGAGCCGGCATTCAGGTAAGCCGCACGCAGCCCGTCACCAAGCGCGATGCAGAAATCAGCGTCCAGCCGCTGGTCGTCAGCGAGGTGCCCATTTTCAATCCCGCCGGGGGCTATGGCTCTTCAGTGCTCTTGGCCGTGCTCATACTCATTCTGCAGCAGACACTCGTGCTCGGCATCGGACTGTCGGCAGGTACCGCCCGCGAGAACAACCGCTACCACGAGTTGATTCCCATCGACCGTCACTATCAGGGCATTTTTCGCATCATTGGTGGTAAGTTCTTCTGTTATTTCATGATATATGCCGTCATGGGAGCTTATCTCACCATGGTCGTTCCACGCATTTTCTCCTTCCCGCAGTTAGCCCGCTGGCAAGACCTGCTCTCCCTGATGCTGCCCTACGTGCTGGCATGTATTTTCTTCGGCATGATTGTCTCCTGTATGGTGCGTTACCGCGAGAATGTCATGCTCCTGATGGTCTTCGTCTCCCTGCCTCTGCTGTTCCTCACTGGTGTCAGCTGGCCGCAGCAGAGCATCCCCCCATTCTGGAGGTGGGTTTCCTGGCTCTTCCCCTCCACCTTCGGCGTGCGTGCATACATACGCTTGCAGTCGATGGGCGGTACCCTCAACGACGTCGACATTGAGTATTGTTCCCTTTGGATTCAGACGCTCTTCTACTTCGTCGTCTGCTGCATCGTCTATCGCCACCAGATCCTGCTCTCCCGCGACCATGCCCTTGAACGCTTAGAGCGCATCGGTCGTAAGATAGAAGTGGTAGAGCAAATCCGCAAGCGTAAGCGCATTACCCCGCCGAAAACGCAAGTACCTTAATGGCTACTTTCCAACTGTTTGGCCTTTGTCTCTGACTGGGGAGAGAGTTTGCCTTTCAAGTACTGTTCGATGATGAGGGCAGCGATGGGGGCGGCCATGTCGGCACCGAAGCCGCCATGCTCGATGTAGACGCTGATGGCAATCTTCGGTTCGTTCATCGGAGCAAAGGCGATGAAGGCGGAGTGGTCGCGGCCGGGATTTTCGATGGTGCCCGTCTTGCCGCAGATGGGGTACGTGGTCTTGATGGCTGTGGCGGTACCCTTCTCTACCGCCATCCGCATACCCTCGATGACGGGTGCGTAGGCCTCGGCCTTGACTTTCGTCTGCCGTTTGTTGAGGTAACGCTGGTTCTTGGTGTCCTTATGGATGTGCGGCACGTAGTACCAGCCGCGGTTGGCGATGGTCACGGCGAGGTTGCATAGCTGCAGGGGCGTGCAGGTGACGTCGCCCTGTCCCATGCCAGCCCACCAGATGGTCTTGCCGTCCCAGCCGTCCTTATAGCGTCGGTTCAGGTAGTCGGCGCCGGCGAGCAGTCCGCCCTGCTCACCCTCGATGTCGATGTGCATGGGGCCGCCCAGTCCCATCGACTGCATATAACTGCGCCAGGTGGTGATGGCCTCTTCTTTTGTTTCGTACATGAAGTCATCGTTGATCATCGAGGCGAAGGTCATAAGGAACCACGTGTTGCACGACTGTGCCAGCGCGTCCTTCAGCGTCAACGGTGAGCGATGCTTATGACAGCCCACGCGGATGTTGCCGTCGGTAATGCCTTCGTTACACTCTACAGCCGTCTTTAGGTCGATAATACCCTCGGAAAGCAGGGTCAGCGCCTGCGCCGTCTTGAACGTCGAACCGGGCGCCTGCGGTTTGCCGATGGCTTGGCGCACGTCGGCACCGTTGGGGGTGTTTGTGGCCAGACATAGTATCTCGCCATTGGCGGGGTCGATGGCCACGATGCTGCCCGTCTTGCCCTTGAGTAACCGTCCGCCCAGCTGCTGCAACAACGGGCGGACGGTCAGGGGGCCGTCGGTCGGCAGACCTTGTGCTAAGGTCACTTCACTTGCCAACAACAACGCGGACAAGAGGAGGTAACCACGAATTGTACGAATTACAGGAATTCTACTGATTGTTCGAATTACAGGAATCGTACGAATAGCACAAAGAGTCTGGAGTTTCACGAACGGGTTTATTTGTAACATTCAAAAATCTTGTCGACTGTCTCGCGCGGCATCTTCGGGCTGAGCAGGCTGACAATCCACACTACGGGGAAGCCGCCGACCATGGCGATGGCTCCGCAGTTGATGGGGTTGATGGGATTGCCTAACAGCATGTTGATGACCGTAAGACCCACGCCCCAGATGAAGCAGGCCCAGACGCTGGCCGTGGTAACGCTCTTCGAGTAGAGACCCAGCATGAACGGAGCGAGGAAGGCTCCGGCCAGAGCGCCCCAGGAGATGCCCATGAGCTGAGCGATGAACGTTGGCGGATTCAAGGCGATGAGCAGCGAGATGACGATGAAGAACATGATGAGCACACGCATTACCACCACCTTACGACGCTCAATCTTCTCGGCCACGATGTCGTCGATAGTACCTTCCTCAACCTCGCCGGGCAACGACTTCTTGTCGCGATAGATAAGGTCGAGTGTCATCGTCGAACTGGAGGTCAGCACGAGCGAGGCCAGCGTCGACATGGAGGCCGAAAGCACCAGCAGCACTACGAGGGCGATGAGCACGTCGGGCAAGGTGACGAGCATGGCGGGCACAATCGAGTCGAAGGCAATCTTGCCAGTCGCTTCGTTAATGACTGGGTCATACAGACGTCCGAAACCGCCGAGGAAGTAGCAGCCGCCAGCCACGATGAAGGCAAAGATGGTTGAGATGACGGTACCACGCTTGATGGCACTCTCGTCGGTAATGCTATAGAACTTACCTACCATCTGCGGCAGTCCCATCGTGCCGAGCGAGGTCAGGACAACCACGCCCAGCAATCCCCAGGGATCAGGACCGAACCACGAGGCAAAACCGCCATTTACCGACGGGTCTGCATCGGAAGGAATCACGGCAAGCTTGTCGACGGCTGCCGTCAGTCCACCCTGGGCATTCAGCACGGCCAGGATGACTGCCACGATGCCGAAGAGCATGATGATGCCTTGGATGAAGTCGTTCATGGCCGTAGCCTTGTAGCCGCCGATGATGACATAGACGGCGGTAAGGATAGACATGATGATGACACAATACTCGTAGGGTATTTCGAAGCCCATCTCAAAAAGCCTCGAGATACCGCTGTAGACGCCTGCGGTATAGGGAATGAGGAACACGAAGGCGATGATGGAGGCTGCCACACGCAGGCCCTGGTCGCCGAAACGGGTACCGAAGAAGTCGGGCATGGTGCGCGACTCTATATGCTGCGTCATCAGCTTCGTGCGCCGGCCTAAGATAAGCCACGCCAGAAGCGAGCCAATGACGGCGTTACCAATACCAATCCATGCGGACGAAAGACCGTACTTCCATCCGAACTGTCCAGCGTAGCCCACGAAGACCACCGCAGAGAAATAACTTGTTCCGAAGGCAAAGGCAGTCAGCCACGGACCGACGGCACGACCGCCCAATACGAAACCTTCAACACTACTGGCCTGCTTGCGGGAGTACAATCCCACGCCTACCATCACGACCAGGAAAATGATGGTCAAAAGAACTTTTAATATCATATACCCACCCCCATCCCCTCCCGAACGGGAGGGGCGCTTGGTCAGATTAGGGGGAGCCAAGCTTACATGATTAACATAATAAATTCAACTTCGCAAGCTCGCTTGCTCTTGGGAGACAAAGAGTTCTTTGCAAGCAAAGCGACCAAGGTCGAGCGCAAGGAGTTCAGGACAATACCTGATTCCATTGACATTCCCATTTGTCTTATAGATTTTGGAGCCAACAGACTAATGTCTTGAACTCCTTGAACTCCCTGTATTCTTGTCTCCTTAAACATACAAAACTTGTATAATAATTATTCACCTCCAAGTCTATTCAGACTCCCCTCCCGTTCGGGAGGGGACGGGGGTGGGTTCTCAGAACGCCACCTGCACCTGAGCCTGGAGCCAATTATAGTCCTTGCCGAGATAGTCGCCGCACATGCAACGGGTGTATTGCAGCTGGAGGCGGCACTTCTTGTAGAACCAGTACTGCAGACCGAGCGTGAGGTTCGTCTGGTCCCAGCCCTCCACCGAGGTGTTGCGGTCGTAAGTCTCGCCGCTGGCCACCACGTCGAGGGCATCGACCACGGGGATGCACGTCGTGACATAGCCGCCACGCGACTTTACTTCGCCGTCCTCGCCGCCGAGCCACTCAGCACGGATGCTGGCCGGACGGGCTTCCTTATACTGACCCTTGCTGTAAGGCTGCGTCTTGTATTCTGCGCCGACGCTGTAGCGGTTGCGCTTATAATTGTCGCCAACATTGATTTCGGGGTTCCATGCAGCCTTTGATACGGCACAGCCGGTGCCGAGGTAGCCGGAGCCCACAATGCGGAAGCCGTCGAAGGGGCGCACTTCCAACTTGGCGATAAAGTCTTTCTGGTTGTTGAGGTCTTTGCGGTTGATACCCTGGCCGCTCATCAGGGCCAGATCATAGTGGAGCCTATTATTAATAAGGTCGCCAAAGACCTGCAGACCCATGTCACGGCCATAGTTCACGCCGTTCAGCGGGTCGGGACCTTCGCCGGCCAGGTAAAGCACAGCCTGTGAGTAGACGTCGATGAGCTCAAGCTGTGTCGGCGACATCGGGTTCTCCATGGTGTACGCGTGCTTGAACTGACCGAGGCGGACGGTCAGCGAGTTGTCTTTTGTAATACGGTAGTCGGTGTAGAATTCCTGAACGACACTCGAAAAGTCGTGCATAAACATAAACGACCAGCGGTCGGTAATGCGGGCCTTCGCCCAGAGTAGTGTGCGTTTCAGATTGTAAGAGTTTGTTTTCTGACCGTTAGGGTCTTGATAGGACCAGCCCCCCTGGGCGTAGCCGTTGAAAGTAATGCGACTTGTGAAGTCTTTCATCCAGTCGATGTCAGAATCGCTTTTGCTCCGTTGCCCCATAGCGGCAACACTACTGAACACTGCCAATGCTACTGCCAGCGTTCTCCACATGAAACTTTGTTTTCTCATTTTTTCATTTAGTTAAATTTGGAGTTTAATCGTTCATGCGGGTGCAAAATTACGAATTTTTCACGGAACAGCCAAACTTTTTCAAAATAATTTCGTACCTTTGCAGCTGAGAATCAAAAAACGACTAAAAACGAACAACTGATGAAAAGACTTCAAGCACTACTGTTAGCAGCGATGATGCTGTTCGGACTGCAGATAGCCAATGCGCAGACCACGGAGATAACCACGCTTCAGGCCAAAAACCTGTACAAGACGGTAAACAAGACGCCGGTAAGCGTTCACGACCCCTCAGTAGTATGGGAACCCAAGACAAAGCGATACTACATCTTTGGCTCGCACCGTGCCGTAGCATGGAGCAAGGACCTGCAGAACTGGACGAGCGTCGCCAAGGGCAACGAGACGAACAACGGCGGCCACACCTTCAAGGCTGGTGTAGCTTGGAAAACGGCGACAAGCAGCAATGCCGTGAGCAAGCTGGCTTTCGTCACGCCGGCTGTCACAAAGGTTCTAAAGGGCGGCCAGGAGGTGGACTTCCCTGCCTTCAACGCCTACGAGTGGAGCAACAGTTCTGTCAACGGCTACGATATCAGCGGCAACCTCTGGGCGCCAGATGTCGTATGGAACCCGACGATGGAGAAGTGGTGCATGTATATGAGCATCAACGGCGAGTCGTGGCTGTCGAGCATCGTCCTGCTCACGGCTGACGCCATCGAAGGCCCGTACACTTATCAGGGGCCTGTGGTTATCTGCGGCTTCCGCAATACAAGCATCGACTTCCATAAGACCGACCTGGAACTGGTCATCGGCGAGCAGAAGTCGCTGCCCTCGCGCTACAACGTCGGCAATAACTGGGGACGCCGCTGGCCTCACACCATCGACCCAGCCGCGTTTTACGACGAGGACGGCAATCTATGGCTCGTCTACGGTTCGTGGAGCGGTGGCATCTGGATGCTGGAGCTCGACGAAACGACAGGACTGAGAGACTACGACGTCACCTACCCATCGAGCAATGGGTCGAGCGACGGCGTCACCAGCGACCCCTACTACGGCAAGAAGGTGGGCGGAGGCTATTATGTCTCGGGCGAAGGTCCGTACATCGAGCACATCGGCCAGTACTACTATCTCTTCGTCAGCTATGGTTATTATTCGCCTGACGGCGGCTACGAGATGCGCGTGTTCCGCTCTAACAAGCCCGACGGCCCTTACAAGGATGCTGCCGGACGGTCGGCCATCTTCTCTCAGTATGTCATGAACTACGGTACTGGGAACAGCGACATGCGTGGCGAGAAGCTGATGGGAGCTTACAACCAATGGGGATTCATGACCGTGGGCGAGTGTGCCCAGGGCCATAACTCGGCCATAGCTGCCGACGACGGTCGCAGTTACTTGGTTTACCACACGAAGTTCAACGATGGTACGGTCGGTCATCAGGTGCGCGTACATCAGTTATATCAGAACAAGCAGGGTTGGCTTGTGGCTGCACCCTTCGAGTATAATGGCGAGGAGATTACCGATGCTGACGTGGCTTCGCGGCAGGTGGTGACCGACGCGGAGATTCCCGGCAAGTATAAGATGTTGCTTCACAAGTATAGGATGGACTACCAGAACATGGAGGAAGTGACGCCTGTGGAGATAGAGCTGAACGCCGACGGTACGGTAAGCGGCGCCTATAGCGGTACGTGGGAACTCGAGGCGGGCACCAGCTATCTGACGATGAAACTGGGCACCGTCACTTATAACGGCGTGCTCGTGGAGGGACAGATGGACCAGAAGAGCATCAAGACCGTGACGCTGACGGCCATGGCCAATAGCGGCATCAACATCTGGGCTTATAAGATGCGTGGCGACTATGCCCTGGCCTGGCAGTTGAATAACCAGAAAATGCCTGTCTCGGCCAGCCAGAGCATTTCACAGAACGTTGACCTGTATGGCGTAGATATGGTGGCTGATAACGTGACACTCGGCTGGAACAGCAGTCAGCCTGACATCATCTCGGACTATGGACGCTACAACCCCACGGGACTGCAGGAAAACACACCCGTGACGCTGACGGCAAGAATGACGTCGGGCGACTATTTCTGGACACAGGACTACAACGTAACGGCCCTGTCGGAGGAGAACGCCAAGTCTGGAAGTGACTGGAACAAGGGCATTGTGGCACACTATGGCTTCGACGTCGAGCCATTGGCCAACAGCGTGAACAGCAACGAGCACGCCGAACTGCTGCAGAACGGTGGCACGGCTCTGCCTACGCTGGTTGATAATGAGCCATTGCGCAACGGCAATTGCGTACACTTGAACTTCGCCGGCCACGACCAGGAGAGTTATGTAAAGGTAGTCAACCCCCTCTACGGAAAAGAGCTGGCTGAAGGCGCCTCGCTGTCGTTCTTCGTCAAACGCGCCGACGACAACGTGTGGGATGCCCTCTTCGGACTTGTCAATGGTGACGCTCGCCTTTATATGACAGGCAACCTCTATACAGGCTTCAACAATAATGTCGGCACGTGGATAGACATCAACCATCCCACGGTTGCGCAGTCTACCGAGCTCTCTGCCGGCACATGGCACTTCGTTACTGTCGCCTTCTCACGAACCGCCACTTCCACTTCCGGCGGCGTGACAGTATTCGTGGACGGCAAACGGAAGACGAACGACGTCTTCACAGGCAAGATGGGTGAAACAGAAATCAGCAAGAAGCAGGAGTTTGACTACAATTATATCGTCGACCACATCGCCGCCAGCCCGTACCTGTATTTAGGCTACGGCTCGTTCTGGGGTTCGCCCGACGCACTCTTCGACGAGCTGTTCGTCCACGACCGTCCCCTGTCGCTGACAGAAGCATCAGGACTGCGCCAAATGGCCAACCGTGTCTTTACCTACACAGCCGAGACTACGGGCATTTGTGAGGCTATGCCTCTAAAAGAAAATGAGAGAATGAGAAATGGAGAAAATGAGAAATGGTACGACCTTTCTGGCCGCCATATTGACCAGTCTCAGCCCCTCCGAAAGGGTCTGTACATCGTAGGCGGACGGAAAGTAATCAAATGAGTTTTTAGATAATTATACAGCTGGCCAACAGGCTTACACCAGCCGCTTATGGCGGAAGAACCACCAGCAGCCAGCAGAGACGAGGAGGGAGATGATGAGGGCCAAGATGAAGCCCCAGGGTTTCTCCTCCATGCCGTTGACCAAGTTCATGCCGAAGAGCGAGGCGATGAGTGTGGGGAACATCATGATGATGGTCACCGACGTTAGCGTACGCATGACCTGGTTCATGTTGTTGTTGATGATCGACTGGTAGGTGTCCATCGTCGACTCCAGGATGTCCGAGTAGATGTTCGTGGTCTCGCGGGCCTGCGTCATCTCAATGTTCACGTCCTCGATGAGGTCGGCGTCCAGTTCGTCAATCTGCAGCTTGAACTTCAGCTTCGATAGCAGCGTCTCGTTGCCGCGGATGGAGGTCTGGAAGTAGGTGAGCGAGTCCTGCAGACGCGAGAGTCCGATAAGGCTCTCGTTGTTCACCTCGCGGTCGAGGTTGCGCTTGGCCTTGTCGATGAGCATGTTAATCTGCTTCAGCCGCTTCAGGTACCACACGGCTGACGAGAGGAACAGGCGGAAAATCATATCCACATAGTCCGTGAAACCCTCGCCGCGCTTCTGCTGGAAGCTGACGAAGTCAATCATCATGTTCGTCTCGTAGTAGCAGACGGTGATGGTGACGTCGCGCTTGTGGATGATACCGAGGGGCACCGTCGTGTATGGTGTCCGCGAGCGTACCTCCTTGACGTAGGGTATACGCAGGATGATGAGCATCCAGCCGTCGTCGTACTCATAGCGGGCACGCTCGTCGGTATCGCTGATGTCCGACATGAAGTAGTCGGGAATGTTGAACTGCTCTTCCAGCTCGTGCTGGTCTTCTTCTGTCGGACACGTCACCTGTATCCAACAATTGGGCTGCCACTCTGTGAGCTGGGTCAGTCCGCCTTGGGTGTTCCAGAATGTCTTCATTGTACTAATCCTCTTTCTTTACATCCACCCTCTTTCCTGGAGGATGACTGTAAGGTTTAAAAAACTTCAGCGGCAAAGGGATTAGCAGCTTTGCCACCGTATCCCCCGCCTTCATATTTTGCGTTTATCCGCCGGGTAGTCGTCCATATTTTTGTTACTAATTTGGTTTATCGGGTGCAAAGGTAATAAAAAAAAGTGAAAAGTGAAGAGTGAAAAGTGAAAAATTTGCTACCGCCTCCATATTTTTATGACGAGACACAATTATGGCGGCAGCAAATTCTTCATTCTTCACTCTTCACTCTTCATTCTTCACTTACAGGGCACGTCGGCCAGTGTCTTCTTCAGCAGCTTCCAGAATGGTTCGACGGTAGCGATGAGGGCACGCTCGGTGGTGGTGTGCGGCGACTTCATCGTGGGGCCTAACGAGACGACGTCCAAATGTGGGTACTTGCCGAGAATGACAGAACATTCCAGACCGGCGTGGTCTACCTGGATGATGCCGTCCTGGCCAAACAGCTCCTTGTACTCTTTTAATAATAGGTGCAAGATCTCGCTGTCGGGGTTCGGGTCCCAGCCACCATAGCTGCCTGCGGTCTCCACCTTCATGCCGGCCATGTTGAAGCAGCTCTCCAAGGTCTTCACAATGTAGTCCTTCATGTCCTCGCGGCTTGAGCGAGCCAGGATTTGCAGCGATGCCTTGCCGCCGCCGATGTTGATGATGGCGAGGTTGCTGGATGTCTCCACCACTTCCGGATAACTCGGAATCATACGCACCACACCGTCATGGCAGGCATAGATGGCATCGATGAGGTTGTCCTGAATCTCGACGGGCACCTGCTGTTTCGGCGTCTCCACGTCCTCGGCTAATACTTCGATGCCAAGCGTCTCTATCTGTTTGTACTCGTCGCGGAAGTCCTCCTGCCAGTCGGCGCAGAGCTCCTTCAGGGCATCGACGTTCTCCTTCGGCACGGTCAGCACGGCCTCGGCCTTGAAGGGGATGGCGTTGCGCATGTTGCCGCCCTGCCATGCAGCTAAGCGGGCATCCAACTCCTCGATGGCCTCGCGGACGATGCGCACCAGCAGTTTGTTGGCATTGCCGCGACCCTCGTGAATCTCCAGTCCAGAGTGTCCGCCACGCAGTCCCTTCACGGTGACGCGCACAGCCTTGTCGTCAGCGTCGGTCTCCACCTCTTTATAATCTAAAGTGGCGGTGACATCTATGCCGCCAGCTGAGCCGATGACGAACTTGCCCCAGTGCTCAGAGTCGAGATTCAAGAGGATGTCGCCCTGCAGCTCACCCTCAGGCAGTTCGTTGGCACCATACATGCCCGTCTCCTCGTCGCGGGTGATGAGGGCGTCGATGGGGCCGTGCTGCAGGTCCTTGGCCTCCATGATGGCCATGATCGAGGCTACGCCCAGGCCGTTGTCGGCACCGAGTGTCGTGCCATTGGCCTTTACCCACTCGCCGTCAATCCACGGCTCAATGGGGTCGGTCTCGAAGTTGTGTGTTGACTCCGGCGTCTTCTGCGGCACCATGTCCATGTGTGCCTGCAGGATAATGCCCTTGCGGTTCTCCATACCCGGCGTGGCGGGCTTGCGGAACACGATGTTGCCGGCGGGGTCCTTGAAGGCCTCGACGCCTGCCTGTTTTCCAAATTCCAGCAGGAACTGCTGAATCTTCTCCAAATGTCCGCTTGGGCGGGGTACCTGTGTGAGTGCGTAGAAGTTTTTCCAGATGCACTGTGGCTGTAGGTTCTGAATTTCGTTCATAGTAATAATGTATTAAGTTGCTGTAGTAAGGTCTTGTTTTGACGTTCGTCGCTGCAAAGGTATACTATTTCAAGCGACTTTGCAAATTTACCCGAACAGTTCTTCTTTCATTTATTCTTTTTTAACTGCCAGCTCGAAAAAGTACTGCCGCTTTGCGGCTTATGTATTATAACAACAAAAAAATAGTGCCCCTTGTGCCCCTTGTGCGCTTATGTGTCTGATGAACAGATAGATACAAGGGGCCCGTTGGTCTAATAACGTGCCCCTTTGCTGCCCCTTGGTGCCCCTTTTTGGGGATAGACGTTGTTTTGTATAATCAGAATAGCATGTATTCGTAGGCTCCGAAGCCTTCCTTCATGGGATTTAACCCAACTTTGACACTTTGAACTTTTTTGAAAAAAGTTACGTTTGATTTTCAGGCATTTAGCTCTCAGGAGTGGTCAAGACCGCGTTGTAGAACACAGCGGTTTGGAAAATAATGCTTACCTTTGCGGCATGAATTTCACGTCGCAGATGAGATACACCCCTGAGACTGGCGAGTATGAGAAGTACTACCGCCTGAAGGAGTCCTACCGCAATGCCAGCGGCCGTGCCTGCACGCGCATACTGCTGAACGTTGGCTTCATCCACGGTCTGCGTCCCGAGGAGATCCGCGACATCTCATGCGGCCTGACCTACAAGTACGAGCATCAGGGCAATCGTGAGCTGTGGGATGACCAGATGGCCGTTTACAGCGACGTTGTCCGTCAGAAGATCGATGAGTACTGGACGCGCCTCATTGAGGAGAAGAAACTGGACGTCATCCACCAGGCATTCGAGGCGAGCAAGGCGAGGGCCGAGCGCCGCATCGACGTGGACACGCTGAAGCATACCGACGCACGTGACATCGGTGCCGAGTGGCTCTGCCTTCAGGCCATCCGCCAGATAGGCTTCGATGGTTTCCTGCGCTCGCTGGGCTGGAGCGAGGAGCAGGTGAAGCTGGCCGTCGGACACCTCATCGTGCGTACCATATATACTCCTTCGGAACTGAAGTCGATGCGTATCATGCGCGACAACTCCGGCATCTGCGAACTGCTCGACCTTGCCATCGGGTCCGTCACGCAGCGCAAGGTGTACAGCGTGGCAGACCTGTTCCTGAAGCAGAAGGCGAAGATAGAGAAGTACCTGTGCCAGACGACGGACGACCTGTTCAAACCCACGAACCGCATCATGCTCTTCGACCTGACCAATTTCTACTTCGAGGGTTGCAAGGACGGCAGCAGGAAGGCCAGGTTCGGCCGTTCGAAGGAGAAACGCTCGGACTGCAAGCTGCTGGTGCTGGCCCTCTGCATCAACACCGACGGGTTCATCCGCTATAGCGCCATATTGGAGGGCAACACCGCCGACCCGAAGTCGCTGCCCGACATGGTGGACAGGCTCATAGCCACTAATCCCACGGGAGCCGCAGCTGACCAGAAGGTGCTCGTGGTGATAGACGCGGGCATCGCCTCACAGGGCAACCTCGACCTGATAAAAGCCAAAGGCTACAACTATCTCTGCGTGTCGCGCAAGTCACTTACCGACTACGAAGTGAGGCCTGATGCCAAGATTGTCACCGTGAAGGACAACAAGGAGCGGCCCATCAAGCTGCAGGAGGTGCATACTGAGGGCGACGATTACTACCTGAAGATTGACTCGCCAGCCAAGGCGCTGAAGGAGGAGTCGATGAACCGCAGCTTCCGCAATCGGTTCGAAGAAGGTCTCAAAGCCATCAGTGCATCGCTCACGAAGAAGAACGGAACGAAGAAGTATGAGGCCGTGCTCAGGCGTATTGGAAAACTCGAGGGGCACTTCCCCTCCATCGCACGCTACTACCATATAGACGTCAGGAAGGACGAAAACGATACGGTTACCTCCGTCACATGGACGCTTGAAGTCTCCGAAAAGCAGGTACACGGAACCTATTTCCTGCGCACCAACGTCAGGACGCTCGACGAGAAGACCACATGGGACTACTATAACATGATACGCGAGATAGAGTGATCGAACCGACAGCTGAAGACCGACCTCAGTCTTAGGGTGTTCAATTTGATGTACCCTGATTCTGTGTCATTCTCGTCAAGGTTTTCCTTCTCCTAACCAAGGGGTTCGGTCTGAGGTTATGTCTTTTCCAA
>Ga0310786_10002861_pt1 | contig 25766 bp, 35 predicted proteins | sample AusTroGonzalo_MG_FD_203881 | JGI IMG/M metagenome (GOLD analysis project Ga0310786, IMG submission 203881) | Bovine rumen microbial communities from tropical cattle in Woodstock, Queensland, Australia - Gonzalo_03 (v2) (version 2) | ecosystem: Host-associated > Mammals > Digestive system >...
TAATCCTATCGCAACAGTAGAGATAAAGAAGAACAAAGAGATAGGGCAATTTTATGCAAACGAATGGGATAGAGCAAATTGTAATCCTAGTGAAGAGGTTAAAAAGGTATTTTATAAATGGCTTGAAAATGTGAAAGTAGGTGCAAGATTATGACAGATTTATTCACACCTGAAGAACAGGTAGAAAAAGAAAATAAATACTACAGGAAGAAAAGAGAAGTACTAGAATTTTTAAAAAAAGAGAACTTCACTAATAAATTGACTATAAACGACAACATAGGAAGCGTAACAAAATTTTATAGAAGTGATGATGGAAAGGTTGCTTCAATATGGATTCAGTTCATAGATTCAAAATACTATCATGACACACCTAACGGCGTAGAACCAACAGGAGATGGGAATATAACTTGTTTCAATATTTTTGTATCAACCATTAATATGAATCATTACTTCGGCAGGCAGTATGAAGATAGAAGATTTAATTTTATAGAATATTTGAAAGAACTTGAACCAATAGCTCAAGACTTTGAGAGATATAAAAAATGGCTAACAGAATGGAATAACAAAAAATAGCTACAATCTTGTGGCGGCAAGTTGTAAATAGAAGCTGGCGAGCTGAAAAGAATACGCACCTGAAAATGATTGATTAAAAATTCAAGTTTTCGATTTCATCCATAAAATACAAAGTCTAATATACATATAAAAGAGGCCGCCACCTCTTGAAAATAAAACAAAGGAGAAAGAATATGAACAACCTAAAGAACATTAAACAGAACAAAGAAACAAAGGAAAAATACAATCATCCAATTATTGATTTATTATTTACAAATGAGCCATTAACAAAAGAAGAAATAGGCGAAAAATTAAATATACAAAGTGAAAGAGTAGTAAGAGATACAATCGCAGTATGTAGCATGCACTACCCTATACTTGCAACATCAAGCCAAAAAGGATATAGAAGAGCAAGAGATATAAACGATTTAACACCTGAAGAATTACAACAAGAAATGGAAGAAGTAAGGCATCAACTACAAGAACACAAATCAAGAATTGCGTGTTTAAAAAAGAAAATGAAGCCACTTGTTGCATGGCTTAAAGTTGCAGAAAAAAAGACAGGAGAAACAAATGGACAATAAAGAGAGAGTCATAGAATTATTACAACAAGTTAATAGACCAGGAACTGACAAGCTAATAAACTGGTTAGAAAAATCAACATTCTTCACTGATCCTGCATCAACAAAGTATCACGATGCAGAAGAGGGCGGACTTGTTAAACATAGTCTAGCAGTTTATGACAATTATGTGGCATTAACAGGCAAAGATGATGACACAGCAAAAATAACTTGTTTATTACACGATGTATGCAAGATAGGAACTTACAAGAAAGTAATAAAAAACGTTAAGAATGAAACCACAGGAAAATGGGAACAACAAGAAGCGTATGACTACAAAGATGATGGAATGCCATACGGACATGGCGAAAAATCAGTGTTAATGGTTAGCCACTTTATAGATTTAACAAAAGAAGAAATGCTGATGATCCGCTGGCACATGGGAGCTTACGAATCAAAGGAATGCTGGAACAATCTAGGAAAAGCTCAAGAGATGTTCCCATCGGTGTTATACATACACTTTGCAGATATGCTAGACAGCAAAGGGCATAAACATGAAAGGTAAGAGTTATGGAATGGTACTATATATTTTTAATAGGCATGGGAATAATCGCAATATGGCTACTAGGCGCAATAATATACGCATGCATCAAGTTAGGTGATACAGATGATGACTAGATATGAAGAAAAATATACACTTTATGTTTACAAAGACAGGTTAAAAAAGTGGGTAAAATATTGTCAATTTACTACTTTAAAAAGATTACAAGAACAAATAGAAAAGTACAGAGAAGATGCAAAGAAACCTTATTATATGCGTGATGGTTGGGGCATTTGGAAAGGCAACGAGCCAATAAACATAAACGAGTATGAAATCAAGATAGTTCACACCATATATAAGATCACAAAAGAAATAATGTCGGAGGAAGAAGTGTAATGAAATACATAAGAACGAAAGATAATGCAATTTACAAAATTGAAAATAACAAGTTAATCGTAGGCAACATGAAAGTAAATTGTAAGGACTTACAAGCATTAAAACAAGAGGGTTATAAGATTGCCAACACAATAGAAGAATTGTGTGATGAGTTTGTAATAGTCAATGAATATAAAGAACTAGCAATAGATTTAGAAATGGCTAAAATTAATAACAAAAATGGGAACATTATCTATGGAGCAATATGGACTAACAAAGGTTTAATCTATGTAGCCAAGATGAATGAGAAAGGAGAGTTGGTTTTGATATGAAAAAACGAATTATTGACTTAACAGACAAAGACATAAAACGCTTTATGAAAAAAGAATGCCCTAAATATATAAGTCACGAATGTTATAATTGTCCTTTAGACATTTATGCAGATTGTTATGTAGATATAAAAGAAAAGTTAGAAGAAATAATTGAGGTGGAAGATGAGTAAAGAATTAGAAGCGTTAGATAGATTGATTGCTATTAGTGATGAGAGTAAGTATTGGAATTGTGATGATTATGTGGCGGATGTAAATGCAGTTAAGCAAGCATTGCAGGAATTACAAGCAATTAAAGAAGCCAAACCTAGTGAAGCGTTGAACTGGCTTGAAAAATCAAAAAATATGATGATAGAAAACAATGGAGATTTTATTGCTTTTGAATGTTTAAAAGTTTATAGCGTTTGCAAACAAACCTTACTAAAAGCACAAGAGCAAGAATATGAAAACAAAGTTTTAAGGGCTTGTATTAGAGATTGGGAAGATGATTATGAACACCTTAAATATGCTTTTGAAACTAGTGAAAAGGTGTTTAAAATTATTAAGGAAAAACCTTTTGAAAGTGCAAGTGCTATAAACTATATTAAAATAAATAATGATAATCCTAAAATGCTTGATTATGAACACTATTGTATGACAATTAAAGAAAAGGTTTTAGAAGAAGAATTTGACTTATTAAAGGAGATGATAGGATGAGTAAAGGTTTAGAAGCACAGGAAGATAAAAAGATTTTAGATATTTTAAAAAGAATAATCAAAGTTAAACCAAGCGATTTATATGAGTTTGAATTAGTTGTTAGAGGAACAGATGAAGAAGAAAATACCATTAAGGAGTGGTTAGAGAAAAATGAATAAAGAATTATACCAAGATTATATAAACGGCTTATCAATAAGTGAACTTTTAAACAAATACAAAATAATAAACAAAACAAGAGTGTATAAAGAAATTGCAGAATGTAGCAAAGAGCAAAGCAAGGTATTAAACATTATTAAGGAAAAAGTAATTTGGGTTGAAAACGATAAATTAATGTGTGGCAGGTATGCCGATATTGAAATAGAACTTGATGAAGAAGATTTTGAAAGCAAAGAAGAATTTGACTTATTAAAAGAGGTATTAAAAGATGATTAAATGTAATATTTGTGGGATCTTACAACCTGACTGGCAATTTTATAAGAGTCATACTTACTACAAAGGGACAAAATACGAACACTTTTATAAAGTGTGTAGGAAATGCATCTCAAAACGTGCAAAAGAAAAAACACTAGCTAAACAGGAACAACAAAAACAAGAACTAAAAATAAAGGAAGAAAAAGACACCATAGAAAAGAAAGAATGGATAAAAAGAAACCTAGAACGCTATGGCAATTGCTACATAAGAAAGACAACTAATATTGATCCTGAAATCTTAGAACACTGCGACATACAACCAGTAGGAGATATGCTAGGGTTTATCATCAAAGAGAAAAGGAGATAACATGACACTAGATGAAGCTATAAAACATTTAGAAAACGAATTAAAAGATAAAAATCACAAGTGGGCTTGTGAAGAATGTAAACAAGAACACATACAGCTTTTAAACTGGTTAAAAGAGCTTCAAAAGGCAAGAAGATACCATATAAAATGGTATGAGCAATTATCAATAGATGGTTGTAATTCAAAACAAATGGTAAGAAATGACATACAATTTTTACTGAAAGAGAGCAAAGAAAATGAATAAAATAAAGCTAACAGACAAGCCGCATGGTGATGGCTACATAGTAGTTTACTCATTAGAGCATGACAACGATTATAAAGTGTATTTTACAACAAACCCAAGAATGAACAAAAAAGGTGAATATTACGAGGTGTCATTTAAAGACATTATGAAAGAAATAGAAGAAAAAGAAAAGAAGAAAATAGACAGCTTTATAATGATTGCTGAAAGTGGTCTAAGCGGAATAATATACAGGTACAACAACTATGGAACAAAAGAGTTATTAATAGTTGGAAAAACAGACGGATATGCATAGAAAGGAGAAAATAAAATGTTTATAAAAATATACGACGATCAGACACAAAACGATGAGTACATTGTAAACACTGACAATGTATGTTGCATAAAATATTATGTGCTTACAAGTGGTTTAAAAGACAGTAAACAACCAAGTTCGAAAAATTATTATTTAGAGATTAGCTTCACAAACAACAACAAACTAACTTTAAATTTTAAAGAGCCAGAAACCTGGAATCATTACATAGATCAATTCAAAAAACTAACTGAAGATAACATAAAGGGAGTAGACAATGACAGACCACGAAAAAATAACTAACAAGAATATAGTATTTATTACAAGTATAAGAGAATATATATATAAATTATTCAGTATTACACAAGAAGAATTTGATAAGAGTACTAGAAAGTATATAAAAGAGTTATTAAAGAGTATTAAGAGTAATAATTTAAAAGTAAAGTATTTAAGACTTAAAAGAGAAAGATTAAGAGAAGATATAAAAGACCTCGAAGCATCCTTTGTAGTAGGTGATTCATACGATAGAGAATTTACAGGCAAGAACACAGGACTACAAGTAAACACTACAGAAATAAAATATCTTCAACGAGCCAAGATGAAAGAAGAATTATGTCGGCTTGTTATTGAAACAATTAATCTTGAAAAGTCACTAGAAGATAACAACATCATGATTCGAAAATTCATTGACTTAATACCAAACGAAGAATACCAAACAATTATGAAAATGACATACATAGACTGCATGTCAAATATAGAAATAGCAGCAGAACTATTCTACAGCGTAAACACTATAGACAACGCAAGATGGCGTAGCATTAGAGAGTTATATAAAATTCTAAAAAATTAAAAAAATAATTGCATAGTAAAGCAAGTATTTTTATATGTTAAAATGATAGTGTGGAAAAAAAGAAATTCCACATATCGAAACTTTTTCTTAGACTCAAATATGTTCTTTAAAGTTTTTCATTGTAAAAAGGAAGAAGCAACCACGAAAAAGGTTGCTTTTTTCTTTGCTCTTTTTAAGGGAAAGGGGAAGAAACATAGAGAAGATAGGGAATAGGTGGTGTAAAAAAATAATTGTATGGGATTAATAAAAGACATTAAAGATGTATTACTAGCAGTTCAAGTAAAACAATCTAAGTACAAATACGATTTAATAACAATAGATTACTACAACCAAAGAGATCATACTCTAAGCTGTAGATTTGAACTTGTTAAGTACCACAAAGAAAACATAAATAAAAAAAGACAAAGGGTTAAGGATGATGAGGTCTATGGTAGACCACTCGATATTTTAAATTATCTATTAAGTGAACTTGAATCCTTTTCTTAAAGAAAGGGGGTAGGCAGTTATGAGCAAGGTCGCGGATAAGAAACCCAAAAAACCAGGCAAAAAAGAAAAATCGCAACAAAAAGAAAAAATAAACCAAGATAAAGAAATTTTGCCTAAACATTATACTGGGACAAACATTCGCAAGCTTCCTAAAGTACCTAAAGCGTACTTAAAGGATCTAGCAAAAATAGAACCAATAACAACAGAGCAATTAGAAAGTTATTTAACTGCAATGCTTTTAGGTGTCATCCCTGATAGATTTGGACTAGAAGTTACGGCTGATACGAAAATGAAAGCAGCCAAGAGCTTAATGGATTTAAGAGAAATAAAAATGAGAGAGCAGTCGATGCAGACTGAAGAAGATTTGTCTAACATAGCTATTGAGTTTGTAGTCAAACAAAAGAAACAAGTTGATGAAGAACAAATAGAAGAACAAGAAGAAATGAGTGAAGATGATGGAAGTAATTGAGTATAGCAAAAAGCAATTACAATACATTAAAGAGTCATTACATTTAGATCCAAGACAAGACCATAGATGGAATATAAAATCAGGAGCTACTCAATGCGGTAAAACAACAGTAGACTTTCAAGAGGTAATACCTTTTAGAATCGCAGTAAGAAACAAACTGCCTGGATTGGTAACAATTTTAGGTGTATCACTTGGAACTATTGAAAGAAATGTTTTAATCCCAATGCGTGAGTATTTCAGAGCAAAGAATTTGCCTAAAGCAGTAAGCCAAATACACAAGGATGCTGCAGGTAATACTTATGTCAAAATCTTAAATCAAATAGTTTATCTTTGTGGAATGATGAACAAGACTGCAATATCTCGTTTAAGAGGTAGTAAATTCAAATATGCCTATGGCGATGAAGTTGCAGAATGGAATGAAGAAGCATTCGCATTGTTAAAGTCAAGAATGAGTTTAGAGTATAGTTGCTTTGATGGGGCGTGCAACCCTGCAAGCGATACTCACTTCTTATATGCGTTCATTCATTCAAACATTGATATTTATTTGCAAGAATATACAATCTTTGATAATCCTTTTTTGAGCAAGAAGTATGTTCAAGGATTATGTGATGAATATTCTGGTACAGTGTACTATGATAGATACATTTTAGGACTTTGGAAAAAGGCAGAGGGTATCATCTTTAGAAAGTACGCTGACAATCCAAGCAATTACATTTTAAGTGAGATACCAAGCAACACAAGATTTTCACATGTCAATATTGGTGTGGATTTCGGTGGCAATGGTTCTTATCATACATTTGTTGCGACAGGATTCTTGGCAAACTACTCAAGTGTCATTGTTTTAGAAAGTGAAAGAATAACAGGACAAACAACACCTGATGAATTAGATCAAGCGTTTGTTAAGTTCGTAAGAATGGTTATTGATAAATATCAAAAATATTCAATGTCTTATACTTGGAATGTTTATGCAGATAGTGCTGAACAAGTCCTTATAAGAGGTTTTCGTGTGGCAGTAGATAAAAACAACTTGCCATGCAATGTACTAAATGCTAGAAAGATGGAAATAAAACAAAGAATAGAATTGTTGTTAAGACTATTTGGAATCAACAAACTCTATTTTATGTTTACAGCCAAGAGTGCTATTGCAGCTTATTCAACTGCAGTATGGAATTCAAAAGAGGGACACCTAGATGAAAGACTAGATGATGGATCAACTGATATTGATACTTGCGATGCAACCGAGTATTCAATAGAGCCAGAATATAAAAATATTTTAGCAAGGTTAGGAGGTTAGAGATGTTAGATTTAGAAAATTATGTCAAAAGTGCATTAGTAGTTTTAAAAGGACAAAACGCTAATGTTAATGTACAAGGAAGAAATAAAAACATAGAACTTTATTATGATATTTGGAGAGGCAATCCAGCTTGGCTTAAATATAACTACAAATTAACAAATGGTTTTACAAAAGAAGCTAAAATGAAAACCTTAAACATGCCAAGATACATTTGCAGGTTATGGGCTAATAATTATGCCAATGAAGATACAACATTGACAGTCAACGGAGAAAACAAAAATGATAGATTACAAGAGATTCTAACAAGCAACAATGTTTTTGGAAGATTTAATAACTTCTGTGAAATGTTTATGGGTTTAGGTATTGGAGCAACTGTTGTCGAAACTGATATCGAATACGACAAAGAAACAAAAGACATCATACCAGGAGATAGTGAAGTAAGAATCAAAATGATTCCTGGTAGGAGAGTAATCCCAATTACAATTGATGATGGAGAAGTAACCGAGTGTGCATTTGTTTCGTATAGTACAGGTGCAATAAAGCTCATACTTCACTATTTAGATGAAAACAACAAATATCATGTGGCTACATTTAAAGGTACACAAGCAGAGCAAGGCGGATATAACATCGATTTAGAAAACTATGTAGACATTAAAGCTGATACAATTCCACTTTTTCAAATATGGCATCCTAACTTATCAGAAGAAGATGAAGTTGACAAATCAATAGGCACTTCAATATTCTCAACTGCAATAGACACATTTAAACATCTTGATTTAGGTTATACAGCTTATTACAAAGAAATTAAACTAGGTCAAAAAATTAAATTTTTGTCAACAGATCAAATAGACCATGATGCAAATGGTAATCCTGTATATGCATTTGATGAAACTGATGAATCAGTTATTTTCATGAAGAACGCAAACGATAATAAATCTCAAATGCAAGAGTTTAATGGCGAGTTAAGAATTGATGCGATTACAAAATACATCAATACAAATCTTAATTGTGCTGCTATGCTTTGTGGTTTAGGTCAAACACAATTTGAATTTGATGGTGGTGGAGGCAGACCTATTCAAACTGCTACAGGCGTAATTGCAAAACAAACAGAGCTTTATAGAAATGTTGTAAAACAAGAAAATCTTGCAACAGGTTTATTCAGAAAGTTAGTTCAAGCGATAGCGTATGTCAATAACACATTTACAAATAAAACTAAAATTGAGATTGAATCATTAAATGACATAACAGTAACATACGATGACAACATTGTAGAAGATACAGCATCAAAGAAACAAGCTGAACTTGGAGAAGTAAACGCTGGCATTATGTCAATTGCTGAATTCCGTTCTCATTGGTACGATGAAGATATTGACACAGCAAAAGACTTCGTACATCAAAATGGCTTGTTATTAGATAAATACACTTTAGCTTTACAAGCAAATGTTATAACACCTGAAATATTTGTTGATCTTGTCTTTGGAGAAGATTACAAAAACAAGAATGAACTAGTCGCTTATATAAGTGAGCATTATTCAACACAAGAACAAGAGCAAATCTCAACTGGCTTTGAAGATGAATCAGAAGAAGATACTGAAGAAGAAACTGATGAAGAAGTAAAGGACAATGAGGATGATGATGAATAATGGCAAAAAAGAAAGAGAAGAAACTCGAACATATCCAAGTTAAGGATAACGGAATAAAACTATCTCAAAAAATAGGAGATAAATTATCCGATGTATCGCAAGAGTTAGAAAACACAATCGAATCATCACTTGTAAAAAACACTGAAGATTTAAGAAAGTGGCAAATTCAAAAAAATATCGAAATTAAGAACTTTAAGACACAGTCAGGTAAATTGATAAGCAAAACTGAAAAAGAGTTAAAAAAAGACCTTAAAAACGATTCTAGCGTGAATTTAACACCACAACAACAATCTTTAATCACAAAAGAGATAAATAAAGGGTTGTTATTCTTGCAAGAAGATGCGACAAAGGCATTTCAAAGAGTAGTACAACAAACAATTACTACACTACGAGTTAATAAAACAATCGAGTTGCAAGAAGCACTAGCCAAACACATGGCATCAGGTTTAAATATTGGTGTTGTCTATCAAGATGGCAAACACTTTCAATTCGATACATACTACGAAATGAAAGCAAGAACAGAGATTCAACAAGACATCGGAACAAATATGATAGATGCAGGACATGAAAGCGGTGTAATCTTTTACATCTCTGCATACTTTGGCGACTGTGCAAAGGATCATGCCGATTTAAACGGCAAAATCTTTTGTGATGCAAAGTGGGAATCAATGTGTCCTAAAGATAGACTTGAAGAAGTTAGGAACTATATAGAATCTAACAAAATAATGACAGTGCAAGAAGCAATGGGCGAACCATACTACTACACAACAAGACCAAATTGTAGACATTATTTTCAATACATCGATATTGACTCGGTGCTAGGTGCTAAAACTCAAAAAGAAGTATCAAATTTAAGAGATGATAGAAACCTAAATTTTAATGGTAAATACAAACCAGAGAAATACAAGGCATTACAACAGCAAAGAGCAAATGAACGAGCTATAAGAGCTGAAAAGAAAGAAATTGAACATAATGAAAAGATGCTTCAACTTGATCCAACCAATGACACTATAAAAAATAGCATTGTCAGAGGAGAAGCAAGAGTTCGTGATATTCAAGCAAAACAAAGAGAGTTAATCGACAACAATTCTAATCTCGTAAGACAATACGATAGAGAGCAATTAGGAAATAGAATAACTCTTAATGTTGATAAGTAGGTGGAAAAAATGGGAATAATACTTATTTTAGGGTTAATCATAGCCGCAATAGGCGAAACATAGAAAGGGGGACAAAATGAGCTATCTACCAAATACGAGAGATGAAAATAGCGGAGCATACTACGAGGGTAACTTAACAAAGGAAAACAAAGCAAGAATTGAAGAATATGACTTCGCAGTAGAGCAAGTAGGAAGCGCACTCGACAATCTCGAATGCATTGATACATCAGAACTTGATACAGACCAAGAATATCATTTACGAAAAGTCGTTGAAGATGACAAGATAAGGCAAGCGTTAAGAGAGTATTTTCTTGATTTTATGGAAATACAAAGAAATGACTATGTTATTTCAATGATAGAAAATCAACCTGAAGAATCTAATTAAAGGGCTTGGATAAGTCCTTTTTTTATTGCTGAACATAACAGCGTTAAAAAAATGCAATTAGTTAATTCCATGTAACGTTAAATATTGGATATTGTCAAAAAAATAAAAAAGTGGCTAGAGTAAGCACGAAGAAAATAAGCTCGTTAAAAGAAAGGAAAATATGACAAGAGAACAAATTAACACTATTTTTACTGATTTAGGTCTTGAAGTACCTAATAAGGGGGTAGTAAACGCATTATTAAATGCTTTCAATCAAGAAAAAGGCACTGAAATTGATAATGCAAAGAAAACTGCTAAAGATGAAGCAGAGGCAAAATACAAAGGTTTTGTAAAGCCAGAAGATCATCAAAAACTCGTTGATGAACTCAACGCTGAAAAGGGCAAGGGTGCTTTAGCTGAAAGAAAAGCAAAATATCAAGCAAAGAACCTAAATATCGATGATGAAGATATCTTGACATTAATCGAATCTAAATTAAAAGATTCTAAAGATTTCGAGAAAGACCTAGATGAATATGTCAAAGCTCATCCATCATTTGTAAAGGTTATAGAACCTAAAGAATCTAAAAAACCTGAAACAGCAAAAATCACTCTTGGCGGTGCTGGGAATGAAGATAAACCAGGACAAACAATAAAAACTGGAGATATGTTGGGTGCAGTAAACGAATATTACAACACAGATAAAAAATAATAAAAGAGAAAGGTTAAAAAGGTAAAACAATTATGGCTATTACTTTAGCACAATTCAAGGTTGGCATGGCTGATAAGGTCGACCAAAATGTTATAGATTTAGTACAAAGAGAATCAGCACTTATGAATGGATTAACTTATGATGATGCAGTATCTCCTGGAACAGGTGGTTCTACATTAACTTATGGTTATTTACAAACTACAACACCAGCTTCTGCAGCAGGTAGAGCAATCAATAGTGAATACACAGCACAAGCTGCAGTTAAGACTAAAAAGACAGTAGATCTTCAAATCATGGGTGGTTCATTTGAGATTGATAGAGTTCTTGCTCAAAATGAAACTTCAAGAAATAGTGAAGTTGCATATCAAATTTCAGAAAAGACAAAAGCAACTGTAGGAAGATTCCAATATTTAGCAATCAATGGTAATTCAGCAACTACAAATGAATTTGATGGTTTAAATACATTACTTGCTGGAACTGAAAATGAAATCATGGCATCTTCTGTTGCAGTTAATGGTGCAATGACAGCTGCACATGCTGAAGATTTATGCGAAGCATTAGATTTAGCACTTGCTTCTCTTGATGGCACAGCATCAATGATTCTATGCAATGACAAGATGAAAGTTAAATTAAATGCAGCAGCTCGTATGCTTAACTACAAAGAAAATAAGGTTGATGCATTCGGCAATGGTATTGACAATTATAATGGTATTCCTATCGTTGATATGAAAGACTATTACAATGGATCTGCTACAGTTAAAGTTGTACCTGCAAGAACAGCTGCAGAATACAGAGTTCAAACAGTTACATCTAGCACATTCAAAACTGATGGCTCATTCGCAGCTTCTGCAGATGGCTACTTATATACTGAATCAGGTGGAACATATACAAAGGTTTCAAGCGGTTCATATGGTTCATCAACAACTTACTACATTTTATTAGGTGCGGCAAATACAAGTGACATCTATGTAGTTAGATTAGGTTTAGATGGATTCCATGCAGTTACACCTAAAGGCGGCGTTGGTATCAATACAATTCTTCCTGATTTCAGCCAAGCTGGTGCAGTACACAAAGGCGAAGTTGAAATGGTTGGTTGCGTTGCATTAAAATCAACAAAAGCAGCTGCAGTTTTAAGAGCAATTAAAATTGCTTAATTAAGTAAATAATTGAATAAGAGGGTAGGCGGTTGTCTACCCTTTTATTTGTTATAAGGGGGTTATTATGTCTATAGAATATACATACAATAACATAACAACAAATGAAGATATGATGCGATTAAAAGGCATCGACTTAAATGAAGAATTAGTATCAACACAAACAAATGACTCAAATGCTAAAACTGCAGAACAAGCCATTAATGATGTAGAAGAGTGGTTAATCAATTATATTAACTTAAATTACTCTTTTCAAGGTAGTAGGGAAGATTTATCACCATATCAAAAAGAACGCTTTAAAAAGGCAGTTTGTGAGCAAATAGACTATATTCTTGAAAATGGCGACTTAAGAAACATATCAGGAATAAACCAAGACAACAATACTACTATTGATATTGCGACTTTAGAGAAAAGAGGAATTGCTCCATCAGCATTAATGAATTTACGAAAGTGCGGTCTCGCAAATATAACGAGGTACTAATTATGTCATTATTCAAATATGCAGGAACAAATAGAAAATATACTGATTTTTACTACTTATTCAAAAGAGTAAAAAATTCTAAATTTGAAGAATATGAAACTGAACCAAGTAAAGAATTTAGGGCTTGCGATTTAGTAGATTATTACGAAGAAGAAGTACAAGATGGAAATACATCTTTAAGAACAATAAAACACTTAACTATTGAATCACCTATTCCAATCAATTGCAATCCAGGTGATGTAATAGTTAATTTAAAAGATAATTCAAGATGGCGAATAGCAAAAGTAACCATCAACGATGATAACAGAGGAAAAGATAAATCATTGAGACCAAAGCAAAAAACAATCCTAGAATTAAGAGGTTAATATATGGAACAAGATACAATTCAAACTGCTATTGACAGATTCTATACATTACTTCATTGGCAATTAGCCGCACAACTTCCAAGACCTGGAGGCGTGCATATTTATTCAAAAGGTGCAATGATAGCTGGCTATACATCAAGAAAAACGGCTGATGGTTGGGTTATAAGTATTTCAGATGGCATAGACTATGGTTCACTTGCACTAGGTTTTAATGATGATGGTTCAAAAAGAACACCACGTGGGCCACTAGAAGCTTTAAACTTTAAAATCGTTGAAAATGCAATAAGAGATGTCGCAAAGGTTGTAGCTATTCCATCAGGTGGTAAGGTGGTAATTAATATATGATTAATACTGAATATAAAAAATACCTTGAAACAACTATAAAAGCACTTGTTGAAAGTGGTGAAATAGCAAACGATATCACATTCGGATATCATGAAGAATTTTACTACGAACAAGAAAACGATGTTGAAATAACAATATCAACTCTTCCAGGACAAATAAACAAAGGATTAGTACAATATCCCGTTCAATTAAAAATCGATGTAATAGACAAATATGTCGATGAAATAAAAACGGCTTTAGATGAGTTGGTTGTTAATTTAAACGAAAGCGTTGTGGCTTTAGATGGTGTTAGCTACAAACAATTTTATACAACATCAACAACGCTAGGCTCGTTTTTAAATAATGGTTCTAAAAAATATAATTCATTGACAATTAGCGTAACGCTTATAAATTTTTCAAACATACTAGGAATCACAAAATTAACAATAGGCGGTTATGATGTACTTGCTCCTTTAGTAAGTTATTCTGTTGGTTATGAAGCTGAAACGGCTTCAACTGGTGCAATAGGAACACCAGAAACAAAGTCAGTCGCAAAAACATTCGCAAGAACATATAACTTTATATTTGTTGCAAATACAAATAATGTAGGTGTTAAATCATTAATTAGTCAAATAGTTCGTGGAACAAATCCAAATACATCAATATCAGTGGTAAGTAAATTCAGTGCAATTGATAATGCAGATGTAACAGAAAGCTACATAATGAAAACAGGATCAAGCGAACAAGAACTAATATCAACAAACCTACCATTAATAAGAGTCATGTTAATTAAGGAGGTATAAAATGGGAAGATTAGACATTTATATCTCAAATAAAGGAACAAGTGAACAAGCGCTAGATAATAGTGCAGCCAATGGCGGAATTGCTCCAGAATCAAAAGCAAACAATAGTGCAACTAACGGAATGGCTCGAACTATAGCTAAAAGTGCAATAGTGCATCAACTAGTTAATGCTGGCATAAATAATGCTAAAAGCATAGTACAAAATCAAATTAGTATCTATGGAGATGTTACAGGCGACTATATAAAGCAAACAAATATAGAACAAACCTATAACAACATCATGCAAGGTATAGGTTTTGGATTAAGTACCACAACAGCATTCATGGTAAATCCATATTTAGGATTAGTAAATCTAGGCGTTCAATTAGTAGGTGCAGGCGTACAAGTATGGCAACAACAAAAGCAATACAATATTGAATATGCAAAATCTAATGCAGTAGCTAATTATCATAGTGTAAGATTAGGTGCTAAATTGGTAGATGGTAACAGGTGATCGTATGCAAGCAATGACAATAAAAGAATTAAGAAATAAATACACTTCATCAAATGTAAGATGGGGCAGAGCCAAAAGCCAATGCTTAAGCACAGAGCTTGACTCATCAACTATCATTATTACAAACTCGGATAAATTAAACATTGAATCGTATGATATCGTTGAATTAACAAACGAATACAGTGTAAACGAGTATTGGCTTGTTGCAGATAAAAAAGAAGAATATATCACTTTTACATCTCCTTTTAAGTATCAATACACAATTGAACTGATGAGCTTAACTAAACTATTGGAAACCATATTCTTGCCAAACATGGCAATAACAAATATAGGCCAAAATAGAACGATTTATTTTTATATAAATACAATCATAAGTCAATACTTCAAAACATCGTATGGTTTTAGTGTTAGCATTGCAAATAGATTACAAACCAAAGCAAATGTGGTATGCAAAGAAAACACATTCAGCGAACCAACAATGCGAGAGTATCTTGATTGGTTATTGTCATCAGTAGGAGCAATAAGCACTTTAAAAATTCAAAAGACAAACAATGTATATTCGTTTGTGGTCGATTATTTAGATTTAAGCGGTTCAAATGTAGCAATCACTACAAGCTATATAACTGATATATTCACAGGGCAAGATAGTGATTCATACGTTAGTAGAATTTTACAAACAAGTGATGACATTATATCAGAGCAAACAATAAAAGAATACTTGCAAGAATCTACAACTGAACCAATACTAAACACAGATACAGCTCAATTGAGATTAACAAGAAAAGCGTATGATTTTAAGAGTTTAAAAGCATTAAATGTAAGATTTGATGTAAGAACAGCATATACAAATACAACGGGTGCTGATTCTGATGGTTCTGAATATTCAGGAACAATGGATGTTGATATATCAGATTTCGTTGTACCAACTGAAGAATATTCGACATTAACAAGACCTAATTCAAGTGAATATGGAACAACAGGATTTGGAAGCAGACCAAAGGCGTTTTATACAGTTACGCCAAATAAATATATCACAAACGATATAACATGGGACAGAGATAGTAATACAATAACAAATCTTCATTATATGCAAAAATGGAAGGCATGGTGGGTAGATTTTAATTCAGGAGTATCAATTGAAAACGCAATAAGAAGAAAAGTGTGGGAATGGTATAAAACCATAGCACCAGATTATTCTGCAGCCAAAACTTGGCCTGATGGGCGAATAGAATTAAAAATTGATGATGGTCATGGATTTGTTCAATGGTATATGTATTATGTAGAAATTGACTATGACTACGATGAACAAATATTTGAAGTAGAGTATCAACCATATTACTCTCCTAAAATTGTTGAAGAACACGAAAAAAGCAATGCGATATACTCAACTGATACAAATACCAATGCAAAAACTGATATTTTATTACAACTTGATAGAAACAAAGAAAAGTTGAATCAGCTTGCTTGTGATTACAAGATTATGACAGCTATATCAAAGGTAACTAATTCAAATTACGCACCTAAAATATCACTCGGTCAATATTGGATGGATGAGAATAACAACAAATATGTTCTTACAAAACTAGAAACAGTCATAAATTCAGATTTTATTCAGTATAAGGGTACTTTATCCTTAAACTTCTCAAATGCGATTATAGACACTAGTTTGAATAGAGAAAAAAGATATTATGCTTATGCCAATACAGATATTGTTACAAGAAAAGAAAACTATGTAAAAATATTTAAAATTTGTTTAACTAGCTCACAGGGAAATGAAAAACCACTTATACCTGCAGATAGTTGCAGAGTTTCATTTTCATATAGCCAAAATCCAATAGGTTATTACTTGCTTCCAATTGTTAAAGTTTATAACGATAGAATGATATCATTTGAAGTTCAAACAATGGATAATATATCAATTACCTCAGTCAAAGGTGATTCGATAACAGGCGGATACCAAAACAACGTTTTAAAATACGTTAACGATGATGGAGAATTCGATAGGGTACATGTTGACTTTGGTGTTTTAAAATCAGCATCAACTACAGATGTCGAAGGACAAACACCAATTGAATGGGCTAGTGGAATTGACATTGATGAATGCGGTGAAGAACAAACAATAAGTGGATCTATTACAATATGGGTTGATGAAAGCAAAAACTTATTTTATGCCTTAACTGAAAGTGTTGATATTAACAACATTTTAAAAGACAACCGCGAGCAATTCAACCTAACAGTTCAATACATTCCTAAAACTGAAGTACAAATAGCGAATAGCACAGCTACAATGACTTTTTTCTTTGATAGATATATAAACACACTAGAACTATACTATCAAGCGTTGAAAGAAAATGATACTCCGACTAAACCCTTTAGATGCTATATGACATGGACAGGTGGAAGTAGCGATTCATATTTGACACTTTCAGAATTATTCGACACTAATTTTATACACTTTTATACGTATCAAGGTGGCACAAATCCAACGGGTGACAACATAAGAATAAGGATACTAGGTTCTTATTTGTCAGGAACTATGACACAAAAAACAGTTATAGACATACGAAACTACACAGGTGGTTATTTAACACCTGAATATGAAGATTTTATATAAGGAGGTAAAAAAGATTGAAAATTTTTATTAATACGACTAATTGGACTATTGTAAAACAAGAAAATGAATATCCAATTCTAGTTGGCAATAATTATGTAGACTCACTAAAGGTCTACTATGATTCAAATCCAGCAACTCAATACTTTTATCCAACACTAAACATTTTAAAGCCAAATGATAGAAAAGTGGGCGCAATTCCATTTGATACAGGAAGCGTAGAAGAACCAAACCCATCAACTTATACAGATGATGACAATAATACTTGGTACATGTTTAAATTCACATTATCAAGCGACAATCACCAAATCGATGTATCAGGTAAATACCAATTTACAATTACAACTAATTACTACAATTCATCAACTAACGCGATAACAAAGCAAAGAAATGTTAATGCTATGTTAAGCGTTGTAAATGCAACAACTAACGATGACAATGATATTTTAATTTTAGGAGATGATCCAAGTGAAGTAGTAGCAAGTTTATATACGCTAGTACAAACATTAAACACAAGTGTATCAGCTATAAATATTTCAATTTCAGATTTAACAGCCAACAAAGCAGACAGAGATAATACTAGCCAAACAATAAAAGCTGGTTTGATAAAAACCCATACATTACAGGGTAATGGCTTCGGTGTACTTGTTGATGATGAAGTATCGTTCAATGATATCACCTGGTTTACTGATGGTGATGGAACAAACAAATGGAAGATTTTTTATAATTCAGATGGCAACTTACAATTTACACCAGTTACAATAGGCAAAAAGGTTGAATTTAAAAATATTAAAGTAAATGAAATCTATGATGGTACAGGCACAAGTTTAATTGAAATGGTACTTGGTGGTATGTATTTTACTGCTAAAAACTGGGAAAATCCAAGCCAATACAAGCAATTATCATACGATTATACAAACGGCCTTTACGGTTTAGGAACACCAACACTAAATAGCAGTGCAACACCAAAGAGTTATGTAGATTCAGGAGATGCAACACTTCAAACTAATATCAATACTGAAATAACAAATAGAACAAATGCAGATACTACACTTCAAACAAACATCAACAACGAGGCAACAGCACGATCAAACGCAGATAACAACCTACAATCTCAAATTGATGGTATTAATGCAGGTCAGAATTTAGCGGATATTGTTGGCAATTTAAGTGCGTTAGCAAACTATCCTACTACTTATCTAAAGAGTGGTGATAAGGTGCAAGTCCTTATTGATAGCGACCATGACAATGCATCAACAGTATACAATTGGGATGGTGAAGATTGGGAATACATCGGAAACTACGGACAAGATGGATATACCAAAGCAGAAGCAAACACACTACTTGCAACTAAACAAGATGTAATTGATGAAAATAATAAAGTTTCAAGTGATTATATCAATGATACTAACCAAACACATAAATTCGTAAGTGCAAACGAAAAAGCGCAAATTGCTCAAAACGCAGATGATATAACAGCCATAAAAGATGGCACAAATATTGATTCGTTTGGTGATGTAGAAACAGCAATATCAAACATCACGCTATCAGGTGATAATACAAGCGTAGAAATCAACAGCAAAGTTATAAGCGTAAAAGACAGCTATGTTGAGAATTTCTTTGCGACTGATTCAGAAGTAGAGGATATGCTAGAGGAGGTATTCGGATAATGTCAGATAGAACACAAGATTTAAAAAATTTAAGACAGGTAGCTGTTAAGTGTAAAGAGTATACTGATTCAGAGATTGCTAAAAGTGAAGAAAAGATGAAATGGTACATGGGCGAGTATAGTGTAAGCACAAGTGATGACAATACAAGTGCAAGTTCAAAGACAGTGCCAGCTAATGCAACAAGATGCAAGATAAAAAGAATCTATGGCTTAACACAGAAGCTAAACCCTACAACTGCAAGTGATAGCACAAGCGTAAGTGTTAAAACCCTACCAAGCACAGTATACGACCTAGATGTAAGTAAGGTAGAGGGTAATAGTAAAAAGAGTGAGAATTTAATTGTATTAAATGATGTTGCAGAAACAACTACAAGTGGTGTTACTTATAAAATAGAAAATGGTGTTATTACTTTACTTAGTGGAACTGCTACAAGTAGTATAAAAATTGCTACTACAAGTATTAATGTAGTAAGTGGTATGTCATTATCAGCATTTAATGATAAATCTTTATCAGGCTTAACTGTTCAGTTAAGAAATAATGATGTCTGGGTGGAAGATATATATCTTAATGCAATTAACAAAACAGGAACATTTGCAAACGCTGGTAATTCATTAAATATAGGTATTGCTAATGGAACAACAATCAGCTCACCTATAACTATCAAACCAATGCTAGTAAGTGGCTCAACTGCACCAACTGAATTTAAAGTAGGCTACACAGGAATCCACAACTTTGCTTGGACTGGGGTAAAGGTTGAGGGTGTAAATGTTTGGGATGAACAGACAGAAAATGGTGCTCTTGTTGATGGTGGAACTATTGATACTTCATTATCTACAAGATTAACAACAAGTTATATTCCAGTAAAGCCAGGAACAACTTATTATTTCTCAACACCAATGCTACACGGTAGAGTTGCTTTTTATGATGCAAATAAAAACTTTATAAGTTATAACTTTGATGGTTTAGATTATCAAGAAAACCTCATATCAAGTGGTGTATATTATGTGAGAGTAACATTCCCATCAGCGTATGGCTCAACTTACCAAAATAATTGTTGCGTTATTATAAGTAATAGTTCAAGAAATGGTAATTATTATCCTTATACTTCAACAATCAAGGCTATAGACCTATCAAGCATCCTATACAATGGTAGTCCATTGTTTGAGGGCAATAGTTTGAAAGCAGTTAATGATGTTAAAGATAGCATAACACCTTATAAGGCAGTGAATAAGATACAGAGAAATGTATATAATGGTTCAGAAAGTTGGGCTACTGCATTTGATTTATTTTATATAAGTGTTAGTGGTTATAATTATCAAAGTGGTGTAGTAAATTTCTTAAACAATTTATATACAGAAGTTGAATACCATAACTCATTAAGCGATTTTAAAGCAAGTGGTGATAAAATAATAACATTGACTAGTGATGGTAAAATTTATATTAAAGACACAAGTATTGCAAATTTAACTGCTTTTACAACATTTTTAAGCAGTAATAATTTAGTATTACAATTTATACTCGCAACCCCAATCGAAGTATCAATAAACTGGGCTTCACTTTTAAGAGGTATCACAGGTTATAGTAATGGAACTATATCACTACTTAATACTAACAACCAAGACACTGCTAACCTTATCACTTACAACTCAATTATAAAAGAAAATTGCTGTGCTAAAATGGTGCAGTCAAGAGGTGGTAATGTAATCAAGACAGTGTCATTCCCTACACAAGCAAGTGATGGTTATAGTGCTGGTAGCGTTTATAACGTAAGAGATTTTACTACGAACAAGAGAGAAACGAATGTAAGTAAAAATAGTGATTTAGGTGCGTCGAGTTGGACTTATACAAGTAGCAGATTTCAAGCGATTATAGATAATATTATTGATAGTTCATCAAGAAGTGCTAGCTTGTTATGTAGAATTTATAATTCATCAACAACTGGCAACGATAAAGATATATTTGTAGTAAATAAACAAGTATGTATTTATGATAGTTTATATGATGATGCAACTATTTTTGATACAGCTATGACAAACGAGCCACTCTACTACGAACTATCCGATGCATCCAAAACATCCACAGACATCACAGGAATAGATAACGTATTAGAGGTGCAACCTAACGACACTCTTGCGTTCTATGATGCTAACGATAACCTAGTCACTGTTCCTAGTGATTTAACTTATAGAATCGAGGTGGCTAACTAATGGATAATGAATTTATTATTGATGAGGAATTACAAGATTTAATCGACACTTCAATTACACCAGAAGATAAACAAAAAGTATACGGAATCGTTATATCAAAACTAATAAGACAGCAATACAGCAAGGACATGGTAGAAGCCATTATCAACAATTATCTTGATGATTCAACAAACGAAAAGCATTTGAAAGAATTTCAAGATTTACAATCTTATAGAAAAGAGTGCAAGATTAAAGCAAAAGAACTTTTAAATATCGATTAAAAAGAGAAATAAGGGCTGAAATATGCCCTTTTTCTTATAAGGAGGATAAAAGAATATGGCAAGAAACACAAACGGAAAGAAATTCGATATACCTTATTTAATTGATCCTGTCACACAAACAAAAGGATGGATGTCACCATCTAATTTGATGATTTTTATTGGCACAGTTATAACTGACGATAAAGGAAATAAAAAAGTAGGAAGTGCCACAGGCAAAGAACTAGGTGTATTTTTATCAGAAAAAGATGATGAAATCGACAAATTAAGAAAAGAAATAAGCGAATTTAAAACAACTTACAGAAAAAACACAAAATACTTATTAAGTATTATAGAAATATTAATCGGACAAACTGAATTAAATGGCTTAAATTTATCAGAAATTAAAGACAATTTGGAGGGTAAATAATTATGAGAAAGAACACTATAATTAAATTTTTTATTACAATGAGTTTTGTTTTTATGGCTTTAACTTTAATGTTAATCCCTATTTTTGCTGATGAACCTGAAACAACTACAATAGATATTAATCCAGCAGTATCAGTAGAAATTGAAACACCAGAAGAAGAACAACCTGAAGAAACACAGGAAGAAGAAAAGAGTGCATTTGAAGTATGGCTTGAATCTTTAGATGTTGAAACAGTAAAAGGTTGGATCATCGCATTAATGGCTAAACTTGGAATTGATACTGCAGTAATTTTCGCAATGCTTATTTATTTCGTTAAGAGCAAAGTTAGAGATGCTAAAACAACTAAATTCTATGAAGATCTAATGGCAAAGATGGATGCAGAACATCAAAAGAAACTTGAAGATGCAACAGACCAATTCGTAAAGAAATTAGATGAATTACAAGCACAAGTAACAAATGAAATCAAGAAAGCTAATTCAGAAGAAAGAAAAGCAGCTAAAGAAAATGTAGAAAAAATGAAAGAAGCTCTATCAGAAATTAATGTTGAATTAGAAAAGTAGGAGGTTTCAATATGTTTTTTAAAGACATAGAGAATTGGGAACAAAAGAAACTACGAACAGCATACATCCTATTCAATGTGGCATATTATGTTTTTACTTTACTTATTCCAATTATTATAATTGGATGTAGATATGAAATTTTTAAAAAGGTTTCAAATTATAGAGTAACAGGATGGGGACTAATCCTAATAGTAGCGGTTGTCTTTGTCGCTGTTCGTGCATTAAATAAAGCATTAAATAGACTACCAGAAACAACTTTGAATGAACAAAGGGTAAAATATACGCTTCTAGGTGTAAAAGCGTTAATTCCGCCTATTTTTATTGTTATTGTTATGGGTTTATTAAAGAATGACTTTACACTAGCATACAACACTATATGGCTTTGCATGATATTTTTTATTTGCGGAATCATTACAGATTATCTTTTTATTAAATATTTAGAAAGAGAAATCGATTTGAGAAAGAAAGCAAAAGAAAAAATCGAAGTCGACAAGCGTGTTGAAAATTTAAAGAAATAAGGTATAACTTATGGATAAAAAGGTCAAAAATAAAAAACTAATATTATATACATCATTAGAGATAATAGTTTTAATAATAATGACCGTTGTAGGCAATATGTGGGACTGGGTGAACATGGAGTTCCGCCCAGACCAAATTGCCACAGGTGGATTCTGGGAAGATACATTCATAAAAGCAACGCTTTATTCAGGTTCACTTGTATTGGCTATATTATTAAAGCTATCTAAACTAGAGTTAAAAGATAATAGATACGATGATTTATTAAATTTATATCATCAAAAATGGGACATTAAAGAAAAGAACACAACAGCATTCAGTAAATATATTGACAAGGAACTAAATCCATCAATTAAAAAAGAATATATAAGAACAATGCTAAATAGTAAATTATTAAAAATTCAAAAGCACGAAAAGGATGAATGGTTGACTGATTACTTCAAGATCAAAGACTTACTAGAAGCTAATCCTGAATATGACTACATGAACGATTATCCTTTTTTCGATGAAAAGTCAAAACAATACTTTATTAAAAGAACTCGTATCGAAGCAATGCTTGAACCAGAGTTCCTAGATAAACATTATTTAGAAATTAGATGTAAATATCCAAGAGTATCTCCTGTACAATTTGGGTATTATTTAGATATAAGAAGAAACAGAGACAGCAAATACAAACTTGACAATGAAGTTGTTAAGGATGTTTCAAAGCAAGCTGTAATAAAAGTAATATTCACATTCTTTATTTCATTTTGTATAACAATTATGGTTTTGCAACCATCAACAAACGAATTACTAGAACAAGCAAACGGATGGATTATTCTTTTAATTAAATACATTATAAGAGTAACTATGATATGCTTGTCATTTGCAACAGGTTTGTGGACTGCCAAAACGACATTCAATGATAACTACCTATTGCCACTTATAAATAGAAATGATATTCTTGATTCGTTCTTTTTATGGTTGGATATTCATCCAGTCCAGGAGAAAGGCGTTGCAGCTATAAAAGCAGAAGTTGAAGAAGAACTACGAATTGAATATGAAGAAAAACTCAAACGACAAACTGAAAGTTATAAAAAAGAACTTTTGGATAAATACGAAAAATTAAAGAATGAAGAAGCAAAGGGGACTGCATAAGTCCCCTTTTTTCTTTTTGTGGTGTAATTTGTGGTGTACTTTTTACAAACTAAAATAAACAACCATAAAAGAGAGTAAACCATTTTAAATCATTTTGTTATTTTTTAGATACGATTTTAAAAGGATATAAACAATATTAATATATATAAATATAGAATTAAAAGACAATAAAATATTTTATCTCGATTCCCCTCACTCGCTCCATATCAGTTTAAAGTGCTTGAAACATAAGCACTTTTTTATTTTTTATAGTGTTCGTGGCGTATTTTTTGGTGTATTTTTGGAAAAATTTGGTGTAAATTTGGATAGAGTTGGAAAAAATTGGACTTTTTTGTAATAAATAAAAAAGGCATTACTGCCATCAACAGTAATACCCTAAGATTAGAAATGATTATCATCAAATCTCGCAAATTTATTATAACATAATTTTAAAAATAAGTAAAAGAAAAGAGGCACCTTTTAAAGTGCCTCAATTCATAAGGAGAGTTTTCTAGACATGAATAATAATCTCATGCATTTGTATGCACTTATTATTATATCACTTTTTGTGTAAAATTTCTAATACCTGACTTTCATCATCCTGGAACAAGTGCCAGTACACGTTCATAGTAGTAGATGCATTCTTGTGTCCTAACCTTTTTGAAACTACTTTAATAGGGACACCAGCTTTTATAAGATTAGTAGCATGACTATGTCTAAACCCATATAAAACAATTTTTGGTAAACCTGCAACTTTTAAATGTAGGTTTAACTTACGATTAAGATTTGTTTCTCGAAATGCCTTATTTTTGCCAAAGATAAAATCATCAGGTTTATATCCTTTTACATGATCCAAAAGAAGAACAATAATATCATGAGGCATTAAAACCCTACGATTAGAGTTTATATTTTTTGGTGTTTGAATTACATCATCCTTGCCAAGTTTAGAAGTTATCGATTTATTAACTATTAAATAATCTCCTTGAATGTCCTTAACTTGTAAGCATCTAAATTCATTAGGTCGCATACCAGAATAAGCAAAAGCATAAAAATAAAGCCAATATTCATATTCACTTGGTTCATCTTTTATAAATGAATCTAAAAATTTATTTATTTGTTCTATCGTAAGAACAGAGCGTTCATTTACGATTTTATTCATTGATACATTTTCAAGTTCATCAAGTAAGCTATTATTTAAAATATAATTTTTATTAATGCCAAACTGAATAAGACTTCTAAATTCTCCTATAACCATATTTGTAAATGATTCAGAAAAATCACATTTTACAAATTTATTCTTCCAATCAAAAATATCAGAAGAAGATAGATCATTTAATTTTTTATTCCCAAATGCAGGAGCAACATGATTTTTATATCTTCTTTTTATTCCATCAAGTGTAGTTATTTTAGTTTTAGTTTTTTTATATACAATATACTTATTAAAAAGGTCAGAAAGGGTGCAAT
>Ga0310786_10002862_pt1 | contig 25752 bp, 52 predicted proteins | sample AusTroGonzalo_MG_FD_203881 | JGI IMG/M metagenome (GOLD analysis project Ga0310786, IMG submission 203881) | Bovine rumen microbial communities from tropical cattle in Woodstock, Queensland, Australia - Gonzalo_03 (v2) (version 2) | ecosystem: Host-associated > Mammals > Digestive system >...
CCGTTATTTCGTTATGATGCGTCATATCCGTTGCAAGCGTGTCCATCAGTTCCATCCAGCGCCGCCCCGTCGCTATATGCGACTGTCTCCAGCGCGTATAGTCCTCGTCGTTTTTGGGATTTATGCCCTGCGCTTTCAGTTCCTCACGCCGCCTGAAATCCTCAGCACGGAACTGTTCCAGATACCGGAGCGCCTTTGCCCGCGCCTCCGTTGCCGCCTCCCGGTATTCGTCATATATCAGGCGTTCGAGGCCGTCAAGGATAAGGTCAACCTCCATCCGGCCTTCATCACGCCCTGAAACGCTGACAGCGTCCCTGCGCGGCACGTATCGCTTGTCTTTAGGTATACCGGCCATGAACGCTCACTCCCGCCTTGTCAAGCCCGTGCGCGGCTGTCATGTGCCTTGCTCTGTCGGCTCTTCCTTTTCCAGTGCCAGTTCCGGCTCTTCCTGCACGGGCGGTTCAGCGATCATGCCGAGCCGCGCAAGGTCTGTCGCCGCCTTTTCCCGCTCAATTTCTTCAATGTCATCAACGACGCCCAGATAGGTCGCAAGCAGTCGCGTCGAAACCGTTTCGCCGAGGAATTGCGCCGCCGCGATGACATTGTTGATGTTTTCGCTTGCATTGATCGTTTCATAATACTGGAACGAAAATGTTTCCGTGTCCGGGATGCCCGCGATCTTGAATATACCGTAAAGGAACTCAATAACCTCGTATTCGAGCAGTGTACTGTTCAGCCGCTGATTCGTATATGCCGAATTGATCGCGGTCGCCGTAAGATTGCCCGCATTGAGCTGTTCCGTCATAACCCCGCGCATATTGTCGAAAAGCATCTGTTTCAGGCGGACAGCGCCGTTTTCGTTTGCCTGAAATTGCACCGTTATCTGATGCGGCTCGATCTTTTCGCCCTCGTTGTTAGTGTGCGCAACATGGTTTTTCAGCAGATGCGACAGGAAATTCGCGTCATCAATATCGTCCATCCCGCCGTAACCTTGCAGAACCCAATAGATCAAATCGCCCTCGCTGATGTTGTTTATCAGCTGACTGTTTACAAGATCAATCGCCGTCAGTGTTGAAATATTGCCGGTGATTGCGCTCTGCTTGAGTATGTTATACAGCGGATAAATCGGGAGCACGGATGCCTCGCCCATGTCCTCCGAATATACGCCCTGCACTTCACTGCTCACTCGTTGCGTCGTGTATGCCCGTTTTTCTTGCTGGAGTACGAGCGCATTCCCCTCGACCTGCGCGTAAACGGTAAAGCCGTCCTCCTCGTACAGAACAGCCGTCATCGGTTTCTTAGGGTCAATCCGCCAAAACCGGATGCCCGCGCGGATTGTGCCCGTGTATTCATCAGGGAGCGCGGCAAACTGCTCAAAGGGGAAATGAATCAGGTTTTCCCCGTCGAAATAGCCGTAAGAAACGCCGCTGTTCCGCGCGTCAATGAAGATTTTGCGGAGCGTGCCGTCAAAGTTGCGCCCCAAACGCTCTTTCACCTGCGGATTTTTGAACGACACGCCGTTTGCGAGCAAGTGCGCCGCGCCCGTGTCGATAATCAGCGGATAATAGGCGTTCAGGAGTTTGTGATTTGGCGTTACATTGTCAGGATGCGGCATACCGAGGAAATCATAGATAACCTTTTCGACAAGCAAAATGTCCGGATTCCGGTGTTCGTAGTACGCCCGCGCCTTCTTTGCAACACGGTACTGCTCCGAACTGATATGGTTCGCGATCGCGGATTCTACGAACGCAATACGGCGGATTTCATCGTCCCCGCAGTTCTGTAAATCTTGAAACGTGTACACTCGCTGAGCACCGCCTTTTCATTGTTCATAATGCCACGCTAAAAAAGCGCCATGACCTCTGTCTGCTTTTTTGTGATGTGCAGTGTATAGCACATATAGCGCATCGCGTCCATCGCATGATCGTTTTCCTTTACCGGCCTGTCCTCGCCGGGCGAATCATCCCATACATAGGACTCTATTTCCTTGATGATCGCCTTGCACGCGGGATTGAGTTTCAGCTTTCCTGTATGGAGCGCCGTTGCCGTTTCCCGTATACCGCTCACAACATCATTTTTCGCTTTGACGATCTTGTAAAAATGCCGCTTGCGCAGTGTTGCGATGAACGAGGCCGCAGACGGGTCAATGATCGTCAAGAGCCGCCCGCCCTGCAAAAAACTGAGCACGCCAGCGCTCGCAGAACAGCCCTCCGGCACATACGCCCGCAGAAATGCCTCCAGATCATCAGCATACTCTTCATCGGTCTTTTGCGCCCGCTCTGTCCGTCCGGAGTAGTAGTATTCTTTTATCAGATACCATGTCTGCCCGTATTTGCCCCATAGCAACGCCGCAAAGGCGTTCTGAGTGCCGTAGTCTATAGACATACAGTAACGCTCTGCTCGCGCGACAGGCGGCTGACAAAGCGTGTCAGCATACATGGGATAAATCAGGCCTTCCGCCTGAACCCATCTGCCCAAAATAAACCGCTCGTAGAATACGCCGGTGTATTCACGTTTGATGTTTTCGATATAGTCTGTCGGGAGCGTCGTATTGTCCGCGAGCAAAAAACGAAAATCGAGGAGCGAAAGTTCCTCGGCGCGATCAATATATTCAGCTTTGAGCCAGTGCGTCGGGCTTTCCGGGTTTGTGGTCGCGATCAATTTCGCGCCCTGCAAACGTAAACGGGAAAGGAGCATAACAAAAAAGTCGCGCGGCGCTTGCGTTGCCTCGTCCAGATACGCGCCCTGCAATGTCAGGCCTCGGATTTTCGATTCCGACCGGTTATCATTTGCGCCCTCCAGCAGAACGCGCCGCCCGAACAGTTTTCCTTCCTTCTGCGCTATGCTATACTGGAAATTGCTTTCGCCGACAAGTTCCTGCAATAGCACGAGGCAATTCCGTTTCAGCGTTGTCAGCGATTTGGCGCACATCATGTATAACTTGTCCTCCGGCATAGTTGCCACAAAGAACGCCCACAAAACGAGGCTGACCCATGTTTTGCCAGAAGAAACGCTCCCCTCAAGGATGTTCAGGCGTTTGAGCCGGTTCTCCTGCCACGCCCGCATCAGTTCCTTCTGCTTCGCCGTGTAAATCATCTTTCAGCCCCTCAATCAGCTGTTCCAGAATGCCATTTCGCTGTTCGCCGCCGCCGCGCAAGAGTTCCGTCCGCGCCTTTATGCTTTCCGTTTCGGCCACAAGATGCTCGCGCTGTTCCTTTGACATTCCGGCGCTTGTCAGTGCGATCAAAAAGTCCATCGCGCGACCCCAGTTTCTACCGTTCGGATTTCCGAGGTTCTGTATCAAACCGCGCTGGACTAATTCGAGGCCGGTAAATGTCGCGCCGTTTTTATCCGTAAACGAACCGTCGAGCAGTCTTTGCGCCATTTTGCGCATATCTGCTTTCTCGCGCCGCGCTTTGCCGGACGCAATGCCGCCCTTTCTTCCACTTTCTCGCGCTTCTTCGGCGCTTCGCTCATGGAATCCGTGCCCTTTCAAATTGTCGCTATTCATTGCCGCTTTACCGCCTTTCCTCGCGACAATGCGCGGTATTTGTTTCAGTATATAATATCATCGGCCAGCAAACGGACAAGCGCATTCAACGGCGCGTCCTCCTCAAACTGCGTCGCCGGGTTTAAATTATATACTGCTGTGATTTTTGTTTCCGGGAATGCAAGTTTCAGGCAGACAAGTGTTTCCCCGCTCCCTGTCGGAAGATTGATTGCCTCCGGTAAAATTCGAAGCGCAAAGTAAAACTCGTCTGACACATCAAGCATACAATCAATCGGAAGATGGCCGCTTGTCGCATCAAAGTATCCGGGGAATGCCGCGCGGATTTCGCCGACGCGAAACCACCTGTTCGACTGCAAATCCCCTGTCGGGCTGATGTCAAGCGTTTTTACGCCCGCTTCTTTCAGTGCCCGTGATGCATTGCCGCAACTAAAGCAAACGGCCTTGTCAAGCCCGTGCGCGGCCATGTAGCGCTTGATTGCTATTGCCCGCAGTTGCTTGTTATTGAACCGGAAGAGTTCAACTCCCATAATTCCTCAGATTCCTTAATCGTTTTTCCAGCGGGAGCGACTTTGCGAACAGGTCAGGCCGGTGAGCGGTCTTAGATGTTGCAAGCGTGTCCCAGCAATGTGCATAGAACGCCGGGTTCTTTGCGATCTTCCCAGCCTCCACGAGCAGGATGTACTCCATAGCGCACTTGTAACAACTTCCGCATCTGCCCGGCATCAGCTTGATGTGATATTTCTGCTCGTTTTTGACGTGCAGACTTTCACGAAAGCGGAGCGGCGAAATGCAGGAGGAAACGCATTCGAGCGCGCCCTTGTCGAACAGGTATTGGAGCCGCTCGTATTTCTTTTCGTTATCCGGTATGAAAACGAGTTCGGCCTGTTCAAAACGTTTGCGCACGCCGTTCCAGAATGCAAGATAGACCTCGGCGCTGTCAGTGATCGTAAAGCCGACAACCGCCTCCGACAGCGGAGTTGTCCAATCGCTCCCGATTGCATACCGGTATATCCCGCGCGCAATGCCTATATCCAGCATGATGGACAATATCAGCTGATTTTTGAACGGGTTGTCGGGGAACACCTGCCGAGGCGCTTTGAACTTTGCCGGAATATATTTTGCCCCGGCTTTTCGTGCCGCGTCGCGTGCATAGCGCTCCTCAAAGCTGGAGGAGGATTTATTCAGCCCGGCGACATGCACCGCCGTGACATCATATCCCTGCTCCTGCAATTTATACATCAGATATACACTGTCAAGCCCGCCCGACAGCGCGATCATGACTTTCCTGTTCTCCGGGAGGCGCTTCACCGTGCCGCGCATTTCAACGGCGTTGAACCGCGTGCCCCATCCGCATTTTGCGGCGACATGCCCGGCAATCTGCTTGTATTCGCTCGGCACGTTTGCCTCTGGCCGCTTTTCTGTGAATGCCGTATAGAGCGCAAGGCCGATTTCGTAGAACATACGTTATTCCTCGTCCTCTTCCTCCGGCATATCAAACCGCAGTTCCGGGAATTTTGCGGCAATATGCTCCGGATTGCCCTTGAAAAAGACAAGGACATTTTGATGCATTTTGCCGACTTTACGTGATTTCATACTGCGTCCGGCGCGCCGAGGGAGCGTGCCTGCGGAGTTGATTAAGACAAGTTCGTTGTAATAGGCAAAACCGCAGTTCAGCATACACGTGATTGTGTCGCCGACGAAATTTCTGTAAATGCCGGTTTTCTTGTCGCGGATTTCGCCGACTTTGATCGCCAGGAACGTGTCCTCTGCCAGCATGTCAAAACACTGCTGAAAGATGTTTTGGTATTGCCGCATGAACTCCTCATATGTGCCGAGCGCGCTCATGTCCTCTTTGCTGTATTCTTCGAGGTCATAGTACGGCGGGGACGTAAAGCAAAAGTCGAAACCGCGCTGTTCAATGAGGTTTGAAATGCTGTTACTGTCGCCGCAGATGTAAGTCACTCCCGGATAGGCCTTTACGGCCTCGGCATTGACATCGACCTGATCTTGCCGAATTTCGACTGCCGTGTATTTGTAGCCGCATTCACCTGCGACAACGCCTTTCGTCTGTTCGCCGCCGAACGGGTCAAGGATGTGCCCGCCATCGGTGCAGAACCACTTCATCATGACCTCCGCCAGCACGGGGTCAAAGTTCGATGTTCCGCCGTTGATGGAATCGACGAAACCGCCGTTTGAGGTAAATTTGCCAAACTCGCCGTCGCGCGTCTGCGAAAGATCGCCGGTGATTTCCTTCCACTGCGCACGGCGCTCCATCCAATAGCCTTGTCTTGTGTCAAGGACGGAAAACGGCGGCACGATGAACGAATCAATCAGCTTTGCATGCTCCTCGGCCTCCTCCGCCTCTTCCTCGCCTTCAAAGACAAGCGGCTCGACCTCAAAATCAAACGCGCCCATGTCAATTTCCTGAATCTGCGCGAGTTCGATATTCAGTTTTTCCATATCGAACCCGGAGTTCATCGTCAGCTTGTTATGAATAAGCGCATATGCACGGCGCTGTTCATCAGTGAGGGAATCGAGGCGGATAATGGGAACCTCTGTCATTCCCAGTTCCTGCGCGGCCATGAGCCGCCCGTGCCCCTCAATGATCTCGCCGTTTTTCCATACGGCAATCGGGTCATCGAAGCCGAGCAGTTCGATAGAGCGTTTGATCTGCTCAATCTGCTCGGGGGGATGGAGTTTCGAGTTGCCATCATATGGAGTAATGCTATCAATCGGCACGTATTCGATTTCCAGTTTCATATTTCCCTCACCATACGAAAAGCCGCGCTGTTCCCTGCGCGGCCTTGCTTGATTTTTGATCGTTAAGAAATGGGAATGCCGCCGGTTATTCCCAGCGGCATTCAAAGGAGTGTGCTTGACAGCGGAGAGTGCTTTCGGCGTGTTGCTCCATTTACATTATACTCATTTCGCCAGGTGGATTCAAGTGGATTTTAGTGGAACTTTTCGCGCCCGTGCCGAAATTTTGCAGTTTCCTGCACGTGCCGTTATTGCGCCCCGGCTCTGATCTTTTCGATTTCCGCAAGCGCTTTCGGATGCAGATCATGCGTCAGATAGTGATACGTATATCCGAGTTCTGCCGCAATATGCTCCCATGAATCGCCGCCGATATACCGGCAAACGAGTATCGTCTTGAGCCGCCCGTCATTCACCTGCTGAATTGTGCTGTCAATTTCCTGCCGTGTTTCTGCCAGTGCCCCGATACGCGCTGTAATTTCCCGCTCGATTTCGTCAATCTTTTCAAAGGCGCGCGGGATTTTGTCGGCATTCGGCGCGGTATTGCCGCCCTCGCCTCCGAACGTGAGCGTCACGGCTTGCAACTGTTTTTTGATTTCCTCGGCCTCCGCTTGCAGGGCATTGATTTCCAGCCGTGCGAACCTGTACTGTTTCAGATACTCAGTTGTAGTCATCGCAGATGCCCTCCGTTATCAGTCGCGAATATGGCAGCGTTTCAATCCATGCGCAGAAATTTCTCCACTCCAGCAATTTGTGATGTCGCCGCGCCCGGTACATTGCCCGGAGCGCCGCATAGCTAATCATCATCGTCCGTTTTTGGTTGAACGATTCCGGCAGAAGCTGAACCATATGCCGCCAAACGCCCCGGTCTTGCGTTTGCAGGTATTGCTTGCGCAAATACTCCAGCGCGCCGATGATCGCCGTATCAGCCGCGCTGTCGCTGTCAAGGCTGAACATATCCCGCGTGATTTCGTATTTGTGCAATGTATGCATCGTCGAGCAGGAGTTTTTTTCAACTCCGGCGCGATACGTGTCCGCCTCTTTCCACCAATACAGCGGAGCGGTCACATCACAATACACTACAATCATTCGCATGAATTTGCTGTGGTCTGTACCGGCGCGAACGAGGCGGAGCGCAAGTTCCATGTCCGCCTCACCCACGTGAAATTCCGGCGTTTCGTCAATGCCCGTGTATCTGATACCGCTGTCCGATTTGTCCCAACTGTCCAGAGGGTTTCGCATTGCGCGGAGCGCCGGTTCAATCCCGGCGACCTCCGCCTTTTCAATTTTGATCATTTGTTATCCCTTTCCCGTTTTGCCTTCCTGCATCTGCGCACGCTGTCACTCACATACGCAAGAAACTGTCCGTATCTTGCCCGCTCCCCTGCCTCCAGCGCCCGGCGCTCGGCCTGTTCCGTTTTCCACGTGCCGTATCGTTCGCATTTCCCGTGACAGCCCTGCGCGCGATCGCCGCAATCCTTGCAAGGCGCGTCGCTATTTCTTGTCATCATTTTCACCTCTGCATTCGCCGAGCGCATAGCATGTCAGGAGCACGCCCCACGCCCATCCCAGGCAAAAGAACATCGCCGCATTTACCATTTCGCTGTCGCCTCCTCATTGAGCCATTTCTGGAGGCATTGTTCGCATCCGCCCGGTTCGCATTCGTGCTCGCGCCCGTCGATTCCTTCCAGTACGCAGATATATTTTTTCGTCAGTGCCGCGTCAAATAAGTTATTTTGCATTCTGAGGAGCAGATCGTACTCATTCGTCTGCAATAGCCGCGCACGGTTTTTCATTTGCCCCACTTCCCTTCCAGCGCCTCAATCCGCGCGGCCTGTTCCCGTAACGCTTGCCGGAGCAGGTCGTTTTCCTGCATCGTGAGCCGCGTCTGCTCCCGTTCCAGCTTGCGCCGCTCCCTCGCCTTGCGCCGCGCCTCCCTCATGTAGTTTGCTTTGTTCAACCGGGTTTGATTTGCCGCGCACTCCGGGCAATACTTTGTCGCCATCGCAGCATACCAATCCTGAAGCAATAGCCGCCGCCCGCAGGAAATGCACCGTTTCACCACTCCTCCGGATTCGTCGATCATCATATCACCGCCCCTTTCTTATATTCAACCGTTTGTATCCTGCATTGCGTTTCCGCGCCCCTGTAAATAACAATAGCAGAGGGGAACGGCGCGGCATTTCCCGGCTCGCCGTTTTCGCCCGTGAATCTGATCCGCCCGCGCACAAACCTGATTTCAGAGCACTGTCCGAATATCAGGTCGTGCCAATAGCTTGTATCAGTCCGCGCCGGAATCAGGAGTACGCAAGTCGCGCCCGTTTTCGCCGCCTCTGTTTTTGCCTTTGCAATCCACTTTGCAATCTGCCGCCCATACGGGGGATTCACAAATGCCGTCCGCCCCCCCCAACTTGATTTCAGCCCATCTTCCTTTTCCGTGAAATGCTCTGCGCACTTTGCGGATTGCTCTGTGCAGCACGGGTCAAGCTGAAATTCGAACTCTTTGTGCAACGGCGCATATACATAATCGGGAGTACACCAATAATTGCTCTTGCTACTGAAAAACAACGTTTCGTCCATAGTCCCCTCCCCCGCTTTCCTTAGTTTTTTCCACTGTTTTTTCCACGGCATTCCGCTATTCCTCGTCTTTACCGCTCAGCAAAACGGCCAATTTATAAAGGTCGAACACGCGCTGGATGATCTCTTGATTCAACGCCTCGCGCTCGGCCTCGGCCATGTCTCTCAGGTGTTCGGTTGACGGGTTCTGTCCGTCCGCAAAAAAGTCAAACGAATGATTCTGGCCGCTGACGCTCTGCCATTCCATGCGAAACGCTCGCTGTACTTCGTCCGGCTTGCAGAGCCGCAAATCAATCAGCATGTTGTCAAGCGTTTCAAGTTCATTTGCACATCGGGCGAGCGCCTGGATTTCCCTCTGCATCTGTGTCGTGTTGAAGTACCAATCGCATTCCTTCTTTCGCTTGCGCCGGATATAGATTTCCGCGGCCACGAATGCCGCAATGCCGACCCAAATCGCCGCGATCATTCTGAACCACTCTCCTTGACCAGTTTATGCGCCCGGAGCCATGCAAACCGCGTTTGTTCCTTTACCTTTTCACGGCACTCGCCGCAGTACTTCCCGTTCGGCGATGCCGACACGAACCGCGTCCCACATACTCGGCACGCGAAATTATACTGTCGTTTCATGCCGTGTCCCCCCTTCGCCGCATTCTTGTGCGCCCGTTTTCCCGGCACGCCTCGCATAACAGATAGCCGGTATCTTCAAGCGGTCTGCCGCAGTTCGTGCAGAGCATATCAAGCGCCCGCGCCTTGTTCCTTTCCTGTATCCATGTATGCCGCTTTTTCCTGCAGACAGCGCACAAAGTTCCTTTCCCGTCAGTTTCCGCCCTGCACAGAACGCACAGTCCCGCCGCTTTCCGCTCTCTGTATTCACCCTTCGTCAAACTGGCTCACCTCCAAATCAACGCCGAGCGCCTTCAAACTCTGATAGAGCATCGAGGCCTTGTATTCCTTGCCGAGTATGCCCTTTTCCATCAGAACAAACTCCCGCTCCACTGCATCCTTCAGTTTGTTGAGCCGCGCCGTGCCGTATCCGAATTGTGTATGCATAACCCAAAGAACCGTCGCGAAAATCTGATACTGCAAATTCAGCGCGCAGTCCGGGCAAACGGTTTTCATCTGCCGCTTGACTTCCTCAATAGCCGTTTTCTTTGCGAGTTGCGCTTGCTGTGATCTGCTCACAACACTGTAATTCGCTTTCACTGTTTCAGCCCCTTTCGCCGATTGCTTTTCTGCCAGTGCGCACAGAGTACCATGCCATCGCGTTATATCCGATATAGTGATTATCGAGGGCGCAATAGCATTTCACGCGCCCCCAGTCCCCGCACTCCGGCACGCGGATATTATACCTGCATGAGCCGCAGACCATGCCGCTGTCCTCCTCGTCCTGCTCCATGATCGTGATTTTCTTTTTCAAATCAATGTTGCCCGCCATGTAATCCCCCTGTCGTGCATTGTGCGCCGTTTGTAGGCGGGTTTCCCTGTTTTGCAATATAATCAGCCCGCTGAGGAGAAGCCCGCCTGAAAACGCCTGTCAGCCCGTTTCCTGTCCCTGCGCGATCGCCTCTTGAATCAGGAGCATCTGTTCCTGTTCCGGCAAACACTTTTTCGCCCGCGCGCCAAACATATCCGTCAGCCGGTACGCCTCGCCGAATACCGCCATGCAAGCCCGATACAATTTCGGTTCGAAAATGCGCATTATCCGCAATTCATCGGCAATTTCAAGTGAAAACGGGCATCCGCAGCATCCTGTCCTCGTCATTCCATACACTTCATAGCAGTCGGAGTATACAATGCCCTCGGCCAGTTTGAAATCCTGTTTTTCATCGCTATTCCACCAGAACAACGGCATATATTTATCCGCTTTATGATCGCGCTGTTCAAAACATGTTTTATGAACCATTGAGCGCGTCCCCCCTTCTCCGCGCCGCTCTCCGGTTACATTCAGGTCAATGTGATGCTCTTTTATATATTTGTAAATAGGCCGCTTTTTTGATTCAACGCAGCATTTTTCGCTCACTTTGATGTCGTGCTCTTTAAGGTATATCGCAAGCCGCATCTGTCCCTCCGTAAAACAAAGCGAAGAAATCTTTGGCAAATCCTCCCTGTATACGCGCCGCCGTGCCCATTCTTTCCCGCGCATGAACGAATTTATCATTTTTGCCTTTGCCTTGCTCAAAATCGGTACGCCGCACTCCCGTACCACCGCCGGAACAGGCCGTCCCCGTATCCGCTCAATCTGGATGCCGTATTTCTGCTCCAGGTCGCACAAATGCCGCTTTGTCGCCTCGTACTCCAGCCCGGTGTTCACGAAAACGAAATGGCACTTGTAAAGCAACTCCGGGAAATACTTGCATACGAAATGCACGATGCAATCGCTATCCGAGCCGCCGCTCACGGAGATCAAAATTTCCGAATGATCGTTGAAATGCGTCCACATCTTCGCCGCCGTTTCGCGCACTTTCATGCGCGTTTCCTCCAGCCGGTAGATGCTTGTATCAATCTCATAAGGGTTCATGTCAATAGCCTCCTCCGAACCCGGTGTCGCTGATGCATACTTTCACGCCAGCGCGCTCCCGGTATGCCTTTCGGATAATCAATGTCGTAATCTGTGCATCGTCACGGTACGCAATTCCATTCAGCGCGTCGCATACAGCTTTCGCCACGTTGTCCGCGTCCGGTTTCACTGTCGGTTTGATCGTACCGTCCAGCATTGCCGCCCGCTTTTTCTTTGATACGCTTTTCGGCGGTTCAAAGTACGCAAACACCATCACCGAAAGCTGAGCCTCGCCGAAATACGTGCCGGTCTGCGCCCTGTATGCCGCCGCAACGGCTTTCTCATATGCCCGTGTCTTTGCCGGAGTATATGCCCCGTGCCGTGTCACGCGCGGCCTCGCTTTGCCCTGCGGCTTGCCCTCCACTTCAAACACCGTGTTCATCAATACACCTCCATCAGCCCGTCGCACATTCGCAGGATGTTGTTCAGCGTCCGCCCGCTATTGCCGAGCGCCTTTTTACAGATCGCATACGCAATCCCCTTTTCAGGTTCATACAGTCCGCCGCGATTGCACTTAACCACCGTTTTCGTCCCGTCCTCCCAAAAAATGATTGTCGCCGGGGCATTCAAAATCACCTTTACCGGGTTCGGAAACGCCGGGGGCGTTGCGCATTCAAACTTTTCCTTCGCCTCATTGAACCCGCGCCCGTAACCTGCGCTATACGCCGCCGCACATTCCGCCTCCCGCGTTGCCTCAAACTCGCGCTGTGCTTTGTTCTCGCCGCATTTCCACCCGGAATCAAACGCCCGCGAAACATCCGTTGTAATATCGTTCATTCAGCCGCCCTCCTTTTCAGTTCCGCCTCAATCCGTTCGCGGAACGAAAACCACGTATCGAAATTCAGGTCATCACCGAACCCGTATTCTCGAATATCCCGCGAAATCACGAACAAATCCTTGTTACTCAGTTCCCGCAAGTGCGCCGAGATAAACCGCGTCACAATTTCGGGCATATATGTCGCGCGCCCGATTGCATACCGTACCGCGCAGATACAAAGCGTGCCGAAATCTTCGTCACCGTCCATTTTAACGTACATCCGCCTCGCCATCCTTCCTCGCCGCTCTAATCTCAATCACAAGGCATACCGCAAGCCGCAAGATTTCAAGCGCGAGCCATATTGCCGCGGCTATTTCAAAGATTTTCATTCAGTCCTCCCTTTCTGCTGGGTGCGGTAGCGGCATCCAATGCGAAGGCCGAATCATCATCGGAAAGCCGTCCGGTCCGTACCATCCGTCCTCGTCATAGAAGGCCACTGTCACTTCCACACATTCACGGAATGTCCGCGCCGCCGCTTCTTCAATCGTCTCGCCGTTCTCAGGAAATACAAGGTCTGACCCGTAGACGGTCACAATCACGCGCTGGCCTCTGCCCGGCATTGCATCCTTGCAGGAAATCCACTCGCCGGAGGCCGGTACTGTCGGCGCATCCTCTATCACATCAAGGATAGGCTTCAGTTCTTCTTGCATTCTTCTTCCCTCCAATCAATGTAGTCTGGATGCCTGCACCGAATAAACTCGTCAATATACAGCCAAATCTGAATCGTACTGCTATCTTCCGGCTCAATAGCCATAACGCGGCAATCGTACCACGGTACAAGGAAAACAGACGTAATTTCGAACTGCACGTGCGTTTCTTCCTCGCACATCGCGCAAAGTATGACTTTATACACGCTCTGGTTTCTGTCATCAATCTCGCCGTTTTGCGCCCGTAGCGGGAACAAGTCCTTGTCAATCATAAGCAGTACATCAATCAGCCTTACATCCTGCATTGGAATTTTCTTCATTTCTTCCCCCTCTTTTCCCATGCGTCCATCCTCGCACCGCAATGCGGGCAGAATTCATATTCGACGCGCCCCGTCCAGTCTCTTACCTGCTCGCACCACCGTTTGCACCGTGTACACCGTGCCGTGCAAAGCGTATGTTCGCCGGATTTTGCTTTCACATCTTCCCACTCGTTCATTTCCCACGCCGCATGATTGAATGATTCCGCCGGAATCACCGGCAGAAGGAGCAGCTCCGAGATTGCGCCGGAAATTGCCTCAAGCATTCCGTGAGTTTCAGCCATTTCATCGGCAGTTCCTTTGTCTGCATCTCGCGCAATATCCTTCCGCCATTTATCAAGCACCTTTTCGAGCGCGTCGCCGTCAATCGGTCGCATTCTGTTCACCTCCTTTTATCTATTCCTCCATAAGACACCCATGTGCAATAACTGCATTTTTCGCACACATAACCGCGCCCGCCCTGACTATCTGTGCCAAAATGCTTTAATTTTCCGCCGCAATTGGGGCATTTGCCGCCGTTGTATGCCTTTTTCTCCGTGATAAATCCCAAAACTGGTATAGATAATACAGATGCAATCAATGCAATAATTAATATTCTGCTCATCCTGTTCCCCACCTGCAAATCATACGCGCCCCGCAGTGCGGGCAATATGCAAATGCTTCGCTCATGCTGTCAAGCCCGTGCGTCGACATAAACGGCAATTCGTCGCTATATTTCCATCTGCACGCGGAGCATCTCAGTTCGCAGCACCCTTCAATCCACCGCCCACGCCGTACCGGCTCCGCCTCGATTGTCGGCATTCTTTCGAGTTCGTCAATCGTGGCGTCAATCAATTCAATCTGTCTCTCCGTCGCCCACGCGTTCATAACATCAAGCTTCATTTCCTCTTTCTGCATAAGGCGTTCACGCCATGCTTCGAAAGTCTTTTTCAGCGCGTCCGCGTCAATCAGTCTCATTTCTTCCCCCAATCGTCCTTGTCCTCGTCAGCCGCCCTGCAGAAAGCCCATGCAAAGAAGTAGCAGAGGCCGACTGCAATCGCTATCGCTATCTTCCACATATGCATCCCCCGTTCTCCGCCGTTTTCAGGCGGGTTTGTGATTTGCGCGTTTGCAAGTAAAATCATTCACGCCGCGCAAAATCTCAAGTCCCAAAAAACCATCTCCGGTCAATCTCCATCTTCGCACCGCAGTGCGGGCAATAGTTCGTCGCCTTGTCTGCCGTTCTGCCGCATACGGAGCACCGCATTTCCGCTTTCGGCTTTCCGTTGTCAAAGTAGATCATAAACTTGCGCCATGTGCCGCTTTTCGCCGGAATCACTTTCGGCTCCGGTTTCGGCTCTGCCCAGATCGAATAGAGCACGCCGAGCGCGTAGCCGAGGCCGTCATATTGCCCCTTCTGATACTCCGTCATGTCAATGCTCGGTATCTGGCTCAGTGCCCGCTCTAAGATCGCCGCCGCGTATCCACGGCTAATCAGTTCCCTTTCCATTGCATCCCCCTGTCGCGCCCGTAGCGCTGATTTTAGGCCTGTTCACTTTTTACGGCTAATTAACCGCGCATAGGTGTATCGCGCGCCTGTCGCGCTGTACGCGGCTGTCAGGGCTATTTGTCAGCCCGTTGTCTGTTCTGCGCCGTGAATAACCCTGATTTCCTCCGCTTCGCCGTCTGCCAGCGCGTTCCGGATAATGTCGCCGCATTTACTCACCGAAAGGCCGGTTCGCCGTGCAATGTCCCTCGTCCTTGCATGGAGCGCCCAAAGTCGGAGCACCTCTTTTTTCTTCGGCTCTGCCGTGTAATGCGATTCCGCATAATTCCCTCTTGTATGCGTCACTCTATCCCCTCCCCGCTTTCATTCTATAGTTTCTGCCGTTGCCGCGAATCTGTATCTTGCTCCCTGGCGTTTTTTCGGATATGCGCCCGCCGAGCGCCTCATCAAAACCGCAAATTTCGTCAAGCAGAAACTCCGTTGATAAGATCGTCGCGCGGTCGGCAATATACCGAGCATTGATTATTTCAAATGCATATCCAATCGCCGAGTCTGTCGGCCTCTTGTTTGCAGGGGTTTTCAGAAAGTCATCCAGATACAGCACATCAACGCCGCGGAGGCTGTCCATCAGATCGCCGCGTTTCCTGTCATCGAACCGCGTCTGTTCGAGCCGGTGCAGTACATCGCTCCATACCTCATATCGCACTTCCCGTCCGTCCTTTACAAGCTGAGCACATACCGCTGTACACAAATGCGTCTTTCCCGCTCCGCTGTTCCCGGCAATATAGAGCCAGCGTTTGCCACCCTCTTCCGCATACCGTACCGCGAGCGCCTTTGCTTTCCTCTGCCAGTCCTCCTCCGTCGTGTATGCATCAAAGGTGAATTGATCTGCATTCCGAAGCCCTGCGCGAGCAAGCCCGTCAATGAACCGCCGTTTCTTCATGCACTGGCATTCATACATCGCCGTCCCCCATCCGCCTGTCGGTTTCATGATGTAGCCCTTGTTCCGGCATACCGTACAATCAACGCCGCGCAAGCCGCCTGTCTGTTCATTGTAGCTGTCGCACTGAAACTGAGCGTGCCGTTCTGCATACTCTTCCGAAAACGGTTCAGCGGCCTGTCCCGCGTTTGCCTCCCATCTCTGCATCAAGTATGCAAAGGCCGTGTCAAAGTCAGATAACCTCGCTGTCCCAGTATCCAGCCCATTGATTTCCACCGTTTACACCTCCTTGAGTTCCGCCGCGATCGCCGTCACGCTTTTCCCATGTCCGAACAGCGGCTTTCCAGTCTTTCATCTTGTTGCGCCCCACCATCCAGTCTTTCATTTCGTAAAAGTCAACGAACCGTTGAGGGTCTACATTGTTCCCACGCTCTTCGCAGTATGCTTTTACTTCTTCAACGGTCGGGGGAGTGAAGCGCTTGCGCTTCTCGCCGGTTTTTGCACTACTCTCTATATTATTATTTATTACTGTATCTGTATCTGTTACTGTATCTGTATCTGTTACTGTATCTGTATCTGTTACTGTATCTGTATCTGTTACTGTATCTGTATCGTTTGTATGCGTTTGTATACATGTGTATACATTTGTATCACTTGTATGCTTCTGCATTGCCCAACGTTTATTCACCGCCGCGCGCCGTTTTTCGCAGGTTCTATCCCATTTTTCACCGTCCCGGTCAATCTGCGCGGCCATAAAGCTGAACGCCATTGCAACCATCCCGTCATCGGTTTCGAGCCGCTCGCCCGTTTTGCCGTACCGGAGGAGCGCCTTTATCAGCGCCCCTGCCTGTTCGTCTGTCATCATGTCCCACTGGCTAATCGCGTCATAGTACAGCATCATTGATTTCCGCTCAGCCATCTGCCTTCACTCCTTAAAACGGCATTTCGCCGTCCACCAGCACTTCCTCCGCAAAGCTGTCATCACCATTTGCCGCGCTCGTGCCGTTTGCCGGTTTCTTGCTTTCGGCAAAGTACACATTTTCGGCGGTCACGGTATACGAGTAGTGTTTCACGCCGTTCTTGTCCTCATAGTTGTTATTATGGAGCGATCCTTCGATAATAATCGCTGTTCCCTTGCTGAAATACTTGTCAACAAACTCCGCCGTCTTGCGCCATGCAATGCAGTCGATAAAGTCCGTTTTCTTGTCGCCGTCCTTGCTGTATGTCTGGTCGACCGCGATCGTTATCCGGCACACTGCAATTCCGCTCGCCGTCGTTCTCAAATCCGGGTCTTTCGTGAGCCGCCCGTGCAAAAATACTCTGTTCAGCATCGTTTATTCCTCCAGGTAGTTTTTACCGAATGCGCGGCGAAAGTCCTCTGCCGTCCATCCGTTTTCTTCCATTGCTTTTCTTTGCCCGTATTGATGCAAGTAAAGCATCGTGCGCGCGTTCCTATGCACTGCAAATTCCCCGGTTCTGTGGCACTGCTCACAAAGCGTCACCGTCAGGCCGAGCGCCTCTGATTTTGCTCGCATTGCAGCACCGAAAATATGATGAGTTTCGAGCCGCCCGGCGTGCCGGTTTCGCTTGCAGAGGAAACACGTGTCATCCCGCATTTGCTTCCTCCCATTTATCCAACATTGCCGCGATCTCTGCCGGAGTGCGGCTGTCAATGCCCCACTCCTTGCAGTCCTGAACCGCAAGATCAATCAGTCTTGTCATCTGCCGCGTGTCATAGGTTGATGAACCGTAAAACGCGCGCACGTTGATGCATCCCGGCAGTTTTGAGGGCATTTTTTCGGCAATCCAGCCGATACCGCGTGATTCCCAAACCTTGCAGAACGCTTCCGCCGCTCCTGCCTTTACGCACAATATATCGAAATTGCCTCCGATTTCACGGATGTGCTCTCTATATACAGTTGTCACATCTACTTGCGCCGCGGCGGCTATTTGCCCAACGAGCGTCCAGTAATACGCATTCGCATCGAGGCTCCGCTTGCGCCGGTACTCTTTCAATTCAAGCACATATTCCTGCTCCGGATTGCAACTGTCAAAGAAACCTGCTATCAGTGCCATGATACGCGGCATGTCGGCGCGCGTGAACCGCTCTGTCATACCTTTACGCCGGTCTGATCGCGTGCCTCAGCGAGTTGCGCACGTTTGAAACAGGTCAGGCAAACGCCGCCAGTCTTAACGGCAAACTCGCGCGGCGAGAGCACCTTGCCGTCTTTTCCCTTAAAGGATTTGATTTCCCCGCCGCACTGCGCACAATGCACGGCCTCCTCGTCCTCTGCCTCCGGCAAATCCTCGCCCGCGTAAATGTACAGGCCGAGGCCGAACATCGCCATATTCTTCACGAGGCAGCGCATAATGGATTTATTGATCGCGTACATGTCAGCCGCGCCGGGTTTCAGCGGTTTGTTATTATAGTCGAGTACCGGGAGCCACATTTCATGAGTAACGCCCGCCGCAGTGATCTTTGTGAAAACCATGTATCCGGTCTCAGGGTCGCAAATGTACGGGAGGCCGTTCGGCTGCTTCACAATCTCATACACCGCGTCCGGGCACGCCTCCTTGAATCGCGCCCATGCCCAGCACCAACTCAGATACGTGAATTTCCCCTTTTTTTCGGCCTTGTCGTTTACGTTCAGGTCAATCAGCTTCCTGAATAATTCCTGCTGTGTCATGCGCTCACCTTCTTTCCGATTACATCCCACCGCTTATAGAAGGCAAGTTCTTCTTCGCCGAGTTGCCGCGCGCATTCTTCTGCATCCGGAAAGTCCTCAAATGCAAGCCCGTCATAATCGCACATTGCCATCTTGATCTTATCAACTGTATCTTCAAGAATCCGCAAAAACATCGCGTCATCAACCTGTGCCGCCGTTTCAATCAGCGAGTAGTACAGTTCTTTCAGCTTGCGCACGAGTTCAACTGAAACATCCTCTTCATCTCCGATTCCGGTTTTCGGCTTGCGCCATTCATATCCAAAATCGAGCATCCATTCAGAAACCGCACTCCATGCCGTATAGGCCGCGTAAGATCGGTCACATGCTTCAAGTTTCCCGCGGCACAAAATGCTGAGATGCGATGCGAGGTACGAGTACCGCATCCCACAAAGTTTTGCAATCTTTTCCTTCACTTGTATCACCTCATTTGATAGTCACGCTTCGCCGGTATTTCAGCTGAGCGCCGGTCACGGCCTGTCCGTCTTTCAGCGCTTGCAGGAGCGCGCGCTTGTCCGGGCGAGTTGTTGCCGGAACCTGTACGGTAAACATGAGCGGGATTTTTGCTTCTTCTGTAATCTCAACCGAGGGAGTTTCCCGTACCGTCACCGTAAACGTTCCCGCCGTGCATTTCTTCTGTCCGCTTGCGATCATAAAGTCAACCTCGGCGTTCTTCATGCGCTCAATCTGTGCCGTCAGCGCCTCAATCCTTCGATCATGCCGCTCCCGTTCAGCTTTGTGCGCGGCGAGTTCTGCTTCGAGCGTTTTCTGGATTTTGCAATAGCTTTCGAGTTTTTCCTCATATCCGAGTCCCGCCATGCTGTCCGCTACAATCTGCTCGTCGATTTCATCCGCCTCCAGCAATTCAAGGAGCCGCCGCGCTTCAGCCGTCATTTCGTACAGAGTCATCTTTATCACCTCCCGTTTCATCGATAATCCGCACGCCGGTGTGAATCCGGAACTTTGTGTCATGCAGGTACTGTCTGTAAAGCCTGTCGGCCAGGATTTTCGCATGCGCCTCCGCCCACGCTTTCAGCGCGATTCTCTGCCCGGTGTACATCATCAGGGCGATTGCCGCCCACGCGAGCATCAAGATCGTCCCTCCGAGCAACTTCTCAATCATCTTCCTCCACCTCGTACTGATCATCATCTTCAATTTCTTCGTCATCCCAAAAGTACCCGGCGTCCGGGTCGCGGAATGTGCCTGTCCGGAACGGGGTTCCGTAAGGGTTCAGCCCGCGCCAGGGCTGCATATCGAAAATCAAAAATGCGTCCGCCATTTCTTTCACCTCCTCGCAAGTGATACCGCAAACGCTCCGGCGATGCTGTCGAGTGCATCTTGTATCGGTATTCCGAGCGTCACAAAGTAAAGCCAGAGCCGCCCCTGCGGTATCTTTTCCGGCGCTTTCAGATCGCTGTATACCGTGTTCACGTGTACTCCCATGTCGCGCGCAAGCTGTTCGCCGGTCATTTCCTCGGCGGTCATTGCCGCTTGTATAATGCCGCGTACCACCTCGGATGGGGTTCTTTTACGTACCATCGCGCTCCCCTTTCACCATGAAGTCAATCGTTACACCGAGCGCGTCGGCAATCCGTTCCGCAACGAGCACGGTCGGCACTTTCGCGTCTACCTCGTATTGTGCAATCGCCGGTCTGCTCACGCGCGCCGCCTCTGCAAGATCGCTCTGCGTCATGCGCTTCGCGTCCCTGAGCCATCGCAGTCTTTCGCCGTAACTCATCATTTCTTCACCTCCTTTCGTTTCAATGCCGTGCCGTTTATTTTAGCCGCCTATTGACTTTTGCGCGTTTGTATGCTATACTGATTATAAGGGGTTATCCCGCAAGCCCTGCTTCTTCGGCTTCGATCGCCGCAAGCATTTCGCTCGCCTCGCGGTATTCCGCCCATGCGTTCGCTTCCCGGTACTTTGCGATTCTGCTGTCCGGTCTGTCGTTCAGGCTCTGCCGCGCCGCGCTCCACTTTGCAAGAGCCGCGTCCGTTGCCAGTTCCAAGATGCGCTTCTGCGTCATTTATTTGTTCCTCCTTTGCCGCCGAGCGGTTTATTTTTAGGTCGTTTGTGTAACCTATGGTTACATTATAACCTAAATTCAGGTCAAAGTCAAGTCCTCTCACTAAATTTAGGAATATTTGTAGAAGTGTACGATGTTATTCCACGAAGAGGAGGCTGTTTTTATGTTTAATACCGATGAATTATATAATATGATTGAATCGTTGCGCGTTACACGGACGCCGGGCATATCGCGTCGTCAGTTGCTTTCTGACTGCGGCCTCGCTCAGAGCACTCTGTCGAACATTGCGAGCGGTTCAATGCCATCTGTCGACAAAGCGGCGGCAATAGCCGAGTATTTCGGAATCTCTTTGGATGAACTTGTCGGGCGGGAAAAAATAAACGCTCCTGCTGAGGCCAGCAGAAGCGAATTAGGAGCGATATTGATGCAGATGAATAGGGACGAAATAGAACGGCTTGTCACGTTTGCACGCTTTCTTCTATCAGAACGACAAGCCCAAGAGCCGCCCACAACGAAATGAGTTCGTCAACGAGCGCCTCCTTTGCCGCGCGATCTTCTTCCGGTTCGATGCATTCGACTGGCATTGCGTTTCCCTCCATGATCTATAGTAGCAGACGGGCGAGTGTGTTTTGTGGTACGGCTAAAGAATACGGCTGTTCTGAGTGTGCCCGCCTTGCTCTATATTTAGTATAGCACATTTTGCCGGTATAATACAAGACTGAAATATGGTTGATTTACGGCTCATAATAGTATGAAAAGGGGTTGAAATATGCTGCAGGATAAAATCGCCGACATTATCGTCAAGCTGAAACGTGTCCGCGCGGACAACGGTTTGTCGTATCAGCGCATAGCTGAACTCGTAGAGCAGAGCGGGGAATATGTCAGCTTGTCCACGATCAAACGAGTATTCGAGGAAGGCTCGGAGGCGTACAATTTCCAGTATGAAAACACGTTGCGCCCCATTGCGAACGCCGTGCTCGGCATTTACAGTTCGGAGGCCGCAGAGCCGACAGCAGATGAGGCCGCGGCAATGCGGGCAATCATCGAATACAAAACGGCAAAGGTCGACGAACTGACTGCCCAGCTCGCGCGGTGTGAGGAATCATATAAAAGACGAATTGAATTCTTGAAGCACCAAATCGAGCTGAAGGACAGCCGGATTGATCGCCGAGACAACCTGATTGAAAGACTGCTTGAAACGCTTTTACAGGTGAATCAGCGTTGCGAGAATTGTCGGAGCAGGAGGCGACTGAAATGAAACGGGCATACATTGCGCTCCCATTGATCGCCGCCGCGCTTTGTGGATGCGGGAGCATTCCGGCGATCGTATCGGATAAACCAGAATCCACCGCGCAAACGGCGAAAAAGAACATTTCCGAATGCTTTGAAGTGGAGGACATTGCGCAATATACGGAGTATGAACGAACCACCATTATTATGAAAGTTCGCGGGATTGAAACAGTGCCAGTCGAATATACCATAATCGCGAAGGATGGCGCGGGAAATGTCATCGGCAAAGAAACCGATGATATATACATTGTCAAAGGCGAAAGCAACTATTTCAAATTCAAGTTTGACACGGAATTGCCGAATGATTGCGATTTATACGAATCAATGCAGGAAGGCATTCGCTTTTCTGACGATACGCGCACTGCAGTCGAAATGATCGCAAGCAATAAGTCTGAAAACCACCTGTTCATCACCGTCCGACAGTTGATAGATAAAATCCCGCCGTTCGCGCGGTACAAAATACTATTCTTCAAAGGTGATACTATAGTATCAGAAGATTCAGGGTACTTCGACGCCCATGCAAAAGCGCTCGGGCGGGAGGGCGCGGAAGATGTCATTGATGTATTTGTATATGAGATAGATTATGACACGTTCGAGTTCCTGTACGAACCGGGATAAAGCATATGGCAAAGGCAAAAAAACTCCCGTCCGGCTCATGGCGCGCGCAAGTTTTCATCGGAATAGTTGACGGGAAACGAAAATACAAGAGTTTCACTGCGCCATCAAAAAAGCAAGCTGAGTTCCTCGCCGCAGAGTTTGCCGCCAAAAAGAAACGGGCGGCACGCCATCCGGACGAGCGAACACTCGCGGAGGCATATGCCCGCTATATTGACATAAAGAGCAATACGATCTCCCCGGCGACCGTTGTCGAGTACCGGCACGCGGCGAACCGGGATTTCCCTGAACTGATGGCGCTCCGCCTGCCGGATATTACGCAAGAGGCAGTCCAGAGCGCTGTCAATATCATGTCGGCCACGAAAAGCCCGAAATCGGTCAGGAATGCGCACGGCCTTTTATCATCCGTCCTCAAAATGTTTGCGCCGGATATACGTTTGACGACCCAGTTGCCGCAAGCGCGGCGGTCAGATATCCACGTGCCGACCGAGGAGGAAATTGAACGCCTTGTCACCGAAGTGCGCGGTAAAGAGTTAGAGAAAGCGATCTTGCTCGCCGCATTCGGTTCACTCCGCCGGTCAGAGTGTTGCGCATTGATCGCCGCAGACATTGCGGGCGACACGGTATCTGTGACAAAGGCAATGGTTCACTCGCCAGAGGGCGGATGGGTAATCAAGCCGCCGAAAAGCCGCGCGGGATATCGCGAGATCAAACTCCCCTCATTCGTGATTGATCGCCTCACGCCCGCCGCGAACGGCAGGATTGTCAACATCGTGCCGACAACCGTTACAAACTACTTCATCAAGGCGCTTGACAAATGCAGATTGCCGCGTTTCCGTTTTCATGATCTCCGACATTATCAAGCGAGTATTCTGCACGCGATGGGAGTACCGGACAAATACATCATGGAGCGCGGCGGCTGGAAAACCGACAGCACGTTGAAAAACATATATCAGCATACAATGGACGCGAAACGGCAGGAAGTAGAGGCCGAAATCTGCCGTCAGTTTGAAGAAGCCCATAAAAAAAGGAAAAAGCCCGCTGAGGAATAACCCTCGGCGGGTTTCGTGCTGCATTTCGTGCAGCATACTGAAATATAATTGTGTTTGATACCGCTAAAATTCTGTGACTTGCCGACAACGCAGAAACGGCAAAACGCGCGCAGATGCGTAAAAATCCCGCATTTGCACGCGCTTCTGAAAATCGGAGTGACAGGATTCGAACCTGTACCCATCACACGTATTTTCGTATTTTTCATGTTCCCGTGTTGCATTTCGTGCAGAATTTGGATTTTGTACGCTTTGTAAATGCCGGTAAAGTGTACAGGTTTTTTCTGCACGGATATGCGCGAGAGCGATCTTATTCGTCCTCCGCGATCGCCTTTCCGTCCTCCTCGGTCTGTTCGTAAACGAAACCGGCCTTTTCTATTTCTGCGTCAATGTAACGTGTAATCATTGCCGTCAGGGATAAGCCCCGGCTCGCGGCGAACGCCTTGTATTTCGCTTTCGTTCCTTTGTGGAGCGTCAGGCTCAGCTTTTCGAAATTCTTTGCCAAACTCCGCATCGTTGCCGCGCGCACCTTTTCCTTGTCTCTTGCCATAAAAACACCTCCGTTATTATTTTACTGCAAATGATTGTTTTTGTCTATTGCCATTTTGCACAAAGATGCCGCCTAAACTTTATGGAACATTTTGTGCAGAGAGGACTTGTAATTAGCCGCCTAATATGCTATAATATACATGTAAGGGGCAAACGCCCAGAGCCAACGAACAGCCAAACGGCAGGAGGAAACGGCAATGGCAAAGCGTGATGAATATGCCGCAATGTACCGGCGCAACGCCGAAAAGATGGCACCGTATGAAGCGCTCAGCAAAGCGTATAGAGCGCGCGGCGACATTAAAACGGCGAGGAAATACAGATCGCTGTACACCGACCTCAAGGCCGAAATTGACGCGACGGTGTATGCCGTACTGATGGAAGAAGAAAGCTGAACAGACAGGCCGAGGCCGGGCGGCAAAACCCGGCAGAAAGGATGATCGCAATGAAAAAGAAGCTGGCAGAGTGCCCGAACTGGAAAAAGGTTATCTTCTCCGACAGGGCAATACTCAGAAAGGATTTGGAGTTGTTTAGCAAATGGCAGATTGAGGCGCTGATGGAAGTGATCGTTGAGCCGACCAAAGAGCGCGGAGTGTACCGCGTGCATCATTGCCCGATGGATTGATCGCCAGAGCCGCGCCGGGGCGGCAAAACCCCGGCTCAAAGCGGATTGGCGACCTGCACAAAATCTCTCCGTGAAGATTGTGGAACATTTTTTACATGAAGGACTTGTATTTAGGCGGCTAATGTGCTATAATATACTTGTAAAGGGCAAACGCCCAAAACCATATGACCGCCGAACGGCAGGAGGAAACAGCAATGAAAAAGAACAGCATTTTGGCGCGCGTGAGAGCGCAGGGGTACGAAACGGTAGAGGACTTTATGTACTACCTCGGATGCGACAATTACAGCGAAATGATGGAAACGCTCGACTACCTGGAGAGCACGGCAGAATTTAAGAAGCACGGCACGAACTACGGCGGAGGCCGCGCAAGCCGCTGAAAACACAATACGCCGAGCCGGGGCGGCAAGACCCCGGCACGATCTCAATACAACACGCCGAACGGCAGGAGGGAAAGAAAATGAAAGCATTTAGAATCAGATACCGCATGAAGGGATATAACGGCGCGCCGAACGTGACCTATGGAGTTTTTGCAAGCGCTGAGGACGCGGAGGCATACTTTGAAGCAACATGGAGCAGATTTAACGATCTTATCGACATCACCGACATCACGGGCTGGAAAAAGGGGAAGGGAATGCTGAGCGCGATTAGCGTTTGCAAGTAACCGGCACAAAGGCCGCGCGGGCGGCAAAGGAGGAAACGGAAATGAAGTATTACATCATCGGCACTGCGCAGGACGGCAAGAAGCGAGTGATTTATACCGCCTCGAATATCGCCTATGCACGAAAGCGCGTGCATGATCTGATTGAAATGGACATGCACGTGCTCAGATACACGAACGGATATAACATTGTGACCGCGCGGCTTGAAAAGGAATATCATAGCGTATCAATTTACACGGACGAGCCGCACAACTCCCGATTTATGGCCGGGGTAAAGATCAAAGCTGACAACGCGGCCGCGGTACGGGCATACGAAAACGGCGATCAATAAGATAAGACAAGCCGAGCCGGGGCGGCGAATCCCCGGCAGAAAGGAAAAGCATCATGGGAACATATCTTTTGAACGCGGAAACGCAGAAACTCGAACTGCACTTTGCACGGGAAGAGTACATGGCACTGAGCGAGGACATGAAACGGCGAATCAAGAGTGCTTGCCTGTTTTCGCGGCGGAGCGGAGCATGGGTTTCGCGCGGCAAATATCCGAACACGTACACGGCGGAAAAGATCGCGAAGGAGATCGGACTGGAGTACACGAGCATTGAGGGCGAGGC
>Ga0310786_10002863_pt1 | contig 25746 bp, 17 predicted proteins | sample AusTroGonzalo_MG_FD_203881 | JGI IMG/M metagenome (GOLD analysis project Ga0310786, IMG submission 203881) | Bovine rumen microbial communities from tropical cattle in Woodstock, Queensland, Australia - Gonzalo_03 (v2) (version 2) | ecosystem: Host-associated > Mammals > Digestive system >...
AATTATTGGTGTCTGTGCGGTCATCATCCACAAAGAATTGCTGTTGCCTATTCTGTGCGGCATCTTCTTTGTCGAGAGTCTCAGCGTTATCATCCAGACACAATGGTTTAAGTTTATGAAGCGCAAGGGACAACGTGTACGCGTGTTCCGTGCTACGCCTATCCACGATAACTTCAGAAAGCTAGACTCACAGCTCGACCAAACGTCGCGCTATATTTTGTCGGGTTGGCCTCATCGTCCTTTCCACGAGTCGAAGATCACCATTCGTTTCTGGATTGTGACTATCATTCTGGCCGCCCTAACCATCATTACATTGAAAATCAGATAAAAAAGAAATGAAAAGAATTGTTATTTTAGGAGCAGGAGAAAGTGGTGCCGGAGCAGCTGTTCTGGCAAAGAAAGAGGGTTTCGATGTGTTTGTTTCAGACATGTCGAAGATTGCACCACGTTACAAGCAGATGCTTGACGAACGTCACATCCAATGGGAAGAGGGTCAGCACACCGAGTCGCTGATTCTTAATGCCGACGAGATTATCAAGTCGCCAGGTATCCCTGAAACAGCTCCTATGGTAATGAAGGCCAAAGAGAAGGGTATCAATATCATTAGTGAGATTGAGTTTGCAGGACGTTATACTAACTCAAAGATGATCTGTATTACAGGTTCAAATGGTAAGACAACCACCACCTCTTTGATATATCATATTTTCAAGAAGGCTGGCTATGATGCTGGTTTGGCAGGAAACATTGGCAACTCATTGGCTTTGCAGGTGGCCGAGGATCCACATGAATATTATATCATTGAACTGTCATCATTCCAACTCGATAACATGTATGACTTCCATGCCAACATCGCTATTCTGCTGAATATCACGCCAGACCACCTGGATCGCTATGGCTTCGAGATGCAGAACTACGTGGATGCTAAGATGCGAATCATTCGCAACCAGACGGCGCAGGATGCTTTCATTTATTGGAACGACGATCCTATTATTCAGAAAGAACTGAAGAAATATGATATTCAGGCTATTCAGTACCCGTTCTCGGAACTCCGTGAAAAAGGATCTATCGGTTATATCTCGGAAGGTGAGTACACCATTGAGGAACCCGAACCATTTAATATGGAACAGGAGCAACTCAGTCTGACAGGTCGCCATAATATCTATAACTCTCTGGCTGCAGGTATTGCAGGCGATATCGCAGGAATCAAGAAAGACGTTATTCGTCAAAGCCTGAGCGATTTCCCTGGTGTGGAACACCGTCTTGAGAAGGTGGCAACGGTACGTGGTGTGCAGTATGTCAACGATTCAAAAGCCACCAACGTGGATGCCTGCTGGTATGCGCTCGATTCCATGAAGACTAAAGTGGTGCTCATCGTGGGTGGTAAGGATAAGGGTAACGATTACGAGCCCATCAAGCCCCTCATCCGCGAAAAATGTTCTGCTATTGTCTATCTGGGTGCCGACAACCAGAAGTTGCACGACAATTTCGATGCACTGGGTCTGCCAGTCCGCGATACACACTCTATGAAAGACTGTGTGGCTGCCTGCTACGAACTTGCAAAGCCTGGCGAGACTGTGCTGCTGTCGCCTTGCTGTGCTTCGTTCGACCTCTTCAAGAATATGGAGGATCGTGGTGAACAGTTCAAGGAACTGGTTAGAAATCTCTAAACCCATAGTTTCATAGTAAACTTTGTGACCTAGAAACAAAAAAAGGAATAATGGAAAAGAAAATTGGCAATCTTTTCAAGGGCGATAAAGGTATATGGACAGTGTTCCTGTTCCTGTGTCTTATTAGCATCGTCGAGGTCTTTTCGGCTTCGAGTACGCTGACCTATAAGACGCACAACTATCTGAGTCCGCTCATTTATCACTGCGGCATGATTTTTGTGGGTGTCGTCGTGGCCATCGTCACGCTGAATATCCCATGCCGCTATTTTAAGTTGATGACGCCACTACTCTTGCTCATCACCTACGCCACGTTGCTGTGGGTTCTTCTGTGGGGTGAAAGCATCAATGGTGCTAACCGCGTCATCCAGTTGCCAGGTTTCACTTTCCAACCCTCAGAGATAGCCAAGGGTACAATGGTACTCACTGCCGCACAGATATTGAGTGCCATGCAGCGCGATGATGACAGCGGTGCCGACCCCATGGCGATGAAGTATGTGCTCTTCTTGGTTGTGCCAGCCACCATGTTGATAGGCTTGGAGAACCTTTCTACAGCCATTCTCTTGTTTGGTGTCATTTTTGTGATGATGTTCCTCGCTCGTGTACCTCTCAAACAGATGGGCAAGCTCACAGGTGTACTGGTATTGTTGGCCGGCATGTTCCTAGGTCTTGTCTTTTGGATGGCAAATCTTGACAAGGAGGGACAAGAGATGGAACAGGCTCAGTTGAATGGTCAGACCGAGCAGGTGGTTCAGGTCGACAAGAAAGACAAGTCAGCATGGGAAAAGTTGACCCATCGTTTCTGGACCTGGAAAAACCGTATTGCCGGTAAGGACGATAAGGATGTTCCTGCAGAGGAGTATAAGGTCACCGATAAGAACTTCCAGGTGACCCATGCCAATTTGGCTATTGCTACATCAGGCATTATTGGCAAGGGACCAGGCAACTCTGTGGAGCGCGACTACCTGCCACAGGCATTCTCCGACTTTATCTATGCGATTATCATCGAAGAGATGGGTATCATAGGTGCTGTTGCCGTGGTGTTCCTTTATGTGATATTATTATTCCGAACAGCCCGCATCGCCAGTCGGTGTGAGAATAACTTCCCAGCCTTCCTGGTGATGGGACTCACCCTGCTGTTGGTGTTCCAGGCTGTCATCAATATGTGCGTGGCTGTCGACTTCGGTATCGTTACTGGTCAGCCACTGCCTCTGGTATCAAAAGGTGGTACCTCTACTATCGTGAACTGTGCATACATTGGCATGATACTTAGTGTTAGCCGTAGTGCCAAGCATAAAGAAAAGTCTGTTAATACTATTGAAGCATGAAAGAGTTAAGAGTCGTTATTAGTGGTGGCGGAACTGGAGGTCATATCTTCCCCGCCGTATCCATAGCAAATGCCATTCGTGAGTTACGTCCTGATGCCCAGATATTGTTTGTTGGAGCTCAAGGTCGTATGGAGATGCAGCGTGTGCCGCAGGCCGGTTACGAGATTAAAGGTCTGCCCATTCGTGGATTCTTCCGTCCATTGTGGAAACCTGCAAATATTGGCGTGGCTCTCGACTATCTGAAAAGTAAGCGTATGGCCAAGCAGATTCTGCGTGAGTTTCAGCCTCAGGTGGCTGTAGGCGTCGGTGGCTATGCCAGTAGTGCTGCCCTTGGTGCTGCTAATAGCTTAGGCATTCCTACGTTAATCCAAGAGCAGAATAGTTATGCTGGCTTGGCCAATAAGAATTTAGCTGCTAAGGCCTGTAAGATTTGTGTGGCTTACGAGGGCATGGAACGCTTTTTCCCTGCTGATAAGATTATGATGACAGGTAACCCCGTTCGTCAGCAGTTGCTCGATGCTACGATGACGCGCGAAGAGGCTTTGAAGACTTTTGATCTCAGTCCTGACAAGAAAACCGTCCTTCTGGTGGGTGGTAGTCTAGGCGCACGCACCATCAACGAAAGCGTGTTAAGTCATCTCGACGAGATTCGTGAGTCTGGTTTGCAGTTCATCTGGCAGACTGGCAAATACTATAGTGCTGAAATTGCCGAGGCTTTGAAGAAGAAAGGACAGCCCGAGAACCTGCACCTGCGTGTCATGGATTTCATTAGCGACATGGCTGCCGCCTATCGTGCTGCCGACCTTGTCATCAGTCGTGCAGGCGCTAGCAGTATCTCTGAGTTCTGTCTGATAGGAAAACCGGTCATTCTGGTACCAAGTCCAAACGTGGCTGAGGATCATCAAACCAAGAATGCTCTAGCTTTGGTTAATAAGGATGCGGCTCTCTATGTCAAGGATGCTGAGGCTAAGGAACAACTTATTCCTCTGGCTATCAAGACTGTTGCCGACGATGCCCGTCTTAAGACCCTCAGCGAGAATGTGTTGAAGTTGGGCCTGCCCAACTCCGCTAAGATAATAGCTCAGGAAGTATTGAAATTAGCAAAAGCAGAATAACAATAAATCAATGGAAGCAAAAGATATTCAAGCCGTATATTTCGTAGGTGCCGGTGGTATCGGCATGAGCGCTTTGGTGCGCTATTTCATTCACTGTGGTTTGGTGGTAGGTGGTTATGATAAGACCCCGTCAGACCTGACACGCCGTTTGGAACAAGAAGGTGCGCTGATTCACTATGAAGAGAATGTGGAAGCCATTCCTCAGGCATGTTTGGATCCCAAACACTGTTTGGTGGTTTATACGCCTGCCATTCCTGCCGAGCATAAAGAACTGCAGTATTTCCGTCAGAATGGCTTTGATATTCAGAAACGTGCTCAGGTGTTGGGTACCCTGACCCGTCAGATGAAGGGCCTCTGTGTGGCTGGTACTCATGGTAAGACCACCACATCGAGCATGTGTGCCCACATTATGCACCAGAGTCATCTGGACTGCAATGCATTCCTTGGCGGCATCACCAAGAACTATGGCACTAACTATATTGTTAGTAATTCCGACTATGTGGTCATCGAGGCCGATGAGTTCGATCGTTCGTTCCATTGGCTCTCGCCTTGGATGAGCATCATCACTTCTACCGACCCCGACCATCTCGATATCTACGGTACAAAGGAGGCCTATTTGGAGAGCTTCCGTCATTATACCGAACTCATTCAGCCTGGTGGTGCACTCATCATCCATCGTGACCTCGAGATGAAGGACCACTTGCAGGATGGTGTTCGTCGTTACGACTATGCTCTTAACGAGGGCGACTTCCATGCTGAGAATATCAAGATAGAGAATGGTGAGATTACCTTCGACTTTATCTCACCCATTGAGAATGTACCTCAGGTGCAGTTGGGCCAGCCCATTCCCATTAATATTGAGAATGGTATTGCTGCCATGGCTATGGCACAACTGAATGGCTGCACCGCTGATGAACTGCGCAACGGCATGAAAACCTACGGAGGTGTAGATCGTCGTTTCGACTTCGCTATTAAAACACCCGAGCTCGTGTTCCTTAGCGACTATGCCCATCATCCCAAGGAAATCTATCAGAGCGCGCGTAGCATTCGCGAACTTTATAAGAACCGTCATATTACAGCTATCTTCCAGCCGCATCTCTACACCCGCACTCGTGACTTCTATCAGGACTTCGCCGATGCGCTGAGCCAGTTGGACGAGGTGATACTGACTGAGATTTATCCTGCCCGCGAGTTACCTATCGAAGGCGTTACGTCAGAACTGATCTACGACCGTTTGGCTCCTGGTGTCGAGAAACAGCTTATCAAGAAGGATGATGTGCTGTCGATGGTAAAGAGTCGTTCGTTCGATGTGCTCATTGTTCTTGGTGCTGGTGACCTGGATAATCAGGTGCCCCAGATGGCCGAGATTCTCCGTAGCAAGATGGAAAACAAGTAAGACAAGATATAATGAACTGGAAAAAGGTTGCATTGGTATTCTTCGGCATTGTCCTGGCTGTCTATATGGTCATGGCTATGACCATCTTCAACACACCCGACGAGGAGGTCATCTGTAAGGGCGTGTCCATCAACATGGCCAACGGACATGTGAAGGGCTTCCTGACCGAAGACGATGTCAAGAGGATGCTCACGGTGGATCATATCAATCCCCAGGGGCAGTCCATGCCGCATGTCAACGTGCGTGTCATTGAGGAGACCCTTCGAGGCAAGGAGCTCATTGACAGCGTTGAGTGCTACAAAGGTCAGGATGGCTATGTGTGTATTGACATCTACCAGCGCATACCTGTTGTCAGGGTGATGAGTCAGGATGGTGCCAACTACTATGTCGATAACCACGGCAAGCCCATGCCTGGCACCGATTATCCATGTAACCTTATTGTTGCTACCGGACATATCACCAAGTCCTATGCCGAGAAGTGGCTGGTGCCGATGGTTAACCTTATCCTTCAGGATCCCTTCTGGCAAAATCAGATAGAACAGTTGAACATCCTTGGTGATGGTTCCGTTGAGTTGGTTCCTCGTGTGGGCGAGCATATTGCCTACTTGGGTCAGCCGGATAATATTGAAAAGAAATTAGACCGTCTTCGTAAGTTCTATCACTACGGACTCAGTCAGGCGGGATGGAACAAATACTCGCGTGTCAGCGTGGAATTCGATAATCAAATTGTGTGCATAAGGAAATAAAAACAGATAATAGAGTATGGCAGAATTAAAGGAATTTATTGTGGCAATCGAACTCGGTTCATCTAAGGTGACGGGTATTGCCGGACAAAAGAGACCTGATGGCAGCATCTCTGTGTTGTCATTGGTTCGCGAAGACTCATCTTCGTTCATCCGTAAGGGTGTTGTTTACAACATCGACAAGACAGCTCAGTGCCTCACGTCGATGATTAAGAAGATGGAGGCACAGTTGCAAACGCGCATCACCCAGGTGTTTGTGGGTGTGGGCGGACAGTCTATTCGTAGTGTCAAGAATACCATTGTCAAGGATCTGCCGGCCGATACTATTATCACGCAGGACATGGTGGTAGAGTTGATGGATGCCAACTGGGGTATGGACTATCCCGATCAGAAGATTCTGGATGTGGCCGAGCAGGAGTATCGTGTAGATACCAACCTGCAGATGGATCCTGTAGGTATCCGTGCCAATCGTCTGGAAGGTAATTTCCTGAATATCCTTGAGCGTACGGCTTTCTTCCAGAACCTGAACAGATGCTTCGAGACGGCTAATATTAAGGTGGCCGACATGTATCTGGCTCCTTTGGCATTGGCCAACGCTGTGCTAACCGAGGTTGAGAAACGCTCTGGTTGCGCTCTCGTTGATATTGGTGCGGATACCACCACAGTTTCCGTGTTCTGGAAAAACGTACTACGTCATCTGGCCGTTATTCCTTTGGGCTCAAACAATGTCACCAAGGACATTGCTTCTCTTCAGATGGAGGACAGCGATGCTGAGAAGATGAAGCTGAAGTATGCTTCTGCTTATACCGACAATAATGATATCGATCCTGATATGAAATACTCTATCGATGCCGAGCGACAAGTAGAGACTCGTCGTTTTATCGAGATTGTTGAGGCTCGTGTGGAGGAGATTATCGAAAATGTTCGCTATCAGATTCCTGCCGAATACTATGATAAGCTGTTGGGAGGTATCATCCTGACGGGTGGTGGCTCTAATATGAATAATATGGAGCAGGCCTTTGCCAAATACACGCATATCGACAAGGTGCGTACGGCTAAGTTCGTAACCACCACCATCAACTCAAGTAACGAGCAGATTAATGCTAAGAACGGTATGCTCAACACTGTGTTGGGACTGCTCATCAAGGGCGATATCAACTGCGCAGGCAATTTCATCGATCCCAACGGTAATCTGTTTGAAGAGCAGGAGCAGCAGGGACAGCAGCCTATCGTAGAACGTCGTCCCCGTCAGTTGGGCGACCTCGAGACTGGCACCATCCGTACCGCTCGCGAGGAGGAACTTGCCGCCGAGGAGGCACGCCGTAAGAAGGAAGAGGAAGACCGTATCCGTCGCGAAGAGGAAGAGCGTCAGGCCGAAGAGGAACGTCGTATCCGCAAGGAGAACAGCTGGTTTAATAAGTTCAAGAAAAACCTGACTAAGTTCGGTAAAGATATCGTTAGCGAAGAATAACCTAAAAAACACAGAAAAAGATGGAAGACTTCAACAGAACAAACGAGATACTCGATTTCGGTGTACCCGAAGAGAAACACAGCATCATCAAGGTCATCGGTGTAGGTGGCGGTGGTGGCAATGCTGTTAACCATATGTATAAGGAAGGTATTCACGACGTAACCTTCGTTGTTTGTAATACCGACAACCAGGCTTTGAACGATTCTCCAGTGCCTGTCAAGTTGCAGTTGGGTCACGAGGGACTCGGTGCAGGTAACCGTCCTGAGAAAGCACGCGCTGCTGCCGAGGAGAGTCTGCAGGATATCCACAATATGCTGAACGACGGCACTCGCATGGCCTTTATCACTGCTGGTATGGGTGGTGGCACTGGTACTGGTGCTGCGCCTGTCATTGCCCGTGTCTCTAAGGAGATGGACATCCTCACCGTGGGTATCGTTACCATCCCCTTCCGTTTCGAGGGTAACAAGAAGATTGACCAGGCTCTTGATGGCGTAGAGGAGATGCAGAAGCATGTTGATGCCCTGTTGGTCATCAACAATGAGCGCCTGCGTGAGATTTATCCCGATCTCTCGTTCCTCGATGCGTTTGGCAAGGCCGACGACACCTTGTCGGTTGCCGCTAAGAGTATTGCCGAGATTATTACTCTTCATGGTACCATGAACCTCGACTTCAACGATGTGAAGACCGTGCTTCAGGATGGTGGTGTGGCTATCATGTCAACTGGCTATGGTGAAGGTGAGGATCGCGTGAAGAAGGCTATCGACGATGCCCTCAACTCACCCCTGCTCAACGACAACGATATCTTCAATTCGAAGAAGATTCTGCTCAATATCTCGTTCTCACATCAGAAGGACTCTAAGGACAACTTCATGATGGAGGAGATGAATTATGTTCACGAGTTCATGGATCGCTTTGGCAACGACTTCGTCTTCAAATGGGGTGTTGCTGTCGATCCCGAGTTGGGCAAGCGTGTCAAGGTCACCATCCTGGCCACCGGCTTTGGTATCCAGAGCATCGATGGTATGGAGGAACGTCTCATGAAGCAGCAGACTCGCGAGGACGCTAACCGCCTGGCCGAGGAGGCCGAGCAGGCAGCCAAGCGCGAGGAGCGTCGTGGCCATTTCTATGGCGACAACGCAGCTGCCAAGCGTTATAAGCGTCGCCCCAATATCTATATCTTCGGTCCTGAGGATTTGGATAACGACGATGTTATCTCTGCCGTAGAACAGACACCGACCTACAAGCGCACACGTGAGATTCTTGCCAGCATCGGCAACCAGAATGTCGTTGAGGAATCGCAGCCAAACGAGACTGCTGAGCCCCAGCAGGGTGTCATTAGTTTTGTGTAAGATATAAATTATTTAATAAAGATGAACAGCCGGAGGCAGAAATGCTTCCGGCTGTTTCTTTTTGTTGCGTATAAGAAAAATGATAATAACGACGCTTTTCTCAAAAAAAATGACTATATTTGCAGCATGTTTGTAAACTAACCGGGAGAAACGAAAATTATTTAAACAAATACATAACTAAACTTATGGCTCAAAGATTACTCATTTTAGTCTTGGTGATAGGATTCTCTGCACTCTCTGCCACGGCACAGGAACCGCGGGAGCGGACGATTAGTGGCAACGTGCAGGATGCCGATTTAAAAGAACCGATGGTACAGGCAACAGTTCAGTTGTTCTGGGCCAAGGATAGCTCGTTCGTAGGTGGTACTGTAACCGACCTGCGTGGTAACTTTGCCGTGGAGGCTCCCTCTAACGGCATTTTTCGTATCAAGATCTCGTCTATTGGCTTTCAGCCTATTCAGCGTGAGGTGACCATCCGTCGCAATCAGAGCGTGGACATGGGACATCTGATCATGGCATCGGATGCTGTACTTCTGAAAGAGGCAGTTGTGACGGGACGTGCTGCTCAGGTCGTTGTGAGAAAAGATACTTTGGTGTATAACCCCGATGCCTATCGTACCCCCGAGGGCTCACCCATAGAAGAACTCATCAAACGTATTCCTGGTGCCGAGGTAGACGAGGATGGTAATATCACCATCAACGGAAAGGCGGTAAAGAAAATATTGGTCGATGGTAAGGAGTTTATGCTGGGCGATGTGGAGACGGCCCTGAAAAATATACCCGTGGAAATCATCCAGAATATGAAGTTCTACGACCAGCAGAGCGACCAAGCCCGTATAACAGGTATTGAGGACGGCAACAAAGAGACCGTCATCGACTTTACCATCAAGAAAGGTATGAATCGCGGTTATATGACCAACCTCGATTTGGCTGGTGGAACGGAGCATCGTTATGCCTCGCGTGGCATGGCCTCGAGCTTTACGGATAAGACCCGCTTCGTGCTGATGGGCAACTTTAACAACAAGGATGAGAATGCAGGCTGGTGGAATCGTCGTGGACTGAATGCCAATAAGATGCTGGGCACCAACTTCAACTATGACGATGGTGATAAGTTGAAGGCCGACGCCTCCATACGCTGGAACCATCGTGATGGCGACAACCAAAGTGAGAACGCCAGCGAGAACTTCTACTCGCAGACTAATCGCACCTTCTCAAACAGTTTTTCCCGTAGTCTGTCGCGCAGCAATAACTGGAACGGCAATATCCGCGTAGAGTGGAAGCCCGACACACTGACCAACCTGCTGTTGCGTGCCAATGGCAGCATGGGTACTAACGACGGACTATCAACCTCGATGAGTGCCACCTACGATGATGACCCTTATCTCTATGTGGCCGACCCTTTGGGTATGGTTCACGATACCACATCGCCACTCTATCCACATCTGGTGAACCATAACCATGGCGCCAGCCTGAGCTATGGTGAGAACAAGAATGCCTGGGCCATGTTACAGTTGTATCGTCGCCTGAATCCACGTGGTCGTAATATCACCTTGCGTGTGGAGGGGTCGATGGGTGACAGTGACAACCGCAATGTGTCGAACAATGAAGTGGTCTTGCATCGTGTAGACTCTTCATACTATACGGCGCGCTATAACACCACACCCTCCGACAACAAGGGCTATGTGCTGAGTGCACTTTATAGCGAGCCTTTGTGGAAGGGCGCACACCTGCAGTTCAACTATGAGTTGCGCTACAATCAGAACAAGAGCGACCGCCAGACCTATGACTTTAGTCACCTGCCCATAAACCCATTCTCTGACATTGCTCCCGCCTATCGTGAATGGGATCCGTGGATAGGCAGTTTCGATCAGACAGCCATGGACACTCTGCTCGACAAGAACCTTAGCCGCTTCTCGGAATATAAGAACTACACCCATAACATCCGTGTCACCCTGCGCCACTGGCAGGAGGAGTACGACTATAACATCGGTGTTTTGGTTCAGCCCCAGCACTCAAATTTCGTGCAGGACTATCGCGGCATCTATGTCGATACTGTCCGCAACGTGACCAATATCACGCCAACAATTGACTTCCACTACAAGTTCAGCGACCAGCAGAATATCTATGTGCACTATCGTGGCGACACCCGTCAGCCCGACATTACCCAGCTGTTGGAGATTCGTGATGACTCAAATCCCCTGTATATCACTTCGGGTAACAGCGGACTGAAGCCGCAGTTCACCAATTCGCTGAACATCTATTATAATAACTACATCCAGCGATATAAGCGCTCCATCGTGCTCTATGGTAACTATCGCCATATCCGCAACAGCATCTCTAATATGGTGACCTATAACCCTGAGACAGGTGGCAGCGAGTCGCGTCCAGAAAATATCAACGGCAACTGGAATGCCGATGGTGGTTTCAACTTCAGTACAGCCATCGACAGTCTGGCCCACTGGAACGTCGGCTCGGACACCCGTCTACGTTATAACAACTATGTGAGTTATGTGGCTCAGGGTATGAATGGCTCGGTGAAGAACACCACGAAGTCCACCAACCTGACCCAGCGACTGAATGCCAGCTTCCGCAACGATTGGTTGGAGGTGACGCTCGATGGAAACGTGAACTATCAGCACTCGCGCAATGAGTTGCAGCCCTCGGCCGACCTCGATACATGGCGCTTCAGCTATGGCGGGCAGATGATGGTGCGCCTTCCCATCGGTTTGGAGATCTCTACGAACATCCACGAGAACAGTCGTCGAGGCTACAACGACCCCTCGTCGAACACCAACGAACTCATTTGGAACGGACAGATTTCTAAGACCTTCCTCAAGAGCAAGACCCTCGTGGTGTCACTCAACTTCTACGACCTTTTGGGGCAGCAGTCCAACTACGACCGATGGGTCAATGCCACGGGTCGTAGCGACACCAGATATAACAGTATCAACTCATATGCCATGCTTCATGTGCGTTATCGCCTGAACATGTTCGGCGGCAAGGTCGACACCGAAGGTCGCTACGACAAGAAGTGGGGCAATAACGACAGACGTCGATAAATCCAGAAACGTAAACTAATAACTAAAGATTATGAAAGACTTTAATTACTATGCACCCACTGAGGTGGTGTTTGGAGAGAAGAGTGAGGAGCAGGTGGCTGCTCTGGTCAAGAAATATGGTGGCACTAAGGTGCTTGTTCATTATGGCGGAAAGAGTGCTGTGAAGTCGGGACTCCTCGACAAGGTGTGTAATCTGCTCAAGGCGGGTGGGGTAGACTATGTCACCCTTGGTGGTGTGGTGCCTAATCCACGTCTGTCGTTGGCTCAGCAGGGCATCGACCTGTGTCGCAAGGAAGGAGTCGACTTCATCCTTGCCGTAGGCGGTGGCAGCGTAATCGATTCGTCAAAGTGTATTGGCTATGGCGTGCCATACGAGGGAAATGTGTGGGACTTCTATTTAGGAAAGGCCACACCAGCGAAGATGCTGCCCATTGCCAGTGTGCTCACCATCCCTGCCGCTGGTAGCGAGATGAGCGAGTCGAGTGTGATCACCAACGAGGATGGCGATGTGAAGTTAGGCTATTCCAATAATCTGTCACGCCCCAAGTTCGCCATCATGAATCCCTGCAGAACCTTCACGCTTCCCCCTTATCAGACAGCTGCAGGCGTCACCGATATGATGATGCATACCATGGAGCGCTATTTCACCAAGGACGACGATATGGACCTCACCACAGATATTGCTGAGGCCATGCTTCGCTCTATGAAAGATGCTATCTTTGCCGTACTTAAGAATCCTGAGGACTATCGCTACCGTGCACAGATTATGTGGGGCGGTTCGTTGATGCACAATGGTTTGACGGGCTGTGGTGTTAGCGACGACTGGGCTACACATCAGTTGGAACACGAACTCAGTGGCATGTTCGACGTGACCCATGGTGCCGGCCTGGCTGCCGTATGGCCCAGTTGGGCGCGCTATGTAATGCACGAGAACCTCTCACGTTTCGTGCGTTTCGCTGTCAACGTGATGGATGTGCCCAACGACTTCACCAATCCTGAGGCTACGGCCCTCAAGGGCATCGAAGCCATGGAGCGTTTCTATCATGCCATTGGCATGCCAATCAATATCAAGGAACTGATTGGCAAGGACATCACCGATGAGGAGATTAAGGAGATGGTACGCAAGTGCAGTCGCGACTATCAGCGCACCTGTGGCTGCCTGAAGGTGCTCCATGCTGACGATATGGAGGCTATCTATAAAATGGCACGCGGATAATTTTTATCAGTAAAAAATAACAGGCCTATGACTATGTTCCAGAAAATTCGCAGATCGTTCACCATACAGCTGGCGCTGTGGGTGTCCGGCTTTGTGGTTGTCACATCGTGTGTGGTAGTCAGCTTGTTGGCCAGTTTCTCGGAAGAGGGCATCCGTGACGAGTCTATTGATACCACACTTCAGGCGTTGGAGAACACCGCGTTGCGCATCGATAACACGCTGCGTAGGTCTGAGTTGACGGCACGACTGGAAGGCCGTTCACTTCAGGTTGACCGTTCATTGATAGAGAGTCTTCTTGAGAAGAACGGTTCCTTGAAGCAGTTACGACAGTCGTTGCCAAATGCCCAGCTCTTTGTCACCATGCGCGATAGCAGTCAGTTGGACACCTATATCACAGGTGCTGAGAGTGGCTATCGGCAGCTGGTGCATGATGGACGCGAGATGTATGTCTTCTCGCAGTCTGTTGGCGACCGCCAGTTCAGTCTGGCAGCTGTATGTCCGGCTGAGGATATCTACAATAAGTACTCTTATATGTATGGTGTACTCTTGGAATGGGGCATTGGTGGCGTGTTGGTGCTCATCTTCATCCTGTTTCTTGTCATCGCCCGTCATCTTCGTCCGTTACACCTTCTTGCCGATGCTGCCCAGAGTATTGCCGAAGGCAACCTGGAGACACCGATTCCCGACACACGTTATGAGCATGAGTTCGCCCGTTTGCAGTCGAGCCTGAAAAAGATGCAGAGCGCACAGAAAGACTATATGGACGAGATGCAGCAGAAACAAGTGAGACTGAACGAACAGCACGCGGAACTGAAGGCGGCCTATGACGAGGCACAGGCCTATGAAGAGAAAAAGGCGAGGTTTCTGCGTGATATGACCGACCGCATGGTGGCACCGGTTGATAAGGTGTGCCGAAGTACTGATGCCATCTGTTGCGACTACTCACAACTCTCAAAAGACGACATGACGGCTCTGAAAGAGGATGTTATGTGTGGTACAGAGGAGATAACGGAACTATTGGATCAACTCATTAAAGACCCTGCTGGCTCATGAAAAGAATCCTGAAACACTTTCGGCGGCGTCTGTCCATCCGCCTTGGCCTTCTCATCGTTTTTATCGTAACGGTGGCCTTCTCCCTGCTTTTTGGCTATCTTTTCTATCGTGGAAGGCGATATATTCAGCATGCGGCTATAGAACGTGCCACGAAGTTATTGGATAACACGGCCGAGCATATCAATGGTATCATGGACGAAACAGAGACGGTGACCAATTTCATGGCGCAGACCACCCCACGTCACCTCAGTCCTGATTCGCTTCTTGTGTTCACCCGTCGAGCCATCGAGGAGAACGCCTTCCTTACTGGCATGGCCATCTCCATGGAACCATATTATTTTCCTGAGATGGGACGCTATTTCTCAGCCTATTCGCTACGATACAGACCAGTCAATGATGATATCTCCATTGACAGTATCACCACCGTACGCGAAGGACCATTCGAGTATTTCGATGCTGTGTGGTACAAGACATCACGTACATTGGGAACAACCTGCTGGGTTGATGCCTACGATGACTATAACGAAGGCACGCTCTCGTCGCCAGATATCCTGACCTCCTATTGCTGTCCGATGCGCAATGACGAAGGCCAGTTCATTGGCTCCATCACTGCCAGTCTTACACTGAAATGGCTCAGTGCGGCTGTCAGCGATTTAAAGCCCTATCCCAACTCGTCGGCCATCATGATAGATCGCAAAGGAACTTATATTGTTCATCCCGACACAGCAAAACTGTACCGCGAGACCATCTTCAGTGATGCAGCCCCAGAGGCCCGCCACGAGATAGAGAACTTGGGAAAAGACATGCTTGCCGGACATAGCGGCATGGTCAAGACAATAGTCGACGGTGCTCCTGCCTACATCTTCTATCGTCCGTTGGAACGAACAGGCTGGAGCCTTGCCATTGTCTGTCCTGAGAGCGACATCTTTGCCCGTTATAACCATCTGGTTCATATCGTGTGGATTGTTGTCTCTATCGGTCTTGTGCTACTGATGCTCTTTTGTTATCAGACAGTTCGCAGGGCCGTGAAGCCTATCAAGCAGTTGGACAGGGCTGCCCGTCGTATCTCCAACGGCCATTTTGATGTTCCTCTCTCTACGAGTAGCCGTGGCGATAGCCTGGGCCGTCTCACAAACAGCTTTGCCCGCATGCAGCAGTCGCTGGCCGATAATGTAGAGAACCTGCAGCGTGTCAATGACGAGTTGCAGCATCATAACGAAGAGCTTGCCAATGCCTACCAGCTAAAGCTCGAAACCAATCGTCGTAAGACAGCTTTTATCCAGGATATGTATCACGAGATTCGTACACCACTCAACATCATCAGTGGCTTTGCACAGGTGCTCTTTGCCAGTCTGCATGCCTTGCCCGAAGAGGAGGTGAACGATATCATGACGCGCATGCGGTCCAGTGCAAAAGACATCAGCCGACTAACGCGCGAGCTTAGTGAAGTATCAAAACCAACCAAATAGAATCATGAAAAAAATAATCGTAATTGCCAGTTGCTGCCTGATGACATTGAGTAGCATGGCGCAGCAACAGTTGGGACAGCGTCCCAGAGTGAAATCTCCTATTGTGAATGCCGATGGAACGGTAACCTTTAACTTCTATGACCCCACGGCACAGCGTGTGAGTGTCAATGGCGACTTCAAGGAGATTGGCAGTCAGCGACTGGACATGAAGAAGCAGGATAACGGTGTGTGGACAGTGACGACAGCACCGCTGAATCCAGAACTCTATTCATATAGTCTTTCTGTGGATGGGCAACGCTTTGTCGATCCAGCCAACAGTTATGTCAATCGTGATATCTCCACCCTCAGTAACATCTTCATCGTGTCGAAGTCGACCAACGACAAGGGACATCTGTATCAGGTGAACAATGTGCCCCATGGCACCCTGAGTCGTGTGTGGTACGACAGTCCAACCCTTGGTCAGCAGCGCCGTATGACCGTCTATTTGCCAGCGGCCTACGATGGCAAGAAACGATTCCCTGTGATGTATCTGTTGCATGGACATGGTGGCGACGAGACGGCCTGGGGCGATTTGGGACGAGCTTCGCAGATTATGGACAACCTCATTGCCGAAGGAAAGTGTGTGCCAATGATTGTGGTGATGCCGAATGGTAACCCCACCTGCAATGCTGCTCCTGGTTGGTGGCACGAGGGCATGTATACCCCCGATGGCAATGCCTTCAACCAGCGTGGTGCCAAGGCCACAATGGAAGAAAGCTTTATGGATATCGTCAAATTCGTGGACTCACACTATCAGACCATTGCCAAGCGTTCTGGTCGTGCTGTCACAGGTCTTTCAATGGGTGGTGGCCACACCTTTGGCATCTCGCGTCTTTATCCAGAGACATTCGATTACTACGGACTTCAGTCAGCTGCCACCCGTATGGCCTTCGGCGGTTCCGATAGTCAGGCGAAGTTCGACGAGCAGATGGCACGCCTTTTCAACTCAAAACCCAAGCTCTATTGGATTGCCATTGGCAAGGAGGATTTCCTCATGCAGATGAACAATGACCTTCGAAAGTACCTCGATGAGAAAGGCTATCCCTATGAGTACTACGAGAACGATGGTGGCCACATCTGGCGAAACTGGCGTATCTATCTGACAATGTTTGCACAAAAGATATTCAAATAACTAAAAATGAAAAGACCAATCTTACTAACGGCCTTAGCAGCCCTCTTTGTGTTGCCCCTGTCGGCTCAGACAGGTGTCTTACCGTATCAAAATTCAAAACTCAGTGCCGAGCAGCGTGCCGACGACCTGCTGGGCCGATTGACATTAGACGAGAAAGTAAAACTGATGATGGACGTGTCGCCAGCCATCGACCGTCTTAATGTGCCGCAGTTTCAATGGTGGAACGAGGCCCTGCATGGCGTGGGTCGCAATGGCTATGCCACCGTCTTCCCCATCACCATGGCCATGGCAGCCTCGTGGGACGATGCCCTTCTGCATCGTGTCTTCACGGCTGTCAGCGATGAGGCTCGCGTAAAGGCACAGCAGGCCAAACAGTCGGGCAACATTCGCCGCTATCAGAGTCTGTCGTTCTGGACCCCAAATATCAACATCTTCCGTGATCCACGCTGGGGCCGTGGTCAGGAGACCTATGGTGAAGACCCGTTCCTCACGTCGAAGATGGGACTCGCCGTGGTGCGTGGCCTGCAGGGCTATACCTACGACGGCAAGCAGATATCCAGTCCATCTCCTCTGGCCCCTCATCCCTATAAAAAGCTGTTGGCCTGTGCCAAGCACTTCGCTGTGCATAGCGGACCAGAGTGGAACCGCCATACGTTTAATGTCGAGGACCTGCCCGAGCGCGACCTGTGGGAGACCTATCTGCCCGCCTTTAAGTCGCTGGTGCAGGAAGGCGAGGTGGCCGAGGTGATGTGCGCCTACCAGCGCATTGACGGTCAGCCCTGTTGCAGTCAGACCCGTTACGAGCAGCAGATCCTTCGCGATGAGTGGGGCTTCAAGGGACTCATCACCAGCGACTGTGGTGCCATTCGCGATTTCCTGCCCCGTTGGCACAACACTGCCAAGGATAGTCCTGAGGCCTCTGCCCAGGCCGTGTTGGCAGGTACCGATGTGGAGTGTGGCTCTGAATACAGAAACCTGCCCGAGGCTGTCAGCCGTGGCGATATCAAGGAGGCCGACCTCGATCGCTCGTTGCGCCGTCTGCTCATCGCCCGCTTCGAGTTGGGCGACTTCGACGACGATGCCCTTGTGTCGTGGACAAAGATTCCTGCCAGTGTGGTGGCTTCGAAAGCGCACAAACAACTGGCCCTCGATATGGGTCGCAAGAGCATTGTGTTGCTGAAGAACAACCCCTCTCCGACCTCCCCCGAGGGGGAGGCTGTCCTGCCGCTGAAATTATCCCCCAACGGGGGCGTTGAAGGGGGTGTAGTCGTCATGGGACCTAATGCCAACGATTCAGTGATGCAGTGGGGCAACTACTCTGGCTATCCCACCAAGACCGTCACTGCCCTCGAGGGCATCCGCCAGCAGCTGGGCAATGTGCCTTATATGCTGGGCTGCGGTCTCACTCGCAACGAGAGCATTGAGAGTCGTTTTGGCGAGATCAAGGCCCCTCTGGGCAACCAAGGCATGCAGGCCACCTATTATAATAATACTGAAATGACAGGCACCCCCGCTGCCACCGTCACCCTCACTGAGCCCATCAAGTTGAGCAATGGTGGTAACACCGTCTTTGCACCTGGTGTCAATCTCGAAAACTTCTCGGCACGCCTTGATGGTACCCTCATTCCCACTCGCGACGAGACCCTCATCTTCACCGTTGGTGGCGACGATAAGATTCGCTTGCTGGTCAATGGTGACACATTGGTAAATATGTGGCAGGCTCGCCAGCGCATCCAGAACGGTCAGAAGGAACTGCAAGTGAAGGCCGGTCAGCACTATCGCATTCAGATTGACTATGTGCAGGAGTCGGGCTATGGCGCCCTCAACTTCGACATCCAGCATAAGGCTGCCCCCACGCCCCAGCAGTTGCTGGCCCAGGTGGGCGATGCCCAGACCATCATCTTCATTGGTGGCATCTCGCCCCGTTTGGAAGGCGAGGAGATGCGCGTCAGCGAACCAGGTTTCCGTGGTGGCGACCGTACCAGCATCGAACTGCCACAGGCTCAGCGCGATGTGCTGCGCTGGCTTCACGAGGCAGGCAAGAAGGTGGTCTTTGTCAACTGCTCTGGTGGTGCCATGGCCATGGTGCCTGAGCTTGAAACCTGCGATGCCATCCTGCAGTGGTGGTATGGTGGCGAACAGGGTGGCACGGCCTTGGCCGATGTCCTGACGGGTCGCTATAACCCCAGTGGCAAGTTGCCTGTGACGTTCTATAAGAGTACCGACGACCTGCCCGATTTCCTCGACTATACGATGAAGAATCGCACCTATCGCTATTTCACTGGCGAGCCCCTGTTCCCCTTCGGCCATGGTTTGAGCTACACCACGTTCGCGTTCTCGAAACCCATTGTCAAGGTGAAAGGCGATGCCGTTGCTCTCACTTTCACGTTGAAGAACACTGGCAGGGTGGACGGCACAGAGACTGCCCAGGTCTATTTCCGTCGTACAGCCGATAAGGAAGGTCCGCTGAAGACCCTCTGCGCCTATCAGCAGGTGAGCCTGAAGGCAGGCGAAACGCGCACTGTTACCATCACCATGCCCAAGAAGCAGTTGGAGAGCTGGGACGCCCAAACTAACACCATGCGCTTCGTGCCAGGCCAGTATCAGCTGATGGTAGGCTCGTCGAGTGCCGATAACGCCCTTTTGAAGATTAATACAAAACTATAAAGAGAATGAAAAGACTGATAACCCTCTGTCTGCTCGTTGCCGTTAGTGTGATGACGGCTTCTGCGCAGCGTGGCATGCGTGTCAGAAAGAACGTGCCGCTGGACTCCATACGATTGAGCGACCCAGCTATTCTGGCCGACCAGAAAACGAAGATGTATTATATGACAGGCACGGGCGGCATGATGTGGCGCTCGGCCGACTTGAAACTGTGGGAAGGCCCCATGCGTGTGACTGAGTTCGAGGCCGACTCGTGGATGGGACCACGCCCCATGATATGGGCAGCAGAGCTGCACCAGACGGGCGATGGCTGGTATTACTATTTCGCCACGTTCACCAATCAGGCTGTCATCATCGATACCGTTCGTGGCAATGCCATTGAGCGCCGTGCCTCGCAGGTGCTTCGTGCCGACAACCCCATGGGCCCCTATCGCGCCTTTGGCGATGCCACCTATCTGCCAGCCAATCGTCCCACGCTCGATGGCACCTATTGGAAGGATAAGGACGGCAAACCCTATATGGTTTTCTGTGGCGAATGGCTGCAGAATTGGAACGGCACGATGGAGAAGATTGAACTCAAGTCCGACCTCAGTGGCACCATTGGCGAACCAAAGGTGCTCTTCCGTGCCAGCGATTCACCCTGGAGTCGTGAGAAGAACGACAAGGGCGAGATCACCTGGAACAAGGTGACCGACGGACCTTACCTCTTCCGTACAGGCACAGGTCGCCTGGGCATGCTCTGGACCTCATGGGTCTTCGACGTCTATACCCAGGGCGTGGCCTATTCAGAGAGTGGCACCCTCGATGGTCCTTGGGTTCAGGAGCCTGAGCCCATCACCCCTCCAGGCTATGGCCATTCCATGCTCTTCCAGCGCTTCGATGGCCAGTGGATGATGTCTGTTCACCACCATTCCAAGGACGACCACGGTCGTACGGTGCGCATTCCCCATCTCTTCGAGGTGGACCTCAGTGGCGATAAACTGATTGTTAAACTATAACTTAAAAAATGAAACGAACACTTTTATTGATTCTCGTCGCACTTGTCACCCTGTCGGCAGCGGCGAAACCCAAGCGCGCGCTCACCGAGAAGGATATGGGCGCCTATCTCTTCACCTACTTTAGTGACCCCACCCACGGCTTGTTCATGGCCATCAGCTACGATGGTTATACCTTTACGGCCGTCAACAACGCTGAGCCGATCATCTCAGGCGACTCTATCGCCGAGCAGCATGGCATCCGCGATCCACACATCTATCGTGCACCCAATGGCAAGTTCTATATTGCCATGACCGACCTCCACATCTTTGGTAAGCAGAAGGGCATCCGCACCACCCAGTGGGAGCGCCCTGACGAGTTTGGCTGGGGCAACAACCGTGGTCTGGTGTTGATGGCTTCAGACGACCTGATCCACTGGACACACCATGTGGCCCGCATCGACAAACTCTTCCCTGAGAAGTTTGGACAGGTGGCCTGCGCCTGGGCGCCTCAAACCATCTGGGACCCAGCCGTGGGCAAACCGATGGTCTATTTCACCATCCGTCAGAAGGCTGGTGGTCGCACCAAGCTCTACTATAGCTATGCCAACGAGGATTTTACTACCCTCGAGACAGAGCCGCAGCTGCTGTTCGAGTATCCTGACAACGCTATCCAGGTGCTCGATGCTGATATCTGTCCCATGCCCGATGGTCGCTATTTCATGACCTACGTGTCGCAGGAGAACCCTGGTGGCATCAAGTATATGATCAGTGACCGTATCAACCACTTCGACGATTACCATGCCGAGCAGATTGACACTGAGCGCACTGGCTGCGAGGCACCCAACGTATGGAAGCGCATTGGCGAGAAGAAATGGGTGGTGATGTACGACATCTATACCATCCGTCCCAATAACTTCGGTTTTGTCGAGACCTCCGACTTCAAGACCTTCAAGCCTCTGGGCCACTTTGGCGAGGGAAAGATGAAGATGACCAACTTCGTGTCGCCCAAGCACGGCTCTGTAATCCACATCACCAAGGCCGAGGCCAAGCGCCTGGAGCAGTACTGGAACGACCAGCAGGCACGCAAAAAGCAGAAGACCATCCGCTCTGGCGAGCTGTGGCGCGACGATACGGGTCGTCACATCAACGCCCATGGTGGTGGCGTGATGAAGTATGGCGACACCTACTATTGGTTTGGCGAGCACAAGAGCGAGCGCACCAGCGATGCCCTGGTGGGTGTGATGTGCTATGCCTCGAAGGATCTGGTCAACTGGCGCAACTGCGGCGTGGCACTCAGTGTGAGCGACGAGCGTGGTCACGACATCGAGCGTGGCTGCATTCTGGAGCGCCCCAAGGTGATCTATAACCCTGTCACGAAGAAGTTCTGCATGTGGTTCCACCTTGAGCTGAAAGGCCGTGGCTACGATGCTGCCCGCTATGGTGTGGCTGTGGCCGACCGTCCTGAGGGTCCCTATAAGTTCCTGTATTCTCAGCGTGCCGATGCTGGCACCTGGCCTGTGGAGTTCAAGAAGAGCGACATTGCCACTGCCGACACCCTGAACGAGAACAACTTCAAGGAGTGGTGGACACCCACCTGGCGCAAGGCCGTTGACCAGGGACTTATCCTGAAGCGTGACTTCGCCACTGGTCAAATGTCGCGCGACATGACCCTCTATATCGACGACGATGGCAAGGCCTACCATATCTTCTCGTCGGAAGAGAACCTCACACTGCATATTGCCGAGCTCACCGACGACTATCTGCACCACACAGGCCGCTACACCCGTGTGGCTCCTGGCGGACAGAACGAGGCCCCTGCCATCTTCAAGCACGATGGCACCTATTGGATGATTACCTCAGGCTGCACAGGCTGGGCTCCCAACGAGGCTCGCATGTTCTCGGCTCCCAGCATCTGGGGCCCCTGGACACAGCATCCCAACCCCTGTCGTGGTCCGAAGGCCGACAAGACCTTCGACGGCCAGAGCACCTATATCCTCACGCTCGACGACGGTCGTCACATCTTCATGGCCGACATCTGGCGTCCTCGCCATCCCATTGATGCCCGTTACATCTGGCTGCCCATCGAGTTTGAGAACGGCAAGCCCGTTGTCCGTTGGCAGGATGAGTGGAACCTCTAAGCGATACACACATAAAAAAGAAATCCTGAAAGGCGTTTGCTTTTCAGGATTTCTTTTTGTTTATCGTGCGTTCAGCCATTTGCCAAGCGTGGCCAGCATCTCGTCGTGGTATTTGAACCAAGGGCCGAAGCCATAGCCGTGGCCGCCGTTGGGATAGATCATCATGGCGCACTCGTTGCCTGCCTCCTTCATGGCCTTATAGTATTCCAGACCGTTGGTCACTGGCGGCACCAGGTTGTCGTCGGTCGACATGATGATGATGGCAGGAGGCGTCTCGCCCTTCTTCACAGCGTTCTGTGTCGAGAAGTCGCGCACCAGGGCAGCATCTTTCTGTCCCTCTTCGCCCAGGAAGTTCTTGCACGACCACTTATGACTCACGTTCTCGTCCATCGAGATAACGGGATAGAACAGGATCGAGAAGTTTGGGCGCACCTCCTTGGGCGAGTGTGTCGAGATGACCGATGCCAGGTGGCCGCCGGCCGAGAAGCCCATGATGCCCACCTTGTCGGGGTTGATGCCCCAGGTCTGGGCCGAGTCGCGCACAATGCGGATACCTTTCTCCACATCGCTCATGGGTATGCTGCGGTCGCCATTGGGCAGTCGGTAGTTCACCACGAAATAGGCAATGCCTTGCTTGTTCAGCCATTCGTGGGCCAGCGTGCCCTCATGGGTGTTCGATAACATGGAGTAGCCACCGCCAGGAATGCCCATAATGGCTTTTCCGTTGGGTGTCTGTGGCAGGAAGCACACCATCTGTGCCTTGCCGTCTTGGGTCAGGTTCAGGGTAAATTCCCTTGCGGTCTGTGCTTGTGTGCTACCAGCAAAAAGCAGCAATGCCGCTGTCATTAAATGAAAAACGTGTTTCATACTTCAATGGGTTGTTATTTATAGTTTTTGTTTTATCGGGCGCAAATATACAAAAAAATCCTGAATGCGCAACGCTTTGCGTCTGTTTTTTAAGGTGTTGAGCATCTCATTATATATAATATGGTGTATCTTTGCAATGTCTAATCCAACACAAAAGGATATAGAATATCATAGCATTTTTCGTGTGGCCATCCGCCTGGGAAGGTGGATGGCCATAGCTGTATATATATGTATATGTTTTTTGTATACATACAAAATATTGTTCTATTTCCGCATTTTTATCATCAAAACCACGTCTTTATGCGAATAATTTTGTAACTTTGCACCCCGATAAACCATTATAATACAATGAAGAAAATTTCTATTCTCATCGTCGCTATGCTTTGCATGGCACTCAACATCAAGGCTGGAGGCCTGATGACCAACACAAACTATCACATTGCTTTCGACCGTATGATGGCTCGTGGAGCCTCGTTCGATATCGATGCCACGTTCAGCAACCCTGCTGGCTTGGCATGGGGACACGAGGGCTGGCAACTGTCGCTCAACTTCCAGAAGCCCTGGCAGAACCGCGATATTGAGTTGACGGGCGATGCTACTGCTCCCGACTTTTTCAACAAGAAATACCCTGGTAAGGCGTCGGCCCCCATTGTTCCTGCTCTGTTCGCTGCTTATAAGCAGGACAACTGGGCTGTTTCTGGCATGCTCGGCATCGTGGGTAGTGGCGGCTTTGTAGAGTACGACGAAGGCGTGCCCATGTTCAACGTGCCCATCATGGCGCGTTTGTTGGCCAATGGTATGCAGCCCAACGAGCATTATAACCTCGATTCAAAGATGGAGGGCAAGCAGTATATCTATGGTGGTCAGGTGAACTTCACTTACAAACTGACCGACAACATCGCTGCTGCCGTGGGTCTGCGTGCCAACTACTACGATGGCTACAGCCGTGGTCACGTAACGGCCACCACCGTTCCTGCTATGGGCAGTCAGCAACTCATCGACTTGCAGCTCGACTGTCTGCAGAAGGGTTGGGGCTTCACGCCTATCGTCAGCTTCGACTATCGTGAGGGACCCCTTACCGTTGCCCTGCGTTATGAGTTCCGTACCAAGATCAATACTGAGAACGACACCAAGGAACTGTCGGCTACGATGATGGGTGCCGATGCCCTGGCGCAGTTTGCCGACAAGGTGGCTCCCTATGAGGATGGCGCCAAGACGCGCTACGACATGCCTGCCCTCATGTCTATTGCCCTGGGCTACGAGCTCACACCCCAGTTGCGTGCCACCCTTGAGTATCATAACTTCGACGACAAGCACGCCAAGATGGCTGGCGACCGCCAGAAGAACCTGACCCACGGCACCGATGAGTATCTGCTGGGCGTTGAGTACGACATCAACGATAAGTTCACCATCTCGTGTGGCGGCCAGCGTACCGACTACGGTCTGGACGACAACTATCAGAGCAACACCTCGTTTGCCTGCGACAGCTGGTCGGTTGGTCTGGGTGGCGCCTGGAACATCAACGAGAAGGTGCGCCTCAATGCCGGCTATTTCTGCACTATCTATAGCGACTACACCAAGGAGCAGGCCAACTATCAGGCCACGCCCTGGTCGGCCAAGGAGGTCTATTCGCGCACCAACCACGTCATTGGTCTGGGCGTCGACTATAAGTTCTAATCCCCTTAGAAAGCTGATTTTAAGGCCCTTTTGGTCTCATCATACCAAGCTCTGAGTCGCCATGCGACTCGGAGCTTTTTTGTTTCCGTCATTTCTCGGCATCGGAAACAAAGTGTTTCCGAATTGTTTCCACGTTGGAAACACTTTGTTTCTCCTATGGAAACACTTTGTATCCATTATCGAAATAAAGTGTTTCCATTATAGAAACAAACTGTATCCTTGGGAGAAACAAACGGCACATCGTTTGAAGTCTAAGTATAAGCCTATCCCTATGGACAAACATTGTAAAGAAATACTGCCAAAAAACAGGGTTCTGAAAAAATGCAAACTAGAACGCAAAAAAGGGGCTTTTGGCCCCTTTTTTCATACCCCTATCGATTTCACCATGC
>Ga0310786_10002864_pt1 | contig 25735 bp, 22 predicted proteins | sample AusTroGonzalo_MG_FD_203881 | JGI IMG/M metagenome (GOLD analysis project Ga0310786, IMG submission 203881) | Bovine rumen microbial communities from tropical cattle in Woodstock, Queensland, Australia - Gonzalo_03 (v2) (version 2) | ecosystem: Host-associated > Mammals > Digestive system >...
CTGCCGGGAGTCCCTTGACTTCGAATTTGCCGTCCTTGATGATGGCGGAATGGTCGAGGCCGCGGAACTTGACGACGCCTGCCATATTCTTGAAGTCTTCGGCTTGCGCGTCCTTGACAAAGTCAGCGATGGAACCGCCGATGTAGACGGACTTTTGCAAAGTCTGTTGGCCAAGGTCGATGCTGCTTGTATCCTTGACGACTATGGGCAACTGGAGTGCCGTTTCGTCAAGTGTAGCTTCCATGGTGTAGCTGCCGAGGGCTACGCTGTCAATCGAGATGGAAACCATGCCGTTCGAGTCGGCCGTGGCGATATACGCGCCTTCGCTTCCGTTCAAGCTGTTGTGTTCGACGAGCTTGATTCGGGCGTACGATGCGGGTGCATCTGCCAGCAAAATCTGTGCGGTGATGGCATTTCCGGCTTCAGTGCCGCTCGGGCCACCGCCTGCAACTTCAGAACCTCCGCAGGCGCACAGCGAAAGGCTGATTGCAAACGGAGCAACCAGTGTAAGTAGGCGTCTGTTCTTGTTCTGCTTCAATTCCATACCCTTAATATATAATTTCTTTTTGAAAATCATTTTGCACCTCCGTTGTTTTCAGGCGAGGTGGGACCTGTAGCTGGGTCTGCTACCTTGTCTGAGAGGGGGTACATTGCAATATTCAGTGCGTAAACTCGGTCGGCGCGTTCGCTCTTGCGTGCAAACTGCAAAAGTCCGCGACGGAATTCTTCGATCTTGTGCTTGATTTCGGGCAGGTCGGATTCATCGGCGGTGAACACGACGCTCGAAATGTCGCGTTCTTCGGGTTTGTGGCGGTCGAGCGATTCTTGCGCAAGTTCCATCGTGTGTCTGTGGAAGCTGCGGACTGCGGAACTCTTGACTTCGCCGCCGGTACTGATGATCTGGTCGGTAATGTTCCAGCCGCCGGTGCCGTCCGGAACGACGAGCCCAAGCTGCTTCAAGATGCCGAGCGCATTGCGGGCGTCATCCTGCGAAATGGGCGGGTTCAAATGCTTGCCGAGGCCAGCGATGTCGCTTGTGTCCTTCGTGATGCCGATGAGGGCGCGGAGTGCGGCACAAGCCCAGCTTCCAAAGTAGGCGAGTTCCGGTTCCGAAAGCACACGCGTTTCAAGCGAACGGAGCTCCAACAGCTTGTAATAAAGCTCGGAGAGCGTCTGCTTCGCCTTGGTCTTGTTGAACCTGTAAAGGGTCTTGAAGTATTCGGCGCGTCGGTCGTCGAGGCCGCAAATCCTGATGAACACGGGCAACGTGCTTTCGTTCAGGTGGCCTTCTTTTTGGAAAACGCGGACAAGCCAGGCCGGATCCACGCCGGTCTTCTGGCCAAGATAGCGGTACGAGGTGAACGGGTTGTCTTTCTTGGTTTCGACAAACCAGTCCTTCAGGTACTCACGATATTCCAGATAGTCTAATACTTCGGGCATACCCTATAATCTATATTATTATAGGGACGTGTTGCGAAAAAGCGTTGTGAAAATGGGCTTCGCGTTGTAAAATTTTCAACGAGCGTTGTAAATTGCCGTTTTTTCGCGAAAAAACGGTCTTATCCTTCCAAAAATTTCAGCAAATCCGGCATCTTGTTGTGTGCATTTTCCTTGCCGAGTTCGTAAAGTTGGGCGATTTTCTTCTTGTTCCGTTCGATATCCGAAATCTTGAGATAACGGCTCGGGCGGAAGATGAACACCTTTCCTTCGGCTTCGAGCTTGGCGAGCTTGTCCAGCGCCTGGTTGTAGCGGATGTGGCGGGTGGCGATCGCTTCGATGAATTTCGGGTAATGGCGGAATGCGAGCTTGACGAGGGGGAGCGCCTTGTTGATCTTTTTGCGGTAGCCGAGCGGGCGGGTGAGAATCACGACGGCGCGCTCAAAGCCTTTCTTGAACATCGTCTCGAACGGGATGCTGTCGGCGACGCCTCCGTCCAGGAACTTTTTCCCGTGAATTTCAACGACCTTGCTCAAGATCGGGAGACTTGCCGATGCGCGGATGCGGTTCATGTCGTCTTCGTTGCGGTAGTCCAGAATGCGCGGGTATTCGGCGCGGCCTGTTTCGACGTCTGTCATACAGACGCGGAATTCGGTTTCCTGGCACTGGTCTGCAAACTTGTCGAATTCGAACGGATCAATCCTGTATGGAATTTGTTTGTAGCAGTAGTCAAAAGCAAAGTAGTCGCCTGTAAACAACAGGTTCCTAAAACTCATATAGCGAGGGCTTTTGGAATGTATGGTGTCGACACGGAAGTTGCGCCCGATCTGTCCTGACAAAAAACTGCACAAGTGAATGGCGCCTGCAGAAGTGCCTATGGCGCCGCCAAATTTGATCTCTTTATCGGCGAGAATATCGAGAATTCCACCGGCATACGCTCCGCGTAAACCACCACCCTCGACAACAATAGCAGTGTTTTTGTATTTCATGGTCGTCATCCCCCGTGATGAACCCGTTGTGTATAGCCCAATTCCAATAAAGGAATCTATAAAAAATGTGGACGGATTTAACCTATTTAATGCTTATTTTTGTGTACTTTGTATTGACTGTATCCATCCGTAGTCTTTGGGGTGGTCTACGAACTTTTCGGGGTTTTTGGCGTGTTTTTCAAGGAATTCGGCCGGGGTCATCCAAACAAAATCGTCAACTTCGCCCGGTTGCGGCACGAGATGCGACGCTTCATTGTCGGACAAAAAAATCCGATATGTATCATAATATTCGTTGTCGTGATACGTGCCGTTGTTGAGGATGTTTTCGTGGGTGGCCTCAAAAAGGTATTCGAGATCTTCCGGGCGTTTTTCGACTCCCATCTCTTCGCGGAGTTCACGGATGGCGGCATTTCGACTGTCGTCGCCCGCGGTGATGTGTCCGGCGCAGCTCGTGTCTAGCAGGTTCGGGTTGTTTTCCTTGAGGTGGCTGCGGAGCTGGAATACGATTCGTCCGTGGGTGTCAAATGCCCAGATGTGGACGGTTCGGTGCCATAGCCCCTTGGCATGGACTTCGGATCTCTCGCGGGAATACCCTGCCGGGGTCCCGTCGCTGTTCAGGATGTCGATCATTTCTTCTGCCATTTGTGCCGCCTACGGTTGATTTTATTAACGAATGTTAATATAGAAATGATTATATTAATAATGATAATCAATGACGATAAAAATGGGGAGCTAATGCCATGGGTGCATTATCTATAATTTTTAGTTATGAATCTAATATGAATAATCTATTAGTCATTATCAATCACCAATGCTACATTTGGGGCGCAAAATAAGGATGGTATATGGACTGGCTTATTGACTTATTCGCAAAACCCTCTGTGGGACAACAGGTTTTGGCCCTTTCCCTTACGGCTGCCATCGGTATCATGGTCGGCAAAATCAAGGTGAAGGGTGTGAGTCTTGGAGGTGCTGGTGCTCTATTCGTAGGAATCCTGCTCGGTCATATCGGAATGCGGATCGAGCCCAGTGTTCTCCACTTTATGCAAGAATTTGGTCTGATTTTGTTTGTTTATACAATCGGTATGCAAGTAGGCCCGGGCTTTATTGACTCCATAAAGCGACACGGATTGGTGCTGAATATCCTTGCTGTGAGTATCGTCCTTCTGGGCGTACTTGCTACCGTTCTTATTTACTTCACGACGAGCATGCATGACAATGTTCCGGTGCTGATCGGTATGTTGTGCGGTGCCGTGACGAACACGCCGTCCCTCGGTGCCGCAAATTCGGCGCTTACGGCTGCTGGCGTGGACGCTTCCTTGACGGGTGTCGGCTATGCGGTCGCTTATCCGTTCGGTGTGATCGGCATTATCCTCGTGATGATTCTCGTGCGCATATTCTTTAAGCAGAAACCGGAAGTGGCTGCCGCTGATTACCAGAAAGAAATTGCGGAACAGTCCAAGGAAATTATGTCTTGCACGCTCAAGGTCGAAAATGCGAACCTCGTGGGCTGCAAAATCAAGGACATTCCGGGGCTTACTTCGACTGGTGCCGTGGTCACTAGACATGCTCGCGACCAGGTCATCAACATGCCGAAGGATGATTTGAAGTTGCAGCTTGGCGACTTGGTGCATGTGGTCGGTATGCCGGATGCCATTGACGGTCTGGAAAAGATTATTGGCGAAAAGCAAGAAAATCCGATTACGCTCCAGAAGTCGAAATTGTCGGTCAAGACGATTCTCGTGACGAACAAGAAGATTCTTGGAAAGAGCATCAAGCAGCTTGCGCTCAATGACCGCTTTGGCGTGACGGTGAGCCGCATTACTCGTGGCGGATTCAAGTTCACGGGACGCCTCGATATCCGTTTGAAGTTTGCAGATAAGTTGCTTGTCGTGGGTACGCCGGAAAGCATTGCCGCTGCTGCAAAGGAACTGGGCGACTCCCTCACGGCTCTTGACCATCCAGAAATCCTCCCGGCATTCCTTGGCATTTTCCTTGGCGTGATTGTCGGAAGCATCCCGGTGGCGATTCCTGGCATGCCGACTCCGCTCAAGCTTGGCCTTGCTGGCGGCCCTTTGATTGTCGCGATTATCCTTAGCCGTAAACGTAAGATCGGTCCTCTGAACTTCTTTATGGCGAACAGTGCGAACCTTATGCTGCGAGAACTCGGCATTACGATATTCCTCAGCTGCGTGGGTCTCAATGCGGGTATCAAGTTCTTCGATGTTCTCTTGAACGGTGACGGTTTCTACTATATGGCGCTCTCGGCAATTATCACGTTCTTCCCGCTGATGATTGTGGCGATTGTAGGCAAGGCGGTGTTCAAGGTCAATTACCTCTCGCTTTGCGGTGTGCTCGCTGGTGCAACGACAGACCCTCCGGCTCTTGCTTTTGCGAACGGACTCAGCAATTCCGAAGCAACGAACGTCGGTTACGCATCTGTCTATCCGCTCACGATGTTGCTCAGAATTTTAAGCGGTCAGGTGCTTGCGATACTCTTGATTTCGTGACGCACTTGAAGTAGCACTTTAAAAAGTTTCTTGCAATCCTATCATACACACCAAAGGGAGGCTCTTGGAGCCTCCCTTTTCAAAAAAGGATTGAATGTTTTTCCTGGTCATAACAAAGGGCGGCTCGAAAGAGTCGCCCTTTTCAAGTGAATGGTCATCCTCGAACGCTATTAAGCTTTCGCTTTCTTTTGGTCCATGTGTGCGTAAATGCCGGCGAGGATTGTTCCGCTGATGGAGTGGTAGGCACAGCTGATGGCGCAAGGCACGACGCAGAGGGCTGCTTCCGGGTGGAGGGCGAGATTCTCCGGATTGGCGAAGAATGCGCCTGCGAGGACGGTTGCCATGCCGGCATTCTGCACGCCAACTTCGATGGATATGGTGCGCTTCTTGGCGGTGTTGAACTTGAACAAACGACCGACGCTGTAGCCGAGTATGTAACCGAGGGCGTTATGCAAGAACACGACGGCGAGTACGAGCGCGATAAGCCCGATGCCGTTCGTTAGGAGCTGCGGGCGCACGGTCACGATGACGCCGCCGACGATTAAAGCAAGGCCGATGACGCTCACGGCAGGCATGTTTGCCTGGAATTCCCTGAAACCAGCGCGCTTACCGAAGAAGTAGTTGCAGGTGAAGCCGATTACAATCGGGAGAACCGTCACGTAAAGGATGTTGAGGAACATTCCAACGGCGTTCACTTCGATGCTCGTGTCGGCAAGCCAAAGCACTAAAACCGGAGTCATAAGCGGAGCGAGAAGTGTACTTGCCATAGTCATACTCACGGAGTAGGTCACGTCGCCTTTGGCCAAAAAGCTCATGACGTTACTCGATACACCGCCCGGGCAGCAGCCGACAAGGACAATGCCGATGGCCAAATACGGGTCAAGTCCGAAAACCTTAGTGAGCGTAAATGCAACGAGCGGCATGATGGTGTACTGTGCCACGGCGCCGAGGAAAATGTCGGCGGGGCGTTTCATCAAGTTGCGGACATCGTCCATAGTAATGGTGAGCCCCATGCTGAGCATAATGATGCCGAGAATAATCGAGCTTGTGTTGCCGTGAACCCAGCCAAAGAGCATCGGGACGAAAAACGCGATGATGGCGCACGCGATGACGAAAAGCGATGTGTACGTCGATAAAAAGCGGCTAACAGCCTTGATTAAATTAAGCATTGTTATATCCTTCTTTTTGAGGTGCCTCAAATATAGGCATATACGCAGGACGTGGCTAGACAGTAATTTATCTATATTGTCGGTATGATTTGCAAATATTTCCATTTGATATTTTTGATGGCTACGCTGCTGGTTCTCGACGGTTGCCATACTTATAAAATGAACGTTCTTGAGGGAGACTTTGATGCCAGAGTTGCTCCTGCGATGAGAGGTGCCGAATTTGCAATGGATTCGGGCTCTACGGTTCGCCGCTTGAGTGTCACGGTGCATCCGATGAAGGACAAGACCATAGATCTCGTGAACGTATGGAACAAGGACGTTTATGTTTGTGATTTGGAAGGGGAATGCAAGGCGACGGATAATTATGATTTAAAGCTTGACGAGCGAAAGGCTGATATTGACTATATCCTGGAGAGCTTTCCGGTATCCGTTGAATTGGAATGGATGAAAAAATACGAAATAGTATATACGGCTTACGGGTTTGGTCTGGATCCGCTACCTTATGCAAAAGCTTCGTTCGGTGTTAATTTCCGTTATGGCGAAATTGGGGCTAGCGCTTTTTGGGGACTTGATTACGGTAAAGCGTCCTACAAATATGAAGGGGTCTTTGTGAGCGGTGGGTGCATTATGTGCGTGTCACCAGAACCGGAATATACGACTGGAGAAAACAGCGACAACTATCTGCACTTCCGTGGCGGAGTTGGTGCCTATGCGGGCTTGTTCTTGGGACCTGTCGCTATTGTTTATGCTCCGTCGCTTACCAGACCATGGCTATGGCGTGACCATTTGGAAGGTAAGGCTTTTCAAGGCGTTTATCCAATGGATGATTACGATATTTCGTTTGCGTTTCCGTGGTTCATCACAAACTATTTTGGCTTGACTTATACGCATGATAAAGTGGTCCAGTTTAGAGCGGGTGTCTCGATTGTTAACGGAAAGCAGCTGGCAGATAGGACGTATTACAGTTCTGTGTCTGCGTCGTGGTTGTTTTAGCAGTATGAAAACTAAATAAGAAAACGGCACCGATTGGTCGGTGCCGTTTTTGGTATGTAGAGGTGTAAAAGATTAGACCTTGTCCAAAGCCTGCGTGAGGTCGGCAATGATGTCTTCGACGTTTTCGATACCGACGCTGAAACGGATGAGGTCCGGTGCAACGCCTGCTTCGATAAGCTGTTCGTCGCTGAGCTGACGGTGCGTGTGGCTTGCCGGATGCAGCACACAGCTGCGGGCGTCGGCCACGTGGGTCACGATGCAGATCATCTTGAGGCTATCCATGAACTGGATGGACTTTTCACGACCGCCCTTGATGCCGAACGTGAGAACGCCGCACGGGAGACCGCCCTTGAACTGCTTCTGGGAAAGTTCATAGTACTTGTCGCCTTCGAGGCCGGCGTAGTTGACCCAAGCGACCTTCGGGTGGTTCTTGAGGAACTTGGCGCAAGCGAGAGCGTTTTCGCAGTGACGCGGCATGCGGAGGTGCAAAGTTTCGAGACCGACGTTCAGGAGGAATGCGTTCTGCGGAGACTGGATAGAACCGAAGTCGCGCATGAGCTGTGCGGTAGCCTTCGTGATGTAAGCGCCCTTGCCGAAAGCCTTCGTATAGGCGAGGCCGTGGTAGCTCGGATCCGGTTCGGTGAGGCCCTTGAAACGGTCGTGGTTTGCTTCCCAGTCGAAGTTGCCGCTGTCAACGATGCAGCCGCCGACTGCCATGGCGTGGCCATCCATGTACTTGGTCGTGGAGTGGGTCACGATGTCAACGCCGAATTCAATCGGACGGCAGAGAATCGGGGTCGGGAAGGTGTTGTCGACAATCATCGGAACACCGTGCTTGTGGGCGAGATCAGCAAAGCGCTTGAGGTCCAGGACCTTGCCAGCCGGGTTTGCGACGGTTTCGCCGAAGACGCACTTGGTGTTCGGACGGAATGCCTTTTCGATTTCTTCGTCGGAGGCGTCCTGGTCAACGAACGTGCATTCGATGCCGAGCTTCTTCATAGTGACGGAGAAGAGGTTGCTCGTACCGCCGTAAATAGCGGAAGTGCTGATGAAGTGGTCGCCGGATTCGCAGATGTTGAAAACGGCGTAGAAGTTTGCTGCCTGACCGGAACTCGTGAGCATGGCGGCAACGCCACCTTCGAGAGCTGCAATCTTGTTAGCGACGGCGTCGTTGGTCGGGTTCTGCAGACGGGTGTAGAAGTAGCCGGAAGCCTTCAGGTCGAACAAGTCGGCCATGTCATTGGTCGTTTCGTACTTGAAAGTGGTGCTCTGGTAGATGGGGAGGACGCGCGGTTCGCCGTTTTTCGGCTGCCAACCGCCCTGAATGCAAAGAGTTTCGATTTTGGACATTTTTTAGAATCCTTTTTATTTTTTATGGCTTGTAATATAGTTAGTTTCTATAGCTAGGTCTATCAAAAAGTGCATGTGATCTAATTGAACCCACAGAAAATTTGCCCAGATTAGGTAAAAATTATAGATAGTAATAGATAGAATCTATAGCGAAAAGGTATATGAGGGCTTTGTCCCTGATTTCTCCAATTTAACTGTTTTTGGGGTGAGGGTTAAAAATTCCTGGTTTTGTAAATGAATGAGTGTGCTTTTGTGCAGTAATTTCTATATTTAGAATTATGAAGTTGCCGCGCGAGACACGCACATTTGTAGCCATCGACTTGAAGTCCTTCTTCGCGTCGGTGGAATGCGTTTTGCGCGGGCTGGATCCGCTGACGACGAACCTGGTGGTGGCCGATGCGAGCCGTACCGAAAAGACGATCTGCCTGGCGGTGAGCCCAAGCCTTAAGGCGTATGGAATTCCCGGACGTGCCCGATTGTTTGAAGTGATTCAGAAAGTGCGGGACGTGAAACGCCGGACGGGCGAAGACGTGCAGTACATTGTCGCTCCACCGCAAATGGCTAAGTATGTGGAATATTCGACCCGCGTTTATAGCGTTTATCTGAAATATGTGAGCGAAGAGGATATCCACGTTTATTCGATTGACGAATGCTTTATCGACTTGACGCATTACCTTTCGATGTACAAGAAGTCGGCACGTGAACTCACGAAAGAAATGATTCGCGATGTACTCGAGACGACGGGGATTACGGCGACGGCAGGCATCGGGACGAACCTTTACCTTTGCAAGATTGCAATGGATGTGATGGCGAAGCACGTGTCGCCAGATGCCGATGGCGTACGCATCGCGGAACTCGACGAGATGACTTACCGCAGGGAACTCTGGGGGCATCGCCCGTTGACGAACTTTTGGCAGTTGGGGCGCGGCATCGCTGATCGCCTGGAACATTGCTACTTGAACAACGGCCGTGGCATTTTTACGATGGGTGACTTGGCCCGTGTAAGCGTCAAAAATCCCGATGCGCTCTACAAGATGTTTGGCGTGAATGCAGAAATCTTGATTGACCACGCCTGGGGTTATGAACCGTGCGGCATTGCCGAAATCAAGAAGTATAAATCCAAGACGCACAGCATTGGCGGCGGGCAGGTCCTTAGCTGCGCCTACGATTGCGCCAAGGCGAAAATCGTCATTCGCGAAATGGTCGACACGCTTGCGCTTGATTTAGTCGAGAAGGGACTTGTGACGAACGGGCTCACGCTCCACGTAGGCTATGACCGCGAAAATGTGGACAAGGGAATCTACCACGGAGAAACGGTCATGGATGGCTATGGCCGGACAATTCCGAAGCCTGCACACGGTACCGCTCCGCTATTGAATTACACGTCGTCGGCCTCGACGATTGCCGATGCGGTGATGAAACTAGCAGACCGCATTATGAACCCGCTGCTGACTGTGAAACGATTGAACTTGACCGCCAATAACGTCTTGAAGGCGTCGCAGGAAAGCTATGACTTGTTCACGGATGTGAGGAAGATCGAACGCGAAAAGAAGATGATGCAGGCGCAGATTGCCATCAAGAAACGCTTTGGCAAAAATGCGATTTTCAAGGGGATGGATATGCAGGAGGGGGCGACGACCCGCGAACGCAACGAACAGATCGGAGGTCACAAGGCGTAGATGAAAGACGACTACAATGATATCATCGATTTGCCGTACCCGCGGAATGACTGGAACTTTCTGATCAAGCACCCGCGAATGCCGATTGCCAACCGCGCTAAAATCTTTAGCCCGTTTGCGGCGTTGCGTGGCCATGACGAAAAAATCGCAGAAACAGCAAAGCGCGGAATTCCTTCCGCGCTACAGGTTATTGATGATGAGGGTTGTGGTATTTAGGTAAAAGATTTAATCGTGGTGTTCCATGTTGTGGTCGCCATGGTTGCCGCGATGTTCACGGTTCATGCGTTCGAACTGCAAGAACTTGAACTTGTCGAGCTGTTCCTGGTTGAGGATCTTCTTTAAGCTTTTGACTCCGTCGATTCTGTGATTGAGCAAGCCTTCCTGGGCTTTGAGGATGTTGGCCTTTGCTGCTGCAATCTGCTTGTCGTTGTTGCTTTCGAGAGCGTCGCGGAGAGCCTTTTCGGCTTCCTTCTTTTGCTTGCGGAGAGCCTTGAATGTGGAATCTGCGATTTTACGCTGCTGTTCGAGAGCGGTCTTCTGTTCGTGCGTGACTTTTAGCTCGGCGTCGATAAATTCAATTTCTTTTGCAAAGTCAAGCTTCTTGTCGAACTTTTTGCCCTTGTGGAATTCGTCGCGGAAATGGTCGCCTTTGTGGTGAGGACCTTCGCCGAATTCTTCGCCGTGATGGCGTCTGCATTGCGGGCAGTTGCAGTCAGGACCGCAGGGAGCCTTCTTTTGGCAGCAGGGAGCGTTTCTCTTGCAGCAGTCCAGATTCTTTTTGCAGCAATCGCCGGGCTGGAATTCGCAAATCCCGCCTTTGGCGCAGAAACCGGGTACATTGCCAGAGCTTGATGTGGCGCCTCCAAAGGTGAATGCGCCTATGAAAAAGCCGATGGAACAAGCGAAGATGATGATGCTTGCGAGGAGGTTCTTTGTGGAATCCTTCATTATTTTGTCTCCTGTAATAAATAGCTGATGGATCGGTCTGTATCCAAGTTTTCAAGTTCGTCGTCAGTGGTTTCGCCGAGGTCGCTGTACCACGAGACCAGTTCGTCCGATGCGACGTTCTTGATAAGGAGCGTCTCGGAATCGAGCTTGTTAAACGTTACCCAGGCGGTAATGAAAGCGACTGCCAAAAAGCTTGCGGCAACCGCAAAAATCGAACGCGCCTGGAAAAAGTTGAGGAATTTGTTTTTCTTTGAAGAATCGAGTCTTGCGCAGACCATGTCCCAGGAATCTTCCCTGGGCGTGATTCTTTCAATTCTTGAAAAATCGATTTGATTACGCATAGTTCTGGTTCTCCTGTAAATAGCTCCTGACTACGGAACGTGCGCGACTGAGCCTTGCCTTGATGGTCCCTTCGGGCATGCAGTAAATCTCGGACAAGTCCTTGACGCCAAGGTCTTCGGCATCCTTGAGCCAAAGCATGCTCCGCGTCTCGGCAGGGAGTTTTGAAAGTCCAATTTCTAGCAGTTCCGGGTCGTAATCCAAAGCTTCGTCGTTCTTGCTTCCAATGGCCGAATTGACCAGCACGTCGATGTGCCCTTCTTCGAGTTCGGCGTGGCGCTTCTTGGAGCGCAACTTCATGAGGCATTCGTTCACGGTCAGGCGGAACAGCCAGGTGCCAAGGGCGCTTTCACCACGGAAGCTTTGTATTTTCGATGGAACCGAAACGAAAATGTCCATCAACGCATCTTCGGCTTCGTCGCGGTTCTTGAGCATTCTGAATGCCAGGTTCAGCACTTTGGTGCTGTGTGATTTCCACAGCAGGCCCAGTGCCTCGCGACTGCCTTGTTGAATTTTTGTGATGATGACTTTTTCGTTCATTTTGCCATTTTGATGCGTGGGGTTTATGGGCGGTTGCATGGGTAGTTAATTTTTTTATTTAATTATATTATATAGTGATGCAAAAAATTCTTTTTGAAAAATTGAAGGAAGCTTTTGCTTCCGTTTTGCCGATTACGCTGATTGTCCTGTTGGTGGCCCAGACTCCGATTGTATCTTTTTCGGGCAAAGAGCTGGTTATTTTTTCGATCAGTGCTGTTTTTTTGATTTTTGGGATAGGGCTTTTTAATTTGGGGGCTGACCTTGCCATGACGCCGATGGGCTCGTATGTGGGGGCCGGGCTTACTAAATCGCGGCGGCTCCTGTTGCTTGTTTCGGTGTGCTTTGTGATGGGTGTCCTTATTACGGTGGCGGAACCCGATCTGTCTGTGCTTGCGGAACAGGTGAAAAATGCCGTGGCTCCGGGATTGTTGATTGCGACGATTGGGGTGGGCGTTGGAATTTTCCTCTTGCTTGCCATCTTGAAAATCGTGTTCAAAAAGGATCTGTCGTCGATTATCATCTTCTTTTACATGGTGCTGTTCATGCTCGGGATGCTTATGGTGTCTGTCGGGCGTAACGACTTTGTGCCGCTTGCGTTTGATTCGGGTGGCGTGACGACTGGGCCGATTACGGTGCCGTTTATCATGGCGCTCGGCGTGGGTGTCGCAGGGGCGATCGGTGGCAAGAATGCATCGGAAAACAGCTTCGGATTGATTGCGCTTTGCTCTGTCGGACCGATCTTGGCTTTGATGGGGCTGGTCGTTTTTTCGAAGGGTGACCTGAATTATGAACTTTCGATGGCGGCATATTCGGTGGATGCAAGTCTCGGAAAAAATTTCTTGCCTACGGTATTGACCGTCATGAGAGAAGTCATTGTGGCGCTCGCGCTGATTGTTGCGTTTTTTGGTGTTTTGCAGGTTACGGTACTCAAGCTCCCTAAGGTGAAGTTGGTGCAGATTGGGGTTGGGCTTTGCTATACGTTCGTGGGGCTTGTGATCTTTTTGACGGCGGTGACGGTCGGGTTTATGCCGATTGGCTTTGAAATTGGCCGTGAACTCGCTGCCCGTCCGCATGTCCTTGTGGTGGCGGGCTTTATCATCGGAATGGTGGTCGTGCTTGCGGAACCTGCGGTGCATGTGCTGAACAAGGAAGTCGAAGAAGTGACTGGAGGGCTTGTTTCGAAGCGTTCTATGCTGATTGCGCTTTCGGTCGGTGTCGGCATTTCGATTGGACTTTCGATGCTTCGCATCATTATCGGTTTCCCCATTATTTATTACCTGTTGCCGGGATACTTTATTTCGCTTGGCCTTTCGTTCTTTGTGCCTAAGCTTTATACGGCGATTGCGTTTGACTCGGGTGGTGTGGCGAGTGGTCCGTTGACGTCGAGCTTTATTTTGCCTTTGGCGATTGGTGCATGTTCCGTGATTCACGATGGTGGCAATTCCATTTTGAATTATGCATTTGGCATTGTGGCGATGGTCGCTATGACTCCGCTCATTACGATCCAGGTGCTTGGTTTCAAGGCGATTGTGGCAAGGTTGTGGCGCAACAGGATCATGATGCGCCGCTTGCAGGATGCCGATGACGAACAGATTATTGACTTTGTGTAGAGGCTGCAATGGTTGATGTGGTAAAGAATGTTTTGAAACGGGTTGTGCCTCAAAAGGTTCATTCGAAAGTCTCGATGAACCGCCTCAAGATTCTTGTGACGACAGTGAATCGCACAAAGGCTGACTTTTATATGGATTATATCCAGTCGTTCGGTGCGAATATGCAGTTTGTGTTTTACGGGCACGGAACGGCTCCGCGCGAAATTATGGCGGCACTCGGCCTTGCCGATTCGGAACGAGCTGTGATTATCAGCATCATAGGTGAAGACCATGTGCCAGCGGTTCTGGAATGCCTTGAAGAAAAGTTCAAGACGATTGTGAATGGAAAGGGAATTGCCTATACGATCCCGTTGACAAGTGTAATCGGCAAGTCCGTGTTTAACTTTTTGAGCGACAACCGTTCCCAGGTCGGGAGAGGGTAATTATGAAAGCGAATACCCATGAATTGATTATCTGCATTGTGAACAACGGATTCTCCGACACTGTGATGGAAGCCGCAAAGGAGGCGGGGGCCCGTGGTGGTACGGTGCTGAACGCTCGTGGTACGGCAAACAAGGAAGCGGAAGCATTTTTCCATATCGCCATCCAGCCTGAAAAGGAAGTCGTGATGATTCTAGTGCCGCTGAACGTGAAGGATGCGGTACTCCATTCGCTCTACGAAAAAGCGGGCCTCAATACGATGGGGCAAGGCATCGCGTTCTCGCTTCCGGTCGACCAGGTCGTCGGACTCACGCCGTGGAAGGTTGTTGCCAAGACCGCTGAAAAGAAATCGTAATAGTTGAAGCGTCATCCTGGAGCTGGTCATCCTCGACCGTCAGGTAGGGGATCCATACTACTCCAGCAGCGTTTACACCTTCACATTGAAGTATTCGATTTCGGGGTGGCAGATGTAGAGGCCGCTTACGGATGCTTGCGGGTACATTGCTCCGTTTTCAGTGAGACTGATGCCTACGCTGCCAAAGTCGATAAGACGCGCGACGTTGAAGATTTCCTTGATGTTCGGGAGCACGGGGTAACCGACGGCCGGGCGGATGCCCTTCCAGCCGCAGTTGCGCTCGAGTTCGCGGCTCAAGTATTCGGCTCCAGCTTCGGCGAGGCGGTCGGCGACGGTCTGCATGAGGAGAACGTCGTAATCGCTGCCGCCCTGTTCGGCTTTGAGCTTTTCCAAGCGCTTGACGAATGTATCGCTCATGGTCACTGCGAATGCACCCACGATGTCGCGGAACACGTCCTTGCCTGCGGGGGCGGCAAAAACGCTTGCGGTATTGGCGTTGGCCGGAGCAACGTAGTCGCAGAGGGCAAGACAGGTGCCTTCGGGGTTCTGCTGGCGTGCGGTCGTGACTTCGACGAAGTCAGCGTCTGTGCCGGTGCGGCCCGTGTTGAAGATGACGGACTTTTCAGTACCGGCGGCAGGGTAGAATGCCTGGACGGCGCGGAGTGCGTATTCGGGCTTTGTGAGCGACTTGATGAGGGCTTCGGCGTCGGCCTTGAGCTTTTTCGCTTCTTCTTCTTCGGGCTTGATTTTCCAAGTGAAGAAGAAGTATTCCCAGCTGATGAGCGGGATAATCTTTTCGATAGGAATCGGTGGGAGCTTGCTTTCGCCCATGAACGGCGGCTCTCCCGGCTGGTACTTGCTCCAGTCGCACTTGTAGCGACGTTCTTCCGGGGTGGAAGTTGCTGCGGCCATGGCGTTTGCGGCTTCGGTCTTGATGCCGTTTTGCTTGTCGCGGATGCGCTGCTGCTCTTCGCGGTTTTCTTGGATGGTCTGTTCGCGAGTGGCGGGGTCGAGCAGCTTTTGGGCAAGGCCCGGGTTGCTTGCGGCGTCGCGCACGTGGAACACGGGGCCTTCGTAGCACGGAGCAATTTTCACGGCGGTATGCGTGGGCGAGGTGGTGGCGCCACCGACAATGATCGGGATGCGCTGACCTGCTTCTTGCATGGCCTTTGCGACGGTACACATTTCTTCGAGCGACGGCGTAATGAGGCCGGAGAGGCTCAAGATGTCTGCTTTGTTCTCAATGGCTGCCTTGACGATGACATCTTCGGGGACCATCACGCCGAGGTCTACCATGTCGTAGCCGTTACAGGCCATAATCACGGAAACGATGTTCTTGCCGATGTCGTGCACGTCGCCCTTGACTGTGGCGATGACGATTTTGCCACGGCTTGCGGCGTTTGCGTCTTTGCCCGCTTCGATGTAGGGCTGCAAAATTTCTACAGCCTTCTTCATGGTGCGTGCGGTTTTCACGACCTGCGGGAGGAACATCTTGCCTTCGCCGAAGAGGCGGCCGACTTCGTTCATACCGTCCATCAGCGGACCAGAAATGATTCCGACGGGGCTGTCGCCGCGGTTGATGAGTTCCATCAAGTCGGGCTGCAATGTTGTTGAAGTTCCTTTGAGGAGCGCTTCTTGCAATCGTTCTTCGGGCGTCGTGGGCTTTGCTTCGGCGGCCTTTTCGTTATTGTCGGAGGAGCTGCTTGCGCCTGTGCTCATCGCAAAAATGGCCTTCGGGTCGTACTTGGCGCCAGTTTCCTTGGCCTTGGCCTGGGCGGCAGTCATTCGGCTTGCAATTTCGATCAAGGCTTCGCTAGCGTCCGGTTCCGTATTGAAGATAACTTCGGTAATGGCCATGCGGAGTTCAAGCGGAATCGTCTTGTATTCGATAATGGCGCTTGGGTTCATAATGGCCATGCCCATGCCGTTCGGGATGGCGTAATGCAGGAATGTGGTGTGCATCGCTTCGCGCAAGTAGTTGTTACCGCGGAATGCGAACGAGAGGTTCGAAAGACCGCCCGAAATGCGGACGCCGGGGAGGTTGTCCATAATCCAGCGGACGGCACGGATAAAGTCAATGGCGTAGGCGTTGTGTTCGGCCATGCCGGTAGCGACCGTCAAAACGTTCGGATCGTAAATGATGTCGGACGGATCAAAGTGAAGCTGCTTCACCATGATGTCGTAGGCGCGGGATGCGATTTGTACGCGGCGCTCGTAGTTGGTGGCCTGGCCTTCTTCGTCGAAGAGCATCACGATGACGGCGGCACCTAAGCGCTTGACGACAAGAGCGTGTTCGATGAACGCTTCTTCGCCCATCTTCAAGGAGATGGAGTTCACGATGCTCTTGCCCTGGATGCACTTGAGGCCTTCTTCGATGACTTCAAAACGGGAGCTGTCGACCATGATGGGAACGCGGCTTACAGCCGGGTCCGAAGCGATGAGGTTCAAGAATGTACGCATTTCGGCGGTAGCGTCGAGGAGGCCGTCGTCCATGTTGACGTCGATGACGTCGGCGCCGTCTTCGACTTGCTTACGGGCAATGTCGAGGGCTTCGTCGTAATTCTTTTCGTTGATGAGGCGGAGGAATTTTTTGGAACCGGCCACATTGCAGCGTTCACCGACTTTCGCGAAGTCCTCGGCGTTGCAGCTGTCGGCGCCATTGCTGGGGCGCACCTGGTCTTTGAACAACGGTTCCAAACCGGCGAGGCGGAGGCGCGGACAAGTCACGTACTTGGGCGCGGGTTCGCGGCGCTTGTAGTCGGCCGGGAGTTCGTCGAGCATCTTGCGCATGGCGGCGATGTGTTCCGGAGTCGTACCGCAGCAACCGCCAATCATGTTCACGAGCTTGTCGTCCAGATAAACGCGCATCAAGCGCACCATATCTTCGGGCGTGTCGTCGTAACCGCCGAACTGGTTCGGAAGGCCTGCGTTCGGGTGGCAGCTGAGATAGCACGGAGCGACAACGCCCATTCGGCGGAGGTACGGCACCATACCGTCGGCACCGAGACCGCAGTTTAAGCCGATGGAAAGCGGGTGCATGTGCATCACGCTTACGGCAAATGCTTCGACCGTCTGGCCCGAAAGCGTACGGCCAGAAGCGTCACTCACGGTCATCGAGAGCATGACTTCGATCGGCTTGATGTCGGCTTCGGCAGTACCCGCAGCCTTGGCGGCTGCGATGCGTGCGTCGTTTGCCTTGCTGTAGGCGCTGAGGGCTGCCTTTGCGTTCAGCGTGTCGAAAATCGTTTCGATGAGAATAGCGTCGACGCCTTCTTCCATCAAGACGGTGATTTGTTCCAAATACGCATCTTCAAGTTCGTCGAAAGTGATGGCGCGGCTGGCAGGGTCGTTCACGTCGTCGCTCATGGAGAGCATCTTACTCGTCGGACCGACGTCGCCCAAAATGTAGACCTGGCGGCCGTACTTCTTGAAGCCTTCTTCGGCGGCCTGCTTTGCAATTTTCACGGATGCACGGTTCATCTCGGCAATGCGATGTTCCTGATGGTATTCGTGCTGGCTCACGCGTTGGCTCGAGAACGTGTTCGTGGTGAGGCAGTCGACGCCTGCATCCACGTAACGGCGCTGGATGTCGAGAATGATCTCGGGCTTTTCGATGGAGAGCATATCGTTGTTGGCGCCCTTGATCCCGTAAGTCTGGATAACAGAACCCATGCCGCCATCGAGCAGCATCATCTTTGATTCGAACGCTTCGCGAAGAGTCATTTTTAATTCCGTGTTTTATGCGTATATTTGATTTTATGCATAAAAATAGAAAATGCCCGGCCTGCTGTCACGAGCTGTGAAGCGGGAATGACCTATTTTCCTCCCGTTTTTTCATTACATTTTTTTCACTCTTTTGACAGAGTGCTTCAATTTCCCTATAAAAAAGTTGATTTCTAAAGATGATTCCGTTTCGGTAGTTTCTAAATCCGGCATCACAACTTCTGATAAGACGTTCCCAAAATCCTTCATTATTGAGGCCTGCTTATTCTTGTTTCAGTGTTCTAACCATAGCAAATGTTTCTATGATTGCGAAAGTTGTATTTACAGCCATTTTGCTTTTTAAAATTGTGGCGAGCATGTATAGCCCCTTTTCTGTGAACACCTTGGGCATAGCTCTACTTTTTGAGGAAAAATTTGCGGACGAAATTTTCGACCGCAAAAATTTCAGTCTCTGTCGGATCGAGCTGAAACATATATGTTTCTGGAAATTTTTCCGGATTATTTCGGACGGCCTCGTTTATTCGCTTGGTCTCTACACCATACAAGCTAGCGACATCAGCATCTATGATAACATTCTGTTCCCGAATTACGATGATTTTACTTTTCACATCTCGTAACAAATCGGGCATTCGTTCAACAAGTTTCTTGTCTTTTCCCATTATAGCCTCCATTAGCCACTTTTGTGGCTGGTTGATTTTAGAGGCGTCCCCTTATTCCGAAATTTCAGAATAAAAAAAACGCACTAAGCCGAGAGCAGCGAAAATAAGCTTGCTTATTTTCATTGCCGAGGCAAATGCGTTAGCGTTCTAAAAACGTAAAACGCGGTTCTCCATTTGACGGAAAACCACGTGCTGCATTAATGTTCCTAATATCTAAAAAGCTGGCAAGGGGAGTAATGAAATTTTACATCTCCAAAAAATTACAGTGAAATGAGGTGCTGGCAAACTTATAACTTCTTAATTAGTATAGATTTGCTCCATGAATATTGTAATTTATGCGCTTTTTGCTCTCTCTGGTTTTGCAGGTCTCATTTACGAGGGGTCGTGGGCCAGGTATCTTAAACTTTTCCTCGGACATTCGAGTTACGGCCAGGTACTCACGCTCTGCATTTACATGGGCGGGCTTGCGATCGGCAGTTTTGTTGCGGGCAAGCTCGTGGAGCGCGTGAAGCGTCCGTTGCTTGGGTATGCGGCGGTTGAGTTGGGCATTGGTATTGGCGGAATCATTTACCATCCGCTGTATATTTTACTGACAGACTATTTTTACGATTCGAGCTATGTGGCTTCGCTGGGTTCACGCGGGGCGGAAATTGTAAAGGTCATTTTGGCTACAGGTTCGACGCTCCCGATTGCGATTGCGGTGGGCATGACGTTCCCGTTCATTGCGGCGGGGCTCATGCGCAAGAGCGGTGCCGAAGTCTCGCTTCCGATGCTCTACTTTACGAACAGCCTTGGCAGTGCCATCGGTATCTTGTTCACTAGCTACTTCCTGATTCCGGAACTGGGCAACCACGCGACGCTTTGCGTGGCGGCTTCGATCAACTTCTTGCTGGCGACGGCGTTCTGCTTTATCGGTTATATGACGCTTTCGAATTACGACGAAACCGAAGCGGATGCGGTGCCGAAGGAAGAACTCAACGAAGACTATGCGGCGGAACACAAGCTTGCGATGCCTCCGAAGAATATGTGGTTCTGGATTGCGGCGATTACGGGCTTTACTTCGTTTGTCTATGAAATCGTGTGGATTCGTTTGCTCTCGCTGTTGATGGGGTCTTCGAGCCATAGCTTTGACCAGATGCTTTCGGCGTTTATCTTGGGACTTGCGATTGGCAGTGCCGTGAGCGGAAAGCTGTTGAAGAAGGACTCTCTCGTTGTGCTTTCGCTGGCGCAAATTTTCATGGGATTCTTTGCACTTTGTACGCTGTACTTTTACAGGCCGTTCTGGGAAGGCATGAATGCTGCGAACCAGATTTTCAATACGACGAATGACGGTTATGTTTGTTGGAGTCTTTTCAAGTATGCGCTTTCGATTTTGTGGATGGTGCCGACGAGCTTCTTTGCGGGGATGACGCTTCCGCTGATCACGTTGATTTTGACGCGTGCGTTCAAGAGCGAAGCCCCGATTGGCAAGGTTTATGGCTGGAATACGGTGGGCTCTATTTTAGGTTCGGCCGGCGGCGGATTGATTTTGCTCCCGCTCTTGCAGCTCAAGGGTTCTCTCGTGGCGGCTGCCGTGATGGATTTTGTGATTGGCTTTATCTTGCTTGTTGTCTATCGCAAAAAGTTCCGCTACAGTGTGGCGTTCTATGTGATTGCCGTGATTATGGTGTTCCCGTCCATCTTTGTGAACTTTGATCCGCATATGATTACGTCGGGGGCATTCCGCGCTTACAAGAATTTGCATCCAGACGAAAAGATTGTGGTGCGTGACGGTAAGACGGCGACGATCAGCTTCCACGAATCCGATGTGCATTATTACGTGAAGACGAACGGCAAGGCCGATGCGAGCATGAGCAAGAATCGTGAACGCCCGATTGAAGGCGACGAACTCACTCAGGCGGCGACCGCGTTTATGCCGATGGCTGTAAAGGACAAGCCTTACGATGCAGCGATGGTCGGCTTTGGTAGTGGTATGGGTGCGCATTACTTGCTCGCAGATCCGCTGGTGCGCGACTTTGACTGTGTGGAAATTGAAGAAGAAATGATGAACCTCGCTCGCGGATTCTATCCGTGGAATGCCCGTGGTTACGATGACCCGCGCATCCACATTTTCATTGACGATGCGCAGACGTTCTTCCTCACGAACCGCCGCAAGTACGACTTGATGATTAGCGTGCCGAGCAACCCGTGGGTGAGCGGTGTGGCCAGCTTGTTCAGTCATGAGTTCTATTCCAAGATGCGCCGCTATATGAAGCCGGGTGGACTTTGGGTGCAGTGGATCCAGACGTACGAATTCAATGACTTGCTCTTCCTCAACATCTTGAAGGCTCTTGATGTGACGTTCCCGTACGTGAGCTTGTACAAGGCTCCCGAGGAGCCGGACATTATCATTATCGCAAGTGACGAACCGGTGATGCAGAAGGCCATTGGACGCTTCAGCACGGATTCAACGCTCGTGAAGGAATTCAAGCGCATCCACCGTGAGCCGGATTTCTTTGGCGAACAGAATTTCTTGTTCACGTCGAAGATGATTTCGTCGTTGTTGGATGGCGTGGAGCCGAACAGTACCTTTATCCCGATGGTCGACAACAAGGCCGAAGAGGCTCGCTTTGTACATTCGAACGCACGCATCGTGCAGGTGTTCGACAGCTGCGAAATTTGCTGGCCGGAATATCTGGACTCGGCAGATTATGCGCTGCGCCGTCCGATGAAGGTCCTGTCGATGCTCAAGGCGGGTAACGATGTTTACCGCAAGCGTGCATTGCTTTCGTACATGGCGGAAGTCGATTCGCTTTTCCACGCTGCCGGTGTGGATAGCGTCGAAAGTCCGAAGTTTACGGTATCGGACGCTTCGCCGGAGTGGAAGAAGTTCCGTGAAGAATACATCGAATGGATGCGTGGAATCCCGATGGAAGCGCGAGATACGAACGAGGTCTATGTGAAGATGCGTGACCTCGTGAATGCTGGCGTGCTGCCGGAATCGTTCGTGGATGAGTTCAACATCATGGAAGCTGCTCGAATGAAAAATTACAACCTGGCGGCGCTCTTCGTGGCCAATTTCTACGAAAAGTACGAAGTTGCCGCGATGGATGAATTCTTCTTGCGCAATGCCATCTTGATTGCGTTCATGGCGCACAACCCGACGCTCGCCGATGTGCTTTACAAGGAGGCGATCAAGTCGCATGAGGACTTTGCCCCGATCGAAAAGCTCCTGATCATGAAGGAAATTCCGAGAATCCGCGTGAACTAAGTCGCGCACTTCGAGGATGAAGAGTGCGTGTAAGGTGATCCCGGCACAATGGCCGGGATGACAGGTGAAATGGCCGGGATGACAGGTGAAAATGAAGGATGCAAAAAAGGAAGCGCTTGGCGCTTCCTTTTTGATTTGCTTGTGGCAATAATTGCCTAAACTTGTAACCTGATGCCTGACGGCCTGTTGATTAGAACAGGAACGAAATGCCGAGGTTTGTGTAGAGCGTGAGCAACGTTGCCTTGTCAAACGGCTGCTTTACGGTCAAGCCCTGGTTCAAAAGGTTGGTGATGCTTTGGGCGATGCGGAGGTTGACGTGGATGTTCCTCGTCAGCATGTAGCCGCCTTCGATGGCGAGCCCCACTTCCATGTTTGTCGTGGCGATTTCTGTTGTCGGCTTTAAACCGATGTTGCCCGGGTCGGCGATGACACCGGACTTGGGTTCGGAACCGTATTCGGCGCTACCCATCAGCTTGAGGCCGAGATGGAGGCCGGCTGCGGCGAAAAAGTCGTACTGATCAAATGTGTAGCGGAACATAATCGGAAGCTCGAACAGCATAATGTTGATCTTGGCCTTGTTCGTGTAGGCGTCCATGTTCTTTTCGTAATTGTACTGGCGGTAGTTGAAGGTCAGTTCTGGCACGAGGCTGAAGTTCTTCGAGAACATCGAAATCTTGATGATGAGACCTGCACCGGCGTTCCAGCCAGCACCCCAACCATCGGAATGGGACCCGAGGAACGTGTTGAAACCGCCCTGCACGCGTGCGCCGACAAAGACGGACTGCGAAAAGCCTTCCTTGCGCTGCCTGCTGATTTCGGATCTCGAAGTCGTCTGGGTCTTGTACCTCGCGTATGCGTTTGCATAGTCTTCGTCGTTTGCGAATTCGCTATCGTTGGTTCCGTCGTAAGACCCGTTGCTGGAAGTGGCTGCAGGGGCTGAGTCGACGGATACCCATTCGTCATCGTCGGAACTGGATTGTGCGAATGCGGTCGAGGTGACCGCCAAAATCAAAGACGCGAATATGCAGGATTTTCTTAAGAGCATGGCGAAATAATAACAAAACAAGGAGGGTTTATTGCCCTAAAAATATTTTAATGAGGGAGAAATAAAAAGAAAAAAATGTTTACAGAATGGGCCCGGTGCGGATCCTCCTGTCCTGGCAGAAAATTGGGAACCTTTGTTCCAAATTGAAGTATCAGGTTTTTGGTCTATGTAAACTTTACTTTGTAGTTTGAAAAATGGACGGAGTTCGTCCAAATAAATAAGGAGGTATATCATGAAAACCGTAAAGATAATGGCGTTTGCCGCCCTCGCTTTTATGGTTTCTGCATCATTTGGGGCTGAGCTTGTTAAGTCCAAACGTGGTGACATCGAAGTCACGTCCGAAAAGGATGGTGGCAAGGTGATTTGCACGGCTGGCTTTAACGACGAGCTTACAATCGTGAAGAAATCTGACACTGCGGTTCTGGTCAAAGGAAGTTGCGGAAGAGGTTGGGTGGCAAAATCTAAGATCGAGTATGTTGCCGAAGGTCCGGGCGACAATTCCTTTGTCTTGGATAGTGTCGGTATTTGGGCTCCGGCGGATAATCCTATACTTGGATCGGTTCTCTACGACAATGTAGCAGATTTCGAAGGCGTGGATATCAACCGTGATTTCAAGGAATACCTGGCTTACACCATGGACCGTGAACAACTGGAGATTAAAAACGGCGAAAATTAATAAAATGATGACCTGAAAAAGCCGTCGTCCCGTAAGGGGCGGCGGCTTTTTTAGTTAGGTCGGAATGAATTTTACATCCAGCGGGCGTCAAGTGAGGAGGGTGGCTCAAAACAATAGCGGACAATTTCGTTCAATGTGTTGGCGTAGTGCCTTTTTGCCGATTCGATGTTGTCGGTGCGTCGGATGTACTGGAGCCTGTTGTGGTGCCCGATGATATTATAGTGCAGGCCGTTCCCGTCCTTGTTGATCTCGAAACGGATGGACGTATCGGTAGGAATACCCGCAATTTGCACTGTATGGCGGATAATGGTCTTGTCGTTGACTTGCGAAACCTTGATGAGGTTTTCGATATCGGTTTCGTTGAACTTCACGAATTCGAAATAGGCGTTGTTTGTGGCGTCGCGGAGTTCAGAGGCGAGGCTGTTTGTGTTTTCGGTCTGGGGTGTTGCTTGCATCTTCTTCATATTGAACCTTCCTTTTGTCTTATATATCGTCCTTTGGGGAGGGGTTGTAAAGCAGGTTTTTAGCATTTTTTTCTATGGAATGTGATTGTTGTTTTATGGATTGAAAAAATTTTTATTGGAAAAGTCGAAATGGCGAATTTGCCTCAAAAACGGCAATCCTGTTTTTCGAAATATGTTGTTTAATGCTATGTGATAACCTATTTTTAATTATGGATAAACGACGCGTGATACTTATTTTGCTAATAATAAGTGAAATAATAGTTTGTCCAGGATTGTTTTTATATATTTTTAACAAAAGGAGTTGGTGATGATGAATTTTAATCGTGTTGCCTCTGTTGCAGCTTTTTCCGTTATTTTGCCGTTTGCTCTAGTCGCTTGTAGCGAGTCGAACCCTACAAGTTTAGAAGAGCCCGTTGCCGATTTGGAGCCTGTTCCGGAATCTTCGGCTGAATTGTCTTCGGGATCGGAATGCCAGGGAATAGTTATCCCGGAAGGCTTCTTGTGTCTGCAGGAGGTTTGCAACGCCGAAAATGAGGGACGCGTTATAGCTGCAAAACATGGTAATCCAAAGTATGGGTATCAGGTGTCTTACGCTCAGTGCAAACAGGGGTCTTGGACAAATGTCGAACCGTGGGTTGCTTGCGATACTGTAGGGGTTGCAGTGGGGGATACTTGTTCAGAAGCGACTTTCAAGGGTGGATTCCAATTTGGTGGTAATTCCCATGCTTATTATATCTATGCGGGCGATGGAGTCTGGAAAGAAATAGAACCTGTCTCTGTTGATTCTAGCGAATCAACAACGCTGGACATTGGTGAAGATGTTGCTTCGCCTTCGGGCGAATCAGTGGTTTCATCTGGAATATCTAGTGATTCCGTGCAAGTTAATATTGATGGAGGCGTTTATTCCTTCCCGGCTTGTAATGCGGAGCGCGAAGGATCTGTCGAAAAAATCTTTGTTGGGAATCCAAAGTATGGCTCTGAACGAAGCTTCATATGTGAACAGGGTTCCTGGAACGCAAAAAGTGCAAACGATATTGAGTGTAATCAAACCGATGCGAAAGTTGGCGATATATGCTCAATAGATTATGCCGGATATGTCCCATTGGGAGGCCCGATTCGTTTGAGCTGCTATGTCTATACTGAAAATGGTTGGACGTATAAGGGCTATGACGACTGGTATGATCCTGCATATGCTGGTACTTGTGAAGAACTCCTGAATGCGCCTAAGATTGAAACGGAATGTACTGATGGGGAAAGTGCTGAAAGAACAGTCGATGATAAGGTGTACCATTATATCTGTTCTTCGGGTGAATGGCAAATACATAATATTGAACGCCCTGTATTTGCAGACCCTGCCGAAATGCCGACAGATTCCGATGCGACGGCTGAATAACGCACTTTTTTAAGTGCTTAGAACTTTGGGATGGCTAACTGCCATCCCTTTTCTTTCGCCTTACGCAAAAGTTTCTAAATTTTAGCCCGAAAATTTAATGAGGTCGTGGCGGTTCCGTCGCGGCGTTAGAGGAATAAATAATGGCAAAGTATAATCCGCAAGAAATCGAAACCAAGTGGCAAGCCT